>Ga0335070_10002748_pt1 | contig 20455 bp, 14 predicted proteins | sample Lox_Sample_13_FD_206722 | JGI IMG/M metagenome (GOLD analysis project Ga0335070, IMG submission 206722) | Soil microbial communities from Loxahatchee National Wildlife Refuge, Florida, United States - Lox_Sample_1.3 | ecosystem: Environmental > Terrestrial > Soil > Wetlands | place: USA...
CTCATCGCGGATCTGAAGGGCATCCTCGCCTCCGAGCCGCGCCTGATGGGGATCATCAAGGATGAGCTGGCGGCGCTGAAGAACGACTTCGGCGACGAGCGGCGCACGGAGATCCTCGAGGAGACGGCGGATCTCACCATCGAGGACCTCCTCGCCGACGAGGAGATGGTGGTGACGATCACGCGCTCCGGCTACATCAAGCGGACGCACGTGGAGTCGTACCGGAGCCAGAAGCGCGGCGGCAAGGGCGTCACCGGGATGGAGACGAAGGAGGAGGACATCGTCGAGGACCTCTTCGTGGCCTCGACGCACTCCTACCTGCTCTTCTTCACGAACAAGGGCAAGGTGCACTGGCTCAAGGTGCACGAGATCCCGGAGGGGGGACGGCAGGCGAAGGGCAAGGCCATCGTCAACGTGCTCTCGCTCGCGGAAGGGGAGGAGGTCGCGACCTGCGTGCCCGTGCGGGACTTCGAGTCCGGCGGCTACATCCTGTTCGCGACGAAGCAGGGCACGGTGAAGAAGACGGAGCTGAGCCAGTTCTCCCACCCGCGCAGCGGCGGCATTCTCGCCATCACGCTGGACGAGGGCGACGAGGTGATGGCGGCCCGGCGCACGGACGGGCAGCGCGAGGTGCTGCTGTCGACGAAGGCGGGCATGATCATCCGGTTCCCGGAAGACGAAGTGCGCTCGATGGGCCGGACGGCGGGCGGGGTCCGCGGCATCGACGTGGACGACGGCGATGAGGTCATCGCGGCCGAGGTGGTCCAGGAAGGCGTCAGCGTCTTCACGATCACGGAGCGAGGCTACGGGAAGCGCACGCCGCTCGAGGAATACCGGCTCCAGGGCCGCGGCGGCAAGGGGATCATCGACATCAAGACGGAAGGCCGGAACGGCGCGGTGGTCGGGATGCTCCAGATCCGCGAGACCGACGATATCCTCGTCGTGACGACCAAGGGACAGATGATCCGCGTCCACGGCGGGGAGATCACGAGCCAGGGGCGAAACACCATGGGCGTGCGCGTTATCGGCCTGGACGCCGATGATCGCGTGGGGAGCGTGGCGCGCGTGGAGGCCGAGCAGCCGACGGAAGCCGCGGCCGAGCCGTCGTCATAGGGGCACCCCGCGAGGGGACCACGAGGCCGCCTGCGGGCGGCCTCTTTTGTTTCACGGGCAGGCGAGGGAGGCAGGAGCCGTGCTGGACATCAGGTTGATCAGGGAGAAGCCGGAGGAGATCGAGCGTGCGCTCGTTGAGAAGGGCGGCGCGGCGCTCGTGCGCGCGGTCGTGGCGAGCGACGCCGAGCGCCGCCGCCTCATCCACGAGAGCGAGGAGCTCAAGGCCGAGCACGGGCGCGAGTCACAGGAGATGGGGAAGAAATACCGCGGCGGCGCCATGCCGGACGAGGTACGCGAGGCGATGCGTGCGCGCTCCGACAAGATCAAGCTGCTCGATGTCCAGGTGAAAGAGGCGGCTGAGAAGATGCAGGCGCTGTTGCTCGAGATTCCCAACGTGCCGCACCCGTCGGTGCCGCGGGGCGCCAGCGATGCCGACAACGTCGAGGTGCGGCGCTGGGGCACCCCGCGGGCCTTCGACTTCCCTCCCAAGCCCCACGAGGAAGTCGGCGCGGCGCGAGAGCTGCTGGATCTGGACCGGGCCGTGAAGCTCAGCAAGGCGCGGTTCGCGGTCCTCTGGGGCCCGCTGGCGAGGCTGGAGCGGGCCTTGGGCCAGTTCATGCTCGACCTTCACGTGCGCGAGCACGGCTACACGGAGCTCTGGCTGCCGCATCTCGTGAACGGCGAGACCATGCTCCAGACCGGGCAGCTCCCGAAGTTCGAGGAGGGCCTCTTCAAGACGGTGGAGGCCGACGACAACCGCACGCTCTACCTGATCCCCACCGCCGAGGTGCCCCTGACGGCGCTCCACGGCGGCGAGGTGCTGGCGGCCGCCGACCTGCCGCGCCGCTACACGGCGCTCACACCGAGCTACCGGCGCGAGGCCGGGACCTACGGCAAGGACATGAAGGGCATCTACCGCCAGCATCAGTTCGACAAGGTGGAGCTGGTGAAGATCGCGGCGCCCGCGCAGTCGTACGACGAGCTCGAGTCCATGGTGGCGAACGCCGAGGAGGTGCTGCAGCGGCTCGAGCTGCCGTATCGGGTCGTCGAGCGTTGCACGGGAGACGTGGGGTTCAGCGCGGCCAAGGGCTACGACATCGAGGTATGGCGGCCCGCCATCGAGCGATACACGGAGATCTCTTCCTGCTCGAACTACGCGGACTTTGGCGGCCGCCGCATGGATATGCGCTTCCGTCCGGCGGGCGGCGGGCGGCCGGAGTTCTGCCATACGCTGAATGGATCGGGCCTGGCGGTGGGCCGCACGCTCATTGCGGTGCTCGAGAACTATCAGGAAGCCGACGGGTCGGTCACGATCCCGAAGGCGGTCCGTCCATACATGGGAGGCCTCGAGCGCATCGAGCCTCGTCGGTAGGATCGCGCGGAGGGGTGGCCGAGTCCGGTTGAAGGCGCCGGTCTTGAAAACCGGAATCCCGCAAGGGATCGGGGGTTCGAATCCCTCCCCCTCCGCCAATTATTCTTCAACATGACAAGGCCATGTTGACCGTGGGCGAGACGGTTAGTTTAGGGCAACACCTCACGTCTGGTCAGCACGTGTCCCCTCTCCCCCCGGCTGGGGGAGAGGGCAGGGTGAGGGGGCGCGAGGCCGCCAGCCCTACACGACGGCCGGCACATCCTCCAGCGCTGCCGCGCGGGCGCCCTTCGGATTGATCACCAGCCGGCGGTCGTGGAACGCCCCCAGGGTCGGCCGGTGCCCGATGCTGACTACCGTGGCGTCGGGCAGGCGCTCCTTCACCAGCGAATAGAGCCGCTGCTCCGTCGCCTCGTCGACGGCCGAAGTCGCCTCGTCCAGGAAGAGCCAGTCTGGTTTCTGAATGATTGCGCGCGCGAACGCGATCCGTTGCTGCTCACCCGGCGAGAGCTGAAGCGCCCAGTGGCCGGTCTCGTCGAGCCGCGTGACGAGCTTCGGCAGTCCCACCAGGTCGAGCGCCTCGCGGAGCGCTTCGTCCGAGAAGCCGGCCGAGCGCATCGGATAGCTCACCACCTCGCGCAGCGTGCCGATGGGCAGGTACGGTTTCTGCGGGAGGAAGAGAACGCGCGCCTCCGGCGGCACGGTGATCCGGCCCCGCCCGAAGGGCCAGATCCCTGCGATGGCGCGGAAGAGCGTGCTCTTGCCCGCCCCCGACGGCCCCGTGAGGAGCACGGATTCCCCATGGCTGATGCGGGTCATGGCGCCCTGGAGGAGCGGCTGCCCGTCGGGCAGATGCAGGTCCACGCCTTCGAGCGAGATGCCCTCGACGCCATCGCCGCGCTCGATGCGATCGGCGCCGGGAACGGGCCGCGAGCGCGCCATGGCCGCCTCGAAGCCCACGAGGCGGTTCACGACCGCCCGCCACTCGGCGATCTGGGGATAGAGCTGGTAGTCCACGATGAGGCTCAGCGCGTTCTGTACCTGGCCGAACGCCTGCGCCGTCTGCATGAGCCCGCCGAGCGCGATCTCGCCCGCGAAGAAGCGCGGGCCGGCCACCACGAAGGGAAAGATGACGGCGAGCTGGCCGAAGCCCACGGTGAAGCCGGTCAGCCGCTTCTGCAGGCTCATGATGTCCCGCCAGTTGGCGACCACGCGGGCGAAGCGCGTGCGAAAGCTCTCGAGCTCATCGGTTTCGCCGCGGTAGAGGGCCACGCCTTCCGTGTTCTCCCGGAAGCGCACCAGCGAGAAGCGAAAGTCGGCCTCAAAGCGCTGCTGATCGAACTCGAGACGGACGAGCCGCCGGCCGACCTTCTCCGTGAGCCAGGTGCCCACGATCGAATAGAGCAGCGCGGCCCAGACCATGTAGCCCGGCACGGTCCAGCCGAGCCACGGCAGCTTGATCGGGCCCGAGAGCACCCAGAGGATGCCCACGAACGACACGAGCGTGACGGCGGCAGAGAGGAACTGCAGCGACAGGGAGAGTGAGCGCGCCACGAAGAGCCGGACGTCCTCTGCGATGCGCTGGTCCGGGTTGTCCGTCTCGCCGGCCATGAGCTGCATGCGGTAGTAGGTGCGATCGTGGAGCCAGGCATTCAGGTAGCGGTCAGTGAGCCAGCGCCGCCAGCGAATCTGCAGCATCTGGTTGAGGTAGAGCTGGTAGACGGCGACGGCGATGAAGGCCAGGGCCAGCCCCGTGAACACCCAGAGCTGTCGGAAGAACACCTCGGCGTTCTTTTCCTGGATCGCGTTGAAGAACGTGTTCTGCCACTTGTTCAGGAGCACGTTGATGTACACCAGCCCGAGGTTCATGGCCACGACGATGGCGAGGAGGGTGCGCGCCGCCCACCGGTCTTCGGAGGACCAGTAGGGCCTGGCTAGGCGCCACGAGTCGGAGAGGAACTGGCGTAGGTGCGTGATCGGGCGAGTGTCGGATGTGTGTGTATTCATGGGGCTCAGTATCGCCCACGACCCACCTTCTGGGTAGTCGCCCGGCCGCGGATGCCTTATACTCTGTAAGCTTGACTGTTTGGAGAGGTGGCCGAGTCGGCCGAAGGCAGCCGCCTGCTAAGCGGTTACAGGGGCAAAACCTCTGTCCAGGGTTCGAATCCCTGCCTCTCCGCCAGATGCGCCCTTAGCTCAGTTGGATAGAGCGTTGGACTACGAATCCAAAGGTCAGAGGTTCGACTCCTCTAGGGCGCGCCATCGAGGGCAGGGGGGCGGATCGACGTCCCCCTGCCCACGACCAGGGCAATGAGCGCGGACGCGGACGATGCGCGGTACATGGCCCTGGCGCTGGCCGAGGCCAGACGAGCCGAGGACGAAGGGGAAGTGCCGGTCGGCGCGGTGGTGGTGATGGACGGACGGGTCGTGGGCCGCGGGCGCAACCGGGTGATCGCGGCCTCGGATCCGACGGCGCATGCGGAGATCCTGGCGTTGCGAGAGGCAGCCGCAGCGTCGGGGAACTACCGGCTCACGGGAGCGGCGCTCTACGCGACGCTCGAGCCGTGCGCGATGTGCTGCGGTGCCGCGGTGAACGCGCGGGTCGCGCGCGTGGTCTACGGAGCGGCGGATCCGAAGGCGGGCGCCGCGGAGTCGCTGTACCGGCTGCTCGAGGACGCGCGGCTCAATCACCGCGCAGCGGTGAGCGCGGGCGTGCTGAAGCAGGAGTGTGGCGCGCTGCTGAGTGAGTTCTTTCAAAAGAGAAGAACGTGAATGGCGCGGAGGGGTGGCCGAGCCCGGTTGAAGGCGTCCGACTCGAAATCGGATAGGGGCGCAAGTCCCTCGGGGGTTCAAATCCTCTCCCCTCCGCCAATTTATCCCCAACATGGCGAAGCCATGTTGGCCGTGGGCGAGACGATGAGGGGAGTAGCGTGAGGGCAGCTTTGGTCGTGGCGGTCAGAGGGTTGTGGTGCAGCGTGGTGGTGCCGGAGGGGTGGCCGAGTGGCCGAAGGTGCGGCACTGGAAATGCCGTGTAGGGGCAACTCTACCGTGGGTTCGAATCCCACCCCCTCCGCCATTTATCCTCAACATGGCGAAGCCATGTTGACCGTGGGCGGGACGGTTAGGGCATTCGTTTGGCGTGTTGCAACGCGAGGCAGTCGGTCGTGAAGTTGGCGAAGAGCACGCCGGGTGGCGAGAAGGGTCCAGCTGCGAGGCGGCGCCCGAAGTGCGCACGCGAGGCGTACTCTCTGTACGTTGAGCGTGCGCGCGAGGGCGCCAACGAAGCAGATGGGCCCTTATCGGCAGCCGGCACAAGTGGGCCGTGCTAGATGGGGAGGTAGCGGTGCCCTGTAACCCGCAATCCGCTACAGCGGGGTTGAATTCCCTCCCGAGGGCCGTTCGTGTCGAATGAGCCTTGCGGAACGGTGTTGAAGGTTGGGCCCCACGCAACGAGTCGCGTCGAATCCCGCCAGGCCCGGAAGGGAGCAACGGTAAGGCGTTCCGCTCGTGTGCCGTGGGAGTACCTGACTGGAGCCGGCTTCGCTCGGAGATCGCGGGGCGGGCGTTTCGGAGGCGGGTGCACGGTCTTTTTCGACTTTGGGGAGGGGCGGGCCTCGCTCCTCCCCCAAGCCCCCCACGGCTCTTGATCCGCGCGCGGAACGCAGCGTGACCTATCAGGTGCTGGCGCGGAAGTGGCGGCCCCAGGCCTTCGAGGCCGTGGTGGGCCAGGACCCGGTCACGCGCACCCTGCAGAACGCGCTCATTTCCGGCCGCGTGGCCCATGCGTATCTGTTCACGGGCCCGCGCGGCGTCGGGAAGACCACCACGGCGCGGCTCCTCGCCAAGGCGCTGGCCTGCACGCAGCGCAGCGGCCCCGAGGCGTGTGGCGCCTGTCCTTCCTGCCAGGACTTCGTCTCGGGCGCCCCCGTGGACGTGATGGAGATCGACGCCGCATCCAACACCGGCGTGGACGACATCCGCACGCTTCGGGAGAACGTCAAGTACGCCCCGGCCCGCGGCCGCTTCAAGATCTACATCGTGGACGAGGTCCACATGCTGTCCGGCCCCGCGTTCAACGCCTTCCTCAAGACGCTCGAGGAGCCGCCGGCCCACGTGGTCTTCGTGCTCGCCACCACGGATCCGCGGAAGATCCCGGCCACCGTGCTCTCGCGCTGCCAGCGCTTCGACTTCCGGCCCATCCCGCCGGAGCAGCTCACGACGACGCTCAGCGAGATCCTGACGCGGGAAAAGATCCGGTTCGAACCGACGGCGCTGCCGCTGCTCGTGCGGGCCGCCGAGGGCAGCCTGCGCGATGCGCTGTCGCTGCTCGACACGGCCATCGCCTACGGCGGCGGCGCGCTGGACGAGGCGAGCGTGGCGCGCATCCTGGGCTCGTCCTCGCCCGTGCACGTGCGGGGATTCCTCGGCGCGCTCCTGGCGAGGGACGGAGCGCAGGCGCTCGAGGCCATCGATCGCGCCGCGCGCGACGGCGAAGACCTCGCGTGGCTCTGCCGCGAGCTGGTGGAGACGGCGCGCCGCGCCCTCGTGGTCAAGGTGGCGCCGGAGGCGCCCTTCGCGGATCTCACGCCGGCAGAGAGCGAGGCTCTGGCCGCGAGCGTGGAGGCGGTGAGCGCCGACGAGCTGATCTATCTGCTGCGCGCCTTCATGGACGCGGACACCGAGATGCGGCGCTCGCCGCATCCTCGGGTCGAGCTGGAGATCGCCGCGGTGCGCGCGGCCCGCCGGCCGCAGCCCCAGGCTATCGAGGCGCTGATCGCGCGAGTGGACGAGGCGGTGAACCGGCTGCGCAACGCCGCGCCCGGCCCGCGTCCCAGCACGGCGCAGGCGAGTCTCCTGGAGTCGCCCGCGCCGCCCCCGCGCTCGCCCTCGGCCGCATCGAGGGCAAGTGAGGCCCCCGCCGCGACGGCCGCTCCGTCGCCAAGAGTTCCGGAAGCCATGACGCCGGCTGTCGACCTTGGCGAGGGCTGGAGCCGCGCCACGGAGGAGATCCTCAAGAAGAAGGCGCTGCTGGGCTCCGTGGTCAAGCACGGCGTGCCGCTCCGGCTCGAGGGCGGCGTGCTTACCCTCGGGCTCGTGGCCAGCCCGTTCCACCGCGAGATGCTCGACGATCGCGCGAACAGAGAGCTCATCACCCACGCGGTCCAGCAGCACATTCCGGGAGCGCGACGGGTCGAGATCGCTGCCGAGGCTGCGGCGGCCGGGGGCGCCGTGAATCACCCGGCCGTGCAGGCAGCGGTCGCCACGTTCCAGGGCGAGGTCGTGGCGGTCCGGCCGCGCACGCCCGAGGAGGGAGAGATCCAGTGAAAGGCTTCGGCAACATCATGAAGGAAGCGCAGAAGCTGCAGCAGCAGATGGAAGCGATGCAGGCGGAAGTGGCCAAGAAGAAGGTCGACGCGACGGCCGGCGGCGGCATGGTCACGGTGGAGGCCAACGGCAAGCAGGAGATCCTCTCCATCAAGATCGACCGGGAGGTCATCAATCCCGACGACGCGCAGATGCTGGAGGATCTCGTGCTGGCCGCGTGCAACGAAGCGCTCCGGAAGTCGCGCGACATGGTGCAGGCGGAGATGGGCAAGCTCACGGCCGGGCTCAAGATCCCCGGCCTGGGGATGTAAGAGCCGGGCGAGCCCGTGGCCTACTATCCCGAGCCGGTGGCCCGGCTCATCGAGGCGCTGCAGCGGCTGCCCGGCATCGGGCCCAAGACTGCCCAGCGCCTCACGTTCTTCCTGCTCAAGCGCCCCAGCGACGAGGTGCAGGGCCTGGCCGAGTCGCTGACGCAGCTCAAGCACCTCATCGTCCACTGCCGCGTCTGCTTCAACGTCACGGACGAGGACCCCTGCCGCATCTGCAACGACCCGCGGCGGGATCCGCGCGCGCTCTGCGTCGTGGAGGAGCCCAACGACCTGCTGGCGCTCGAGCGCACGGGGGAGTTCCGCGGGCGCTATCACGTGCTGCTGGGCGCGCTCTCGCCGCTCGACGGCATCGGCCCCGAGGACCTGCGGGTGCGGGAGCTGCTGGCCCGGCTCGAGACGCCCGGCGTGGAAGAGATCATCCTTGCGACCAATCCGAGCGTGGAAGGCGAGGCGACCGCCATCTACCTGGCCAAGCTTCTGAAGCCGCTCGGCGTGCGCATCACCCGCATCGCCCGGGGACTTCCGGTGGGCGGCGACCTGGAGTACGCGGACGAGGTGACGCTGTCCAAGGCGCTGGAGGGCCGCCGCGACGTCGGCTAGCTGATTCCCTCTCAGGGGAGAGGGCCGGGTGCGGGGTGGTCTATCTTGGCGTTGCCGGGCCGCTATGATACAAAGGACTTCCTACCGCAATTGCTCTCGGCGTTCCCCGATAGCTCAATGGTAGAGCACCCGGCTGTTAACCGGGGGGTTGCTGGTTCGAGTCCAGCTCGGGGAGCCAAATTCAGACCGCGACGGCAGCACCCCCCCTGCCCCCTCCCCGCAGGGGAGAGAGATTTCACACGGACTGCAGGCGCGGATCCAGCAGGTCGCGCAGCCAATCGCCCATGAAGTTGATTCCGAGCACGGTCAGCATGATCGCCGCGCCGGGAAACGTCGTGAGCCACCACGCCACCGTGATATAGGCTCGCCCGTCGTTCAGCATGCCGCCCCAGCTCGGCGTGGGAGGCTGCACGCCCAGCCCCAGGAAGGACAGCGAGGACTCGAGCAGGATCATCTGGGCGACGCCGAAGGTGCCCACCACGATGATGGGCGAGACCACGTTGGGCAGCAGGTGCCGGAAGAGCACCCGCAGACTCCCGGCCCCGAGGCCTCTCGCCGCCTCGATGAACTCCTTCTCGCGGAGGCTCAGCGCCTGGCCGCGCGCGAGCCGCGCGTAGACCACCCAGCCTCCGATAGCGAGGATGAGGATCACGTTGCGCGGGCTCGGGCCGAGCACGCCGGCGATGGTGATGGCGAGGAGAATGAACGGAAAGGCGAGCTGCACATCCGCGATCCGCATCGTGATGTCGTCGAGGCGGCCGGTGAAATATCCCGCGAGGAGCCCCAGGCACACGCCGACGGGCAAGGAGATGACCACGGAGAGGAGCCCGATCAGCAGCGAGATGCGCGAGCCGTAGATGATGCGAGAGAGGATGTCGCGGCCGAGCTGATCGGTCCCCAGGGCATGCTCGGCGCTCCCGCCGGCGAGCCAGGCGGGAGGCAGGAGCCGGCGCGTCACGTCCTGGTCGAGCGGATCGTGGGGTGCCAGCACGGGCGCGGCTACGGCGACGGCGATGTTCAGGAGCACGATGGCGAGCCCGATCAGTCCCGCGCGCTTGCGCACGAGCGTGGAGACGAGGCGGCCTCGTGCCGATCGTGGTGCGGAGCGCGCGGCCGCGGCGAGCGACGGCGCCACGCTAGGTGTACCGGATCCGCGGATCGAGCCAGCCGTAGAGCAGGTCCACGAGCAGGTTCGACAGCACGAAGATGAGCGCGGTCACGAGCACGGCGGCCTGCACGAGCGGATAGTCGCGCTGGAAGATGGCCGTCACGGCGAGCCGGCCGACGCCTGGCCACGCGAAGATGGTCTCCGTGATGACGGCGCCGCCCAGGAGCGTGCCCAGCTCGAGCCCGATGATGGTGATGACGGGGATGAGGGTGTTGCGGAGCGCGTGCTTCACGATCACCAGCCGGCCGGGCAGTCCCTTGGCCTCCGCCGTCCGGATGTAGTCCTGGCCGATGACGTCGAGCATCCCCGCGCGCACGAGCCGCGTCACCCGCGCCGTCGAGTAGAGCCCGAGCGTGAGGGCGGGCAGGATCAGGTGATCGAGCCCGCCCCGGCCCGAGGTGGGAAAGAGCTCGAGGCGCACCGAGAAGATCAGGATCAGCATGATGCCGAGCCAGAACACGGGCATGGACTGGCCGAAGAGTGCGCCCAGCATGGTCAGGTTGTCGTAGGCAGTGTCGCGGCGCACGGCGGAGATCACGCCGGCGGGGATGGCCACGGCCAGCGAGACGAGCAGCGCGGCCAGCGCCAGCTCCACGGTGGCGGGCAGCCGCTCGAGCACGAGAGGCAGAGCGGGCTGGCGATAGCGCAGCGAGCGGCCGAGGTCCCCGTGGAGGGCCCGGCCCATGAATGCCGCGTACTGAACGTAGATCGGGCGATCGAATCCTTGCTCCCGCGCGAAGCGGGCGCGATCGGCCTCGGTGGCGTCGGGGGAGAGCAGGAGAAACGTCGGATCGCCGCTCAGGCGGATCACGAAGAAGACGACGAGCGACACCCCCACGATGACGAGCACCGCCTGCGCCAGCCGCCGGAGGATGTAGCGGCGCACTACTTACTTGCTGACGGCCACATCCCGCATCCGCATCAGGTAGTCGGGCTTCGCCTCCCACGCGATGTTCTTGCGCACGCCGAAGAGGTCCATCTGCTGGTAGAGGAAGATCCAGGGCGCGTCCTCGCGCAGGTAGGCGTGGAGCTGGCGGCCGATCTCCTGGCGCTTCTTCAGGTCCAGGGCGGAGAAGTACGCGTCGATCAGCTTGTCGGCCTCGGGATTCTGGTAGTAGTAGCCGCGCGTCTTCGAGTGGAGCAGGGTCTCGATGTGCCGGCCCGCCTCCGGGCTCGACTTCCAGGCGAAGAGATACATCTGGAGCGTCTTGGCCGAGTAGGCGTTGAAGAGCGCGGCCGAGTCCTGCACGTTGATCTTCGCGCGCACGCCCACGCGCCCGAGCTGCCCCGCGATCGCCTCGCCCACCTCCGTGCCCTTGGCGATGCCCTGGAAGGCCGTGGAAAGGGCGAACTCCACGTCGAAGCCATTCGGGTAGCCCGCCTGGGCGAGCATGCGCTTCGCGCGCTCGGGGTCGAAGGGATAGGCGGGCAGCTTCTCGTCGAAGCCCGGCGTGGTGGGGAACATGGGCCCGTTCAGGCGCACGGCATAGCCCAGGAGGAGGTTCTTCACCAGGGCGTCCGCGTTCACCGCGTAGTTGAGCGCCTGCCGCACCTCGCGCTTCTTGAATGGCTCGAAGCGCAGCGTGTCGAGCCCGACGTAGACCTGCTCGCCCTGGCGCTGGCTGATCCGCACGGCGGGACTGCCCTGGAGCTCCTTGATGCGGTCGTAGGGCACGGCGTCGATGATGTCCACCTCGCCCCGCTGGAGGGCGGCGATGCGGGAGGCGTCCTCGGGAATGGCGCGGAAGGCGATCGAGCGGACCTTGGGCTTGCCTTTCCAGTAGCCGTCGTTGGCCTCGAGCACCACGCGCACGTCGCGCTCCCACTCCTTGAACTTGAAGGCGCCGCTGCCCACCGGCTTCTTGGCGAACTCGTCCCAGCCCACCTGCTTGACGTAGCCGGGCGGCACGATCATCAGGTACTGGATCTGGGTGAGGGCGATGGCGTAGGGCTTGTGGGTGATGAACGACACCGTGTACGGATCGTCGACGCGCACCTCCTTGAAAGCGACGTAGGTCGGCCGCTGGCGGGTCTTGCGCTCGGGATCCATGGTGGTGTCGAACGTGAACTTCACGGCGGCCGCGTTCAGGTCCTCGCCGTTGTGGAACTTGACGCCGCGGCGCAGCTTGAACTGCCACGTCGTCTGGTCCACGAGCTTCCACGACTCCGCCAGCTCGCCCACGAAGTCCTTGCCGTCGTCGGACAGGCGCACCAGCGTGTCGAACACGTTGATCGTCACGTTGTGGGTCGTCGTGTTGTTCGACTGCGCGGGATCGAAGGTCTCCACGTCCGCCTTCTGCGAGATGATGATGTCGGCGTCGCGGGCGCTCGCCGTGCCATAGCCAAGGACGAGGCTGCCGAGGAAGATCCCGAGAGCGAGCCCGAGGAGGGTGAGGGAGCGGCGGTCGATCATGACGGTGTCCTTTCCGTGTTCACGAGTCCCCGAAGCGTCGGGGGTCGAAGGGCGCGAGGGGCAGCGGCGGGTCGGCCTTCGTCACGCAGGCCGCGACGAGCTTCGCGCTCAGGGGGCTCATCCCGATGCCGCTGCCGTCGTGGCCCGTGGCGAGCACGAGGCCGTCCACGCCGGGAGCCGGGCCGAGGAGCGGGAGCCCATCCGGCGTGTAGGGCCGGAAGCCGGCCCAGGTCCGCAGCATGCGGAGGCGGCCGATGGCTGGGGCGATGCGGCGCGCGCTTTCGAGCACGTAGCGGATGCCGGCCAGCGTGGGCGCGCGGTCGAGCCCAACGAAGCGGCTCGTGCTCCCGATGACGAGGTTGCCCGTCACCGTCTGCGCCATGCCCATGCCCTTGCCGGGCGGCAGGTTGGGATCGTAGCCGGGCTTGCCCTGCGCATCCGGCGGCCACGGCTGGGAGAAGCGCCACATGTCCGTGTCGGACTTGATGGGCTTCAGCACATGGCGGAGCTTGAACGGCGCGGGCTCCGTCACCACGACCATGCCCTGCCTTGGCGTCACCGGCACACGCAAGTTCGCCGTGGCGCCGAGCATGCCGCTCCAGGAGCCTCCGGCCAGGATGACGAGGTCCGCCTCCATCTCGCCCGAGCCCGTGGTCACGCCCACGATGCGATCGCGGCGGCGGAGCAACGAGACCACCTCCGTCCCCGTGACGAGCGTGGCGCCGCGCACGCGCGCGGCATGCGCGTAGCCGAGAGTGAGCCGGAAGGGATTGATGGTGCCGCCGTGCTCGGCGTACACCACGCCGCGCACATCCGGGGCAAGGAGCGGCTCGCGGCGTCTCGCTTCGTCGCCGTCGAGGAGCTCGGCGGGAAGGCCCACGGCGGGCTGGCCCGCCACGTACTCCGCCATCTGCGTCCACTGCGGCTCGGTCTCGATGGCGACCATGCCGCCCGTCTTCCGGTACTCGATGTCGGCGCCGAGCTCCTCGCCGAGCGTGGGAAAGAGGCGCCAGCAGGCCAGCGTCAGCTCGAGGGCAGGCCCGCGGTGCATCGACTGCGGCCAGATCAGCGCGCCGTTCGCGCCCGATGCGCCCGCGCAGAGCCCGGCCCGCTCGAGCAGCGTGACGCGCAGGCCTTCTCGGCTGAGCTCGTAGGCGACGGAGCAGCCGATGACGCCGCCGCCCACGATGAGCACATCCGGGCGGGTCATGAGAGGAACCGCGCGGGGCGATAGGGTGCCAGCCGCGGGTCGGACACGCCGTCCAGGATCTCCGCGGCGGCGATCTTGCCCCAGAGCGGGCCGAGAGTGACGCCGCTGTGCGAGGCGACCACGTAGAAGCCCTCGAGGCCGGGGATGCCGCCCAGCATGGGCTTCTCGTCCCTGGGCATCGGCCGCACGCCGAAGCGAATCGCCTCGACGCGGGCTCCGGCAAGAGCCGGGAAGTGCTTCGCCACCGCGGCCAGCGACTGCTCAGCCGGCCACATCCCTTCCTCCGACTGACGCCAGACCTGATCGTGGGCGAACTCGGCCAGGACGATGCGCCCGCCGCCGTCGGGCCGGAAGTGCACGCCCGGCGCGTGAATGGGCCGGCGGAGCGTGCTGGCCACGGGCGCCGTGTAGATGAGCCGTCCCGGCACGCGATCGATGGGCACCTCGATGCCGGCGAGCCGCGCCACCTCGTCGGTGGCCGGGCCCGCGCAATCGATCACCACGTCCGCCTCGAATCGCCTGCCGCTTGCCGCGACCACGCCGCGCACGCGCTTGCCCTCGCGAAGCACCGCAGTGACGCGCTCGCCCGCGACCACCCGCGCACCCCGGCGGACGGCATGGGCGAGGAGCCGGCCGATCAGCGGCACCACGTCCACGTAGCCTTCGCTCGGGGTGAAGACCACCTCGTCCACGTGCGGGGCGATGACGAGATCCGGCTCGAGCGTGCGCGCATCCTGGGCGGAGATCATCTCGACGGGATAGCCCCAGCTCGCCAGGCGCTCCACCGTCTCCTTGAGCTCGGCGCGCCGGAGGGGCTCTTCTTCCCACGCGAGCGCGCCCTCCCGCTTGTGCCAGTCGCCCCCGCCGAGCTCGGCGACCAGCGCCAGGTGCTCGGCCATGCTCGCCGTGTTGAGCTCGTGATAGTCCCGCGGCGTCTTGTGAAACGAGTTCGTCCACGCGAAGCTCGTGCCCGACGTCCCGCTCCCCGGCGCCCCCGCGTCGAGCACGGTGACGCTGGCGCCGCGCTCCGCGAGCCGATAGGCCACGTTCGCCCCCACGCTGCCCGCGCCGATCACGATGATCTCCGCCCTCATGTCTCCTCTCCCCCAGTGGGCGCGACTCTACTCGTCCGCCAGCGTGACGAGCACGTCGATGGGCACCGGCGTCACGGGCGGTCGGATGCTGGGCGGGGCGACGGCGGACAAGGGCACGCCTCGGCGCCGGGCAATCAGCTGGGCCAGGGCCGGGTTGCAGAACCGGCCCTGGCACTCGCCCGCGCCCGCGCGCGTCAGGCGCTTCAGATGCCCGAGGTCGCCTGCGCCCTCGTCCAGCGCCTGATCGACCCGCGCCCCCGTCACGCCCTCGCAGGGGCAGATCACCGTGTCCGGCGTGATCAGCGCGGCGAGGCCCGGCTTGATCGCGTGGAGGCTGCCGAGCGCATCGCGCGACTTCTTGAGCGGGGCTAGCTCAGACTGGTGGACGCGCATCCGCGAGCGGGCGTCTCGCCGTGAGAGGACGCCGAGGTGCTCCGCGGCGGCGATGCCGGCGATACGCCCCTCGAGCACGGCCACGGCCGCTCCACCGAGGCCCGCGCTGTCGCCCACGCAGTAGACGCCCTGCGCGCTGGTCTCCATCTCGGCAGAGACCCTGGGTACCCAGCCACCCCGCTCGGGCGCGTGCTCGTGCAGGACGCCGCATAGCTGGGAGAGCTGGATGGAGGGCACCGGGTCCCAGACGAAGCACACGGCGTCGATCGCGATCGTCTCTTCCGACCCGCCCACCGGCCGCCAGCTACTGTCCAGTGCCACGGTGACCACCTCGCGCACCTTCTCGTCACCGATGACGCGGGCGACCGTGCGCGAGCCGATGAGCGGCACGCGCGCGGCCCTGAGCGTGTGCCAGTCCGCCGATGCGTCGCCGGAAAGCGCCCAGCGGCTCCACGGCGCGGGAAGGGCGCGAGGCATCCGCGCGGCGGGAGCGGCGTCGACGATGCCCACCACCCGGGCGCCCGCGCGCACGATGCGGCTGGCGACCGCGGGAAGCTGATGGCCCGCCCCGGCGACGAGCACGCGCTGCCCCGAGGCGAGCGTGCGGATGGTCTCCGCATCGACGACGCCGGGGAGCGTCCAGCCGGGAACGGGCACGACGCGGCGGTGAGTGCCGGCGGCCAGGATCAGGACCTCGGTCCGGACCGTCTCCGCGCGCTCCTTCTCCCACACGGCGAGCGTGCGCTCGTCGAAGACGCCCCACACGGTGGCGCCCTGGTGCAGCACGATGCGTGAGCCCGCCGCGTGAACCTCGGGGATGAGCGTCGCTTGGGCGGCGTGCGCGTACGCGGGGCCGCCGAGGACCCCGCGCTCGTCGTAGAGGTCCACGGCGGCCCCGGCCCGGGCGGCCTCGATGGCGGCCGCCAGCCCGGCCGGCCCGCCTCCGATCACTGCGACCTGCGGAGAGATCGTCATCAGGAGCGTCCACATTGCAATTGGAGCCACCGATTGTCAAACACCCGGGGCAGCGTATACTTGCGTCCGCCTCGGCGCGCCCCATGGCGCGCCTTCGCGAAAGGGCCATCATGAACGAGGTCCACACTGGCGGTGAATGGGTCGTCGAGGCGCTGCGCGCCGCCGGCGTGCGCCACGTCTTCGGCCTGCCGGGCGTGCACAACCTCGCCATCTACGACGCGCTCCTTCGTCAGCACGACATCGCGCACATCCTCTCCCGCCACGAGCAGGGCGCGGCCTTCATGGCCGACGGCTACGCGCGCGCCTCCGGCCGGCCCGGCGTGGTCGTGGTCACCACGGGCCCGGGCGCCACCAACGTGCTCACGCCGCTCGTGGAATCCTTCGCGGGCTCGCAGCCCATCCTCGCGCTCATGTCGGACATTCCGGCAGCACTGATCGGCAAGGGGCTGGGGGCGCTGCACGAGGTGCCGAACCAGATCGACTGCTTCAAGCCCGTCACCCGGTGGGCCGAGACCGTGACCGACGGCCGCGGCATTGCCGCCGCGATCGAGCGCGCGTTTCATCTCTTCCGCACCACGCGCCCGGGCCCCATTGCGCTCTCGCTGCCCACGGACCTGCTCGTGGGGAAGACCGAGCGCCGCCGCGCCACGCTCCGCGGCAGTCTCCCCACCTGCGATGCGCGCCGGATCGAGGCGGCGACGAAGCGGCTGCGCGCGGCGAAGCGCCCGCTCATCGTGGCCGGCGGCGGCGTGATCGCGTCGGATGCCTCCGCGGAGCTGGCCTCGCTCGCGCACCGGCTCGTGGCGCCCGTCATCACCTCCGTGATGGGGCGCGGCGCCATTCCGGAATCCGACCCGCTCTGGCTCGGCGTGCTGCCGAACTACCGGTCGACCAAGGCCGCGCTCGAGCAGGCCGACGTGATCCTGGCCGTGGGCTGCCGCTTCGCGCATCGCTCCACGAAGGGCCTGCTGCTCAATCTGGAGTTCAAGCCCGAGCAGGCGCTCATCCACATCGACATCGATCCGTCCGTGATCGGGCTCATGCACCGGCCCGCCGTGGGCATCGTGGGCGACGCGCGGGACGGGCTCCGGAACCTCCTGGCCAATCTCGGATACGGCTCCGCCGCGAGCGAGTGGGATGCGGACTGGATACGCAGCCAGCGGGACGTCCGCTGGCCGCGCTACTCGGCGCAGGTGGATCGCCTGATCCAGATTCTCCGCCGCGCGCTCGATCCGCGCGCCATCGTCGTCAACGATCAGACGGGGCTGAACTACTGGATGGAGTGGCACTTCCCCGTCCTCGAGCCGCGGACGTTCCTCTATCCCGTGGGCTCCGCCACACTCGGCTACGGCGTGCCCGCGGCCATCGGCGCCAAGATCGCGCATCCGGAGAAGCAGGTGCTGGCCGTGCTCGGCGACGGCGGCTTCATGTTCTCGGTGAATGAGCTCGCCACCGCGGTGAAGTACGACCTCGGCATCGTCTTCCTCGTGCTGAACGATCAGCGCTACGGCGCCATCAAGTACCTCCAGGAGGGCATCTTCGGGAAGCCCTACGAGGTGGACCTCGCCAATCCCGATTTCCCGGCGCTCGCCCGCGCCTTCGGCGCACAGGGGGTGCGCGTGGACGCCGTCGACGAGCTGCCGGAAGTGCTCACGCGCGCCCTTCGCCACCGCGGCCCCACGGTGCTGGAGCTGCCCATGGCGATCGAGCCTCCCTGGGAGCTCTGAGGGTATAATCCGCACATGGCAGGAGAGCTCGACCCCGCGCGCAAGACAACCCTCCGTCGCGAGCTCGAAGGGCTGCTCGGCAAGGGCGCGGTGCTCTCCGAGCCCGACGAGCTGCTCGTCTATGAGTCCGATGGCCTGACGCTCTTCCGCGCCCTCGCCGACTTCGTCGTCTTTCCCACCTCCGCAAGCGAGGTCTCCGCCGTCGTGAAGCTGGCCAACCGCGAGTCGCTCCCGTTCGTGGCGCGGGGCGCGGGCACGGGCCTCTCCGGCGGATGTCTTCCGGCCGAGGGCGGCGTCGTGATCTCGCTGATGCGGATGAACCGCGTCCTCGAGGTCGACTACGACAACCAGATCGCCGTGGTCGAGCCCGGCCTCGTGAACCTCCACCTCTCGTGGGCGGTGGGGCCGAAGGGCTTCTACTACGCGCCCGATCCCTCGAGCCAGCAGGCCTGCACGGTGGGCGGCAACATCGCCAACAACTCCGGCGGCCCCCACACGCTGAAGTACGGCGTGACCGTGAACCACGTGCTGGGCCTGGAAGTCGTCCTGCCCGACGGCGAGATCATGTGGCTGGGCGGACGCACGCGCGAGAGCCAGGGCTACGACATGGCCGGGCTCTTCGTGGGCTCCGAGGGCACGTTCGGCATCGCCACCAAGATCATCGTGCGCATTCTCAAGCAGCCGCAGGCGGTGAAGACGGTGCTCGCGGTGTTCGACCGGATCGAGCAAGCCTCGGAGGCGGTGTCGGCCGTGATCGCGCGCGGCCTCATTCCCGCCGCGATGGAGATGATCGACCAGACCACTATCGTGGCCGTGGAAGACGCCTTTGGCTGCGGCTTTCCGCGCGACGCGGCCGCCGCGCTGCTGATCGAGCTCGACGGCCTGCAGCACGGCATGGAAGCGCAGGCGGAACGCGTGATGGCTGCCTGCCGCGACTGCGGCGCGCGCGAGGTGCGCGCGGCGCGGGACGAGGCCGAGCGCCAGCTCCTCTGGAAGGGGCGCAAGAGCGCGTTCGGCGCCTACGGGCGCATCTCACCTGCCTACATGGTCATGGACGGCGTCATCCCGCGCACGCGCCTGCCGCAAGTGCTGACGCGGGTGAACGAGATCGCCGCGGCGCACGGCCTGCGCGTGGGCAACGTCTTCCACGCGGGCGACGGCAATCTCCATCCGAACATCCTCTACGATCCGCGCATTCCGGGCGAAGAGGCGCGCGTGGTCGCGGCGGGCGGCGAGATCCTCAAGGTCTGCGCGGAAGTGGGCGGCTCCATCTCAGGCGAGCACGGCATCGGGCTCGAGAAGATGGACTACATGCCGCTCATCTTCAGCGAAGCGGACCTCGCCTTCATGCGCCAGCTGTACCAAGCCTTCAATCCGCGCGGCCTCTGCAACCCCGGCAAGATCTTCCCCTCGCGCAAGGCCTGCGGCGAGGGCGGCATCGCCTACCGCCCGCATCCCCTCGAAGAGAAGGGCCTCGCCCAGCGCTTCTAGCGGGGCAGGGACGACTCGGGTGCCCGCCCCTCTGGTCGATACGCTTCGCGGCATCGTCGGCGCTCCGCACGTGCTCACCGGCGCGGATGGCGCTCCGTACATCGTCGACGGGCGTACACCCGACGCGGTCGTGCTTCCCGGCACGAAGGAAGAGGTCGCCGCCGTGCTGGGCGCCGCGGCGGAGTCGAGCGTGCCGGTCCTGGCTTGGGGTGGGGGCACGAGCATGTCCGTGGGCGCTCCGCCGCCGCGGCTCGGCGTGGTGCTCGTGCTGCGGCGTCTCAACAAGCTGCTCGAGCACGAGCCCGGGGACCTGACCGCCACCGCCGAGGCGGGCATCACCATGGCGGCGCTGCAAGGCGAGCTAGGCAAGCGCGGGCAATGGCTCTCGCTCGACCCGGCCCAGGCGGAGAAGGCCACGCTGGGCGGCGTCCTTTCGAGCAATGCGGCCGGGCCGCGGCGCCATCTCTACGGTACCTGCCGCGATCAGCTCATCGGGCTCACCGTGATCACCGCGGCCGGGGCGACCGTCAAGGGCGGCGGCAAGGTGGTCAAGAACGTGGCCGGCTACGATCTGCCCAAGCTCTTCGTGGGCGCCTTCGGCACGCTGGGTGTGATCGTCGAGGCCACCGTGAAGCTGCGGCCGCTGCCCGACCAGGACCGGCTCGTGATCGCGCGGTTCGGCAGCCTCAAGGAGGCGGGCGTGGCGGCGCGCACGCTGATGGCTTCCGATCTCCTGCCGTCGGCGATCGATCTTCTCGACGGCGAGGCGCTGCACGCGCTGGGGCACGGCGACTCCCAGGGGGCAGCGCTGCTCATGGGCGTGGACGGCATTCCCGAGCAGGTCGACTGGCAATGCGCGGAGGTGGAGCGTTTCCTGCGCCCGCAAGGGCTTGCGGAGGTGCGCGTGCTCGACGGCGCCGAGCGCGACGGCGCGTGGCGCGCGCGCAGCGGCCTTGGCCACGGCGCCGTTCCGGACACCGCGGCCGTGATGCGGTGGACCGTGCTCCCGGCGCAGGTCGCGGAGGTCATGGAGCAGGGCGCGGCCGTCGCGCAGCGGGCGGGCCTCCACGCGGCGCTCGCCGCGCACGCGGGGGTGGGCGTGGTGGAGGCCGTGCTCGCCGCGGGCGGCCGTACCAATGCCGCGGCGCTCGCCGGCGTGCTGGCGGAGTGGCGGGCGCTCGTGCGCGCGGCGGGCGGGCAGGCGCTGATAGAATCGGCGCCGCTCGCGGCGAAGGAACAGGTGCCGGT
>Ga0335070_10002749_pt1 | contig 20453 bp, 16 predicted proteins | sample Lox_Sample_13_FD_206722 | JGI IMG/M metagenome (GOLD analysis project Ga0335070, IMG submission 206722) | Soil microbial communities from Loxahatchee National Wildlife Refuge, Florida, United States - Lox_Sample_1.3 | ecosystem: Environmental > Terrestrial > Soil > Wetlands | place: USA...
TTGCTTTCCACATTTATTTTACTCTTAAAATTTTCATGAGCAATTGTTTCCGTCGCCCGGGCCATCTGGGTAATTTGTTTCCTCATTTTTGCGGTAAACAAATATGTCAAAATCAGCGAAAGCATTATACCTGCGAAACCGATTACTATGGAAATATATTTTAAGCTGCTTCTTATCTCCACACCTTCGCCATGAGAATCAAAAATTAAGAACTTCAGTCCGGATTCCTGGTCATAAGAAGATTCGGTATGGCATAAAGATGCTAAGATATCTCCCTCATCAGTTTGTTTTGAATAAATCTCATAATCGTTTCCTTTACTAAGAGAAGAATATGCTTCGACCAAATAGGGAAAGTATTTATTGTTAATTGATTCATTCGAAAATAATAAGGGAATCCCGTTGGAAACTACCGCAATATCAGCCTTGATCTTTTTTGACATGGAGGTTAAGAGAGCCGGAGTAATCATTTTACCGTAATAAAAAAGCTTTTCACCAAAGCTTATTTTTTTAACTATTAATCCCGGATTATTTCTTATTAAGCTTTTAACTGTAATTTCTTTCGGAGCATTGAAGACATTTGTACAGTATATTAACTTATTAATGCCATTTTTACTTTCCAAGATAAAATCGAGATCTTCCTTCGCCAGCACAATTGTACTTGCCGACTCTCTGAGATTCAGATTAAAAAAACTTTGGTCAATGTTTTCAAGTTCATCCTGGTAAGCATAGAAAAAATCATTACTGGAATTGAGTAAGTACTTTGATTGCTGATTTGTAAGAATGGTTGAAATTACCGAATAAAAGGCTAAAGCCGAACTGCCAATTATTACCAAAACGATGGCAAAATTGATGAACAGAATCCGGTAACTTATTTTCATTATGAATCTCTTTGTAAGACTTTCCTTATCGTGATTAGAAGTTCATCAAAATCATAAGGCTTGCTAATAAAGTCACCGGCTCCCATTTTAGCAGAATCAATTGCACTTTTTACGTCGGCATAAGCAGTAAGAACTATTACTTTAGATTTGATTTTTTTAGTTTCCAGCTCTTTTAATACTTCGAATCCGTCTTTATCAGGCATTTTTAAGTCAAGAAGAATCAGATCTACAGGGCGCTTTTCAAGGAATGAGAATGCGTCATCACCTCTGCTGACATAATCGGCTTCATATCCGACCTCTCTTAATTCTTCCTTAAGAGCGGCACAGAGGCTCAAATCATCATCGACAATAAGTATAGATTCCATGAAAATTTAATTCTCACTATTTTCCTGATTAAACCTGTAGTATTTAATCTGTTCCCGCTGCTTGTTAACTTCATCTTTTATCGGGGTTGTAGTTGGTGTTCCCGCAACTCTCTCTTTAAGCGTAGGAACTAACTCACATTTAAGAAGGATAATTAATTCTTTTCTATTTACTGTAATTTCATCGCTTCCAAAAACATATCTCAAACCAAAAAACCACCATGGAAGATCTTTAAGTATCGGAATTCCTTTTCGGCTTGTAGTTTCTTCATTTGTAAATAAACCGCCAATTATAACTTCTTCACCATTGAGCATCAGGACTTGAGTTGTTGCTGATGTTTTGGAAATTTGAGTTATAGTAGGATCCGGGATGTATGAACTTTTCTCGGCCTTAATTTCAAGCACAGTGTAATCAACACCATCTTCAGTATAGACATGAGGAGTAACTTCTATAATAGTACCCGTTGAATAAAATTCTTCTATTATGTTTCCTGAAAAGTCTCTTGTTTTAATTCCTATATCTGTTCCTACTTGAATTCTTCCTTTTTGATTATCCCTGACAGTGACATTCGGACTCGCTATAATTTGTCCAAGCTGCTGCTGTTCAAAAAATTTAAATATTGCAGTTGCTTGACCAAAAAAACCTCCCAAATCAAAATTGCCCGTGCCTTTGAGCTTAAAATCAGGTGTCTCTACCTGTGTGCCGTCACCAGAGGTTTCCTTTTTTGTTTCAGGTTCATTAAACAAATCGCCATTGACATCTAAGCCTTTTTTTGAGAAAAGGAACTGCCAGTCAATACCTCTTTTTTTAGCCTCATCGTTATTCATCTCGAAAAATACGGCTGAAAGTTTTACTTCCCTGCTGTTAATATCGGCGTAGGTTTTTGCGGTTTTATCTATTTCAATATTGTTCTTTTTCTTAATAACTATTACGTCTTCTTTCTCCTCGTATATTAACCCCTGCATTTGAACCAGTATTAATAAAGCCTTATCATAAGCCATGTTTTTTATTTCAATTCCAATAGGATTTTCCGAATCAACAGTTGAAACTATTCTTTTTCCGGTTATACTTTCACTTACTTTACTCATTAAAGCAACTGCCTGATTGAACGGGAGACTAGGAGACATTGATACCAGCTCATCTGGCCTAGTGTATCCTCTTAGCGTTTTTTCAAGTAAATCCTGAGAATAAGCAGACAGCGTAAAGCTTAATATTAAAATAACGGTGGTTAAGAGTTTTTTCATTTTAAATTCTCTCAATTATTTTTTCTTGATATTTTCTTTTTCCAGAACCAAATCGATCTTTTCAACAATACCGCCTTTATTGATGATGAAGTTTACCTTATTATGATCATAGTCAATATTGGTCAGATATCCCAAATAAACCGGTTCACCTTCCCAAAGCAGATATGTATTCCCCTTGCTATCTGAAAGAAAGGCTCCTTCGGGTATAAGCGCAAGTAATTTACCTCCCTGCACATCAAACAACTCATCGACATTAGGAGGTATTTCATTCCTAAGCAGGGGATAAAATGCATCATACATTGTTCTAGTGCTCAAATCATTTTCGACAAATTGCGCTGTTGAGAACCTGTCATCAGATGAATAATAAACATGTACTTCCATGGTAAAGCCTACTAAGAAATTCGGGATTCCCTTTTCGTCGGTTGCAACCTGATTTGTTAAACTTAGTGAAGTTACTTTTTTAAGTTCTTTACTTTGTTCAATTGCATAAATAAACTGATAAAGCTCATTATATGTAGCAGAACCCGTAATTTTATAACTGAAATAAAAAAAGTCTTTATCGGGCTTTTGTTCAAGATATTCCACATCTATTTTCGAAGTAGTCGAGAATCCCGCGGTAATATTATTTACAAAATCATAAAATTTTATAGAAGAAAGATTCTGAGGGATATTAAACTTTCTAGAGGCCAGCACGGAATCCAGCTCAGAAGCTTTTACCTGTAATGTTTGGTACTGCTGTTTTAATTGGGAGGTATTATAATCGTTAGCTTTCAATTCTTTTAACTTATCTTGTTTTTCAGAGAGTTTACCTCTTTGAATAATAAAAGTATACGCACCTCCTGTAAGCAGAATGAAAATTAATAAGCTCAGAAGAGCAAGCGTATTTTTTAATTTTCTATTCATCCTTGTCTTTCAAATAGCTTGATAAATTATATTGTAAATTAAACTTGTATATATTTTTGTCTCTGAGATCTTCGGAGTAAATCCCTTTTAATTGAGACACGTTGATTGAATATGCAAATTGTGTTAATACACTTTTACTAAGAGAGTAACCTTCAAGATCAACATTTCTATTATCTTTCGAAGTCAGCCTAGTAGACCAGATATTTCCCTTACCTGCAAAGAAGTCTGATATATGAGCCAGGTTTCTAGACCATACGCCAGTACCTTTTGAAGCTGAATCTAGGATTGCCTGGGTTTGTCCAAAGCTGCTTATTTTATTTTCCACTGAAGATATTTTCGCCAGCAATTCCTTATTCTGTTTCAGCAAGCCTGAATATTTAAGAACTTCATGATCCAGTGCATTCAGTTTTTTATTATTAAGAAGAGCCTGAGTTGTTATAAAAAAAGTAGCCGCAAATAACAAAGGTATAATTGCATATCCATGCCAGGCGAATTGAAATGATTTCTGATCTTCCTTGACATACCGGGGAAGAAGATTAATCCCTTTATATTCTTCAGCAATTTCCTCGAAATACTCATTTGCCACTGCAATGGGTATACTGAATGCGGAAAAAGATTCTTTAACATCGCCGCCCAATGAACTTAAATCAAGATCATCGAATTCTAAGCGGGAAACATTTGCTTCCGGAAAGGTTCCGTAGAAGGAGAGAATTAAATTTTCGGAATCGTCCTCACCGCAAACTATAATATTATCTAACTGGGAAATTCCTCCATTTTCCATTTCCAAGAGAATTTTGGAAAAATAAACATCATAAGTATTGAGATTTATTGTTCCAATGTCCAAAGTAGATCCTATGTGCTTAAGCTTTCTTCCGTGAAGAAATATTAGTTTACTGTATTCTTTTCCGATATAAACTATTAAAGACTGATCATCAGGAAAGAATTTTTTTCTCTTGGCTACATAATATGCAAGAGATATTTCAGCACTTTTAACGGTAGGAATTTTATAATAACGTTTTCCATTAAGTTGAGCTAAGGAATTAATCAATCGGAAACATCCAACATCATTACTTAGGAAAACTGAGAGAATTGATTTATCTGCTAATTCTGTATAGCCAAGGCTTTCTTTATCAACTGAAATATTTTTTGTTTGGTATATATCATCTGCTATTTCTTGAGTAAGTCTGGCAGATTTGCTCTTTTTAGATCCTTCATAAATATGATAAATAATGGAAGGTTCTGTTAATGCAGGTACAAAGAATGCTTTATTTAATGGAATCCCTCTTAAGGAGGAATTAATTACATTCAAACCGGAAGTATTTACACTTTGCGTTATCGAGGCCTGTTTATCCAGACCTTCAAGCGTCAATTCTTCCCCTTCAATTTTTAGATCTCCTATCCCGTCATCAACCTCCAAAGCTGGCTGGAGAACATCGAAAGATACGGTTTTAAGGACTTTTATTTTATCCTTTACCTTTTCTACTGCAGCAATTTTAGTGTCATTGCCTTCGCAGTAAACGCATATTAGCTGTTTCACTTATACCGCCGATAGTAGTTGTTGAATTCTTGTTTTATTATTTGCAAATGCAACAGCATTTTCCAATGTAATTTTTTTATTTAAGTAGAGTCTCTTCAAATCCTGTTCCATTGTAATCATTCCCATTTGTCCGCCTTGGTTCATCATCATGTATATTTCGCTTGTAGTATTGTTTTTTATAGCTGCTTTAACGCTTGGTGTAACAACCAGGACTTCTTTAGCAAGGATTATTTTTCCATCTACTCCTGGAACTAATTTCTGTGAAACAATGGAAATCAAAACATCTGCCAGGCGGTTTCTTACCCTTTCTTGCTCATTGGGATGAACTTCGGCGACAATCCTATCTATCGACTCAACGGCCGATGATGTATGCAGAGTAGAAAATACTTTATGACCGGTATCTGTTACCTCCAAAGCAGCCATAATAGTATCAGGATCTCTCATTTCACCAATTACAATCACATCCGGATCCTGCCTTAGGGCTTGAACAATCCCATCCTTAAATGAGAGAACATCTTTTCCAACTTCTCTATGTTTTATAATGCATTTATTGGATTTATGAACATATTCAATTGGGGAAGCTATTATTACTACGTGAGCAGGATCTACTTTGTTATGGGCATCTATTATAGCGTCTAGAGTAGTTGATTTTCCCGATCCGGTTATACCCGTTATAAGAGAAAGCCCGAACTTAATGTACATATGACTCATTGCTCTTATTACATTTTGATGAAAATCGTATGATTCTAATGCGCGAACGGTTTGATTGATTGCTCTCATGTTAAGTGCAAGTGTGTCAAGATCATAGTATGAATCAGCTCTGAAGCGGATATCAATTTTTTTGCGCTCATATAAATATGAATAGCTGAAATCAAGGTTTCTAGTGACTGTCAAATATTTTCGCTGGTTTGTATTTAGGAGATTTATGATTATGACAGCAGATTCGTCTTCTGTAAACTGCGGGAGATCATAAGCTCTTTCTTTTTTTCCGTAAATTCTAAACCAGACAAATCCTCCATTTCCATGTCCGCCTAACTCTATATCGGAAGCTTCTCTTTCAACCATACTGGTAAGCAGTTTATTAAAATAATTTTTGAGCAGAATTCGTTCGTCGGCCTTTAATTTTTCAATATTGTCAATAATAAAAGAAATACGTTCGGGTCCATAGTAGAATTTTGGAATAGTATTAACGAAATTTTGGAGAGTAGTTTTTACATCATTGATGGATATACTTTCCTTTTGCTGAATCGGTTTTATGCTTGGAGTCGCCACTTTATTCCTTTCATTTTCTTTCATTATCTTTATGCTATAAGTATGCCAATATTCAGCAAAAAATTTTCAAAATATTTTGAAATTGGTTGGCTTTTTGAAGGTATTTTGGGGATAAAAGAGAAAAATTAAGGTATACAGTGAAGAGCAGAAATAAAATTAATTATTCTCTGCTATCACTATATACCTTGATAAAAATGTTGAGGTTGTTAATTTATTTATTCATACCAAGAAAGAATTTCAAACTTGTCTGTACCCGGATAATATGGAGGAGAAAGAGTCATTAATCTTGGATCATACCAATATCTTTTGGAGAATCCGCTTAAAATATTATCTCCACTAAAAGTACCAACTGGTTTACGAGTTTGCTGCGTTACCCCACCGTATAAATTTATTGAGCCTGCTTTTCCCCGAGTATCATAATTTTCTGCCGTAAATCCCCCGCTTTGAGAATAAATTGCAGCGTCTATATTAATACTATGATTGTTTGCCGTATTATTAGCAATAATAACATCGTTCTTTGCTACTATTCCCAAAATATCATCCGATGGCTCTGTTCTTGGATCATCTTTGTAAACTATGTCGTCATCAAGATAAATAGAGGCATCTGTGCCAACTGTGTATTCTCCATCTACTGTGCCTTTTAATCTCATGTTTATTATAGCTCCATTTTTATCTTTTCCTTCAAAAAAAATAACCCCATTAGACGTTAAGTTCTCGGTTAATACGGTTAAATTAGTTGTGCGATTATGCCAAGAACCGCTTACTTTTTCTTTCCAGTTATATGTATAATTAACCGAATCTCCCTTAAAGGTTAAATAAAAATCCTGGTATTGAACTGTACTAGTTGAGATTAGACTAAACAGTTTACCACCATTATTTACAGCATTATCTCTAACTTTTGTAATACCTGTAGTGGGTAAATCTAAGGGTACTTGTTGATATCCACCTAAAAATCTGGGGTTATCAGGGATTTGATCATTTGTATACTTTTTAACTCCCTTTTTTGTTGTTACTTTTCCGTAAAAAACCGGGCAACCGCTTACATAAATATAGTCTTGAGTATGGAATGGTCCCCAGACAGTATCTTTTGTCATCCAATAAATTGGGTGGAGTGGATCATCAGTTTCGATTGCAGAATAATAAGCGTATTTAGAAAATTTACTTGGGGAGAGAATAATTTTGACCTCGGCTACTGTATCCTTATATACACCGGTGGCAGTTACTATTCTTTGTTCACCATTGGGAGTAACCGTAACATTAAAAGTCCCGCCATTAAAAGGAACATTATGAAATCCATCAGCCCAAAGAGTATTAAAGCAAATTTTGCTGGCAGCTATATTAGCTGCGCTGACTGCAATTTCGTGGGCAACAGTATTATCATAATAGGTGACCGAGTTTATAACAGATCTTGTCGATATATCTCCCAGGTTTCTTCCCATTACAAGGAATATTACGCTGAAAGACATTACTAAAAAGAGAATGGCTTTCCCGCTCATTTTTTCCTCCTTTATCTATTTCTTAAATTTTGTGCCGAGAGGCGTATCTGTCTCCAGAAAACTTGAGAGTTAGTGCTATCTTTGTAATATCTTTCTGAGTCATATGCATATACATTTTCCACAGCAATATCGATTTGAATCCTTTGAATTCCTCCAACAACAGGATATGGTAATAATTGTTCTCCTAGTCCGTCAAAATATTTGAGTTTGAAATGAGTAAGCCCCAAGTTGACACGCACAGGGGTTTCATCATTAATAACACGATATAAATATCTATCACGGGGGTTAGCTGTGTTTGGTATTTCAGAGGTAGGGCCGATATAGTATTCCACCGAATCGGCGCCAACATTTTCATCTACATCCCCTTTAAACCTAATTCTGTCCGAGTCTGCAATAGTTACTATTTCTGCAAGATTAGTAACACCGGCAAAATCAGCCAGGTTTCTCGAATAGCCCATTTTTCTGAAATCATGTTCAAGAATAGATACTAGAGTAGCGATATTTTCCTGAGCTATTAATTCCCCGGTATTATTATAAACATTTTCGGCCGCTGCATCATTGAGACGGAATAATAATAACATTACCATTCCTCCAATTATCATAGAACCGATAATATCAATTAATGTAGTGAAGCCCATTACTCCTCCTATCTAAAATACCAATAACTGAAAACCGAAGATAATTGTATGACATCACTCATATAGTGGGGACTTGAAACGGTAACAGTAATTTTTTTATTAAAAGTTGGTACTCCGGAAACTGTTTCGGGGTCATTTTCAGGAACATAATCCACTCTGCATGTAACGACAAATACTGCTGAAGGCATTGAAGAATCAGTATATGTATAATTGTTGAAATCATCAAAATCATCAAATGTATTACAATCATGAGGATCTTCTCCAGAGTCATAATGGAGCCCAACTACTGGCGTTAAAAGTGATGGATTATCTATATTTATATCACCAAGGGTCTGCTCATCGAAACTTAAATTTTTGGATTGTTCTATAATAGAAGTGGCTATTGAGGTAGCAAGGAAACTATACTTGGATTGATCCAGCACCTCATCTGAAGTTAAAAATGTATTGTTAACTCTTAGTAATATTGTAGATAATAATACCATTGCCCCAACAGCTAATATTACTTGTCCCGTATTCATATAAATATTTCCTTCTAGTTATTAGAATTAAAATATTTTTTTTAAGAGCTCAGGATAATGTCTTAATTAATTTACTACTCATCAGTTGTCCCTGATAAAACTTCTTCAATTGAAGTTAAGCCAAGCTTTACCTTCTCAAGCCCAGATTCCCTTAAGTTAAGCGTACCGTCTTTCTTTGCCTGTATTCTTATTTTTTCTTCATCGACTTCAATTCCAGAGCGAACAATTATCTGCCTGATTTCCTTTGTAAAGTATAAAGCCTCATGAATAGCCATTCTTCCTTTATAACCGGAACCACTGCACTTTTCGCAGCCATGAGCTTTATAAATTGTAACATTTCTCCAATGGTTTAAATCCATTCCAGCTGCAGTCATTAATCCTTCATCTAATTCAGTAACTTTTCTCTTGCATTCACAAAGTCTCCTTATAAGCCTTTGTGCCACAATTATATTTATTGCATAGGCAATTAAGAATGGCTCAATACCCATTTTATAAAGTCTTGCAACTGCACTAGGAGCATCATTGGTATGGAGAGTTGAAAAAGTTAAGTGGCCTGTATTCGCAAGCTTAATTGCAACTTCCGCAGTTTCTTTATCTCTCATTTCACCTACAAGAACAATATCAGGATCATGACGAAGGATTGATCTAATTGCTTGCTCAAAATTCATTTTGTGTCCTATCTTCAGCTGTCTAGCGCCTTCAATTACATATTCAACAGGATCTTCAACGGTAAGCACATTAACAGTAGGATCAATTACTTGATGAAGAGCCGCAACGAGAGTTGTACTTTTCCCGGATCCGGTCGGCCCAGTTAGAATAACCATACCCTGAGGCTGAGCGATAGCCCTTTGGAATGCCTGTTTTGCATATCCAGTCAAACCAAGCTTATCAAGATCCTTAACTACCTTTCTATCATCAAGAATTCTTATAACTACACTCTCAAATTTATTTTTTAACTCTGTCCCGACCATAGGCAGCACAGAAACTCTAAACCTAATAAGATAGCCATCAATCTCGCGCTGTATAAAGCCGTCTTGAGCTCTTTCTCGTTCAAATCTATCCATACCTTTGGATCTATCTTTAACGACTGCTATTACGGCTTCAGGTAAAGTATTATCCTGCACATGCCAAAGCTGAAGGTTACCGTCAATTCTAAGCAGTATATCAGTTTTATTACCCGATTTGGGAATGAAATGAATATCACTGGCTCCTTTTCTAACTCCCTCAACGAGCGCCCCTTCGACAAGATTGATTAATGCGCTTTTATTTATTTCTGATTCCAGTTCCTGCTCATCAAGTGTACTATCATCGGCAGTGTCAATGTGAATTTCTTCGGATTCTTCCATCCTCTTTAAGAAAACATTTTCCGGAGGAAGGATTATTTCGATTAATTTTTCATAATCTTTTTGCCGTATGAAAATGACTTCATATCTTTTTGCATTTAATCCAAAGGCAATTTTAGGAATATTCCTATCGGTAGGATCAACCGCAGCAAGAATCAGCTTATCCTTTATCCTATCGTCGTACATATAAGGGATAATCTTATTCTTTATCATCTCATCTTTTAATTGCTCATCGGCACTATTAATAATTTGCCTGATGGATTCAATTCGCTGCGGTGGTATTTGATCTATAGGGATATCAAACTCTCTGAAAGCATAAAGTATAGCTACTTCCCTGAATATAGTATCGTGATCATACTTAAAATCTTGAACCAAAATTTGAGCAAGGTTCCGTTTGATTTTAGAATTATCGTTAGCCTTAGCCGCTAAACCTTTTTCCAGTGTTTCAGCATCGATCACTCCTTTCTTAAAAAGAAGGTAACCGATCTTATCTGTCATTTCAAGATTTGTGTCAATCATTATGAAGTATATTTTTTAATTAAAAAAACAAGATGGCTCATTTCAATCTGATTTCTCCTTACGCGAAATTATTTTCAATGTATGTTTGATTGTTCGTACCAGGTGTTTTGGGTCTTACTGTCGCTGTTTCCGCTGATACCAGGGTAAGTGCGATCATTACCACCATAATGACCATAGCAATTGTAACCTGGACAACCTCAATAAAGTTTTTCAATTTATAAACAGTTTCACTTTCATAATAATTTGCTAACTGCAACGAAGTATTTTTAATCGTTCCTGTTTCCTCACCAGAGTGCAGCCTTGAAAGAGCTGTTTCCGTAAAGACTCCGGTGGCTTCGAATGCGTCGGTAATACCTATTCCTTTTTTAACCATCAAAGGAATAGCGATATTTTTAACTCTATCTTCAAAATATTTATTTCCAGTCGCCTCAGCAGCAATTCTCACTGGTTCAATGCTTTCGGCAGAGCCGCTATACAGGGTATAAAACACTCTGCAATAAACTTCTATCAGGGTTTTATGAATAAGAGGACCGATAACCGGGAGCTTTAAAACATATTGATCAATAAGGAATCCACCTTTTTTAGTTTTTGAGTATCGCCATAGAAATATCGGCGGTAATAATGTAACTGCGGTTACAATTAAAATATTCTCTATAAGGAAATCACTTAAATCAAGAGTGAATGCGGTCATCGGCGGTAGCTCAACTCCAAACTTTACAAACAATTTCGCAGTTTCGGGGAAAATATATGCTACGTAGAAAAGGACAGCCAGAAAAAGAACGAAAAGAGTAACGATGGGTGTTATTAAAGCGCTTCTCATATTCTTTTTAAATTCTTGCCGTCGTTCCAAGAACTTTGCTGTGGCTTTATAAATTTCAGTCATATTACCACTTTTTGAAGCTAATCCTAACATATATGCGGTAAATTTTCCGAAGACTGCCTGATATTTTAGGAAAGTAACTTCACTATCGGCACCTTTTTTTAATTCATTGTTGATCTCTTTTAAAGTATCTCTTAAAGTTTTATTTGGTGTATCGTTTATGAGAAGAGTAAGGATTTCTCCATAAGCAAGCTTTTGATCAAGGAGTTCTGCGCTAATTTTAACATAGGTTACTATATCTGCGGTCGGAGGTTTAGGATTAAACTCAAAAAGTTTTTTATTTACTGCTAATACTTGATAACCAAGTCTCGAGAGAGCATCCTCCACTTCCCTTTTTGTATAAGCTTTCTGCTCACCTTTAATAGGCTTTTCATTACCTTTTCTTACCCTATAAAGGAATGTCGATTTTTTTTCAATAGCTTTAATCTTTAATTGATTTTTCTCAGCCAGTTTATAAATTTTTTTCTTTCCTTCTCTCAAAGAAGGAGCGGAAAGTGCCCCGCTGATTGTTTGGCCCCCAGGTTTCTCAGCCGTAAATTTGAATTCGATCATTATTGATTCTCTTAATTTTTTATTGCTTTAGTGCAAGTTTAATGCCTGAAAATTTTATTAAATAAATTAAAATATACACTGTCTTTCATAAAATTGATTTAAGAAAGTAATCTTTTCATTTATGCAGCTTTAAAAATAAAAAAACGATCATCGTTTAAGACATATTATCAACTTTAAAATCCTATCTACTTTGATAGAGACGTTATGCCGTGCCCCTTTAACTCATTCTTTCTTCAGGTCATGACAACAAAAAAGGCTGTAAAAAATTACAGCCTTTTTTAGGTGCTTATTAAAACCTATTGAGCTACTACCGAAGAAGAAATTGAGCTATCTGTTACAGCAGTAACTACAACCCATTTTGCTGCATAATCAGCATCTGTGGGTGTTGCTGTAAACTCAATGCCTGTAAGTGTTCCAGCAGATGAAATTTCCCATGTAGCATCAGTTGAGTGAATAAGGTTTGCCGGAAGGTTCGGCCATACTTTGCTATCAAAATTCGCAAATGAATTACCGCCGCCATTCATTGCTACTGGTTTTTTGTAATACTGCTGTGCCATTGCGCCAATATTGGTACCCTGCATAACAATAGAATCCTGTGTGGAAGATTCAGCATTAGCATTAAAAAGGTTAATACCAACAACGACTGCAATACCGACTACTATAACACCGAGCACGATTAAAAGAAGCTGTTGCTGACCCATTATAGATCTCCTTTGTTGTTTATAATGTTTGGTTAATTAAGCTCTAACCTTCGAGGTTAGACAACATATTATTTTAACTTCGAAGGTTCTAAAGTTCTAATTTATAAAGACCAGCAAAAAACTTGAGTTTTAGCTGAGAGCTTAGTTTTATTACCTTCTTGTATTTGGCATTAAAATCAGAGAAAAATATGCCAAGTAAATGAGACGTTCATTTTATTTGTCTTCTATGAAATTTTGGGTAGGTGAATGCGTCACGTAAAAATTACATGTAATAATTGGGATGAAAAGTCCTTAAGGAATATTTAAAAAGGCTCAAATTTAAGGCTTTAAATAGTAAAAGTTCTTTCTATATTTTTGTGGTATGATTTATTCTAGATAAAAGATCGAACTTGGAGATTTCAAAATTATTGCTGCTACCTTAGCTTTTAAAGACAGTTCCCTCGACTGCTCCCGAGTAACACTAGATAGAAAGATGTACATTATAAAAGCTCCACTTACTTTTGCAGGAAAAATTGTATATCCCTTAATGAATTTTTATTGCGAAAAAAGCAGCTAATTTATAAAACAGAGTTACGATTGTATCATGATAAATAGCTCACTTAGTTATTATTCCATTTCCCTTTAGAGCTGCAATTGTAAATTCCGATATTAGATAATCTTTAAAATTACTTTTTATTTTTTTATAATAATATGAAGCCCTCTCAAGCTTTCTATATCTTAACTCATAGATTATGCGTTGTTCTAGCATAAAAGGTATCAGAGAATAAATATATGCATCAAAGTTATTAAATGGTTTTTCGTTTAGTCTTATTTTAAATTCTTCATCATTAATTGGGTAATATGAACCATCAAAAACTAAACGGAAATAGAATGGATACGGCACCAAAGAAGAATTAGGAAGAAATTTAATAATTCCCATGCTTAATGGTTTTAATATAACATCCAAACCGACAAATAAATTTTGGCGCTTCATAATAGTATTACCATTCTCCAGAATGTTAAACCTTTGACTTCGGCGGTACCAGTCATTGAATATAAATGAATATACACTAATAATTGAGATATCTGTTCTGACATTTTCCACGTCCTTAAAATATAATCCCGGGGCAATGAATATACTCCATTTATCTGTCAGCAAAACAGAATTTGGCGGCAATTCAGAAATTGATGCTTTATAAAAATCTTCGTAAAGATAGTCATCAGAATGATCAGCATAATTGAAATTAACTGCAAATTGAGTAGATATCAAAAAGATTAAAGAGAAATAAAACAACATCAACATTTTCTTTCTGTTATTAATTAGTTTCACTAAAAAAATCAGCGTGAAAATTGATAAAATACTTAATATCAAGAAAGGAACTAAAAAGTATTCATTTATATCCGGTATCTTATAGCTAAATGCTAATGTAATTGATGTAATCAGAATAAGAATTAAATAAGAAACCACTTCTTTTCTAAATAAAAACAGCAATAATAATCCGGCTATACCGACCAGAAAGGATAGAGAAAATTCCCCGGTTGAAAATCTTTCTTTTGAAAAATTAAAACTCAGCATTTTGAGAAGTACACCACTTTGTTCTTTTGCAGCATCAAAGCTCTGCAACATATATTTTGAGTATTCCTTTGCCGTTGCATGATCAAATAATGATTTGAGAGTTGATGGATCGCCATAAGACCATGGCGGATTCATTTTTGCACGAAGCATCAAACCCAAATAAAATAATGAAGCAACTAATCCGGATATAAGAAAGAGTAAGAGAATTGATGCAAAGCTTTTTTTATTTAATCCCTCGCAAAAGAAAAAGATTATTATTGTTGCCGGTAATAAATATAATGTCATTAAATGATTTGAAAATCCAAAACCAATAAAAAGAAATAATAACCACCATTTTTTAAAAATTAAAGCGATCGAGTCACTGCTTTTTTCTCCTTGATTATTGATGAATTTTAATAATGTTAGCAAGATAATTGCTGATGTTAAAAATATTTGAAATGAATAAACTTCAACTCTTGTGCTTTGCAGCCAGAAAGTTGCACTGTAGGCTAACATTAAACCAGCATAAATAGATATTAGGATTATATCAGTGTTTTTAACCTGGTATATGTCGCTTAATTGTTTTCCCCTATTATTCAGAAATAAATTAAAGTTTTTTAAAATCAATAAGGAGGTTCTAATAACTATAACTACAGTAAGTGAACACCAGATTGCACTTAATAAGTTTAATTTAAAGACAGTAGTAAATGGAAGCGGGATTTTATTAAACAAGTATCCAATCAGAATAAATAATGGATAACCTGTTGGATGTGGAATACTCAAAGTAGCCTGAGACATAGTAAGTTCGCCAGAATCATTCTCACCGATAGAGGGACCTATTGTAAATGTGTAGGTTACAAAAACCAGAACCCCTGTAATTTCAGGGTAATATTTCTGCAGGAAGCGTTTCAATTTATTTTTCACCTTAAAAAAAAATTTAAAAAATTAATTCCCTTAGCTTATCTGATTTTTATATGCAATTCCTTCAATTGTTCTTCACTTACAGGAGAAGGGGATTCATCCATCAAGGAAACTGCACTTGCGGTCTTTGGAAAAGCAATAACCTCTCTGATAGAATTTTCGCCTGCAAAAATCATTGCCATTCTATCAAATCCGAATGCAATGCCTCCATGGGGCGGTGCACCATATTTAAATGCATTTAGCAGAAAGCCGAATTTTTGTTCGGCTTCATTTTCAGTGATACCCAAAACTTTAAACATTTTTGACTGCATCGATGCATTATGAATTCGAATACTGCCCCCCGCGATTTCACTGCCATTTAAAACAAGATCATATGCTCTGGCTCTTACACTTGAAGGATCAGTTTCCATTAGAGGAGCATCCTGAAGGTGAGGAGATGTAAATGGATGATGCATCGCGTAATATCGTTTTGTCTGCTCATCCCACTCAAGTAAAGGAAAATCAGTAACCCATAACAGCGCCGGCTGGGAATCGCCTTTTATCAGATCAAGCCTTCTAGCCATTTCTAATCTAAGATTACCCATGATGGTCAGCGTTTTGTTTTTAGATCCGGATAAAATAAACAACAAATCGCCCGGTTTTGCGCTTAGGGATGCGATGATATTTTTCTTTTCTTCTTCGGTAAGGTATTTTGAAATGGGAGCTTCCAGATCATTTTCCTTAACTCTCATCCAAATTAATCCGCCGGCACCAAGCTTTTTTACGAAGTCAGTAATCACATCAAGCTGATTTCTTGTATAGTCTCCGCATTTAGGAGCTACCAACCCGGTAATAATACCGTTATTTTTTATCTGGTCTTGAAAAACTTTGAATGAAGTTGCATGAAAAACATGATTTAAAGTCTTCATTTGAAGATCAAACCTCAAATCGGGCTTATCGCTTCCATATTTTTCCATAGCTTCATCAAAAGTTAAGATAGGCAGAGGCAACGGTAATTCCTTATTCCAGATTTCTTTAAATAAAATTTTCATTAATTTTTCAACAATCTCGAAAATCTGATGCTGATCGATAAAGGACATTTCAACATCGATTTGGGTAAACTCAGGCTGCCGGTCCGCGCGCAGATCTTCATCCCGGAAACATTTTACAATCTGGAAATATCTGTCAAAACCGGAAACCATTAAGATCTGTTTATAGGTTTGCGGAGACTGAGGAAGGGCATAAAATTTTCCTTTATGAAGTCTGCTCGGCACAAGATAATCCCTGGCGCCCTCCGGTGTACTCTTCATTAATACCGGGGTTTCTATTTCGATGAAATTATTCTCATCAAAAAATTTCCGAACCAGTTGATACATTCTATGGCGCATTAAAAGGTTTTTCTGGAGAGAAGTTCTTCTTAAATCAAGATACCTATACTTAAGCCGAATATCTTCACTGGTATCAATTTTATCTTTAATAGGTATAGGAGTTGGTTTTGCTTCATTCAGTATCACCAGTTTATCTACCATAACATCGACATGGCCTGTGGCAAGGTTGGGGTTATCGGTCTCCGGGGGCCTTTTCCGAACTGTGCCTTCAACGGAAATGACAAATTCACTCCTAAGTTCTTTAGCCGAATTATGGGCTTCCGGATTAAAGCCGGGTTCAAACACGACTTGTGTAATTCCATAACGATCCCTGACATCAACAAATATTAATCCCCCTAGATCCCGCCTGTTGTCAACCCATCCATTAAGCACAACTTTTTGACCGATATGATTTTCTCTTAATTCTCCGCAAGTATGCGTTCTTTGATTAAAGTACATTTATTCTAAAATACTCCTATAGAATTCTTAAGGTTTTAAAAATAAATAATAAAGAAAGGCTATACAAATATAAACCTGTTCGGGGAATTTATAAGCAGGCCGGAAAAGAATTAAGGATTTACTTTTTCATTTCACCATTTTCCTCAATCTATTAATTTCATCTCTCAAAGCAGCAGCGCGTTCAAACTCAAGATCTTTTGCTGATTGATGCATCTCTTTGGTAAGCTGTTCAATCAGATCCTTCTTTTGATCTGAACTCATATATTTTAAAACCGGTTCGGCAACTTTAGAGAATGTAAAATTATTCTGTTCATCTTTCCGCCTTACGTCGGCAATTGAAGTCGAGGAGAGAATTTCTTCCATGCTTTTAAAGACTGTCTGTGGCATTATTCCATGTTCAGAATTATACTCTTTCTGAAGCTTTCTTCTTCTATTTGTTTCATCAATCATCTTCTTCATCGAATCCGTGAGAATATCGGCATACATTATAACTTTTCCATTTACGTTCCTGGCGGTTCTGCCGGCAGTCTGCATTAAAGATCTTTCACTCCTCAAAAACCCTTCCTTATCTGCGTCAATAATGGCAACCAAAGAAACTTCAGGCAGATCGAGGCCTTCTCTTAAAAGATTAACGCCGACAAGCACATCAAAATCTCCCAGCCTTAGATCACGTAATATTTCCACTCTTTCAAGCGCATCGATATCGCTGTGAATATAACGAACCTGTATACCAATTTTATCGAGATAATCAGAAAGATCCTCAGCCATTTTTTTAGTAAGTGTAGTAACCAGAACTCTTTCTTTTCTTTTTGATCTCTCCCTTATTTCAAATATAAGATCATCAATTTGTCTTTTTATAGGTCTTACCTCAATTTCAGGATCAAGAAGCCCGGTAGGTCTTATAATTTGCTCAACAATTACACCGCTGCTTTTCTGAAGTTCAAATTCAGCGGGAGTTGCGCTGACAAAAATTACCTGATTCAACATCGACTGAAACTCCTCGAACTTCATGGGACGATTATCCAATGCAGAAGGAAGCCTAAAGCCATACTCGACCAGGGTTTCTTTTCTTGAACGATCACCGTTGTACATTCCTCTTATCTGCGGAATAGTAACGTGAGACTCGTCTACAACGAGCAGGAAATCCTTGGGAAAATAGTCAAAAAGATTATAGGGGCGTGAACCAGGAGCACGACCGTCAAGATGTCTAGAATAATTTTCAATTCCAGAGCAATACCCGATTTCTTTCATCATTTCCAGATCGAAACGGGTTCTTTGTTCAATCCTCTGAGCTTCAAGATATTTTTCCTGCGAGCGGAAATACTTTAACCTTTCTTCAAGCTCAATTTCAATATTATGAATTGCAGACTGCATTTTAGATCTATCGGAAACAAAATATTTAGCCGGATAAATTGCCGAAGATTCCACTTCTTTAATAACCTGCCCGCTAACGGAATCAATAACGCTTAATTTTTCAATATTATCATCCCAAAACTCGATCCTTATTGCTTCTTCATTCTGATATGCCGGGATTATTTCTACGACATCTCCCCTAGCCCTGAAAGTACCTCTAGTAAACTCATAATCATTCCTGACGTAATAAATATCAATCAAATCATGGAGCAATTTTTTGCGAGAAATATTCTGTCCCTTTTTCAATAAAATAATCTGATTGGCATACTCCTGAGGCGCACCAATACCATAAATACAGCTTACGCTTGCAACCACGATTACATCCTTTCTCCCTTCTATTAATGAGGTAGTTGCTTTTAGGCGGAGCCGATCAATCTCTTCATTCACCGAAAAATCTTTTTCAATATAAAGATCACTAGAAACCACATATGCTTCAGGCTGATAGTAATCATAGTAGCTGATAAAAAATTCAACTGCATTTTTTGGAAAGAAGTTTTTAAATTCGGAGTACAGCTGAGCTGCCAAAGTTTTGTTATGAGAAATAATAAGGGTCGGTTTATTAACTTGAGCAATAACATTTGAAATAGTAAAGGTCTTACCGCTTCCGGTTACACCGAGGAGTGTCTGATACTTTTCATTGCTGTTTAATCCCTGCACTAACTGCTCGATTGCCTGCGGCTGATCCCCGGAAGGTTTATATGAGGAACTTAGTTCAAACTTTTCCATAATTACTGCTCTGCTTTAACTTCAACTGCATGAAAATGATCAGGATGAAGATGACCTTTCAGAATTAATTGTTGAGCCGATTTGATATTTCCTGGTATATCCAAAGGAGCCTGAACCAGCTCCTGGTTTCCCTTATTGTCAACAACGTAAAACGTTGTTATTCCGTTTTGGGTATCCCTGCTTATTCCTTTCTCAGCCAACAGCATAACTTTAATATCTTTATTTGCAGAATTGTTAGTGTCAAAATCGGAAAAAGAACCTAAACCTTCTTTAGGAGAAAAATATGTCGAATAGATTATGCTTAAGACCGCTATGATTAATAAAGGCAAAATAAGTTTTTAGATAAATTTCATTTATGAATCTGATTTCCTTATAAGAATAAATTTAATAAAATTCTATATCAACCTGCTGTTCCGAATCTTTTTAAAAAAAATTACCGGGAAAAAAATTTGAGGTTTTAAAGAATTGAATTATTCTTATTTATTTTATTTAACAACACGAAGCTTAAAATATACTTCTTCAGGAGAAAATATTCCGGAAAAAAACCTTTCATAAATTACAGGCTCAATATTTAAAATGAAATCCATCCACTTTAATACAAAAAAATGAGAAGTAATAAACTTTTTCTCTAAGATTTCAAACTTTGCATTTGCCTCATAATTTGTACGATGATTCAGCTTCCACCTTTCATAGAACTTTAATTTCCGGGTCCCTAAATATTCATAGTTATCAAAAGTCCTGATGGAAAACGGGATTTTGTGATCCGGTTCACCAAAATATTTGGTATTTAAAAAAAAGGGAGCATAAACGATAATTAAAGCATCCGGCTTTGAAATCCGGTAAAGCTCAGATACCACTTTATGAAAGTTATCAAGGTGCTCCAAAATATGGGATGCATAAATTTCCTCAAAGGCATTATCATCAAAAGGATACGGAAATTTGTTTATATCATGCACCAAGTTTCCACCATAATCTACAATATCCAGGTTTATATAACCCTCTTTTATATCTTTACCGCAACCCAAATTGAGCTTCATAAATAGAATAATTACTAATAATAAAGATTATTACAAATTTCATCAAAATAACTTTTATTAAATTAAATAAAAAACCCCCAAAAAAGGGGGCTTTCAAATTTTTGCCGGTTCGGGATTTAGGTTAGTTCATTGAAACGATAGGGAAATTTACTCCTTTTAAACTAACTTGTTCA
>Ga0335070_10002751_pt1 | contig 20447 bp, 22 predicted proteins | sample Lox_Sample_13_FD_206722 | JGI IMG/M metagenome (GOLD analysis project Ga0335070, IMG submission 206722) | Soil microbial communities from Loxahatchee National Wildlife Refuge, Florida, United States - Lox_Sample_1.3 | ecosystem: Environmental > Terrestrial > Soil > Wetlands | place: USA...
CGCGTTTCCGCCGCCGTCAACGCAGCCAGTTCTTCCTCGCGGCTTTCTTTGAGGCGCGTGCGTGCGGCGCGCAGTTCGGCGGTCGCGCGGCCGGGATGGCACATTAATTCCGTCGACCCCTCGGGCAGCGCGCGGATCAGCGCTACCAGCTCGCGCGTGCGAAACCGTCCGGTGATCTGGAATCCCGCGAAATGATCCGTGGTCCGGCAATGGTGCCGCTCGAGCACGCGGTGAAAACGAGCGCGCACCAAGGCGAGACTGTCGCTGGTGGCCCGCTTGAACCACGGCGCTCCGCCCCGGGCCGCGGTGAGCGGAAGATCGAATGGCCGCCGCACCCAGCGCACGCCGGATTCCTCGGCAAGCCGCGCCACCGCCTCCAGCACTGGCGGCGCAAGATGAGTGTGCTTATGGGTGTCCAGGTGCGTGAGCCGGATTCCCGCGTCTTGTATGCGCTTCATCTGCGCCGACAGCTCTTCATAAATTTGAATGCGCCGCGCGGCGATCGCGCCCAGAAGCTGGGGAACGCCCGCGGGGAGCGGCTTGCCCGGAGTCGAAAGCGCCCTGCCGCCAATCAACACCAGATGCGCCCCCACGTCAAGCCGCGGGTTCTCGCGCGCCAGCCGCGCGGCATCCTCGAAGGCCGCTCCGTTGGCCATGAGCGTCGTGGCGGTCAGTATGCCGCGCTGGTGGGCTTCGATGATTCCCTGATTGACATCGCTGGTGAAGCCGAAATCATCGGCGTTCACGATCAGTTGCTTCGCGGAGTGAATATCGGTCCCACCTCAAAAAACGGCCAGCTTGATGCTCAGAAATTTCTTGGGGTTCGCTCGCATGTCCTTGACGAACTGGCGCATCTCGACGGTGACGCCGTTCAAGCTTTCATACAACTGCGGGTTCACCATGAGCTGTCCCAGTGTTCCCTGCCCGGCGTTCAGCTTGTCGATCGTGGTGTCCACCTTGGCAATCAGATCGTTGATCTGGTTGTACAGCCGGTCGTCTTTCAGGATCTTGCCCGCGCTACCCTTGCCCGCCTGGAGATCGGTCAATAGCTGGTTGAACTGCGTGGTGGCGCTGCGCAGGTCATTGTAAAGCGCTTCGTCTTTGAAGAGCTTGCCCGCCGTGCCGCGTCCTTGCTGCAACTCCGACACGATGCCGTTGAGTTTGTCCAGCGTCGCGTGCATATCGTTGGCCAGCGTGTCGTCGTACAGCAGCCGGCTGATGGTTCCTTTGCCCGAGCGCACATCTTTCAGAATCTGCTGCGTCTCCGCGATGGCGCTGTTCAAGCGCGAGTACAGCTCCTCGTCCTTCAGCAACTTGCCGATGTTGCCCTTGCCGGCCTCCACATCGTTCAGGATGGAATTGGCGCGCCCCAACAGGCTCTGAAATTGTGCCAGCAAACCGGCGCTCTGCGCCATCAGCTCCGGGATGTCCTGGTTGGGCACACTCGCGATCTCGTCTCCCGGCTGCACGTGATCGGTCTGCGTTCCTTTGGTGATGTTGATGAATTTGTCGCCCAGCAGGTTGGAAGCCGAGATGCCGGCGCGAGAGTCTTTTGGGATCTCAGTGAGGTAGTCGTACCGGATTTCCATGTCAATTTCCACGATCCGGCTCGGGTCTTTCGATCCCGACAGCTTCAACTTGTCCACACCACCGACGGGAATGCCGTTCAGACGCACTGGGGCGCCGTCTGTCATGCCGGACGAATCGTCCATGAATGTGCGTAGTTCAAATGTGCGCCGGAGCAGATTCTTGCTGCCGGTGAGCAGAAAAATCAGTACCCCTACGATAATCATGGAGACAATTGCCATGATTCCAACGCGAAGCTGCGCGAAGCTTACCTTCTTAGGATCGGCCATCAGCTATCCGCCCGTTCGCCTTCGGAATATGGAGATGTAGGGATCACGCGATGCTTCGAGCTCGGCTTGCGTGCCTTCAAAAAGAAGCTTGCCCTCGCGCAGGACCATGAATTTGGTCCGCCGCTGGGGCCGGTGCCCGTTTTCGCGAGCCGGTACAAGCTGGCCATTGTCAGGATTGTATCGGAAATTCGCCACCAGGTTTCCATCCTGATAGCGGTGCGTGACCATCAGCGTGGTTGTCCGGCTGACATCCCGCTCCTTGATGATGAGGGAGATGATGGTGTGAGCCGTGATGGGGTCGAGCCCCGCCGTCGGCGAATCGTAGAGCAGCAGAGGGGGCACGCTGACTACCGCACGCGCGATCGCCGCTCGCCGCCGCATGCCGCCGGAAAGTTCGCTGGGAAATCGCGCCAGCGTCTGATCCAGCTCGACGAAATGCAGCGCTTCTTTCACCCGCCCCTCCACCTCTTCGACCGGGCAGCGGATCGCTTTTTGATTCACTAACGGGTAGGCCACGTTTTCCTCGATGGTCAGCGAATCGAACAGCGCTCCCTCTTGAAAAAGCATGCCGATCTTGCTGCGGATATCGAAGAGCTGTTGCTCGGTGAGCCGCGTGATGTCCTGTCCAAAGACGTACACGGACCCGGAATCGGGCCGTACCAGGCCCAGAGCCGTCTTTAGCAGTATGGTCTTGCCGCTGGCGGCCGCACCCAGGATGATCCGCGATTCTCCCTCGCCCACCTCGAACGACAGATCCGCCAGCGCCGGCACGCCGTCAAAAGACACGTTGACGTGCTCGAATCGGAGAATCGGTTTCGCGCCATTCGAGGGCATCACGAGGAAGTCACAAGCTGGCTGGTGAAGATGCGGGTAAGGAAGAAGGTAAGCACGAAAATCAGCACCGATGCGGTGACCACCGCCTGCGTGGTGGCCCTGCCCACGCCTTGCGTGCCGCCACTGGCCCGCAACCCGTAATAGCAGCCGACCAGCGCCACCACAAAAGCAAAAACCAACGGCTTGAGCAGCCCTTGCGTCAAGTCATTCCACTCGAGCGCCTGCCACGCTGTGCTCCAATAACGGCGTCCGTTGAGATCCACCAGCAGCACCGCCACGATGTATCCGCCGAACATCCCCACGAAATCGGCGATCACGGTGAGCAGCGGCAGCACCACGCAGGTAGCAATCAAGCGAGGCGTTACCAGCTTCTGAATCGGATCCGTGCCCAGCGCGCGCATGGCGTCGATCTGCTCGGTCACTTTCATGGACCCGATCTCGCTGGCCATGCCCGAGGAGTTCCGTCCCGCAACCATCAGCGCCGTAAGCGCCGGGCCCAACTCGCGCACCAGGGTCAGGGAGACGGCCGTGCCTACCTGCCCCTGCTGCCCCCAGCGGGCCAACGCGCGTGCGAGTTGCAGCGTCATCACCGCACCGCTGAAAAAGCCCGTCAGCACCACGATGAGCAGGCTGCCCACACCGATGCTGTCCATCTGTAAGATGATGTCGTCGCTGTAGTGGGGTTGCCGGAAGATGTTGCGTAAGGCTCTTCCGGTCAGCATGTAGAAATCCTGAACCGCCAGAATGATGGAGATTATGAGTCGGGGCAAGCCCAAGCCACCTCGTTCACGATGCTACCATACAACTAAATTATGAAAGGACTTACGGACATTGCCGGCATCCGCGTGGGGCACGTATCGGACTACGAGGCTCTGACCGGTTGCACCGCAATTCTGTGCGAGGGTGGCGCCGTGGGCGGCATCGATATCCGCGGCGCCGCCACCGGAACCGAGGAAATCGATGTGCTTCGTCCGGAACACGTCACGGACCGAGTGCATGCCGTCGTGCTGGCTGGAGGCAGTGCGTTCGGGCTCGAGGCCGCCGCAGGCGTGCGGCGCTTTCTCGAACATCGCGGCGTCGGTTTTCAGACCGGCGCGGCTGTAGTGCCCATCGTCCCTTGTGCGATTCTGTACGATCTTGCCATCGGCAAGCCCAACGTGCGGCCCACGCGCGAGATGGGAGAAGCAGCGGCGGCGGCCGCCACAGCCGAAGCGGTGAAATCCGGAGCTGTGGGCGCGGGAACCGGCGCCACCGTCGGCAAGATCTTCGGCATGGGGCAGGCCATGAAGAGCGGCATCGGCTCGGTCACTGTGAGCCTTACCGAGACGGTGCGCGTGGCCGCTCTGGTCGCGGTCAATTGTTTCGGCGATGTCCGCGACCCGGAGACGGGCCGGTTGATCGCCGGGGCGCGCCGGGCGGCGAGCAGTATGGAACTGGCGGACACGGAAGCGGCGATGAAACGCGGCGCCGGTCGCGACTGGAGCCGTCAAAACACGACCCTTGCCGTCGTGGCGACCAACGCCAAGCTTTCAAAAGTGGGCGCCATTCGTCTTGCCGAGATGGCCAATCTCGGCATGGCACGAACCATCTTCCCGGCCCACACCAGCTTTGATGGCGACCTGTGCATTGCACTTTCCCTGGGCAATGAGACAGCCGAGCTGAATACGCTGGGGGTGTCTGCGGCAGAAGCCGTCGCGAAATCGATTGTGCTCGCGGTCACAAACGCCCCGACTCTGGGCGGTGTGCCGGGACTCGCAGGTTTAAAAAAAACTGAGAAGGATCCGAGCCGGGACCACTAAATTGGTCCTGCTCAAATGGCGGAAGAACCCATTCCCCTCAAAAAAATTCTCGACCTTGTGCGCGCCGGCGATCAAATCGCGGCTGCCGAGTGGATGCGGACTTTTCTTCCCGGCGCTTGCTTCCTCATTCGACGCCGGCTCGGTAAAGCCGATGTCGAGGGGGAGGCGCGATCGGTGCTGGAAGCCGTCCTCGCCGCCACCCGGTCCGATGCTTCGCTGACGGCGGAACAGTTGCCGGGGATGATCCGCGAACTGATTTATCAGCGATTTCCGGCCGAAGCCGGCCCGGCCGAGTGCTCTGATCCCAAAAGGATTAAGGCGGCGAAAGAGGTTCTGAACAAGATGTTGCCGGTGGAAAGAGACGCTCTTAGAAGGTGTTACGTGCTGGGCGAGGCTCCTGAGTCCTTCTTAAGTGGTTTAGAACTAACAATTGACGAGTTTCGGGCAATCCAGACCCGGGCCAGAGCCGAATTCAGTCGAGGAGAATCGAAACAAGCAAATGTTGCGTGACTAAAGTTGCGTGAGAGTCCTTCGTCCTAATCCCACTCTATTAGCGAGCTACGGGATTCAGCCTCCCCCTAAGCTGAGAGGTAAGGTTTTAGCCATGGAATTCATCAATAATCACCCGAGTGAGGAAGTTCTGGAACAGTATTTGTTTGGGGCACTGCCGACTCGGGAAATCGAGGGCTTAGAAGAGCACCTACTAGTGTGCCATTCCTGCATTGCATCCGCGGAACAAATCCTGGCTTTTGTGCAGTCGTTACGGAGCACGCTCCGCGATAAACCCAAGGTGCGGCGGGCAAGCAGCACGGTGGTGGATCACTAACCCGAACCCTCCTTTCCTTAATCATTTAGACGAGCAGTTAACGTTTCGCAATATTGCGGGGACCAGTCCACGAGAGCGATCCTCAGCGAAGGAGGTATCGTGGCTGTCCCAAGAAAACTGCTTAGTGTCTCTCTGGTGTTCAGCGCACTCGCCTGCGCCGCCGATCCAGCACTCCTCAACCTGGTAATGCCCGAAGCCCGGATCTTCGCGGGTGTGAACGTGGAACGAATTCTGGCTTCGCCGATCGGCAAGCAGATCGACTCCAAGATTCAGGAACAATCTCCGCAACTTCAGCAGATTTTCAACGCGACGGGGTTCGACTTACGCCGCGACCTGAAGGAGATTCTGATTGCCGGCACGGCCAAGGGGCAAAACGGGGCGGCCGTGATTCTAGTGCGTGGGACGTTCGATGCGGTGAAACTCAGCGCATTCACGCGCAGCTCCGGACAGAAAGCGGTTCCCTACGAGGGCGTAGAGATTCTGAGCAATCCGTCCCAGAAGTCCAGCTCGCTGGCCATTCTGGATAACAACATCGCCGTGGCGGGCGAACTGGATCAGGTGCAGGCCGCGATCCACCGCCGCCATAGCGGGACTTCACTGCCGTCAGCTCTGCTGAGGCAAATTACCATGCTCAGCGAGCGTTACGACATCTGGTTTCAGTCCAACGGGCCGGTGATGCCGCCAGACGCGAAGATTTCCGATGCGAGATTTCAGCAAGCGGGAGATCTGATCAAGAGCATCCAGGGACTGAGCGGCGGCGTCAAGTTCAGTTCCGGCGTGGAAATGGCGGCCGAGGTGGTGACGCACAACGAAAAGGAAGCAGCGAGCATTCTCGGCGTGCTGCAACTGTTCACCGGTTTTCTGGCGGCGAACCAGCAGAGTCCCGGCTCACTGAAACCGGGCGACGTCAAGCTCACTTCCGAGGGCAAGACGGTGCGGTTGGCCCTTCACATTTCGGAGGAGCAGTTGAAGCAAGCGTATGAGGCCCAGCAGGCACGCATGAGGCAAAGCGGAGTTCAGCCCGCCGCGGTTCCGAAGCCCCGGCCAGCCGACACAGGCCTTGTGATTCAAGGCTCGAGCAGCGATATGGGGACGGTACATCTGCCTCCCTCCAATTAAACGGCCAGTCATTCGAAATCTGCGGCATAATAGCGGGTCAATGTGCAGAATCGTTGCAGTCGCGTTGTGTCTTTCGTGGGTCGTTATGGCAGCCGTCAAAATTGAGAAGGCCAGTTATCAAGGCTGGCCGAATTGTTATCGCATTTCGAACGGCGAGGTCGAGGTCATCATCACCAGTGACATCGGCCCGCGCATCATGCGCTACGCCTTCACGGGCGGGCAAAACGTGTTCAAGGAATTTCCGGAGGGGCTGGGGAAATCGGGCGAGGCGACGTGGCAGCCTCGTGGCGGGCACCGAATCTGGTTCGGGCCGGAAGACCGGGTGCTAACGTATGCGCCCGACAACGGACCCGTACACATCGCCGTCAAGGGCGGGGTGATCGAGGCCACCGAACCGACCGAGCCGCTTACCGGTTTGGAAAAACAGATCACCGTGAAAATGTCGGCCAGCGGAACGGGCGTCGAGGTGCTGCACAGGATTCGCAACACCAACACGCACGCCATGGAGCTGGCGCCGTGGGCGCTATCGATGATGGCGCAAGGCGGCGTGGGGATTCATGGATTTCCACCGCGCGGCACGCATCCGGAGGATCTGGCGCCCACCAATCCGCTGGTCATGTGGGCCTTCAGCGATCTGAGCGACAAGCGCTGGCAGTTCACTAAGAAGTATTTGATCCTGCGGCAGGATCCCAACAACCACGGCCAGCCGCAGAAGCTGGGCACCTTCAACGCGCACACCTGGGCGGCGTACCTGCTGGGCACGGACCTGTTCATCAAACACTACGAAGCGGACCCCAAGGGCGCCTATCCGGATATGGGCTGCTCATTCGAAACTTTCACCAACGCAGATTTCCTGGAGCAGGAGACGCTCGGGCCGCTGACCAAGCTGGCTCCCGGAAAATCCGTGCAACACACGGAGCGCTGGAGCCTGCATAGGAACGTTCACATTCGCGCGTGGACGGATGCGGAGCTGGATCGTGTGGTGCTGCCGCTGGTGAAGCAAGGAGCGGAACCGGAGTGAAGGACTGATTTCAACCTGCCGTCGGAGAGAGTTCACGAAATGACCGTCCGGCAACAACAGTGGGGTACGGCGCCCAGTCGACGGCCAGTCGACGACAGGGCGCGATAACGGGCAAGAGAGCGTTTCTAGTTCCTCTTCCGGAGAAGTTCCTAGAACGTGACTTTGCGGGCTGGTGGCGCGAAGGGGATTTCGCGACAGCGATCGGCAAGATTGTTCCGTTTGTTGGCCATGAACCGGCGTTTCACGGGCACTGTGTCCATGGTGCCGGCGGTGTGGGCGCCGCTCGCCATGCGGGAGAAGTTGGATCCACGCGCAGACGTCTTGCGCAGCCGCACCGTGGTTTGCTGCCGATTGTACGGACGCTTGCGTCCGGGCGCCAGCCCACAACAGGCACAGGCGCAGTTCAGCACGCTGTTCGCCAATCTGCCGCCCGCCGATCCCGGGAAGAATTCGCGCGAAACATCGCTGGCCGGCCAAATCGTTGTCCGGCGAGCTTCGCCTTTTGGAGTGCCTGACGAGGGCCTGACGCCGATCGTGGCTTTCGGTCTTACGGCCGTCAGCATGGTGCTTCTGATTGCGTGCGCCAATCTCGCCGGTCTTCTGCTGGCGCGTTCGGCAGCGCGGCAGAAAGAGATCGCCATCCGGCTGGCTATCGGCGCGAGCCGCGGCCGTTTGATCCGGCAATTATTGACCGAGAGTGTGCTGATCAGCGCGCTGGCGGACGCCTGTGGCTTGGTTTTCGCATGGTGGGTTTTGCATTTACTGATGCTCGAAATCTCGGCTTCCATCCCGTTCTTCTGGATCTCCTTTGCGCTGCACCTGGCGCCGGACCATCGCGTGTTTCTGTACCTGATGCTGCTTTCTTCGGTGGCCGCCATCGCTTTTGGACTGGCGCCGGCTCTGGAAGCTTCGAAGCCGAACCTGACCTCGGCCTTGAAAGAAGAAGGCGCGGCGCTGGGATTGCGGCTGCGGAAATCCAGGCTGCAGCGACGTTCTGGTTGGCGTGCAAGTGGCGGTCAGTTCGGTGCTGCTGATCGGCGCAGGGCTGCTGGCGCGAGGCTCGCAGCGCGCGTTCGGCACAGATCTGGGATTTGACTACAGGAAAATTCTCTGCGCTGAGATTCGAACGCCGAACGCAGCTTATGATGAGGCGAAAATCATTTCGATTCGGCGCCGTCTTATCGAGCGAGTCGGCAAGCTGCCGGGAGTAGCGTCGGTGAGCGTGGCTTCGCGCGCGCCGCTGGCCGGCGGCGATCGGAGCGTGGGGATCAGCCTGACGGGACAACTACCCGACTCCGCGCACGGGCCAGAAGCGGTCTACAACCTGATTACGCCGGAGTTTTTCGGCACCTTGGGCATTCCCATTCTCCGAGGCCGGAACTTTACGGAACAGGAAACTCGGAACGACGCGAATTTTGACGGCGCGCCGGCGATCGTGAGCGAGGCGACGGCCAGAAAATTCTGGCCCGGCCAGGATGCCATTGGCAAGCGCATCAGTTTCGATGCTTCGTCCGGCGGCATCGATTTTGCGGGCGAGATACATCCTCACTCACGGTCGAGTACGATCATCGGCGTGGCTAAAGATATCCGGAGCCTGAGCATCGAAAAGTTAGACGAGACCTGCCTCTACCTCCCGATTTTGCGAACATTCAGCGGTTCGCTGATGGTGCGCATGGAAGGCGATCCGAAAGTTGTGATCGCGGCGTTGCGTAACGAATTGCAGAACGTCGACAGCAATCTGGAGGCGCTTGTTTTTGATTTCCGCGCCGCGTTTTCGAATCAGCCCGCTTTCGTGCTGTCGCGGGTGGGGGCCATTGGCTCCGCGGTGATCGGCGTTCTTGGATTGCTGCTCGCGTCCGTGGGCATATTCGGCATGGTGGCGTTCGCCGTCAGCCAGCGAACCCACGAAATCGGAATTCGCATGGCACTGGGCGCGGACCGCGGAGAAGTCTTGCGGCTCGTGCTCGGCGAGAGCATGCGGCCGGTGCTGATTGGAATCGGAGCGGGGCTGGTGGCGGCAGGCGGCGTGGCGCGGGTGCTGGTGTCGTTACTATTCGGTTTGAGCGCGCTCGATCCGGTGGTGTATCTGGGCGTGTCGATCTTCCTGGCGGCCGTGTCGGCGCTGGCGGGATACATCCCGGCGCGGCGCGCAACCAGGGTGGATCCGATCGTGGCGCTGCGATACGAATAGCCAGGCGGGAATCTAATCGGACAGTTTGCCTGACGCAATCAGCGCCGCCACGTCGGCCACGTCCTGCTCCAGGGCGCGGTCGCGCTCGAGAAAGTGCGACACCTGGCGAATGCCGGCGTATACGCGCCGATTGCCCGAGCCGAGTTTGTCGATGGCGCCGCGCAGGTCGGCGGCTTGCGCGGCCGCCAGCAGCACCATGGCGGTTTCGTTCCGCAGGCACTCGAGCGCATCGAGCGCGGTGACGGCGGCGTGCATCCCAAGACTCACCACGTCCTGGTTGTAAGCCTCGGTAGGCAGGGAATGGATCGAGCTGGGACCGGCCATCTGGCGGACCGCGCAGGCCAGGCTCGTGACGCTTAGTTGCATGCCCTTGAATCCGGAGTTGACGCCAGGCTCGGGCACCAGGTTCGCCGGAAGGCCGCCGTTGAATTTGTCATCCACGAGTACAGCCATCAGCGCGTTCGCCCAGTTACCCATCACAGCGAAGTCGATTTTCCAGGCGTCGAGCAGGCGCGCGATATGGCCGCCATAGAAATTGCCTGCGCGGTAGAGTGTGCCGGTCTCAGGATCGATGAGCGGATTATCGTTGGCGGAATTGATTTCGCGCTCGATCACCGGGCGCGCCGTCTCCAGCGCCTCCCATGCGGGGCCGAGGCCTTGCGGCGGGCAGCGGAGAGAATAGCAGCTCTGGTGGCCGGAGTCGCCGCTCATCTGGCTGCCGGCAAGGTGCTCGCGGATATACCCGGCGACCGCGGACTGACCGGGATGGCCTTTTACGTCCTGCACCCACGGCGCAAAGGGTTCGCTACCGGCTTCGAGCGCTTCCACCGACAACGCGACCGCGGAGAGCAGCGCGCGCAGCACGCGCCACGCGTCCACCCACAGGAGAGCTGCTACCGCAGTCATCATGGTGGTGCCGTTGATGAGCGCCAGGCCTTCTTTGGTTGCGAAGCGCAACGGCTCTAGGCCGGCCAGCTTCAGCGCATCCAATGCGGACATGTGCCGCCCCTGATACTCGACGCCACCCATGCCGACGAGCACGCGGGCGACGTAAGCCGAGGGCATGAGATCGCCGCTCGCCCCCACCGAACCGTAGCGTGGAACCACGGGTGTGATGCCGCGGTTCAGCAGCTCGATGAGCGCTTGAACCAGCTCAGGCCGCACTGCCGAGGCGCCAGTCGCAAACGTGGCTACGCGCAGCAGCATCGCGGCGCGCACCACATCGCCCGGAAGCGGAGCTCCGGTGGCGCACGAGAGGTGCCGCATGATGTTGTGCTGCAGAAGTTCCGCCTGATCGGCAGTGAGCTCGAATTTGATGTTGCCGCCCACCCCGGTATTGACGCCGTAGATGCGCTCGCCGAGGGCCAGTTGCGCTTCGAGCGCTGCGCGGCCTTTCGCGATGAGCGCGCGCGCGGGGGCGGCCAGCTCCACGGCGCGTCCGTGGCGGGCGGTCTGCTCGACATCTTCGATGGAAAGCGGCCGCGCGCCGGGGACTAGAGCAGGACCAAGCATGAGTGTCTATTCTACTGTGAACGTCGGTTTGGCTTCGTTACGTTTTTCATGCGCATCCGAGCTTCGTGCTGGAGTCGAACGGCTCGGGCGCTGTGTATATTTCCGGAGACACCGTGTGGTACGAGGGTGCGGCCGCCGTGGCGACGCGCTTCGATATTCGACTCGCCATGCTGTTCATGGGGGGCGGCCCGCGTCCCTGCCGTCGGGCCGGATCACCTGACCATGACGGCGGCCGAGGCCGTCGAGGCCGCTCGCCTGTTTGCGAACGCGCCCATTGTGCCGTTGCACTTCGAGGGCTGGGAGCATTTCTCGGAATCTCGTGGCGAGATCATGGGGGCCTTCGTGCACGCCGGGATGACGGAACGGTTGCGGTGGCTGAATCCGGGAGTTCCCACCGCTATTGTTTGAGCACCCGCCCAAAAAAAAGCCTACTCTACCGTGAACGTCCCCTTGGCCTCGTATGTCTGGTTGCCGGTGTGATCGCGGGCGGTAAGGACCATGGTGTATTGTCCGGGCTTCGTATCCTTGTATATGTTGAGGTTCATTGAGCCCGGCACATACGCCTTGGGATAAAACGACGAGCTCTTTTCTTCGGCCGCTTTTTCCTGCGTGAACAAAACCTTGCCGCTCGGGGCGACCACGGAAAGTCCGTAGTCTACATCCACGCTGTTGTGAGGCCCGAATTTGTAGCCGGTGATATCGAACCGCGCGAACAGCGTGTCACCCGGCTTGTACGCGGCCACGGCGAGCGGGTCGCGATCTTCTTCACCGCGGTAAAAATGGAAATTGCGGATAGTGAGCGTGTCGCTGGGCTCGACTTCGTGACCGCGGACCTGCAAACTGATTTGCTGGGAAACGGTCGCTTTGGCCAGATCGTCCGTCACCTGGATCGCGATTTTGTACGTGCCCGAACCGGCCAGCGGCGGCAGGAGAATCTGCTGCCGCATTTTGGGCTTCCAGTTCTTGTCCTCCTCGGAGAGTGTGGTGTCCAGGGTGTTAGCCATGGTTTCCACGATCGGCACGCCTTTGGGATCGAACGCATCCACCTTGTATGAGAGGTGAATCTTTCGCTCAGGAGAAACCTGGTAGCCGCCGACTTCGAAGCTCAGGAACACAAACTGCCCGGGAACAAAGGTGAAGCTGGGAGGCACGCCGGGGCCGTCTTCCATGTCGCTGATGGTTGGTTTGAGAATGGCGAAAGGCGCGGAGGCTGCGTGCAAAAGAATTGCGGCGGGAAGAAGAAAGAAGATGCGCGGAACAGGCATCAAGCCTATTCTACTTCTGGGATTCGTTCACCAGTTGATCGAACTTGCGCCTTTGCTGCTCGTTCAGGATCTTGTAAATGCTGGTTTTGCCGATGGCGAGCACATCCTGATAATAGCGGGAGAAATCATCGAGCGCGGTCTTGAGCTGCTCGGTCTGTTCCGGAGTCAAGTCGAGCTCCTTTTGCAGCCTGTGCAGCGAGATCTCCTTGCCAGGGGCGGTCCAAAAAGGATAGCGATGCAATCCTTTGTGGACGCCGACATTCATGGCGAGCGCGCCCACCACTGCTCCCACCAGGAAGACCAATACCAGCGTGAATACAATGCCAGTCTTCGGATTCTGCAACGTACGGACGGCCGTGTACGTGGTCATTGGATTACGGCTCGTACGAGGCGAGCGTCGCGAGAATCATGTCCGGATTGTCCGCGGGCGCCTGCTGGGCTATGACTGCTTCCGGCCGCGGCGGTCCGGCAGAATATTCGGTCTCGCGCGTAATCAGGTAGCTGCCCAAAATCGCGAGCGTCATGAGGGATGCAAATGCGACGCGCCTGCCGAACGTGGGATCCAGCCAGACCCAACGCCACAGAGAACGCGGGCGATGCGCTTCCACGCGGCGGGACACTTGGGTATAAAACCCGGGCGAAGGAGCGAATTCCTCCGGAGCGCGCAAAGCGGATAGAGCGCCGGAGAGTTCCTTCATCTCCTGAACTTCTGCGCGGCATTCCTCGCAGGACTCCAGGTGTGCCGTGAATTCTCGCGAACTAGGCGAGCCGGAGATGAACTCCTCAAGCCGGTCCAGAATCACCTGATGCATATTTTCTTCCCTTACAATCCGACCATTATCAGCCTACGAACCAACCCTCGCGAGTCTTCGCCCGCGTCGGGAACCACCCAAAGTCATCCCGCCACCAGGCCGGGAGTCCGATCCAAGCGGTACGCCGCCTTCACCAGTTTCTGACGGGCCCGGAACAATTTTACTTTAATTGTATTCTCGTTCATCCCCGTCATTTCCGCCAACTCTTCCACCGAATGGCCTTCGACCTCTTTGAGCATCAGGAGCGTACGTTCCTCCTCGGACACCCGTGTCAGGAGTTTCACAACATAGTCGTGCCGCGCGAGAGTTTCGTCGGCGGGCGCCTGCCGGTCGACCGGGGGCTCGGTGTTTTCCACCCGTCGCACCTCGTCTTCGCTCAAATCGCTTTCATACACCAGTTTGCGGACCTTCTTCTTGCGCAGATAGTCAAAGCATTCGTTGACCGTAATTTTGTAGATCCAGGTGATGAGAGAACTGCGAAAATCGAAGTTGCGGATGGAGAAGTAGACTTTCGCAAACACTTGCTGTGCAATATCTTCCACGTCGTTACGCTGCCGAACGATGCCGTGAATAATGGAGAACACCTTTGATTGGTAGCGCTCCACGATCTCGCGAAACGCCGCCTCATCGCCGTCCTGCGCCCTGCGTACGAGCGCACCCTCTACAGTGTTCTGATACTCCACTCTCGTCTTGACCGCAGCCCGGCTGCCAAACGCGGGAAGTGGGAGGGCGCCCGTCAGTGTTCCCATACACCGCTTCGGACGCGCCCCGCGTGGCTGCGGTTACATTTCTCCTTGCTGCCCTACCACTTTAGTAACCACATGGTGGGATAGCAAATCTTGCAACTTCAGGGCCTAACTCCCATCTAATGAATTGGGAAGGGCGGTTTGGGACTTTTGGAGCTGGCGCGGGCCCAGCGAGGTTCCAAAACGCCGTAAGTTTTGTATAATCACAGAGAAGGGGATTTCTTAAACACATGGTGCAATTGACTGAAAAAGCCGTGGATAAGGTAAAGGAGATCCTGTCGAGCCAGGATCCCCGGCCGGCCGGGTTGCGGATTGCGGTCGTAGGGGGTGGATGCTCGGGCTTCAGCTACTCGATGGCCTTCGAGAACCAGCCGAATATGCTGGATAAGACGTACAGCTACGACGGTCTTAAGGTGTTTGTGGACCAAGCCAGCCTACTCTATCTTGACGGCGCCGAAGTGGATTACGTTGAGACGCTGGAAGGTTCGGGCTTCAAATTCTCGAACCCGAATGTAAAGTCCACCTGCGGTTGCGGCAGCTCGTTTAGCGTATAAACCGGCCGGGGCGTTTTGCGAGCGGCCTGCGTTCTTCGTGACGGCGTTGGCTGCTCGGTCGGGCAAGCCCCACTTGTCAGCAGCACACCAGGCTACATTCCGTCTCGTTCAGTTTCCGCGCTACAGTCTCCAGAAGATCCTCATACGGCAAAGCCACTCTCGTGTCCGGGCGCGGGAGCAGATCTTCGATTCGCTTAGACTCCCAGCTTCGCTCGCGGCCCGTCGTGTAAAAGCCGCTCATGCTGGCGGCCACGCAGGCCGCCTGGACCAGTCGCCGCACGCGAGGCGGCCTGCGAGCGACGGCATCATGATGATGGGCAATCACATCCCTGAGCACGGCGGGAAAATTCCACGCTGCGGCCAGGCTGTGTCCCACCTGGCAGTGGTCGGTTTTGCAATGTTTGCGCTCGGCCACCAATGGGTCTCCCAAAGCTGGAGGAGCGCTTTCGAGAAATTCGGCATAATCGTTGGGCAGAACCATGAGCAGCCCGATGCGCCCTATGTCGTGCAGGATTCCCGCGGTATAGCCGAGCGGGCTCTCGATATCGAAGCATTTCGCCAGCTTTTCGCACCAAAGCGCGGTCGCCAGGTTGTGTCGCCAGCAACGGTGCAGGAACGCGTTGTCGGTATCGCCCAGGAAGTTCTTTAGCGCGACGGTGACCACGACGTCGCGCAGCCGATCGATCCCTACGACGCTGAGCGCGTTAAGGATGCTCGTAATCTCATACCGGCCTCTGAGCAGCGCCGAGTTGGCCAGCTTCAACACCTGGCTCGAGAACGCCGCATCCGCCGCAATCACACCGGACACCTCGCGAAAGTCCACTCTTTCGTCGTTGATGAGCCGGATCAGCTTGCAGGCCGCCGCGGGGAAAGGCCTGAGTGTTTCCAGTTGGATGCGCAGATCCTGGGTCGGCAAGAAAAGACTCCTAAGAGGTTTATCGGAGGAGAACTGGAGGAGCTTTATATCGGGTCACGGATCCAGCTTGCCCGCCGTCGAGTACCAGAACCCACTAGAACCTGCGTATCTTCGAAAAGCTGGACACGCCATCCTTCTGTACGCGACACTATAGCGTGCTACAAGGGAGGGATTTTGACGACGAAACTGCTGTTGCTCGCTGGTCTGCTGGCTACTAGCAGTCTTTCCGCCGCCGTGGTTCCTTGTCCCACGAGCGCCGCGTTCGACCTGCTAACAGTGTTCAACAGCGCGGCGAATGCGTGCTTCAGCCAAGATGTGATGTTTTGGGACTTTATTTATACCCCTGACGCCGGCGCGCCGGCAGCCACCGGGGTAACGTCGAGTTTGATATTTCAGACAAGCCCGCTTCTCGACATCCATGGTTGGAACTTCGATGGGGTATGGGTCGGCCCACAGGCTGGGTTCACTCTGAGCTACGCGATGGAGGTTTGCCCTACATCCGGCCAGCCCTGCTCGGGGATTGTCACTCCGGGAACCTCCATCACAGCCGCCGATGCCACGTATGCCCCCGTATCGGTTTTGCCACCAGGCCAAGAGGTTGTAACTTGGTCCAACGGCGCAACGGTTACACTGACCAGCAGTTCTCCAGGGCCGCTCCCGCCGAACGGTAACATCGGGCTTCCTGTCGGTTTTACGGGACCCATCACGGTAACGGCGGTCTTCGCGGGTACCGGTGGCATTACGCAGACGTCACTGCGATTCTACGAAACCGCAGGGCAAGCGGCGCCTGTTCCGGAACCGACGCATCTGAGCATGCTGATTTGCGGTTTAGGCTTCATTGGCATTGCCGGTTGGCGGCGCTTGAAGCGCGCGTCGTAGCATCCCGCTCTCCGCGGTCTGGTTCCGGCCTTGCCCGACCCTACAACCACTTCTCGCAATCTGTCGTAGTGGCCGAGCATTGCCCGGCCTGATCCGCTCTCGCAAGAGAAACGGTCTGGCTTTTAAAAACTTCCTGTCCCCTCATCGAAAATGTTCGATCGTTTCATACCTCCCCTGCATTGCCGTCCCAAAACCGGGTGCTCCCCAGAGCCGGCAGGATTCAGCCGCTTTTCGCCACTCGACGGCAGGTAGTGCGCTGAATTAGCGCACTACCCGGCGGCAGCCATCCCCGCTGTTAGATAATATTCTGGCTATGGCCGAGGACCGCACTTACCCACCCAGTCCGCAATTCATCGAGCATGCCAACGTGAAAGGCATGGAGGGCTACCGCGCGCTCTACAAACGCGCCGAGGAGCAGCCCGCCGAATTCTGGGGCGAGCTGGCGGACAAGGAATTGTACTGGTTCGAGAAATGGTCGAAAGCTTTCGAATGGAACCCGCCGTTTGTGAAATGGTTTGTCGGCGGCAAGACCAACGTCTGCTACAACTGCATCGACCGCCACCTTGCCACGCACCGCAAGAACAAAGTCGCCATCCTTTGGGAAGGCGAGCCCGGCGACCAGCGCATGATCACCTACCAGGAGCTCTACCGCCTGGTGGCCCGCTTCGCCAACGTCCTCAAGTCACGAGGCCTCAAAACCGGCGACCGCGCCATCATCTACATGCCCATGATTCCCGAGCTGCCGGTGGCCATGCTCGCCTGCGCACGCCTGGGTATCATCCACAGCGTCGTATTCGGCGGATTTTCGGCGGAAGCGCTGAAGGCGCGCATTCAGGACCTGGAAGCCCAGGCGGTGATTACCGCCGACGGCGGCTGGCGCCGCGGCAAGGAAGTGAAGCTGAAGCCAGCAGTGGATGAAGCGCTCCTCGAGTGCCCTACCGTGCGCGACGTGATCGTTTACCGCCGCACCGGCAGTCCGCTCGAGATGAAAGCCGGGCGCGATTTGTGGTGGCACGAACTCGACGAGAAAGCCGCCGAAACCTGCGACGCCGTGCCGCTCGATTCCGAAGCGCCTCTCTATGTGCTCTACACCTCGGGTACCACGGGAAAGCCCAAGGGGATCGTGCACACAACCGGCGGCTATCTGCTGCAAGCCACCATGACCATGAAATGGGTCTTCGATCTGCACGATCGGGACACCTACTGGTGCACAGCCGACATCGGCTGGGTCACGGGGCACAGCTACATCGTCTACGGCCCGCTTTCCGCCGGGGCGACGTCGGTGATGTACGAAGGCGCGCCTGATTTTCCGCAGCCCGACCGCTTCTGGCGGCTCATCGAGAAATATCGCATCAACATTCTTTACACATCGCCCACCGCCATCCGCGCGTTTGTCCGCATGGGCGACCAATGGCCCAACGCGCACGATCTCTCCAGCCTGCGCCTGCTGGGCTCGGTCGGCGAGCCCATCAATCCCGCGGCTTGGGAGTGGTATTACAAGACCATCGGCAAAGAGCGCTGCCCCATCGTGGATACCTGGTGGCAGACCGAAACCGGCGCCATCATGATTTCGCCCATGCCGGGCGCGGTGCCCGCGAAACCGGGATCCGCCACGCTGCCGCTTCCCGGAATTCTTCCCGACGTGGTGGATCTGAACGGCAAGCCGGTCGCAGTCGGTCAAGAAGGCTTTCTGATTATTCGCCGTCCCTGGCCCAGCATGCTGCGCACCATCTGGCGCGACCCGCAACGCTACGAGGATCAATACTGGAAACGCATTCCGGGCAACTATCTGACCGGCGATGCTGCGCGCCGCGATAGCGATGGCTATTTGTGGATTCTCGGCCGCGTGGATGACGTGATGAACGTCAGCGGCCACCGGTTGAGCACCATGGAGCTCGAGTCGGCTCTGGTGCGCCATCCCGCCGTGGCGGAAGCCGCGGTGGTTGGCAAACCCCACGAGATCACCGGCCAGGCGGTGGTGTGCTTCGTAACGCTGAAGGAAGGCAGGTGGGATACCGAGCAGCTCGCCAAGGACCTGCGCCAGTGGGTGGCGCACGAAATCGGCGGCTTCGCCCGGCCCGAGCAGATCCGCTTCTCCGAGGCGCTCCCCAAAACCCGCAGCGGCAAAATCATGCGCCGCTTGCTGCGCGAGATCGTGACGTCACACACCGTGGTGGGCGACGTGACTACGCTCGAAGACCTAACCGTAGTGACCCGTTTGGCCGCGCAGACCGACGAAGAGTAGGCGCGGCTGCGCCTCGCCGCGATGTTGCACATCGCCGACGCGGCGAGGGGGCGACGCGGGGACACGGCGAAGCCGCTTCGATCACGCTTTTGGCCGCGCTGCGGTTTGGTCAGCGAGTGTGTTCGCCTGCGGCACACTGCATGACTCCCTGATTCAGCAAGCAATCCCAGTCGAACCAGAGGCTGGGATGGTTCTTTTTTTTCACTTAGGAGAAGACTTGAATTGAGCGAGGATGCAAAACGATTTTTCGTCCTAACGGGCGGACCGGGATCGGGCAAGAGCACGCTGATCGAGGCGCTACACAGTGCTGGATATGGGCGGTCTATCGAAGCCGGACGAGGGATCATTCAGGACCAGGTGGCAATAGGGGGACGTGCATTGCCGTGGCATGATCCCGTTCTTTTTGCTGAACTGATGCTGAGTCTGGAGATGCGGTCGTACCACATCGCAAAGCAGTCGACCGGCCCGGTGTTCTTCGACCGCGGCGTAGTTGACGTGGCTGGATATTTCCGCCTGCTTGATCTGCCGCTACCGAAGCATGTCGAGAATGCCGTCGAGACTTTCCGCTACAACCGGCGCGTGTTCATCGCGCCACCATGGAAGATGATTTATGAGCAGGATCGGGAGCGCAAACAGGACTTTGAAGAAGCGGTGCGCACTTACGAAGCGTTGGTGGCCGCCTACACCGAACGTGGCTATGAACTCATCGAAATGCCGCTCGTCTCGGTCGAGAAGCGGATGCGCTTCGTCCTTCAGGCTATCGGGATCATGCAATAGACCGCTCCGATTTCTGACGATCCAATCCCCGCCCTGCTGCAGCGGCCATTTCCCGTCGTTCGATTTCTCCACCACTGCCCGCCACAAATTTTGCTCGTGCGCATTTCAGCATTGCACAATGAATGCAGACTCGCCAGTGAAGAATCGTGCAAGCCTGACGGCGGAATACATGGCTCTGTTCCGCGCCCTGGAATCGTCACGCTGCGCCAGCTCGCGCTTATTCAAGGACCCCTTCGCCGCCATCTTCCTACATCAATGGCGCAGGTGGCTCTATGGAATTGCCCGGTTTGACCTGGGACGCCGGCTTGTGGAACGGCTATTAGATCGAGCCGCTCCAGGCGCGAGAGCGGCGGGGATCGCCCGAACCAAGTGGATCGATGATGAGGTGGCAGCAGCTCTGGAAACCGCCGCGCAGCTTGTGTTGCTAGGAGCCGGCTTCGACACGCGCGCCTATCGCCTGACTTCCGCGGCACGGGCCACCACCTTTGAGTTGGACCGCCCGGAAACATCGGTTGCCAAGCAAGCAGCCCTGAAGAAGGCCACCGGATCACTGCCCGAGCAAGTCCGGTTTGTCAGTATCGACTTTAATAGCCAGTCGGTCGCAGAGGTTCTCACCCAGGCGGGCTTTGACCCGGCGCGGCCGGCCTGTTTTATCTGGGAAGGAGTCACGAACTACTTAACGGCGGAAGCTGTTGACAACGCGCTGCGTGAGATTCGGCAAACTGCGCCTGAGTGCATCTTGCTGTTCACCTATATCGATCGTGGAGTTCTCGAGCAGCCGGAACGGTTCCTCGGTGCAGCGAAGTTGATGGCGAGACTCCAGTCTTACGGAGAACCGTGGACCTTCGGAATCTGTCCCGAGGAACTGGACGGTTACCTTGCAGCCCGCGGATTCCGATTAATCACGGACTTGAGCGTCGCCGATGTCTGGCAGCGCGCAGGGCGATCGACTTCCGGCACGCGCGGATATGAGTTCTATCAACTCGCCTCGGCTCGCATGCCTTGTTGACCCGTTTGGACGGTGCGTCAACTCCCTCTACTCTGCTGCGCGGCACCACATTTCCAGCCCCGTCGCCCACCGCCGCTGAAATCCCT
>Ga0335070_10002752_pt1 | contig 20444 bp, 17 predicted proteins | sample Lox_Sample_13_FD_206722 | JGI IMG/M metagenome (GOLD analysis project Ga0335070, IMG submission 206722) | Soil microbial communities from Loxahatchee National Wildlife Refuge, Florida, United States - Lox_Sample_1.3 | ecosystem: Environmental > Terrestrial > Soil > Wetlands | place: USA...
GTAGCGTCGCGGACATCGGTCACTTCCACGTCGAAGTTTAGCGTCATGCCGGCCATCGGGTGGTTGCCGTCGAGGATCACTTCCTCGTCGATCACTTCAACTACCGTCACCAGTTGCATGCCCTCGGGGGATTCGGCATGAAACTGCATGCCCGGCTCGATCTGGTTCACGCCTTCAAACGCGCTTTTCGGCACCGCCTGGACCAGATCGTCGTCGCGCAGACCGTAGGCCTCTTCCGGCGGGATCGTGACCTGGAACTTGTCGCCGATCGCCTTGCCCGTGAGCGCGTTTTCGAGCCCCGGAATGATATTGCCCATGCCGTGAATATAAGCCAGGGGCGCATGGCCATCGGAGCTGTCGAGAATCTCGCCGTCTTCATCGGTGAGGGTGTAGTGGAAGTGCACCACTTTGCGGGCTGAAATTTGCATGCAGAAAGCGCCTTTGCGGAAATTTAACGAGTTGGCATGATAACCGGTTTCAACCGTAGCGGATAGACCGGCCTCAGCTCTGCGCCCACGGCAGGCGGTGGAAACGCCAGCCGCCGAGATTGCCTCTGTGCTTGTGCTCATCCAACGGCCCCTCGAAGCCTTCCTCGACATTGGTCAAATCCCTGTAGCCCGCAGCCGCCAAAGCCTTGGCGGCATCCAGCGAGCGCTGGCCGCTACGGCAGATCAGCAGAATCGGCGTGTCGTAATCGGCGATTCGTTGCCGCACTTCGTCAACGAAGTTGGGATTGGGCATCCAGGCGGGAGCTTCCTTCCAGGAGATATTGACCGCACCCATCGGATGCCCGACGAAGGCGGCCTCGGTCTTGTCCCGTACGTCCAGAAGTACCGCAGACGGATTCCCTTGCAGCACCGCCCAGGCTTGCCGGGGATTTAAGCTTTTGATTTCAGACATGGCTATTGCTCGCTGACAACAATGGATAGTGATGGTTCATGTGACCCGAACGTTCGGCGCCGTCAGGTTTTCTCGCCTACCAGGAAGGCCTCGTCCCGATGGCCCAAAGAAAGGTCGCCTAACCTTCCCTCCTCGCGGTACACCACCACTCGCAACCCCCGGAACAGGGAAAGCAATTCGTTTTCCGCCAGCAAATAAGCGGGGTTGCTGGGGCCTGCCGGCGAAACCTTGTCGCGGACGTAGGTCTGGTAAAACAACAGGCCGCCACGTTTCAGGCTGTTCGCAATCGGCCCGACCAAATTTCTCGCCAGAAAACGGCTGACGACGACCACATCGAAGAACTCTCGGGGGAATTCGGTGCTTTCCACATCCCGCACTTCCGCCTCGATCGCGAGCCCCAGACACTCCGCAAGCGCTCTCAAGCGACCGACGGCGACCTCCGAAATATCCCAGGCCACGGTCTTGAATCCCCTTTGCGCCAAAAACAGGGCATTGCCGCCCAGACCACAGGCCAAATCCAGCGCCGTGCCTGAGGTGGGAAGCAGGTGGGCATTTTCGGCGAGAATGCATGCGGGCTCGGATGAGCCATCGGACATCTTCCGATAAATTTCATCCCATTTCGCCCGACTCGCGTCAGCCCCCGCCCCCCCCATACGCTAGGCCGCCAACTCCGGCCGCTCCGGCTGTTGGAACATTTGTTCGACGACGGGAATCAACTTTTTATCATGCAAAAACATGATGACGTGATCGCCATCCTCGATCTGGGTGTCGTGATGCACCTGAATGACCTCGTCCCCTCGCACCAAAGCCCCCATAACGACCCCGGCGGGCATTTTGATCTGATCGATGCGCTGCCCGACGATCTCCGAAGCGCCGCGGGTTCCGTGGGCAATGGCCTCGATGGCTTCCGCTGCGCCGTGACGCAGAGAATGCACCTGCACCACGTCCCCGCGCCGCACGTACCGGAGCAGGCTGCCTATGGTCGATTGTTGGGGGGAGATCACCAGGTCGACCAGGTTGGAATCGACGATGTCCGCGTAGGCGCTCTTGTTGATCAGGCTGATGACGCGGCGTGCGCCGAGACGCTTGGCCAACATGGCGGAAAGGATATTGGCCTCGTCGTCGTCGGTGATGGCGCAAAACACATCGGTGGTTTCGATGCTCTCGCTGATCAGCAACTCCTTGTCGGAAGCATCGCCCAGCAGCACCACGGTATTGGTGAGTTCGGCCGCGATCTTCTTCGCGCGATTGGGGTTTTTTTCGATTACTTTCACTTGGTAGCGCTTTTCCAAGGCGTGTGCGACGCGCTTGCCGATATGCCCGCCGCCGGCGAACATGAGCCGCTTGTAAGGCCTGTCGACCTTGCGCAATTCGCTCATCACATCCTTGATCTCCTCGCTGGACGCCACGAAGAACACCTCGTCACCGGCTTCTATGCTCATCTTGCCGTGCGGAATGATCGGCTTGCCCTGGCGGATGATGGCGGTGATGCGTGCATGGACGCTGGGCATGTGCTGGTGCAACTCCTTGATCTCGCGCCCGACTAGTTGGCCGCCCGGGCGGGCCTGAACCGAAGCCAGGCGCACCCTACCGTCGGCGAAATCCAGCACCTGCGAGGCGCCGGGATACTCCAGCAGGCGCTCGATGAACTGGGTGATGATCTGCTCCGGACTGATCACCACGTCAATGGGTAGTGCTTCCTTGGAAAACAGCTCGGGATAACTCAGATATTCAATCGCGCGGACGCGGGCGATTTTCTTCGGAATCTTGAACAAGGTGTCGGCGATCTGGCAAGCCAGCATATTGGTCTCGTCGTCGCTGGTCACGGCAATCAGCATGTCCGCATCTTCCGCGCCCGCCCGCTTGAGTACCGTGGGATGCGCGGCGTTGCCCTGTACTGTGGCGATATCGTAGCGATCCTGAAGATCCCGCAAGAGGTTCTGCTGGGTGTCGACCATGACGACGTCGTTCGCCTCGCTCGTCAGACTGTTCAACACACTGGTGCCGACTTGTCCGGCGCCCAAGATGATAATTTTCATGAATGATGTCCCGAAAGTAATGTGAATCGATACGCGGTGTTTTCGCCCGCCGATCTGGAAACAACCCCTGACCGTGAAGACCACCACGCGGACGGCGCTCGTGCGGGCCTTATTTCTTTTCTTTGAACCTGATTCCCAAGGCGTTCAGCTTCCGGTAAAGATGCGTGCGCTCGAGGCCGATGGCCTGCGACAGGCGCGCCACACTGCCGGCGTACTTGTCCAGATGATATTCCAGATAAGCCTTCTCGAAGCGCTCGCGCGCCTCCTTGAGCGGTAGCTCGTAATAATCCGGAGCCTGCTGGTTCCTGACCGGTTCAATCAGGGAATCGCCCAAGGCCGCCTTGACTTCCTCCAGGCTCACCTCGTCGCCGGTTCCCAGTATAAGCAGACGTTGCACTAGGTTCTTCAATTCGCGCACGTTGCCGTGCCAGGAATAGTGCCGCAAGAAGTTCTGCACCGCGACGGGAAACTTGCGGAACGGCAGCTTTTCCCGACTGACAAAATGATCGACATAGAACTTGAGTAGCTCGGACACATCTTCGTTGTGTTCGCGCAGCGGCGGCATCTTCAGGGTGACCGCGTTGAGCAGGTGATAAAGTTCGCGACGGAAACGTCCGGCGCGCACCTCCTCCTCCAGGTTTTTTCGCGTGGAGGCGATGATCCGCACGTCCACGCTGATCGGCTCGCTCCCGCCCACCCGCGAAAAACGCCGGGATTCGAGCGCGCTCAACAGGCGCTGCTGGGTCTCTTCCTCCATGTCGGCCACCTCGTCCAGAAACAAAGTCCCGCCATGGGCCTGCTCCAACAGTCCGCGTTGAATCCGCCCGCCCTCTTCCCGACCGAAAAACTCGATCGCCGAATAGTCAGGAGCGATGGCGCCCACGGCCACATCGACAAAGGGACCGTCCCGTCTCGGGCTATTGGCATGGAGATAGCGTGCCAAGGTTTCCTTGCCGCTGCCGGGTTCGCCGACCAACAGCAACCGCGCGTCATGCTGGGCCAAGCGTCTGAGTTGCTCTTTCAAGCGCTCCAGCGCGGCGCTCTTGCCGATCGGCTCGATGAAAGCGTCCACGCGCCGTTTCAAGCCAACGTTTTCCTGCTTCAGGCGGGCGTTCTCCAAGGCCCGCTCCACCGTGACCAGGAGTTTCGCCAGGGATAGCGGTTTTTCCAGGAAATCATATGCACCGAGACGGGTCGCCTCGACCGCCGTTTCGACCGTGGCATGACCCGACATCATGATGACCGGGCACTCCTGTCGGTCCTCTTCCAGCCATTCTTTGAGCAAGGTGATGCCATCCTCATTCGGCATCCAGATATCCAGCAGGATCAGATCGGGTTTGCGAGAAGCCCACAAGGTCCTCGCCGCCGCGCCGTTCTCGGCGACGGCTACCTCGTAGCCCTCGTCCTCTAGGATTTCCCGCAGCAACTGGCGGATGTCCGGCTCATCGTCGACCACTAGGATATTCGCTTTAGCCATACGCCGCCTCCCCCTCCGCCTGTTCCGCTGACTCCATTGCCGGCAGCCGGATCACGAACCCGGCTCCCGCCTGATAGGTCGCATCGTGGCGGATCGTCCCGCCGTGCTCTTCGATAATTTTTTTCACGATCGCCAGCCCCAGGCCGGTGCCCTTGGTTTTGCTGGTGACATAGGGCTCGAATACCCGGTCAACCTGCTCGGGCAGTATACCGGGGCCGTTGTCACGCAACAGAATTTCGACGTATTGATGGTGGTTCTCCTCGGCGGAGCGCGTTTGCATGTTCATTTTCCCCGGGGTGTCGGGGGCTATGGCCTCCTGCGCGTTCTTGATCATATTGTGCAGCACCTGACGCATCCGCACCGGATCCCCTCTCACGCAGGGCAGGCTTTTGTCGAGCGACAGCTCCAACTCCAGGCCGGATTGGGGTGGATACAGGGCCGCCACTTCCTCGATCAGGGCGTTGAGGTCGACTCGCTGCAATTGAATGACCGAGGGCTTGGCATATTCGGAGAAGGCATTGACCATGCTCTTCATCGCCTCCACCTGCTGGACGATGGTACGAGTGGAACGATCCAATACCTCGGCCTCGTTCTCGCCGAGGCTTTTCGAAAGCTTGTGTTTGAGCCGCTCCGCGGAAAGCTGGATTGGCGTCAACGGATTCTTGATTTCGTGGGCCAAACGCTGGGCGACCTCACCCCAAGCGGCGCTACGCTGGGCCTGGATCAGTGCCGTGACGTCGTCGAACACCACCACCGCCCCCTGCCGTGCGCCCTCCGCGCTGTATAAAGGTGTCCCCCGGCACAACAACTCCTGGCGACCGTGTGGACCGTTGAACGGAATCTCTTCCTGCCAGGCCGTTTTCTCCCGCGCCAGCCGTTTCCCCACGACCTTCATCAGATCGGCCAGATGCGGATGGAATTCCGCCAAGTCTTTGAGCGGAGTATTCAGCCGCTTGCTGACCTCCGAATGGAGAATCGTGTCCGCCGCATGATTGGTGGTTTGCAGGCGCATCGCCGAGTCGAAGCTCATCACGCCGGAAGACAGATTGGCCAACACCGTTTCCAGATAAGCGCGCTGTCGCTCGACTTCGAGGCGGGATTTGTGTGCCTCGTCCCGCGCCTTGGCGATTTTCGCGGTCATGACGTTGAACGATTCCACCAGCACCCCCAACTCATCCCGACTCCTGACCGGCAGACGCTTTTCGTACCGGCCTTCAGCCACCGCCCGAGTCCCCTGAGCCAGGCGGCGGACGGGCGCGACGAGACGGCGGATGCTGACGAACGCCGCCCAAATCGCCGCCAGGAGGCTCAACAGCAAGACCAGCGAAAGGGTCAAGGTAAAACTGGACTTCAGGGAGCTGCGCAAATAGGTCAGCTCCTTGTAATGGACATAGGCCGATTCGACCGTTGCCGCCAGATTCGCCAAGCGCAAGGGAACGGGATAGAGCGCCTGCAAGAAGTAGTTCTCATCGCGGGCCGCCGCCTCAACCACCACCCGCACCCGCATGCCCTCGCCCGCGGCCGGCTCCAGTCCTACGAAGGATTTGCCGCGCTTGAGTTGCAGCAGAATGCCTTCGCCGGGAAGGTCCGGAACGATCGAATCCGGGTGCGACCCGCTAGACACGACGATCCTGCCGTTCTTGGCAAATACCGTTAGCTCCGCCTCGTCGGAACTATCGCTCACCTCGCCCAGTGTAATCGCGATCATGGATTCTGGCACGTTTTCAAGGTGCTCCGCCGTCCGCTCGGTCTGCTTCAACAGACCGCGCATGCGCTCGTCCAGCGCCGCCCGACCGAGTTCCAGGGCGTCCTCCATGGCTCGGTCGATGCGCACGTCGAACCAGCTGTCGATACTTTGCTGGAGGAACTGCATCGAATAGTAGAATACGATGGAAGCCGGGGCTAAGGACAGGAAGATGAAGAGGAACACCATCCGCGCCGTCAATCGGGATCCCGCCACCTTTCTTCTGAGCTGGCGCAGCAGCGAATAGACATTGGCCCCCACCAGCCCCAGCAGAAGCACCGACCCCAGCGAATTAATCAGCACCAGCCAGGAATACATCTTCCCTAACTGGGAAGAATCCTGGGTTGCAGAACTCATCAGGTGCAGCGACGCGACGATCGCTGCAAACAGCACCAGAATCGTCAGGCCGAGTGGGGGTTTCAATCTGCGATTAGCCATCGATACCGGGAACTGGCGAGATACCATGCGGGCGTGACATAAGCGACGGGGCGCAACGGCAACGGCAGCGATTCAATATCCAGCCCAACCGAGAGGCTCGCCCAATAACGCTCATCCTTTCTGAGCCGATCTGCTGGCAGCGCCGGCAAGTGACGGATCGACCCCATTGCCTCGAGTAGCGCCGTCAAGCTTGCGAAGTTACGGGGCGCGCCGCTGCTCTCGTCAACGAGTTGGAAGAACTTCGCGAGCGGGTGATAACGGATGTGCAACAGCCGCCGCTCGTTCAATACCGTCTCGTCCCACCAGTAAGTGCGCTCCCGCTTGAGCCCGAGACTGAGCACCAGGGTCAGGGGCACGCCGTTTCTGAGCGCCTCGATGGCTGGCTTGCTAAAGCGATAGTCGATATCGGCGTTGAGCACATAGTCGTTTCCCTCCAATACCAGTTCCGCACTAACGATGCGAAAACCGTAATCGGCGGCGAAGACGCCGGCGGTCAGCAAGACTCCCAGTAAGACGCCGCACCAACCGGGACCGCGGAGCGAAAGCGAGTTCATTTGCACAATCGCGCGTAGTAAAAACCGTCCATGCCCGCCTCGCCGGTAAGGATTTGCCGTCCGCACGGCATCGAACGCCCCCAATCCGCAGTGATGGGCATTTCCCGCGCCTGCGGATGACTGCCCAGGAAATCGGCGATCTGGGCCTCGTTTTCCCTTCGCAAAATCGAGCAGGTGGCGTAAAGCAACACCCCGCCTTCGGCCAGAAGCGGCCAGACGGCCTCCAGGATGCGGCGCTGCAAGGTCTGCAATTGAGCGATATCCTCCGGTTGGCGCAACAGCTTGATATCGGGATGCCGGCGGATGACGCCGGTGGCTGAACAAGGCGCGTCCAGCAGAATGCGGTCGAACGGTTTGCCATCCCACCAAGTCGAAGGCTCCGTCGCATTGGCCGTCAACACGGTCGCCCGGACACCTGCGCGGGACAGGTTCTCACGAATCCTTCCGACCCGCTCGGGCGCGATGTCCAGGGCCACCACTTCGCCCGCATCGGGACAGCTTTCCAGAAGATGCAAAGTCTTGCCGCCCGGTGCGGCACACACGTCGAGAACCCGCTGTCCGGGCTGCGTATCGAGCAAGCCGGCGGCCAGCTGCGCGGCCTCATCTTGCACCGAAACCCAGCCCTCGCCGAAACCCGGCAGGCGTTCCACCGCGACCGGGTTCTCCAGAACCGCGGCACTTTCGGCGAAGTCGCAGGGACGCGCGGCGATCTCGGCCTCCGCCAGCCATTCGAGATAGCGCGCCCGCTCGCACTTGAGGCGGTTGACGCGCAAGACCAAAGGCGCCTGCAGATTGCCCCGGCTCAAGATCGCGGCGAAATCTTCCGGCCAATCCCGGCGGATTTGCTCGATCAGCCAAAGCGGATAGCTCAGTGACGCGGACTCGTCGGCATCGGCCAATGTCTGCAAGCGCTCACGCTCGCGCTGGTAACTGCGAAGTAGGCCGTTCAGAAACGGTTTCGCCCAGCGCTTCCGTCCCGCCGCCGCGGCGACGGTTTCCGCCACTGCGGCATAGGGTTTGACGCGCGTGTATTCGAGCTGATACAGACCGAGCAGAGCCAGCGTTCTGATTTCCTCATCGCGAATCGGCTTGGCCGCCAACTGCCTCAGAAAAAAATCCAGCCGCCAGTACCAGCGCATAGCACCGAAGCACAGGGCCTGCACGAAAGCACGGTCATTTTCTTGGGGAATTTTCGACAATATCGCTTCCAGGGCCGCGGTGAGGGACCGTCGTTCGCCGATCACCCGAACCAGCGTTTGCGCGGCGAGGCCTCGTGTGTTCAATCGCTCACGCCAAAACGCACCGCGTGGACATCGTGCGCGTTCAAGAATGCTTGGGCGGGCATCCGCTTACCGCCGGGCAGCTGCACCTCCAGCAGGCGCAATATACCGCGTCCGGTCGCGACATCCAGGAATTTACCGTGCACCTGCACCTCGCCCGCCCCCCCTTCCGTGATCTCGTCCAGAGCCTGCGCGCGCCAGATGCGCAGGCTCGTATGACGGTAACGGGTTTCCGCCACCGGCCATGGATTGAATGCGCACACTCGCCGCTCCAGTTCGATCGCCGGAAGCGACCAGTCCAAACTCGCCTCGCCCTTGTCCAGCTTTTCCGCATAGGTCACGAGCGTCTCGTCCTGGATTTCCGGAACCAACTCGCCGGTTTCGATCCCCGGCAAAGCGTCCCGCAGGGTTTGCGCGCCCAGAACGGCCAAGCGATTCTGCAATTCCGCTGCGGTTTCGAGCGGAAGTATGTTGCACCGCGCTTTGCACAGCATCGGCCCAGCATCCAGCTTGGGTTCGATGCACATGATGGTCACCCCGGTTTCGCGATCGCCCGCCAAAATCGCACGCTGTATGGGCGCAGCTCCGCGCCAGCGCGGCAGCAGCGAAGCGTGGACGTTGATGCAGCCGAGCCGGGGTATCTCGAGCACTGCTTTGGGTAGGATCAGGCCGTAAGCCACGACGACCAGCAGATCGGCGTGAAATCCCCGCAAGGTTTCCAGCTCCAGCGCCGTTTTCAGCGTGTCCGGCTGGCGCACCGGAAGTCCTTGTTCCTGCGCTAACAGTTTCACCGGGCTCGACTTGGCTGTCCGGCCCCGGCCGGCGGGTCGGTCCGGCTGAGTGTAGACCGCGCAGATCTCATGCCCGGAATCAAGCAACATCCGCAGGGTCGGAACGGCAAATTCCGGCGTGCCGGCGAATAGAATTTTCATCGTTGGAGGGCGTGGCGGTTCGACGTCCCGAGCCGGGAACACCAGGAAGAGGCGTCCTTGCGCACAAAGACCTTGAGATTAATCAGATCGCTACGGATGCCTTGTGTTCCGGACTGACGGATTTCTGCCGGCGCTCTTTTTCGAGCTTCTTGCGGGCTCGATGGCGTTTCAAGGGGGACAGATAATCAACGAACAGCTTGCCGTCAAGATGGTCGATCTCATGCTGGATACAAACCGCCAGCAAACCGTCCGTTTCCAGTTCGAAAGGATTGCCCTCGCGATCTAGTGCTCGAACCTTGACCCGCTCCGCCCGAGAAACCTTTTCGAACACGCCAGGAACGGACAAACAGCCTTCGTCCATTTCCTCCGCTCCGGTTTTTTCCAGGATTTCCGGATTGACGAAACAGAGCGGTGAATTTTTTTCCTCGGAGACGTCGATGACGATGACCCGCTTGTGCACATTGACCTGCGTCGCGGCCAGACCGATGCCTGGAGCCGCGTACATGGTTTGCAGCATATCCGCGATCAAACCTTTGAGCGCATCGTCCACCGCTTCGACCGGCAAGGCTTTTTTTCGCAAACGTTTATCGGGAAACTCGAGAATTGTTAAGGTGGCCATCGTTTTTGTCCAACCGCAATTTAGATACAGGCGTCTTTGGCATTCTAGCCGAATTCAACTAGACTTTGAACGCTAATCAAATGACCGCGGCGCACGGAAAAAGTTGCCTAATCCGCGCGGCGCGGGACTTCCAAATTCCAAAAAGCAGCCTAACTTTTTGCCCTTGGCGATCCCGATTCCAGGGATGTTTGACGGAGAACGTGGCATGATGACATTGCGGATACTCACAGGTTTATGGCTTTTACTGCTGAGCAATTTTGTCGCCGCCGATGAAATCGAGCTGAATCCCGGCCACCCTGAAACTTATACCGTGGTGAAGGGCGATACCCTCTGGGAAATCGCCGCCCGCTTTCTGCAAAACCCTTGGCAATGGCCGGAAATCTGGCACGGCAACCCCCAAATTCGCAACCCGCACTGGATTTATCCCGGCGACCTCATTGCCTTGAGCTATGTGGACGGCAAGCCCCGCCTGCAGGTCGAGCGCCCATCCGAAGTGCGACTCAGCCCGCAGATCAGGGTCAGCCCGATCGAACAAGCCATACCCGTGATCCCCATGAATGCCATACGGCCGTTTCTCACTCACCCCAAGGTCGTCAATACGGGCGAGCTGGACCAGGCCCCTTATCTCGTCGATTTCGCCGGAGAGCATGTCGTCGGCGGGGCTGGCGATCGGATTTACGTGCGCGCCATCGACGATGACAAAACCGCCGGCTACATGATCTTCCGTCCCGGCCAAGCTTATAGGGACGCGGAAACCGGCGAAATCCTGGGCTATGAGGCGCTTTACGTCGCCGACGCCGAGCTACAAAACACCGGCGATCCGGCGACTCTACTCTTGACGGCGACCGACCGGGAAACCCTGATCGGCGACCGGCTTCTGCCCATTGAGCAGGAAAAGGTTCAGGTGCGTTACGAGCCCCACGCGCCAGCCAAGCCGATTCAGGGGCACATCATCAGTGTCGTCGATGGCGTGACTCAGATCGGCCAGTACCAAGTCGTGGTCATCGACAGAGGCGTTGCGGACGGTATCGAGACCGGCCATGTCTTGGAGATTTACCAGAGCGGCCGCACTCAGCGCGATGTCGTCAGCCGCAGGTCCGGGGAAGCGGTGAACCTGCCTCACGAAAAGGCCGGCCTCTTAATGGTCTTCCGTCCGTTCGAACGCGTCAGCTTCGCCCTCGTCATGAAATCGACCCGGGCGGTGCACCTGCTTGACGCCGTTCAGACGCCTTGACTTTGGCTCAATCCGACAACGAACTTCACTATTGGCTGGCGCTGCTACGCGCCCCGCGTGTGGGCAGCCACACATTCAACGCGCTGTTGGAACGCTTCGGGTCGCCCGCACGGGTCCTCGCCGAACCCCTGGAAGCCCTCACCGCGCTCGGTCTGGGCGAAAGCACGGTTGCCTGGCTGAGAAACCCCGACTGGGCTGCGATCGACGAGGAACTCCGCTGGCTGGCCGCACCGGATCGGCACTGCCTCACCCTCGAAGATGACGCCTACCCGCCGCTGCTAAGAGAAATTCCCGACCCTCCTCCGCTATTGTTCGTTCGGGGCCATGCCAACGCCCTCGCCTGCCGGCAGTTCGCCATTGTCGGGAGCCGCAACCCTTCCCCGACCGGTGAGAAACTCGCCCGGGATTTCGCGAAGGCTTTGACGGATGCCGGCTTTGCCATCACCAGCGGGCTGGCTTTGGGCATTGACGCAGCGAGCCATCGCGGCGCTCTGGATGGGGCCGGCATCACCCTCGCAGTCGCCGGCACCGGACTCGATCAGGTTTATCCCGCCCGCCACCTGGCCCTCGCCGAAGAGATCCTCGCCCAAGGCGGCGCGCTGATTTCGGAATTCCCGATCGGGACAGCGCCACAAGCGGGCAACTTCCCCCGTCGCAATCGCATCATCAGCGGACTTTCCGTCGGCGTCCTGGTGGTGGAAGCCGCCTTGCGCAGCGGCTCGCTCATTACCGCTCGCATGGCACTGGAACAAGGCCGGGAGGTTTTTGCGATGCCCGGGTCAATTCACAATCCCCTCTCCCGCGGCTGCAACGCACTGATCAAACAGGGCGCTAAACTGGTGGAAAGCGTGACCGATATTCTCGAGGAGTTAGGAGCTGCCGTAAGCTCCGCGACGCCCGCCGCCAGGTCCCGCCAGCCCGAAGACCGCCTCGATGAAGAGTACCAGGCGCTATTGAAATATATTGCGTATGACCCAACCTCTGTGGATACTCTAATAACGGCGACGGGAAGCACGCCGGAAGCAATTTCCTCCATGCTGATGCTATTGGAGCTACAAGGCTACATTCACACCACCAGCGGAGGCGGCTACTGCCGAACCAAGTGACTCCCCGCCCTCACATCTAATCGGACCGAGCATGAAAGAAAACGTATTTGATGTCCTAATTTATCTCTTCGAGAACTACATGGACGATGAAACCGAGATGACCCCCGATCCGGACGCCATTCGAACGGAATTGTTGGAAGCCGGTTTTCCTCAGCGAGAGGTGAATAAGGCATTTGACTGGCTGGAAACCCTGGCCGAACAAAAACCGATCAAGACCGCCTCCACGCCGGCCTTTCGGGTTTTTTCCAGCCAAGAAGCCGCAAAGCTCGATACCGAATGTGTGGGGCTGCTGATGTTTCTGGAACAGACCGGCATCCTGACGCCGGCCAGCCGCGAGTTGGTCATAGACCGTGTCATGGCGCTCAACGAAGAAACCATTTCCTTGGAAAACCTGAAGTGGATCGTACTCATGGTCCTGTTCAGCCAGCCGAACGAGGAAATTGCCTTCGCACGGATGGAGAGCCTCGTTTACGAGGCCCTCCCCAGTTACTTGCACTGAGCCATAGAAGCCCAATTAAACCGTCCCCGTTTTTGAATCTTTGGGCATATGCAACCAGCAAATGAGTCGTAATCTAGTCATCGTAGAATCCCCGGCGAAAGCCAGGACCATCGAGAAGTATCTGGGCAAGGACTTTCAGGTCTACGCATCCTATGGCCACGTCCGAGACCTCATCCCCAAGGAAGGCGCGGTCGATCCCGAGCACGATTTTGCGATGAAATACGAAGTCATCGACAAGAATCAGAAACACGTGCAGGTGATCGCCAACGCCGCCAGGAAAGCCGAAGCGCTCTATCTCGCCACAGACCCGGACCGGGAAGGCGAGGCGATTTCCTGGCATTTGCTGGAAATCCTGAAAGAAAAGAATCTCCTGGGTCAGAAGCCGATCCACCGGGTGGTGTTCCACGAAATCACCAAGCGTGCCATCAGCGAGGCCATCGAACATCCCCAAACGCTGTCCACCGATCTCATCAACGCGCAACAGGCACGGCGCGCGCTCGACTATCTGGTCGGCTTCAAGCTCTCGCCGCTGCTATGGAAAAAGATCCGCCGGGGTCTGTCAGCGGGACGCGTGCAAAGCCCGGCTCTGCGGATGATCGTGGAGCGGGAAAATGAAATTGAAGCCTTCAAGACCCGGGAATACTGGACCATCGAGGCCGCCACGAAAGCGGACGGGCAGCCTTTTACGGCACGCCTGACCCACTTCGAAGGCGTCAAGCTCGAGCAATTCAGCATCGCCGATGAAAAGCAGGCGAACGGTGTGCGCGACGCCTTGCTCGAAAAAGCCGGTGGCAAGCTGCTCGTGCTCAAAGTCGAGGAAAAGGAGCGCAAGCGCAATCCGGCCGCGCCCTTCACCACCTCGACCCTGCAGCAGGAAGCCGCCCGCAAGCTGGGCTTCACCACACGCCGCACCATGACCGTGGCGCAGCAGTTGTACGAAGGGATAGACCTCGGCGGCGAAAGCGTCGGACTGATCAGTTATATGCGCACCGACTCGGTCAATCTGGCCAATGAAGCCATCCAGGATTTGCGTGAGCTGATCGCCGCCCGCTTCGGCAAGGACAACTTGCCGGACCAACCGCGCATCTACAGAACCAAGAGCAAGAATGCCCAGGAAGCCCACGAGGCGATCCGCCCCACCTCGGCTCAGCGATTTCCGGAGGCCGTCAAACCTTACCTGACCCCGGATCAGTTCAAACTCTACAACCTAATCTGGAAGCGCACCGTCGCCTGCCAAATGATCCACGCCACCATCGGCACCGTCGCCGTCGATCTGGGCTGCGGCGAAGGCAATATCTTCCGCGCCAACGGCTCGACGGTCATCAATCCCGGCTTCATGGCGGTCTATCTGGAAGGCCGGGACGACGCCGGGGCCGGCGACGATGAGGAAAGCTATCTGCCGCCGCTGGAGGAAGGTCAAGAAGTCGATCTGGAAGAGCTCATCGCCGGCCAGCATTTCACCGAACCGCCACCGCGTTACACCGAGGCGAGTCTTGTCAAGACACTGGAGGAATACGGCATCGGCCGCCCCTCGACTTACGCCTCCATCATCTCCACGCTCCAGCAGCGCCACTACGCGGTGCTGGAGAACAAGCGATTCTTCCCGACTGACGTGGGCCGTATCGTCAACAAATTCCTGACCGAGCATTTCACCCAATACGTCGATTACAACTTCACCGCCAACCTGGAAGACGACCTCGACGCCGTCTCACGCGGCGAAAAAACCTGGATTCCGCTGATGCGGGAATTCTGGGGGCCGTTCAAAACGCTGATCGAGGACAAGGACGAAAGTCTCAAGCGCGCCGACGTGACCCATGAAGCGATCGAGGAACGATGCCCCGACTGTGGTGGGCCACTGTCGATCCGACTGGGCCGCAACGGTCGATTCATCGGCTGCAACAACTATCCGACCTGCAAGTACACCCGCAACCTCAACGGCGACGGCAAGCAGGCCGAACCGGAAGTGATCGAGGGCAAGACTTGCCCGAAATGCAACTCTCCGTTGGTGATTAAGTCCGGGCGTTACGGCAAGTTTATCGGCTGTAGCGGCTATCCGACCTGCAAACACATCGAACCGCTGGAAAAGCCGGAGGACACCGGTACGCCATGCCCGCAATGCAAGAAAGGCAGCCTGATCAAGCGCAAATCGCGATTCGGCAAGCTGTTTTATTCCTGCTCCACCTATCCCGCTTGTGCTTACGCCGTCTGGAACCCGCCCATCCCGGAACCCTGCCCCGCCTGCGGTTGGCCTGTGCTTACCCTCAAGACCACCAAACGGCGAGGCACGGAGAAGGTCTGCCCGCAAAAGGAGTGCGGTTACGCCGCGCCTTACGAAGGTGATCTACTGAGCGAGTCGGTGGCCTAGGCGGCCCGCGCTCGGCCGCCCGCATGGTCTGGATCTCGCCTCTTCGATTACGGCTGGCGGTTCGCCATTTGCGCCGTGGCGGCCTCGTCGCCTACCCCACGGAGGCCGTATATGGCTTAGGCTGCGACCCGCTCAATCCAAAGGCAGTCGCCGAATTACGAGCGTTGAAACAGCGACCCGCAGCCAAGGGACTGATCCTGATCGCCGCCGATTTCCGGCAACTAGAGCCGTTCATGGCACCGACCGACTCCGTCATCCGAGAGAAGCTTCTGGCCAGTTGGCCGGGACCCATTACCTGGATCGTGTCGGCCAGCCATTGGGTGCCCTCTTGGCTGCGCGGCGAGCAGGGCGACATCGCCGTCAGAGTCACTTCCCACGAACCGGCTGCGGCCCTCTGCTCGGCTTTTGGCGGCCCCATCATTTCCACCAGTGCCAACCCGAGCGGTTCGCCCCCCGCAAGAACGGAAATCAAAACCCGCCGATATTTCCCCGGGGCGAACCTTGCCTATATTCCCGGCGCCGCTGGTGACTTGCGGCGGCCCACTGCCATTTACGACGCCCGCAGCGGCTCGCGCCTTCGTTGAAAGGCTTCAACATCCGCCGAATAAACTTGACACATCCGGCTCTGATTCTTACGATTCGCGAGTTTTATTTACCGGTAAAGACCGCCCGCGTAAGAGCGGGTCATTGTTCATGACACCCTTGAGCCCTCCCAACACCAGTTCGACCGAAGCCAAGACTCCCAACAAGGATTTTGCCGTCATACGGCAGCTTGTCGAAACGGAAACTGCTGCGGTCAACCAGTTGATCATCAGGGAGCTGAGCTCCGACGTCGTGCTGATCAACCAGATCGGCAACTACATCGTCACCAGCGGCGGCAAACGCCTGCGCCCCATGCTATTGTTGCTCGCCGCCAAAGCCCTGGGCTACACCGGGCACGAACGCATTACCCTGGCGGCAGTCATCGAGTTCATCCATACCGCAACCCTGCTGCACGACGATGTGGTAGACGAATCCTCCTTACGGCGGGGCCAAAACACGGTCAACACGCTGTGGGGTAACGCAGCCAGCGTATTGGTGGGCGACTACCTCTATTCGCGCTCCTTCGAATTGATGGTCAGCATCAAGAACATGCGCGTCATGGAAATCCTGTCGGGCACCACCACGGCCATCGCAGAAGGCGAGGTGCTGCAACTACTGAATTGCAACAATCCGGCCACAACGGAACAAAAATATCTGGAAGTCATCGCGCGGAAAACCGCCATTCTATTCAGCGCCGCCGCCCAACTCGCCGCAGTTTTGGCCGGTGCGTCCACACACGTGGAAAATGGCCTGAAGGAATATGGCTTGCGCTTGGGCATTGCTTTTCAGCTTATCGACGACGCACTCGACTACAAAGCCGATCCTGACGAGCTGGGAAAGAACCTCGGTGACGATTTGGCCGAGGGTAAACCGACGCTGCCGCTAATTTACGCTATGGAGCACAGCGGCGAGGCGCAAGCCGCGATGTTGCGAAAAACCATCGAAAACGGCGACCGCGAGCGGTTCAAGGAAGTTTACGCAATCGTTGAGTCCACCAATGCAATCGCTTATACTTGCCAGCGCGCAAAACAGGAAGCCGAGAAAGCAATCGCTGCCCTCAACCGCCTTCCCTCATCCGAGTTCAAACAAGCCTTGATCAGGCTCGCGCAATTTTCGGTAGAACGCGGCTACTGAAAAGTCATCACACGGGGTGTAGCTCAGCCTGGTAGAGCACTGCTTTCGGGAGGCAGTGGCCGGAGGTTCGAATCCTCTCACCCCGACCAAATTCAATGACTTAGCAAAGAGTTTTTCCCGGCATGATATTTTTGCCGGAAATTTGCCGGAATCATCCCAGCCGGCGCACCAATGCTATTTCAGGTTTTCTCTCGACCTCACACAGTTTCTCCACACACTCGATCAGGTGATCTATTTCCACCCTACTGTAGTGGGTGGTTATGCGCCCGGCGTAATGTCCTAAAAGATCTTGCCTGTCCTCGAAGGAAACCCCAGCCGCCCTGAGTCGCATGCCAAATGTGTGCCTGAGATCATGTACACGAACATCGCTTAACCCCACAGCCTTACGGGCTTTGCGCCACGCATTGTTGGTCATGCGGTTTAGCCGCTGTCCTTCCCAGGAAAATACCCATTCCGAGTGAATGCCCCGCCGTCCTTCGATAACAGAAGCGGCAATGGTGTTTAGAGGTACGATCCGCTCCCTGCCATTCTTGGTGACGCTGTCCGGCAAAACGAACACCGTCTCCGTCAAACCGTTGACCTGACACTCCCACTCCCAGCGAAGACCGCAAACCTCCTGATCGCGACAGCCCGTGTTCACTGCGAACAAGGCCATCTCGGCCAGATAGCCAGGCAACTCCCGAAATAGCCTGGTCTGCTCGTCCCAAGTGATCGGTCTCGGTTTCCGTGCCGGTCCTGGTACACGGGTTAGCAGAGGCGACGTATCGATCCAGGGACGACCTTGTTCGTCTCGCCAAATTCGTGCGGCGAGACTCAAGATCCGCCGGATGACGGTTATCTCCCGGTTGATCGTTCCGGCCTTGGCGCCAGCCTGCTTTCGCGCCTGTACGTACGGTTCCAACGTTCCAAGGTGGATTCGCTCCAAAGGAATCTCACCCAAATAAGGAACGATTTTCTTGAGCGCATAACCTGCCCGTGCAATCGCCCGCTGGTGCTGGTTTTCCAATAAGTACTTGGTGGCCGCTTCCTCGAATGTTCGGGACCTCCTGACACCGTAGATCGTCTCCTGACGAAGCTCCCCGATCCTTTTCGCTAGGTAACGCTCGGCTTCTTCGAGGTCACCAGTTCCAGTGCTTTCGAAAAGTCGGACACCCCGGACTGTTTTTTCGACGTGCCAGACTTCACCTCTTTTGCGGAGGCCTGGCGTGATTTTTCGACCCATAGTCGTTCTCCTTGCCTGCCAGTCTTCCGCCCGTTGCACCGAATATATTCGTCCGCCCAAGCGTCCAGTTCAAGCCGGTCAAACCCGATTCCTTTGTCGCCAATAGGAATTTCGGTCACGTGGGGTCGGACCAGGGTATCGAAGGTTTGGGGGCACATGCCCAAATAGCTCGGAGCATCGCGCTTCCGCAGGATTCTGGGCTGGATGGTCATTGGTCGGTCGTCATGGCAGGGACGGCGTTGCGATTGCGTGAAACCCAACCGAGCATACGCTGTAGCGCAACGTGGAATGCCTCAGAAGATTGCGAAATTCGCTATCTATCTGCCCCTTCGCATCTCCGGTCTCGAGCACAATCCCGCCATGATTCCGCGATCGTGGCTGATTTTTCCCTGCCTGTGGTTGGCGCTCCCCTTGGCTCTGGGTGCGGACATGACATCCGCCCCCGAGCCGCTTTTTTTCCTGGACAAGGAAAGGGGCTGGTTCTGGCGGGAAAGCCAACCGGAGCCGAAGAAGCCTGAATTCATAGCGCCGAAACCGAGTAATCCCAATCCACCACCGATTCAGGATTTCCCCAACTCATCTTCCCCGGACGCATCTCCCTTTTCGGCAGCCTGGTTCCGCAAGAATCTCGAACATTACCGCGACAAGGCAATCGACGATCCGTCTGCGGAGAACGTGGCAGCTTATTTCTATTTGCAGCGGGTGATGATGGACAAGGCCAATCGCTTTACCGACGTAGCCCGCCAGGTGGTGATGTCCGATCCGATGCTCGATGAAAACCAGCGCCGGCCGATCGCAACCTTCGCGGCCAACGAAACCAATCGCTTGGCCGGAGTCACCACTGAACGGGCGTTGAACACCGTGGCCCTTCAAGCCGGCATCCTGTTCTTCTTTCGTTCCGACTGTCCCTACTGCCACATCCAGGCGCCGCTGCTGGCGGTTCTGGAAAAGCGCTTCGGCTTCAAGGTCTATGCCGTCTCCCTGGATGGAAAGCCGATGCCCGGCGATCTCTATCAGGATTTCCACACTGACCGCGGCCAGGCCAATCTGCTGGGTGTCATATCTACTCCGGCGATGTATCTGATGAAACCGCCGGACGACCTCTTGCCCTTGTCGCAGGGCGCCCTATCTCTGGATGAACTCACCGGGCGGATTCTCCAGGCCGCACACGAGTCTGGCTGGATCGACGATGCGGTGTTCGATGCCACACGCGGCCAGCGTCCTGCACCGACGATGATTCCGTCACCTTCGTCCGTTCCGGTCGAAGCCTTGAACGACCCTGTTGAGCTCATCCATGCTCTGCAAGCGAATATCTCTCTCGGGATGAAGGGCCCGTGATGCTGCCTCGTCTGTTTCCCTTGGTGCTTCTATTGATCTCGGTGTCGTGGACCATGCAGGCTTCGGCCAATCTCCAGCAGGAAATGGATGCCATGTTCAGCACCATGACCAATGCCACCTCACCAACGGCCCATCTCGGCCAGCGCCGCGGTGTCATCACCGGCGGGTCGGTGGTGTCCCGCAATCGCATCATGAGCACGAATTTGGTGTCCTTCGTACCACCCTCGTTCAGCGCCGGTTGCGGCGGCATCGATCTCTACGGCGGCTCGTTCTCCTTCATCAACCTGAACCAGTTCGTCACCCTGATGCGTAGCGTCGCCGCCAATGCGGCGGGCTATGCCTTCCAGCTCGCCATCAACGCCATGTGCCCGGACTGCGGCAACATCATGTCGGACTTGCAGAAGAAGGTGCAGCAGCTCAACCAGATGTTCTCCAATTCCTGCCAGCTGGCCCAGGGCATGGTCAACGACGTGGTGGGCGCCTTCGACACCCAGAACAAGACCCGGATGTCCAGTATCTCCTTCAGCAAGGGCCTCTCCGACGTGTTCGGCAGCTGGACCAATACCAGCTCGCTGGGCGATCCGGTTCAGCAGGTCAAGACCAATGCGGCCACGGACATGGAGAAGATCATTCAGGGCAATCTGGTCTGGCGCGCCCTCAACAAGAACAACGCCGGCGGCTGGTTCCGCTTCGGCGGTAACTCCTTGCTGGAAGCCATGATGAGCGTGACGGGATCGGTCATCGTTCAACCCCCGCAAGCGGCGGCCGACAGCAAGGGTGAGAACAACCCAGTGGTCACCGTTCCCAACATCCTCAAAATCAAGGATCTCATCAACGGCTCGGGTGCCTCGTCCTATCAGGAAGTCCAGGTCTACGAGTGCGACACCCATGACGTGGATGGCTGTCTGAATCCGACGCCAAAAGCGATTACGCTCACCGGCTTGAAGAAGCAGCTCCGCGATCTCCTCATCGGCACCGGCG
>Ga0335070_10002753_pt1 | contig 20443 bp, 16 predicted proteins | sample Lox_Sample_13_FD_206722 | JGI IMG/M metagenome (GOLD analysis project Ga0335070, IMG submission 206722) | Soil microbial communities from Loxahatchee National Wildlife Refuge, Florida, United States - Lox_Sample_1.3 | ecosystem: Environmental > Terrestrial > Soil > Wetlands | place: USA...
CCTGACTTACTAGTGAGACGTGAGATGTGAGGGGTGAGAAGGTCGTATGAGAAGTGAGAAGATGAGGTGAGAAGGCAAAGGCGTGAGGAGGTGTGATCCTTCTCACGCCTTTTGCTTCTCACGCTTCCGCCTATCACCTCTCACTTGAACGTCTCACCCCTCACCTCCGACTTCTCACTCGGTGTGCAACTTTCCCCTCCTCGCCCGTCTCCCATGTGGACCTCTAACGGGAGACCTCCATGTTCCGCCGTATCGCGTTGGCCGCCACCCTGGCGGCCGTGGCCGCCGTCCCCCTCCGGGGGCAAGGCTGGATCCAGCCGCCCATCGGCCGGATCGGGCCGTCCTCCATCGTCCGCGTCAGCTCGGCCGTCCGCACCCGGATCGACGGGCGCATCGCCCGCGTCGAGGTCGAGGAGCAATTCCGGAACGCCGGCGGGATGCTGGCGGAGGGGAGCTATCTCTACCCGATGCCGGGCGAAGCGGTGTTCACCGACTTCTCCATCTGGATGGGCGAGACGCAGGTGCGGGGAGAGATGATGAACGCCGACCAGGCGCGCGGGATCTACGAGGAGATCGTCCGCCGCGTCAGGGACCCGGCGCTCCTCACGCTGGAGGGGCACGGGATGATCCGCGCCCGCGTCTTCCCCATCCAGCCGGGCGAGACCCGGCGGGTGGTGCTCCGGTACACCCAGGTCCTGCCGCGGGAGGGGGACGCGCTGCGCCTGCGCTACGCCATCGGCGCCCGCGTCTCCACGGCGCTGCCGGTCCGCTACGACCAGGCCGCTCCGGCGCCGGCCGACCTCTTCAGCTACACCGTCACCGTTCCGGACGCGGACACGTACGGCACGCCCTATTCGCCGACGCACAACCTGACGACGCGGCGGGTCGGCGGCGACCTCGAGATCACCCTGGACCCCGTCGCGTCGGGCGACGTGGAGATCTTCCTCCCGCTGCGCCGCGGGCTGGTGGGCACCAGCGTCGTGACCAACGCGCCGTTCGGCGAGGACGGTTACTTCATGCTGCTCATCGCCCCGCCGGCGACCGCCGACGCGCCCGACGTCCCGCGGGACCTCTCGTTCGTGCTCGACGTGTCCGGCTCGATGTCGGGGCAGAAGATCGAGCAGGCCAAGGCGGCGCTGCGTCAGGCGCTCGCGACGCTCGGCCCGTCGGATCGCTTCAAGCTGGTGGCCTTCTCCACCCGGGTGGTGCCGTTTCGGGATGACTACGTCGCGGCCACGCCGGACAACGTGCGGGCCGCCCGCGACTTCCTCGACGCGCTGGTGGCCGACGGCGGCACCAACATCGCCGGCGCGCTCGATGCCGTGCTGTCGTCCGCGTCCGACGCCGAGCGGCTGCCGGTCGTAGTGTTCGTCACGGACGGCAATCCGACGGTGGGCGAGCAGGCGCCCGACCGCATCGCCGCGGCGGCGGGGGGCCGCGCCGGCCGCGCACGCATCTTCACGGTCGGCGTCGGCTACGACGTCAACACGTACCTGCTCGACCGCCTCGCGCGTGAAGGGCGTGGGAGCGCCGAGTACGTCGCGCCCAACGCGAACATCGAGACCGCCGTGAGCGGGCTGCTCGGGAAGATCCAGCACCCCGCGCTCGTGAACCTCAGGATTGCCGGCGCTCCGGTCGCGCTCACGCAGACGTACCCGGCGACCCTTCCCGACCTCTTCTACGGGGAAGAGCTGGTGGTGTTCGGGCGCTACCGGGGCACGGGCGCCGGCCCGATCGTGGTGACCGGCGAGCGGAACGGGCGGCGGCAGCGGATCGCCGCCGACGCGGTCTTTCCGGCCGCAGGGTCCTCCGCGGGCGGGGGCGCAGCGACCGATTTCGTGCCGAGGCTGTGGGCCGCGCGCCGGGTCGGCGATCTGACGCAGCAGATCCGCCTGGAGGGCGCGTCGCCGGACCTGGTGCAGGAGGTTCGCGACCTCGGCCTGCGGTACGGGATCCTCACCGAGTACACCTCGTACCTGGTCCAGGAGCCGATAACGGCGTGGGGCCGCCCGCAGCCGATGCCGATGGCGCCGGCCCTGCGGGGCGGAGCGACCGCGGCCGGCCTGCAGACGGGCCACGACGCGTTCGACCGCGCGCAGGCCAGCGCGAAGATGTCGGCCGCGACGAACCTGGCGGCAGCGGACACCGCCGCGACGGCGCGGATGTCGGAGATCGCCGTGGCGGGCGTCGCCGGTGGGCCGCACGCGCGCGCGATCCGGCGCGCCGGCGGGCGCCTGTTCATCCAGACGGACAGCGGCTGGACGGACGCCGCGCAGCGGGACAGCTTGAAGGTGGTCGCGGTCGGGCCGTACAGCGACGCGTACTTCGCCCTGGTGCGCGCCCTGCCCGAGATCGCGCCGTGCCTCGGCGTCGGCGATGATCTGCTCGTCGCCGGGCGCCGGTCCAGCGTCCGCATCACCGCCTCGGGCCGTACCGAGTGGCGGCCCGGCGAGCTGGAGGCGCTGGTGCGGGCGTTCCGCGGCCAGTAGGGCCGCAAGGACGGGGACCCACGACGGACGTCGGGGAGCTGTACCAGCTGTATCACGACTCGCTCGTCCGGCTGCTGTACCGCCGGACGGGCGATCGTGAGCGCGCCGAGGACCTGGCGCAGGATGTGTTCGTCCGCGCTCTGGAGACGCCGCCGATCAACCCCAAGCCGTGGCTGTTCGCGGTGGCGCTGAACCTGGCGCGGGACGACGGCCGCCGGGCGGCGATGCAGGGGCGCAAGCTGGCGCTGCTCAAGGGGGAGAGCGGATCGCTGCCGGGCCCCGACGCGGCGTTCGAGCAGCGTGAGCGCGCGGAGGCGGTCCGCGCCGCCCTGGCGACGCTGGGCGACAAGGACCGGGAAGCGCTCCTCCTCAAGGCGGAGGGCTTCAGCTACGACGAGATCGCGGTGGCGCTCGGGCTGGCCAGGGGCGCCGTCGGCACCACCCTGGCGCGGGCACGCCGGAAACTGGTGGAGGCGTTTCGCGAGCAAGGACGGGTGAGCGATGTCGCACATTGACGACGGCAGACTGAACGCGCTGCTGGACGGTGAGCTGAGCGCGGCGGAGGCCGACGAAGTGCGCAAGCATGTCGCCACGTGCACCGACTGCGCCAAGCGGCTCGACGAGGCGACGCGGTTCCTCACCGGGGCGGCCGATCTCCTGGGCGCGCTCGACCTGCCGGCGACGGCGCGCGCTCTGCCCCCCGCGAACCCGGCGTACCGGGTGCCGAAGACGGCCCGGGAGGTCGCCATCGACCTCGACGGGGCGACCCGCCAGAGCCCCGCCATCCGGCCCAACATCGTGGCGCCGCCCCCCCCACCGACGCGCCGGCGCTTCGACCTCACGACGCTCGCCTGGGCCGCCATGGTCGTGCTGGCCATCGGCGTGGGCTATCTCGCCGACGAGGTCAGGCACGCCCGCTTCGGCGGTACCAGCCGCACGGCAGCCGGTGCGACGGCTTCCGGGGCCCTTCCTGCCGCGTCGCCCGCCGCTCCCGCTGCGCGGCCCGCCGGGGGTGGGCCGGGAACGGGCCGGACGCTCCGCGGAGGGGCCGCGGGACGCGCTCCCCAGACCGTTCAGCTGACACGTCCGGCCGCAGGCGCCACGCACCTCGCCGCGAAGAGCGCGGCCCAGCCCACCGGCAAACGGATCAGCACCGCGAACGCACCACGGCGCCAGCAGCAGCGCCCTGCCGCCCCGGCGAACCAGCTGGCGGCCGCGCCAGGCGCGATCGCGCGCGCCCGGGATTCGGCTGCCGTCCGGCGGGCGGCGGAGCCTGCACCGGCGGCGCCCGCCGCGGAGCGCGCGGCTGCCGCCCGCAGCGAGGCCCAGCTGAACGTCACGGGTGTGACCGCGGCTCAGGACGCAGCGGCGACCTTCCGCCGCGCAACCCTGGAGGAGGCCGTGGCACGCCTCAACGGCGCGGTCCGCCTCATGGACGGCATGCGGTTCGAACAGGTGGAGATCGGGCCGGGGGCCCTGGTGACCGGCGCCGACCGCAGCCGCGATCTGGTGCGCCTCGTGTACTTCGACGCCGCCGGCCACCGTCTCGTGCTCGACCAGCAGCGCGTGACGCCGGCGGCGAACGGGGGGCCGATCCCGCCCGACTTCGGCATGCGCCCGGGCGACACGCTGACGAGCGTCGCGCCGGGGGGCGAGATACGGGTGCGCTGGATCGACGGGACCTTCTGGTTGTCGCTCTCCGGCCACCTGCCGCCGGCGGAGCTGCGCGGCCTCGTCGACCGCATTCGCTAGACGGTCAGCCCTCCGCCAGGGCACCGTTCATGATGCCCTGCTGCAGCTGATCGAAGTCGGCGGTGCGGTTGGCCGAAACCAGGTTCACCATTACCGCCCCGACGAGCTTGTGCCCGCGCGTGTAGAGCGCGGTGAGATTGGGCGCCTGGAGGCCGGCGTCGCCCTTGAGCTCGACGCTGTCCGGCTTGTCGGTGTCCCCCAACACGTTGATCGTGACGTCGAACAGGTCGGAGAAGAACGCCGACTGATGGAGGTAGGCCTCTCCCGCGCCGGCCATGTTGCGGCCCGCCTGCTTCCCCTGTGCCAGCGCGTTGTCCCAGTGCTCCAGGCGGCGCGGCTGTCGGGTCACGGGGTCGGGGAACCGGGCGATGTCGCCGGCCGCCCACACGTTGGGGCCGTTGGTCTCCAGCCGCACGTTGACGACCACGCCCCCGCGGTCGATCGCAAACCCGGAGTTGGCGAGCCACTGGCTGTTCGGTTCCGCCCCGACGCCGGCGACCACGACGTCCGCGGGATACTCCTGCCCGGTCTCGGTGGCCACACCCGCGACCCTCCCGCCCGACGCCTTGATGCGCGCCACGCGCACGTTGGTCTTGACCACGACGCCGTGGCTCTCGAGGAAGCGCTGGAAGAAATCGGCGAGGCTGGGATCGGCGAACCGTCCGTACACCGCCGGCCCCATCTCGAGCACGGTCACCTCCGCTCCCAGGCCGCGCGCGGTCGCCGCCACCTCCATCCCGATGAAGCTCCCACCGACCAGCACGACCTTGACGCCGGGCCTGAGAGCCGCCTTGAGCGCCGTGGCGTCCGCGACGGTGCGCAGCAAGAAGAAGCCCGGGACGTCGGTGCCCGGCACGTTGAGATGCCGCGCCCGCGATCCCGTGCACACCAGGAGCCGGTCGTAGGGGAGCCGCTCACCGCTCTTCAGGGTCACGCTCCCCTTCCCCATGTGCACCGACTTGGCCTCTACGCCGAGCCGGTAGCGGACGCGATTGTCGCGATACCAGATCGCGTCGTGCACGCGCACCGATTCGAGCTGTTCCCGGCCCGCCAGATAGCCCTTGGACAGCGGCGGGCGATGGTAGGGAAGCTCGCGTTCGGCGGACATGACGACGATCTCGCCGTCCTTGTCCAGCTCGCGGATCCCTTCCACCGCGCTTGCCGCGGCGAGGCCGCCTCCGACGATCAGGTACCGGGTCATGCCGAGTAGGCCCTGAGAAGAGTGACCCTAAAGTAGTGTGAAGCTGTCAGTTAGCAAGAGTTCGGCGGGGTTGTCCGGCGCCAACTTGGCAGTGGTCGCCGCTGCGGAGGCTCCTAGTGGTGGCCGGCGCCCTCCTCCTCCATCCGCGTAAGCAGCCGCGGCGAGACGATCGGGTACCGCCGCGCGAACCACAGGTGGGCGAGCCCCCACAGCCCCGCGAAGCCCATCGTCACGAGCAACTCCGGCAGCCCGAGCGGCACGCGCGTGGCGCCCTGCGCCAGGGACGGCACCACAAACACCCAGCGGTCGAGCCACAGCCCCACCAGCGAGATGACGGCGAAGGTGCCGAGGATGGCCGGGGTCCGCTTCGGCACGACCCCCATCAGCCCCCAGAACGGGATGACGAAGACCAGGCAGACCATGAGGATGCCGATGGGCCGCCACGGTCCCGCGGCGATCCGGAGCATCATGAAGCTGGTTTCCTCCGGCATGTTCCCGTACCAGATCACGATGAACTGCGAGAAGAAGAGGTAGGCCCAGAAGACCGTGAAGGCGAAGCACAGCTTCCCGAGGTCGTGCAGCGTCTTCGGCGTGACCAGCGACTCGAGACCGAGGTGCCGCCGCCAGAAGATCGTGGTCAGCGCGAGGGTCATCAGCCCCATCAGCCAGGCGGCCATGAAGAAGTAGGCGCCCAGCAGGTTGGAGTACCAGTGGGGCGCGAGCGACATGATGAGGTCGAAGGCCAGGAAGCTCATCACGGCGCCGTAGATCGGCACCATGCCCCCGGCGAGCCGCGTCAGGCGCAGCTCGGCGCGCGCCAGTTCTGCTCCGCTGGCACGGTCGGCGCGAAGCGACTGGGAGACGTACCAGAACGAGAAGCCGTACATGAACAGCAGGCCGATGCCGTCGCGGCCGAAGACGAACCAGTCGCGCAGCCAGAACCCCTTCGGCCACTCCTCGACCGGGGCGGCGACCCAGGGGAAGATGTGGGCGCGGCCGATCCACAGGACGAGGAAGAGGGCGAAGGAGACCGGGAGAAACGCGACCGAGGCCTCGGCGATGCGGCGCACCGGATGGCTCCACCGCGACTTCGACAGGACCTGCGTGACCGAGAACAGCACGCCCGCCTGCGAGAGACCCGTCCAGAAGAGCCAGTTGACGTGGTAGGCGCGCCACGCGCGGGTGCTCGACGCCCCGAGGGCGAGGAGGAGGAAGCTGAGGGCTCCCGCCACCGCGAGCAGCGAGAGGAGCGGCGTCAGCCACGGCGGGAGCGGCCGCTCGAGCCTGCGCAGCGTCTCGTCCTTCACGGCGTGCGCCGCGGCCGCGGTCACCGGAGTCCCTGCAGCTTGCGAACGTAGTTGACCACGTTCCACCGGTCTGCGCCGAGGATCTTGTCGCCGTAGCGCGGCATGATCGCGCGGCCCTGCTTGATCATCGCGTAGATGTAGCCGTCGCTCCGGGCCTTGGTGGCGTCCAGCGTGAGGTCGGGCGGCGGCACGAACTTCGACACCACCGTCCCGTCGGAGTGCCCCGCCGGGCCGTGACACACGATGCAGTACGTGTTGAAGAGGATCTGGCCCCGCTCCAGCGACGCGGCGGTCGGCGGGACGGGATTCACCACGTTGCGGAGGTCCTGGAGGATGTCGAGCGAGTCCTCGCGGCCGGTGGTAGGGACGCTGCCGGCGGGCGACTGGCGCGGCGGCGCCTCGAACGGCCGTACCGCCACCTGGTGCGCCATGTTCGTGAACCACGGGACCTTCGCGATGGCGTTGTCGAGCGTCGTGCAGCCGTCGGCGCCGAGCGCGAGCGCGAGAACGAGCGCGACCGCCACGAGTCCGTGCATCCGGGGCCGGTCAGACATCCTTCACCTCTTCCGCCCCGCAGTGCCCGAAGATCTCGCGCGCCTCGGCCAGCTGCGCCGGGCCGCCGAATGCCACGACGCCGAACTTGTCGTCGCTGAACCGCGGGTCGTACCCGGGAGCCCGGCCGAGCTTCGGGAGGCCCGCCAGCAGGAACATCCCCGCCACCGTGACCAGCGAGCCGATCAGGATGGTCGTCTCGAAGCCGATGACGATGAACGGCGGCCACGAGACGATGGGCTTGCCGCCCGTCAGGAGCGGCCAGTCCAGCGAGGTGGCGATCGCGTAGAAGAAGCCGAACGCCGTGCCCGTGAGCGCGCCGAACAGCGTGAACAGGCGCACCGGGCTCTCTTTCTTGGCCAGCGCCTCGGCCAGCTCGGGCCGCGGTACCGGCGAGTAGACCCGATAGTTGGCGTAGCCCCGCGCCTTGAGCGTCTCGACCGCGTCCACCGCCGAGTCCAGGTGGCCGAAGACCCCCACCACGCCGGGCGCGCTCACCGGTGTGCCCCCGCCCCCGCCCCCGCCCCCGCCGCCCGCACGGGCGCCGGCAGCGCCTCCTTCACCTCGGAGATGGCGATGGAGGGGAAGAACTTGATGAACAGCAGGAACCACATCGAGAACCAGCAGAAACTCCCGAGCGTGATCCCCAGCTCGGGCCAGCGCGGCACGTAGTAGCTCCACTGCCACGGCTCGTACTCGTGCGACAGGCCGGTCACGATGATCACGAACCGCTCGAACCACATCCCGATGTTGATGAAGATCGAGATGACGAACAGCGCCTTGATGCTGGTCCGGATCTTCTGGAACCACAGCAGCTGCGGGATGAACGCGTTGCAGGTGAGCATGATCCAGGTCGCCCACCAGTACTGCCCGAAGGCGCGGTTGTAGAAGGACGAGCGCTCGAACGGGTTGCCGCTGTACCACGCCATGAAGAATTCGATGGCGTACGAGTAGGCGACGATCGACGCCGTGAGCAGGCAGACCTTCGCCAGGCTGTCGAAGTGCCGGATCTGGATGTACCGCTCGAGCTTGAACGCCTTGCGGAGGGGCACGAGGATGGTGATCACCATCCCGCACCCCGAGAAGATGGCGCCGGCCACGAAGTACGGGGCGAAGATCGTGGCGTGCCAGCCGGGCACGATGGCCATCGCGAAATCCCACGACACCACGCTGTGCACCGACAGCACCAGCGGCGTCGCGAAGCCGGCGAGGTACAGGTACATCTTGCCGAAGTGCCGCCACTCGCGATCGCTGCCCTTCCACCCGAACGACACCAGGCCGTACAGCTTCTTCCGCCACCCCGCCGCCTGGTCGCGCACCGCGGCGACGTCGGGGATCAGCCCCATCAGCAGGAAGGTGGACGAGACGGTGAGGTAGGTGGAGATGGCGAACACATCCCATACCAGGGGCGAACGGAAGTTGGACCAGACGCCCCGGAAGTTCGGATAGGGGAACACCCAGTAGGCGTACCACGCCCGGCCGAGGTGCAGGACCGGGAACAGCCCCGCCGTCATCACGGCGAAGACCGTCATCGCCTCGGCGGTGCGGTACACGGCCGTCCGCCACCCGGAGCGGAACAGGAGCAGGATCGCGCTGATCAGCGTCCCCGAGTGGGCGATGCCCACCCAGAAGACGAAGCAGGTGATGTACGTGCCCCAGAAGATCGGCGGCTGGTACGCGGTGACGCCCAGTCCGTACCGCAGCTGCCAGCCCCACGAGAAGGCGCCGAAGGCGAGCCCCGCCAGGACGAACGCCATCCCGACGAAGTACTTCCGGCCCGGCGGCCGCAGCGTCGCGATGACGTCGCGGTTGGTCTCGGCGTAGGTCGGCTCGGGAGCGGCCGCGGGCAGCGGCGTGGCCAGCGTGGCCATCTCGCTATGCCTCCGCCCCGCGGATCACGCGCTCGAGGTAGGTGATCCCGGGCCTCGCGTTGAGCATGTCGAAGACGTGATAGCCGCGCGCGTCCTGCTTGCTTCGGCTGACGCGGCTGTTCGGATCGTGGGCGTCGCCAAACACGAACGCGTCGGCCGGGCAGGTCTGCACGCACGCCGGCATGATGTCGCCGTCCACCAGCTCGCGGCCCCGCACCTTGGCGTCGTTCTGCGCGAACCGGATCCGCTGGATGCAGTAGGTGCACTTCTCCATCACGCCCTTGGTCCGGACCGTGACGTCGGGGTTGAGCTGCCAGTTGAGCGGCTCGGGGAACGCGTAGTACGGGTCCTGGGGACGGCCGTAGTCCCACCAGTTGAAGTAGCGGACCTTGTACGGGCAGTTGTTCGCGCAGTAGCGCGTGCCCACGCAGCGGTTGTACACCTGGCCGTTGAGCCCGTCCGGTGTGTGGTACGCGGCGTAGACCGGGCACACCGGCTCGCACGGCGCGTTGTCGCACTGCTGGCAGAGCATCGGGATCTGGCGCACCTGCCAGTCGGTGCCGGACGTGTCGCCCTCGAAGTAGCGCTCGAGCCGGATCCACGCCATGCCGCGGTGCCGCCCCGTCTGTTCGTCGCCGACGACCGGGATGTTGTTCTCGGCGTAGCAGGCGGTCATGCACGCCTGGCAGCCGGTGCAGCGGGAGAGGTCGATGGTCATCTCCCACTTCGGCTGCGGCTTGGCGTACTCGCCGATGCGGGCGCGCTGCTGCTGGGAGGCGGCCGCGAGCGCGATGGCCTCGCGCTCGGCGTCGGTGATCGTCGCCTCCGGCCCCTCCTCCACCTCGCCCTGCTTCGCGCCTTCGAGGCTCACCGCCCGGGCGATCCCGCGGCCGAGCTGGCGCGCACTGCCCTCGGTGGAGAGGAGCCGCACGTTCTTCCCGGTTTTGGCGAGCGTCACGCGGGTCGAGCAGAAGGCGAGCGCGCCCGAGGCCTCGATCGCGTCCGGCGCCAGCAGGTCCAGGGGGTTCGCCCCGCGGCCCTTCGCGTTCCGCCCGTACTCCGTGTGGCCCTGCCCGATCGCCATGGCCACCACGTCGGGCCGCACGCCGGGATAGGCGTACACCGGCGCCTCGACGCTGCCGTGCGGGCTGGTGATCGTCACGACGTCGCCGTTGGCCAGGCCGTGCGCGCGCGCCGTGTCGGGATGGACCTCCACCCAGCTCTGCCACGCGATCTTCGTCGCGACGTCCGGCAGCTCCTGGAGCCAGCTCTTGTTGGCCCCGCGCCCGTCGAAGAGCGCGGTGGAGGGATAGAGCACGAGCACCGGAGACGCCGCGTCGCCGTCGAACGCCGGCGCCTGGTAGGTCAGGCGCGCGAAGTCCGCCACGAGCCCGACGCCGCGCTGCGGGGCCGGACCGAACTGGCCGCCGTGCTCCAGCGTCTGCTGCAGCGCGGCGGGGGCCAGGCCCCGCGCGACGAGCTCCCGTGCCGACGCGGCGCCCGCCGCGAGCTTCTTCCCCGCCTGCTCCGCGGCTGCGAGCAGCAGGTCCGCCGTCTGCCGCGTGTCGAACACGGGCGTCATCGCCGGCTGCACCATGCTCCGCGTGCCGGCCACCGATTCGACCACGCCCCACTGCTCCAGCGGCGTGTGATCCGGGAGGACCAGGTCGCACAACGCCGCCGTCTCGTCGTAGTGACTCGCGAAGGCGACCTTGAGCCGCACCTTCTTGAACGCGTCGGCGAAGCCCGCGGCCTTCGGGATCGTGAACGCCGGATTGGCGTCGTGCACGAGCGCCACATCCACCGTGCCCTCGAGCATCGCCGCGACGAGCGCCGTGACATCGGCATAGTGCGACAGCCGGTCCAGGGCCCGTCCCGTCTCGAAGCGGACCGTGCGCCCCACGTTGCCGGCGACGTAGTTGAGGAGATGGACCGCCACGGCGCTCTGGGTCGCCGCCCGGTGCTGGCACGCCACGCCGCCGCCCACCGCCAGGCTCGGCTCGCTGGCCGTGAACTCGCGGGCCAGGCGGTCGATCACCGCCGCGGCCACGCCCGTCGTCTCGGCCACGCTCCGGGCCGTGAACCGCGCCAGGAAGCCGCGCACGCGATCCGCCGCGGCTCCCGCGAGGTGCGAGCGGCCCTGCCTCACCACGCTCGCGGCGATCCCCAGCGCGAGCAGCCCCTCCGTGCCGGGTTTGGGCGCCACCCACTCGTCGGCGCTGTAGCCCGTGAGGCCCCGCCGCGGCTCCACCGCCACGAACCGCGCCATCTCGCCGTCCCGGTACCGGTGCGCCTCGGCGAACCCGCGCGTGTACCGGACCGGCGAGATCCACGTCTCGAGGAAGTCCGCGCCGAACGACAGGATGTAGCGGGCCGAGGCGAAGTCGTACTCCGGGACGGAGGCGACCCCGAACACCAGGCGGCTCGCTTCGCGCAACGGCTCGTACGCGAACGTCTCGTACCGCAGCCGCCGCGCCGAACGGAAGGCCCGCAGCCAGTCGTCGTAGAACGCGTCGAGCGCGCCGCTGTCGGCGCCGGTGACCAGCGCGACGCGGTCCGGTCCCGACGCTGCGGCCGCGCCCAGGGCCCCGGCGATCTCGGAGATCGCCGTGTCCCAGTTCACCGGCTCCAGGCCCCGCGCCGTGCGGCGGAACGGACCCCTGATGCGATCCGGATCGTACAGTCCCTGCAGCGACGCCTGGCCGCGGGCGCACAACTTCCCGCGAGACACCGGGTGCGCCGGATTGCCCTCCACCTTGATCGCGCGCCCTTCCCGCGTCTTGACGTGCAGCCCGCACCCCGCCGGGCACTCGCGGCAGGTGCTGGCGTAGTAGGTCGGGATCCCCGGCACGAAGTCGTCGGGCGGCGTCACGTACGGCATCAGCCGGTCGGATGAGCCCGACGAGCACCCGGCCGCCAGCCCGGCGCTCGCCGCCCCCGCCACCTGAAGGAACCGCCGTCGCTTCATCGCGCTCCCTAGAAGTGGCAGTGCGTGCAGTCGCGTGTCACGCCGCGCTTCATGTGACAGCTCGTGCACCACCCCATGTCGCTCACGTTGATCGCCTGGAAGATCCGCGGCATCTGCTGGATGTTGCCATGGCAGGTCTGGCAGGCGAGGCCGGCGGCCACGTGCCGCATGTGCGGGAAGTGGGCGTACTCCGGGATCTTGTTGATCCGCACCCACGGGACCGTCTGCCCTTTGCTGTAGTAGTCCCGCAGCTTCGCGATCTCCGGGTTCGGGTTCCCGGCCGTGTCCGGGGCCGACGTGATCAGGTGGCACCCCATGCACGTGCTCAGCGTGGGGATGTTCACCGTCCAGGAGTTGGCCGCGTTGTTGTGACAGTAGAGACAGGGAATGCGGTACTGGCCCGCGTGGATGTCGTGCCGGTAGAAGATGGGCTGCACGGGCCCTTTCAGCCGCCCCGGGAGCGCCGGCCACGGGCCGCCCGGCCGGACGCCGGTCAGGCTCGAATAGCCCGCGCCCCCCGAGGCCGGGAGGGGCCCCAGTCCCGTGTCCATCTGGATCTCACGCGGCGCCTGCGGAGCCCCCTGACCGTGCAGCAACGAAACGCCGGCGAGTGCTGCGGCCGAACCGAGCAGCACCATGCCGGCGATCGTGGCTACCGTGCGCTTCATCCATCCCCTGTGCGAAGGGTGGCGCGTCACAACGGATGTAGGGCGAGGCGGCGAAATGTTACTCCGGTCACAAAGCAATTACAAGGGCAGGTCGTGCGCTCCCGCGCGCCGGCGCCACACGAGGAGCAAGACGCCGCACACGGCGAGCGCGAGGCTCAGGAGCTGTCCCATCGAGAGCGGGCCGAGCACCGTGCCCAGGGGATGGGTGGGGTCCACGAACTGGGCGTCGGGCTGCCGTGTGAACTCGATGAGGAAGCGCGCCACCGCGTAGAGCAGGAGGAAACCGGCGGCGAGCGTACCGGCGGCGAGCCGCGCGCGGCTGCGCGCGTACACCCACCAGAGCACCACGCCGACGACCAGCCCCTCCAGCAGCGCCTCGTAGAGCTGCGACGGGTGGCGCAGCGGCACCTTTGCCGCTATCGCCGCCCAGGCGCCGCTGGCGCGCAGGGCGGCGTAGGTGTCGTGCCAGTTGAGCGGGCCGGCGCGCGCCAGCTCCGGGGAGGCCGCCTGCGCCGCGGGATCGGTCGGGAAGCGCATCGCCCAGGGCACCCAGGCCGGCGCGACGCGGCCGAACAGCTCGCCGTTGACGAAGTTCGCGATGCGGACCAGCAGGATCCCGGGTGGTGCCGCGAGCGCGAGGCCGTCGGCCAGCCGTCCCCATGACACACGGCGGCGGCGCGCGAAGAGCACCGACGCGACGAACACGCCCGCCAGCCCGCCGTGGAACGACAACCCTCCTTCCCACAGCTTCACCAGCTCGACCGGATGGGTCAGCATCCGCGGATCGTAAAACACCGCGTAGCCGAGCCGGCCCCCGAGCAGCACGCCGGCCACCAGCCAGCCGATGAGGTCGCTGACCGCGGCCTTGGTGAGCGGCAGGAAGCCGTCGCGCACCATCCTGTCGAGCAACAGGCTCGCGATGATGAACCCGACCAGGTAGCCGATCCCGTACCAGCGGATGGCCAGGGGCCCGAGGTGGACGGCGACGGGGTTCCAGCCGGGGAAGACAAGCTCGGCGAAGATCATCCGGTATTCTACTCGGCCAGCGCGAGCCGGGTCAGCGCCGCCTCCGGCAGCCGGAACGGGAAGTGCGTGCCGAGGACGAAGCGCTCGCGCCCGATCGTACGGAGCAACACCCCGAGCTGGTCGTCCGGCGGCCCCCACAGCCAGGCGATGTCCCAGCGGATGCGCGCGGCCTCCTCCGGCGTCGAGCCGAAGTGGACCTCCTCGATCAGCGCGCGATCGGCGTTGGTCACCAGTACCCGGGTCTCGGGATGGGAGCGCACCGTCGCGCGCACGTCCGCGCCGAGCAGCTCCCGCGCGACATCGAGCGGGTGGCGCTGCCGGCCGTCCTCGAGACGGATGGTCAGCACCAGCGTGAGACCGGCGCCCGCGCACGCCGCCGCCAGCGCCCGCATCTCCGGGCCCGCGCAGGCGAAACCGTAGTGGGCCGGGTAGGTGCGCACCGCCGGCGCGCCTTCCCGCTTCGCCCGCTCCACTTCACGCTCCCACCCCGGGTACGCGGGATTGACCGCGGGCACCGGCAGCAGGCGGCCGCGGTACGGCGCCAGCAGGCGCAGCAGCTCGTCGTTCCCGGCGGCGACGTCGCGGTAGAAGATGCTGGGCACGTGACCGACCCACGCCTTCGCGATCCGGGCCCGCGCCAGCTCCGCCACGAGCCGCTCGGGCGTCGGATCGGGGAGCGCCCGGAAGGGATAGGGCCCGACCAGCGCGTTGTGGTCTACAGGCTCAAGCGGAAGAGCCGCGCCGCGGTCTTCCATCGGATCCCCTCCAGCGCACCGGGCGCGAGGCCCATGGTCTCCAGCGCGCGCAGCTTCGCCCACCCCGTGTCCATCGTCAGGTCCGTGCCCCAGACCAGCCGCTCCGCGCCCACGCACTCGAGACACAGCTCCAGCATCCCGCGATCCACGCCGCTCCCCGACAGGTCGACGTACACGTTCGACACGCCGTGGAGCGCGCGCAGCGAATGCGCCCAGTCCCCTCCCCCGCCGATGTGGGCCAGGATGAAGCTCGCCGCGGGGTGGCGTGCCGCCAGCTCCAGCAGGTCGAGCGCGTCCGAGATCTCCTGGTTGGGCACCTCGCGGGAGCGGTGCTGCCACGCGTGCTGGAGCACCGGCACGCCACGCTCGGCCGCGAGCGCGGCGATCGGATCCAGCAGCCGGTCGCCGGCGCGCCGGCTCGCCGCCAGCTTGACGCCCACCATGCCCGCGGCGAGGCCGATCTCGATCTCGGAGACCGCGTGCGCCGTGTAGTTCGGATTCACCGCCACGTAGCCCTTCACCCGCGACGGGTGCAGGCGGATGATCCCACGCAGCGCCTCGTTCCCCGCCGCGACGTCGTCGGGCGAAGGGAAATACGTGGGCGACGTGCGGCCCCAGCTGCCGAGGATGGAGGCGATGTGGAGCGTGATGCCGATCCGTTCGCCGGCCTGGAGCCGGTTCTGGTTCAACTCCTGCCAGTCCGGACGCGGGCCCCTCACGTAGGCGAAGTGCGCGTGCACGTCCACCAGGGGCGTCACACTCGTGCCGGCGCCGGATCCGGCGGGCCGCGCCTGGGAGGCGTCGTTCGCCGCTCGACGCCCGTCCAGCGCGCTCATCGGCGCACTTCCGCCAGCACGGCGCGCACCACCGTCAGCGTCTCGTCCACGTCGGCCCTCCGGTGGCTCAGGCTCGGAAAGTTGTAGCCGCCACGCTTGAGAAGCACGCCCTTCCGCACACATCCGAGGAGAAACCGCCGCTCGACGTCCGGGTCCACGAAGTTGAGGAACCACATCTCCGGCAGTCCGTGCACGTCGAAGCCCTCCGGGGTGCCGAGCGGCGCGAGACCGTCCATCGCGGCGGCGCCGATCCCGGCGACGTGTCCCGCCACGTCCGTTCCGTCCCACACGTCGAGGACGGCCCGCGCCGCCGCGAGCGCCACGAACTCGGTCGCGAGCGTGGAGGAGATCCAGGTGCTGCGCACCTTCGACATCAGATCGGCGCGGCCCACGACGGCGGCGAGGGGGAAGCCGTTGGCCAGCGCCTTGCCGAGCACCGCCAGATCGGGCGTCACGCCCCAGCGCTCCGCCGCGCCGCCGCGCCCCAGCCGGAAGCCGGTCTTGATCTCGTCGAAGATGAGCACCGTGCCGCCTCGCGCCAGGCGGCGCGCCGCCGCGAGCCAGGACGGCGACGGCGCCCGCTCGACCACCGGCTCCAGCAGGATGGCCGCGGGAGGGCCACCCCGCGCGACCGCCTCTTCCAGCGCGGGCAGGTCGTCGAACGGCACGGCGGACCAGAGCGCCGCCGTGGCAGGTGGGACGCCGGCGCCGAGCGTCGGCCCGTCGAGCCAGCCGCTGTAGCCGGCGTGCACGACGCGGTCCCGGCCGGTCGCGACCCGGGCCAGCCGCACGGCAGCCTGCACCGCCTCGGCCCCGGTCTTGAGGAAACGCGCCTGCTGCGCGCCGGGATACGCCGCGCACAGCCGCTCGGCTACTTCGATCTCGAGCAGGTGCGGCAGCGGCCCGACCGCGCCGTCGCGCACCGCGCGCTCCGCCGCTTCCACGACCTGCGGATATCCGTAGCCGAGTCCGACCGCCCCGAGCGCCATCGTCCAGTCGAGAAGGTCCAGCCCGTCCGCCGTGCGGACGCGCGCGCCGGCGGCCCCCACCAGGTGGGTCGGGCCGCCCGGCCCGCCGAACATCGCCTCCGGGGTCTTGGAGCCGGTCGAGGTGAAGCCCGCGACCGCAACTGCCGCGCGGGCCTTCAGGTCGTCTGGGCGAGTCGGGTCGGCTGCCACGTCAGGCCTCCCGCTGCGCGGCGACCAGCGGGAGCGAGTGCGTCAGTGGGCGGTCGCCGGCCAGGTAGAGGCGCGAGCCCCGCGCGCCGGACCAGACCAGCTGCCCGGTGCGCCGCTCGCGTCCCTCGCGGATCCGGTTGACGTAGAGGTCGAAGCCGAAATCCCCGAGGTCGTCCGGCAGCTCGAACGCACAGGTGATGCGGTAGCCCCTGTCGGTCGGCTGCCACGACCCCTGCGCCATCTCCGGCTCCGCGTCCGTGCCGGCGACGGCGGCGACCCTGAGGCGCGCCGGGTCGTCGGCGTCCGGCACGATCAGCCAGCCGAAGAAGCTCACGGCGTCGACATAGACCTGGATCCCGTCCGAGTGGATGTCCGGGTTCTCGTTGTCCCACTCCGGATTGGGCGCGCCGCGCGGCCGGAACGCCGGTGTCGGCGCGTTCACCTCCACCGCGAGGTACAGCATCGAGCCCGCGTGATTGAGCCAGGCGCGCGCCGAGAACGCGTCGGCGCCTTCCCACGCCTCCTCGGCGCGACGGAACTGCTCGGGCCGGTCGAGGGCGAGGGGCGCGTCGAGACGGATCCCGTCGAGCGAGCCGTCGAGGGCCGGCGGCTCGCGCACCGCGAGACTGTGCGCCGCAGGCACACGGGGCTCGGCCGGAGCGGGCGCCGGCCGCGGCGCTTCCTCCGGCAGCTCGCGCGCGCCGCCCAGCTCGATCGGATCGCCGCGTCCGAGGTCGATGCGCCACCCGGCGTCGGTCGGGACGTGCGTGTGCATCCCGCCGTCGGCGAGGCGGACCACGTACTCGTCCTCGTGGCACTCGACCTCCTCCACCGTCCCGCCGCCGACGCACGTCACCAGCGTCACTTCCTCGCCGCTGGACGCGGCGACCGCGAACTCGATGTCCGCCGGCTCACCTCCGTCCGGCGACGGTGGCCCAGGCGCGCGGGCGAGCTGCACCTGGAACGGCTGGCGCCCGGCCAGGAAGAGCGGCAGGACCGCGCCGCCCCGCTCGAACGTCACGCCCGCCGGATGCACCGTCGCCCGCCCCAGCCCGTGCCACGGCACCGCCAGCGAGCGCTCGCCGACGGAGCTGGCCATCTGGACGACGTCGAGGACGTACCACGGCGTGACGACGACGGTCCGCTGCATCCCCGCGCCGTCGTATGCCGTCCCGTCCGGCAGCTGCGCGCACACCCAGCCGAAGCCGTCGCGCTCCTCGAATCCGACGCAGACGCCGCGCGCCTCCGTCTGCGACAGACCGTCCACCAGCGGAGCATTGTGGGCGAGCGTGGAGCGGTACCAGCCGAGGCTGCGCGAGACGTACGAGCCGGTTCCGAAGTCCACCAGCCACGGCTCGCCGCCGCTGTGCAGGGTGAAGTTGAGGCGATCGGGATGGCCGTGGCCGCCGCCGCTCTCGCCGTAGTCGAGGCTCGCGTAGCGGCGCAACGCGTCGTCCCGGAAGATGGCCAGGCCCGTGGCCTCCAGGTGCACCGTGCCGGGGCGCCACCGGTCGGCGGCCTCGGGGGGCAGCGCGCGTGGCATCCAGAGCAGTCCCTTCCATCCCAGCTCCTGCCGCCGTACGCCCGACGCCGGTTCGTTGCGCTCGACCTCGGTGAACGCGCCGGTGGTTGCCCCGGGCGCGACCGGCACTGCCGGGTCGTAGACGAACGCCAGGAGCGACGGCAGCCCGGGGCGCGGGTGCCGCGCGAGCGCCAGCTCCCACAGCTCGGCCATGCGCCGTTGCCGGAGCGATACGCCGAACTTGGAGTCGCGGCGCGCCGGGAAGGTGAAGTCCGGCAGCGACGTGAGCACCGGCGCCCAGAAGGCCTCGCGGAACCTGGCGGCGGCCGCGTCGTTCCCCGTCCACAGGTCCACCTCGCCGGACGTCCGCAGCATCTCGGCGCCCCACGCGAGACCGCGCAGCGCGAACCAGTGGTAGTTCTCCCCCTCGTACCAGAGCCCGTCGGCGAGCACGCCGCGCTCCAGGAGGGCGAGGATGCCGGCCTCGCCGTGGGTCGCCCGGCGCGCGAGCTCCTCGTCGCCCAGCACGCGTCCCAGGGCGTACAGCGCGGCGGCGTTCCACACCTGACGGTTGGAGAGGCCCTCGTCGAAGTCCGCGATCAGCGCCGCCGACGGCCGGAACAGGTGCTCGGACAGGTCGCGCTCGAGGTCGGCCGGGAGACGGCCGAGCTCGGAGAGCAGCGACGCGGCCGCCGCCAGCTGCAGGACCCAGACGGACTCGAGGTAGGTGGAGAAGAACGGCCGGCTCGGACCGAGGACGTTGTCGGCGTTGGGGTACGTGAGGTACTGCCTGGCCAGCGCCGCCAGCGTCTCGAGCGCGCGAGCCTCGCACGGGTTCTCGCGGTCCAGGACCGCGAGGAGCGCCGCTTCCCAGCAGCGTTCCGCCAGCCAAAGCTGGTACCAGTACACCCACCACCGGTGGCTTTGCTCGGTGGCCCAAATCCTCCCGCAGCGCGTGCACCGCTGCGCGTGGGGCGACCACGGGTCGAACGCCAACTCAGCGCCGTCGTCGTGACAGAGACTCCCCCAGCGCGACAGGAGGGCCTTCGCCTCCGGGACGTACAGCGGCCGCGCGACGAAGTCGCCGACGTCCGCGCGGAGATGGGCGTCGAGCGCCGTGAGGTCGCTCGAGGCCGCCACGTCGCCGCGGCGGCGCTCGAGCGCATCGGGCGCGATGAGCAGGCTCCGCACCTCAGTGCTCCGGCGCGGTCCAGCTCACGACGCCGGCCCCATCGAACGCGTAGCGCAGGATCTGCCCGCCGGCCGCACGCAGGGCTTCCGCCACGGCGAAGGCGCGTCCGGAGCGGGCGAGGAACACCATGCACCCGCCTGCGCCCGCGCCGCACGCCTTGCAGCCGGCCGATCCCGCCGCGGCCGCGGCACGCTCCAGCGCCGCCATCGGCTTCGTCCGGATCCCCTCCCCCAGCGCCTGCTGGAGGTCCCAGTTCCGCGTGAGGACTTCCCCCACCATCGCCAGGTCCCCTCCCATGATGGCATCCCGCATCGCGTGGGCGCACGCGCGCAGCCCGTCGAGCGCCCGGCAGATCACGGCATCGCCCGCCGTGTACCGGCTCCAGACCGTGCGATGGGTCTCGCCCGACAGGTGCGTGGCGCCCGTGTAGCAGAGGACCAGGTGCCGCTCGAGCTCGTACACGCGGTCCTCGGACGGCGCGAGGCGCGTCGCTCCCACGCTCTCGGCGCCGAACTCGAGGAGTTGCAGCCCTCCGAGCGAGGCCGCGTACTGGTCCTGCTTGCCGCCGAGGATGCCGGCATCGCCCGCCTCGAGTTGGTGGGCGCGCTGGGCCATCTCCGCCGCCTGCAATCCCTCGCCGCCGAGAGCCGCGAACGCCGCCACGAGCGCCACGCCCATCGCTCCCGAGCCGCCGAGGCCCGAGGACGGCGGGGCATCACAACTGGTCGTCACCTCGAGCCCCGCGGGCGGACCAAGTCGCCGCGCCGCGGCCTTCAGCAGCGCCAGCTCACCGTCGGGCCGGAGGTCCGAGGCCCGGCGCGCGCTGACGGCCGCGCCGAGGTCCAGCGCGCGCAGGTCCACCCCGCCGCGCTGGCGGCGCAGCTGCGCGTGGGCGTGCAGGCTGATCGCCACGTTGACGACCGCGCCGCCCACCGCCGACGCATACGGCGCGATGTCCGTCCACCCGCCCGCGAGGTCAATGCGAAGGGGGGCGCGGGCGTGCGCGATCATCGTCCGGCTTCCTCCGGCGCGGTCCCATCGAGGGGGCCGAGGAGCATCGAGCGGGCCGCGCGACGAACGACTCCGATCATCGCCCGGCTTCCTCCGGCGCGGTCCCATCGAGGGG
>Ga0335070_10002754_pt1 | contig 20437 bp, 18 predicted proteins | sample Lox_Sample_13_FD_206722 | JGI IMG/M metagenome (GOLD analysis project Ga0335070, IMG submission 206722) | Soil microbial communities from Loxahatchee National Wildlife Refuge, Florida, United States - Lox_Sample_1.3 | ecosystem: Environmental > Terrestrial > Soil > Wetlands | place: USA...
GCCGCCGGGGATCGGACTTGTATTGTCGGCCCCACAAGGCGCCGACGTGTCGAACGGACGGGCGCCGAACAGAGGGGAATCGCCCATGGCGAACGCCACGCAGCAATCGTCGGCTTTGGTCGCGCGGATGGAACGGCTGCCGTTCTCGCGCTGGCACAAGACATTCTTCGCGGTCGCCTTCTTCGGCACGCTGTTCGACGCGGCGGATTTCGCGCTGTTCGGCGGCGCCTTGCCGCTGATCCGGCAGGAATTCGGCCTGAGCGCGCCGGAGGCCCTTCACCTCGCGACGATCGGTCTCGCCGGAGCGTTTGTCGGCGCCCTGTTCTGGGGCACGATCTCGGACTATATCGGTCGGCGCACCGCGTTCTCGGCGACCGTCGGCATTTTCGCCGTGTTCACCGGGCTCGTCGCGGCGTCGTGGAACGTGACGTGGCTCGCGATCTTCCGGTTCATCTCGAACTTCGGGCTCGGCGGTGAAGTCCCGGTCGCCACGACGTTGACCGCGGAATTCATGCCGAGCCGGATCCGCGGCGCGGCGACGGGCAGCATGATGACCGCCTTCCCGATCGGGCTTGCGGTCGCCGCCGGGCTCAGTCTCCTGATCATTCCGCACTGGGGCTGGCGCGGGCTGTTCCTCGTCGGCGTCATACCGGCGTTCCTGCTGTTCTTCGTCGCCCGCTACATGCCGGAATCGGTGCGCTACCTGCTCAGCCGCGGCCGCATCGAAGATGCCACGCGTACAGTCGAGCACATCGAGAGGGAAGCCGGCGTGGAGGCGGCACCCGCGGCGATGAGCGACATCAAGCCGGAGGTCGGCACGCCGCCCGGCATCACCGTGTTCCAGCTGTTCGCCGCCGGGCGGGCGCGGCGCACCATCCTGCTCTGGATCGTCTCGTTCTGCTTCCTGTGGTCGTCGAACGGCATTCTGTTCACCTTGCCGACGATCCTGACGCAGCGCGGCTTGCCCCTCAGCCAGGCATTGACCTTGCAGCTCGTCCAGGCCTGCGCCGCGATCTTCGGCTATGCCGCGTGCTCGTTCCTGATCGACTGGTACGGGCGCCGGCCGGTGCTGTTCCTCTATTACTTGGTCGGCGCGGGGTTCCATCTGTGGTTCGCGATGGCGACCGGCTCGTGGATGTATGCGGCGATCGCCGCCGTCGGCTGGGTCAATCCCGGCGTCTACGGCCCGAGCTGCATCTACGCCAGCGAGCTCTACCCGACACATCTGCGGGCGACCGCCGTCGGCTGGTTCTTCGGCATCGGCCGCGTCGGCTCGTTCCTGGCGCCGAGCGTGGTCGGGTTCATGCTGCAGTTCGGCCTCGGCGCGTACGTTCTCCACACCTTCGCGCTGACCTTCCTGATCGCGGCCTTCGCGCTGATCGCCATCGGCATCGAGACCAAAGGCATGATCCTCGAGAAGATCACCGGCGGCGAGGAACCGTCGGCGGCCCCGGCCATGAGTGCCGCGCAATAGGCGACGATCTGCGGCCCAGCGAGCCCGCGGCTTGTGGAAGGTCGGGTAAATCCTTACCTATGATTCCACACGCGGAATAACGCTCGACGTCGCACGTTGTTGGATGCGGCACTCGGTACCGCAGGAGGTGCCAAACATGTCGAAGTCCCTGAAGATATTTGCGGTTCTCGGCGTCGCCGTGGTGTTTTTGCTGCCTGCGGCCGCGCGCGCGCATGGCCACGGCCATGGCGGCACCCACGTGGCGATCGGCTTCGGCTTCGGGTACCCGGCCTATTATCCGGCGCCCTACTACTATTATCCGCCGCCGCCCGTTTACTACCCGCCGCCGGCCGTGGTTTACACGCCGCCCCCCGCGCCTGCCCCGGCTTCGAATTGCCGCACCTTCAACGGTGACGCCACCATCGACGCCTCCGGCCAGCCGTTTTACGGCACGGCCTGCTTCGGTGCCGACGGCCGCTGGCATATCACCAATTAACCACCCGCGCTTCGCCTCGGAAAAAGGCCGCTCGCGCGAGCGGCCTTTTTGCTGTCGGGCCTTTTTGCTTTGCTCTGCGGGGATGCTAACCTCCGCCCGCCCGAACACTTAACGGCGACACTGGCACCTCGAAAGGACGAGTTATGAGAGACGGCGACGCGGAAATCGCGGCAGAAGCATACCTGGCCCGCCTGGCGGAGCGCGGCATCGACTACATCTTCGCCAATGCCGGGACCGATTTCCCGCCGATCATCGAGGCGGTGGCGAAGAACCACGCCGGCCGCCGCAAATATCCGAAGGTCATCACCGTCCCGCATGAGAACGTCGCCATGTCCATGGCGCACGGCTACTACCGCATCACCGGCAAGCCCGCCTGCGTCATGGTCCATGTGAACGTCGGCACCGCCAACGCGATCTGCGGCCTGATGAACGCCGCGCGCGACAATATCCCGGTGTTCCTCGCCGCCGGACGCACGCCGCTGACCGAGACCGGCAGCATCGCCTCGCGCCAGCGCTCGATCCATTGGGGACAGGAGATGTTCGACCAGGGCGGGTTCGTCCGCGAGCTGGTCAAGTGGGACTACGAGCTGCGCCACGGCCAGCCTGTCGCGACCATCGTCGACCGCGCCCTCGATATCGCGATGAGCGAGCCGCGCGGGCCGGTGTATCTGACCCTGCCGCGCGAAGTCCTCGCCGGCCCCGCGGTGTACCCGCGCCGCAGCAACAACCGGCCGCTGGGCGCGCCGGCGCCGGTCCCGTCGCAAGACGTGATCGAGGAAGCAGCGGCGATGCTCGCCAAGGCCGAGTTCCCGCTCATCATCACCTCGTCGGCCGGCCGCGCCCCGGAAGCGGTCGGCCAGCTCGCGGCGCTGGCGCAGGATTTCGCTCTGCCGGTCGTCCAGAACGAGGCGCGCGACCTCAACCTGCCGACCAATCATCCGATGCACCTCGGCTTTGATTCCAGCGCCTGGCTGGACAAGGCCGACGCGATCCTGGTGCTCGATTGCGTCGTGCCGTGGATTCCGCGCGTCAAGACGCCGAAGGCCGGCGCCAAGATCATCCATATGTCGAGCGACCCGCTGGCGTCGCGCTATCCGTTCCGTGAGATCGAGACCGATCTCCTGGTTACGGGCGAGACCGCGGGCGCCCTGGCGATGCTGCGCACGGCGATGGCCGCGGCGACGAAGGGCAAGGACGGCGCGATAGAATCGCGGCGGAAGAGCGTCGCCGCCGCGCACGACGACCTGATGGTCAAGCGCAAGAAGCTGCTCGAGACCGCGCGCGCGCAGACGCCGGTCCATCCCGCGTACCTGGCCGCCTGCGTGAACGAGCTCAAGGCGCCGGACGCGATCGTCGTCAGCGAGCTCGGTCTCAACGTCGGCCAGCTCGATCTCACGACACCCGGCAGCTACATGGGCAACCTGTTGTCCGGCGGTCTCGGCTTCGGTCTCGGCGCAGGGCTCGGCGCCAAGCTCGCGGCACCGCAGCGCGAGGTGATCGTCTCGACCGGCGACGGCTCGTATATGTTCGGCAATCCGCTGCCGTATCACTACGTGGCCAGGGCCGAGAACCTGCCGACCTTGACCATCGTCTGCAACAACCACTCCTGGCATGCGGTGCGGCGCGCGACGCTCGACGTCTATCCCGAAGGGGCGGCGGCGAAGGCCAACACCATGGCGCTCACCGACTTGAAGCCGTCGCCGGACTTCGAGAAGACCATCGAGACCTGCGGCGGCTATGGCGAGAAGGTCGAGAACCCGGGCGACCTGCCGGCGGCGCTCAAGCGGGCGTTCGACAAGGTCCGCTCCGGCACGCCGGCCATGCTCAACGTGCACACGCACGGGCGGTAGCAGGAGCATACGTCATCGCGAGTAGCGTAAGCGACGAAGCGATCCAGGGCCGCGTCACTGACTCTGGATTGCTTCGCCCGAAGCGGGCTCGCAAGGACGCTTGTTATTCGGGCCTCGCCGCTAGTCGAGACTCAGGTGCGCCTTCTCGCCGACCGCGTGCCAGCGCGCGTATTCGTTTTTCACCAGGGCTGCGAAATCCTTTGCCGGTGAATAGCGCGGCTGCAGGCCTTGCTTTTCCAGCGGCGCCTGGATGTCCTTGTCCGTGAGCACCGTTCTGAGCTCGCTGTTCCATCTCTCCACGATGTCGACGGGGAGCTTCGGCGGGCCGAACATGCCGTACCACAGCTCGACCACCATGCGCGGATAGCCGAGCTCGACGAAGGTCGGCACATCCGGCGCCTGTGGCGAGCGCTCCGGTGTCGAGACCGCGAGCATGCGCAATTGTCCGCTATGCACGAAGGGCAGAGCGGTGTGGACGGGCAGAACCGCCAGCTCGACCTGGCCGGCGACGAGGTCGGTGAGCGCGCCGGCGGCGCCGCGATACGGAATGTGGGTGAGCGTGACGCCGAGCTCCTGCTGCATCAGCTCGGTGCTGAGATGCTGCAAGGTGCCGGGGCCGGGCGAGGAGTAGTTGAGCTGGCCGGGCCTGGCTTTCGCCGCGGCGACGAACTCCTTCAGCGAGGCGACCGGCAGTGCTTTCGCGTTCACGACCAACGCGACGTGGGCGGTCGTCGTCCCGGCAATGGCTGTGAAGTCGTTGACGGGGTCGTACGGCGGCTTCTTGCTGAGCGCCGGCAGCACGGCGAACGCCGCGGCGGTCACCATGACCGTGTAGCCGTTGGGCGCCGATTTCGACACGATCTCGGCACCAAGCCCGCCGCTGGCGCCCGGTTTGTTGTCGATGACGACCGGCTGCCCCCAGCGCTCGCTGATCTTCTGCCCCAGGGTGCGGGCGATGATGTCGATGCCGCTGCCGGGCGTGAAAGGCACGACGATGGTCATCGGGCGGGTCGGATAGGTCTCGGCGCGGACCCCCGCCGGGACGGCCAGCAGCGCAGTTGCGATAAGCAGACATTCGACGAGACGGAGCATGTTCCTCCCCGCGGTCCGCCCTTATCCCTGCCCGGGCGGCTGGACTGATGTGGCCACTGTGTCAAAATCCGCGTTCCCGGTCGAGATCGCCCGAAGGACATGCCTATGCCCGCCATCTCCGGTAAACGCGCCTTCCTCGAGCTGATGAAGCAGGAGGGGGTGGGCGTGATGTTCGGCAATCCGGGCACGACCGAACTGCCGCTGATGGACGCGCTCGCGGTCGACCAAGACCTGCGCTACGTGCTCGGCTTGCAGGAGGCTGCGGTGATGGCCATGGCCGACGGCTATGCGCAGGCGTCGGGCAAGCTCACGGTCGTCAACGTCCATGTGACCCCCGGCCTCGGCAACGCGATGGGGATGCTCTACAACGCGCAGAAGGCGGCCTCGCCGATTCTGATTACTGCCGGCCAGCACGAACAGACATTCAACGCCACTGAGCCGATTCTGTGGGCGGACCTGCCGCCGATCGCACGGCCCTTGGTCAAATGGTCGGGCGAGGTGAGGCGGCTCGCCGATCTGCCGCGCCTGGTGCATCGCGCCGCGAAGACCGCGCTCGCCCCGCCGACGGGACCGGTGTTCCTGTCGCTGCCGAGCGACATCCTCACGAGCGAGGCCGAGCTCGATCTCATGATGCCGACGCGCGTGGCGCCGCGCCTGCGCGGCGATGCCGAGGCGGTGGCCGCCGCGGCGGCGCTGCTGGCGAAGGCGGAACGGCCGGTCATCCTCGCCGGCGACGCCGTGGCGCAAAGCCGCGCCCATGCCGAGCTGGTGAAGCTCGCCGAGACGGTGGGGGCGACCGTCTACACCGAGTTCATTCCCAACACCGCGTCGTTCCCGGCGTCGCACCCGCTGTTCCGCGGCGCCATGGTGCGCCTCGCCAAGAACGTCCGCGACGTGCTGGGCCAGCACGATCTCGTGCTCTCGGCCGGGGCCGACCTGTTCGCGCTGTCGCTGCCGTCGGACGTGGAGCCGATGCCGCCCGGCATGCCGGTCATCCATCTCGACACCGATGCCTGGGAGCTGGGGAAGAACTATCCGGCGCAGGTCGCGATCGTCGGCGATCCGAAAGCGACGTTGGAGGAGCTTGCGGCGGCGACCGCCGCGGCGATGAGTGCTGCGGCAAAAGCGCGTGCCCGCGAGCGGCTGGAACGCGCCGGCCGGGCGATCGCCGAAGAGCGGGCCGCGCTGCGCGCCAAGGCGCGGGGCGAGGCCGGCAGGACGCCGGTGCAGCCGCTCGCCTTGTTCGAGGCGATCGGCCGGACCTTGCCGAAAGATACGGTCATCGTCGAGGAGGCGCTGTCCTCGGCGCCGGGCATCCGCCAGATGATCGACAGCGACGACCCGCAGAGCTTCTTCGGCTTGCGCGGCGGCGGCATCGGTTGGGGCCTCCCGGCCGCGATGGGCGTCAAGCTCGCCTTGCCGTCGCGGCCGGTGGTGGGGCTGATCGGCGACGGCAGCGCCATGTACACCTGCCAGGCGCTGTGGACGGCGGCACACGATCGGATCGGCGCCGTGTTCGTGATCCTGAACAACGGGTCGTACCGGATCCTCAAGCAGCGGCTCAACAATCTGCGCGGCCATGCCGCCCAGCAGGACACGTATATCGGCATGGATCTGTTGGATCCCGCCATCGACTTCGTCGGGCTCGCGCGCTCGCTCGGCGTGCGCGCCGAACGGGCGACGACCGTGGCTGAGACGATCGATCTCCTGCGCGGCGGCCTCACGGCGAACGCGCCGCTCCTGATCGACGTTGCGACCGAGCGCGCTTTCAAGCCGGTCTGAGGCCGGCGTTCAGTTCACCCAGGAGGGACCATGCCTCGAGAGACCAACCGGCCCAGGATCAAGCACATCGCCCTGTTCGCGCGCGATCCGGCCAAGCTCGCCGATTTCTATCATTCCGTGTTCGAGATGGAGATCGTGCACAAGAGCCCGAGCGGCGCCTGCTTCCTGACCGACGGCTATCTCGCCCTCGCGTTGCTGCCGCACAAGCTCGAGGCGGAGGCCGCGGTCGGGCTCAATCATTTCGGTTTCCATGTCGCCGATCGCGAGGAGATGTCGCGTCGCCTTGTCGATGCCGGCACCGAACAGCCGAAGCAACGGCCCTCGAACCGGCCGTTTGCGGAATATCGCGGCGTCGATCCCGAAGGCAACTGGTTCGACCTGTCCGAGCACGGCTACGACGAGGTCAGGCCGGCGGCCAAGGCCGCGCAAACGGCAAAGTAGGCGTCCGAGCCGGCGTCTGCCGGCCCGTGAGCCTATTTCGCCTCAATACCCCGGCGGCGGACGGCTCCGCCGGCCGCGATCGTACGCCGCTTAGCTGCCGCGGACGACCAGGCTGTTCCGCACCGCCCGGACGCCGGAGACGCCGCGCGCGATCTCAGCCGCCCGCGCCGCCTGTTGCGGCGTGTCGACGAAGCCACTCAGCTGGACCGTGCCCTGCATGGTCTCGACGCCGACCTGGTTGCCCTTGAGGCCTTCATCCTTCAGGATCGCCGCCTTCACCTTGGTGGTGAGGGTGGTGTCGTCGACATACTCGCCCGCGGTTTCGCGACCTTGAACGGCCGAGCACGCTGCGAGGGCCGTAGCGAGACCGATGCTCACCAGGAACTCCCGGCGCCCGTTGACCTTCCGCATAACCGTCACCTCTCTCTATTAACGACTTCGGACATCGCGTCCGCACGGCCAACGCGGCTTTTGGGCAAAAGTTCCCGTCACTACCGCATCACAAGAACATCACAGCCGCCGCCGAGCGCCGGCCGGAACGCTCGGCCAAATTGGGCGTTTTTTGCCCGTGGCTGTTCCAGTCCAGATTCCCCGTCGTGCGGCGGGGCGCATTAACGTTTTCCCTCTTCACGGCGGGAGCCGGACCGTGTTGGCCGCCCTGGCCATGGCGGCGATATTGTCCGGCTGCGCCTCGCCGCCCGATTTCGACGACGTGGCGCGGACGACGCCGGGTGCCGTCCCGCGGCTCAAGGGTGTGCGCGGGCCGCTTACGGAACGCCAGAGCGAGGCCGTCCTCGCCCGCCTGGCCGCTTCCAACCCGAAATCGGACGTCCTCCAGCGGCACCTTGCCTTCGAAGAGGCGATCACCCGCAATCCGCTGACCGTCGGCAACAAGGTGACGTTGCTGCATGACGGAACCGCCAGCTTCGATGCGATCTTCGACGCCATTGGTGCTGCGAAAAATCACATCAACCTCGAATATTATATCTTCGAGGATATCGAGCATCGCGGACAGCACCTTGTCGACCTGTTGATCGCCAAGCAGCAGGCCGGGGTGCAGGTCAACCTGATCTACGACAGCCTCGGCTCCGGAGACACGCCGGCGGAGGTGTTCGACCGGCTGCGCTCTTCCGGCATCAAGCTCCTGAGCTTCCATCCCTTCGATGCGAGCGGCGCGCGCGCCGACTACTCGCTCAACGACCGCGATCACCGCAAGATACTGATCGTCGACGGCACGATTGGAATCGTCGGCGGGGTGAACCTCAGCAAAGTGTATTCGAGCAGCCCGCTTGCTTCCGACAGGGACGAGCAATCGCCGCCGCCGGAGACCTGGCGCGACACCGATCTCAAGATCGAAGGCCCGGCGGTGGCCGACCTCGAACGCCTGTTCCTCGACAACTGGAGTCAGCAGAACGGCGGCCCCCTCAACGAAGCGGATTTCTTCCCGCCGCAGAAGCCGCGCGATGGCCAAGTCGTGCGCATCATCGGCAGTACCCCCGACCATTCGGAGCCGCTGTTCTACATCACCTTGCTGTCGGCCATCCGCAACGCCGAGCAGCGGATATGGATCAGCACGGGCTATTTCGTCCCCACGCACCAGGAGGTCGAGCTGTTGCTCGAGGCGGCGCGGCGCGGCGTCGACGTCCGGCTGCTGCTGCCGAGCCATACCGACAACCAGTTCACGGTCGACGTCGCGCGCTCGCACTACGGCGACCTGCTCGAGGCCGGCGTGCGGATCTATGAACTGCAAGGCGGGGTTCTGCATTCGAAGATCGCCGTCATCGACGGCGTCTGGTCGGCGGTCGGCTCGTCGAATTTCGACGGCCGCAGCGTGCTGTTCAACGACGAGGTCGATGCCGTGGTCCTCGGGCGCGAGACCGCCGCCCAGCTCGAGGAGGCGTTCAGCGACGACATCAAGATGTCGAGCCGCATCGAGCCCGGCACCTGGAAGGAGCGCCCGTTGGCGGAGCGGTTCAACGAATTCGTCTCGAAGCTCTGGTCCTACTGGATGTGATGCGATGAGGAGACCCGCCGGTCCCGAGTTGCTTTCGATCGTCATCACGGTCGCGCTGCTGGCCGGCTGCAATGGGCCGTCAGACACGACGGGGCCCGGGCTGAGCGATAACGAAAAGACCGGCGCCGCCACCGGTGCCGCGGTCGGCGCCGCCGCATCGGTGGCGCTGATGGCGGCCGGGCCCGTCGGTATCGCCGTCGGGGCCGCCAGCGGTGCGCTCAAGGGCAACCGGGTCGGCAACTATCTGGACGGCGACGAGAAGCTACGGGCGGAGTCGGCGGCGAAGAAAGCGGCCGCCACCGGCAAGCCCGTGCGCTGGGTGAAGACCGATTTCCTCTTCCGCACCGAAGCCAGCGGCCGGGCGAGGCCGCTCGGCAAGGCCTATCGCGACGATGCCGGGCGGCTTTGTCGCGATATCGAGGAGACCGTCAAGACGGACGACAAGTCCGCAAAGGACACGGTCGTTCTGTGCAGGAGCAAGGAGGGCTGGACTCCACGACAGGTCGTGGCTGGCTCCACGGTCGCCGCGACCCCGGCGTCAGACCAATAAATTCCACCAGCTCTCCGGCAGCACGCCTTTGTCGCGGCCGCGGCCGATGTAATAGCGCCAGAGCTTGGCCGCGTGCGGGTCGCGCTTGAAGTCATCGCGGAATGCCGCCATCTCGGCCGCCGTCAGCGGCTTCACCTTGCCGAGGACCGAGGCGCGATAGAGGCACTCGGCGTTCTCGACGAAGTGGATGCAATCGACAAGGAGCGCCGGGACGTTCTCCGCGACGACCGCCTGGCCGTGGGCGCGGATCAGCATCGCCTGATGCGGGCCGAGCGTCTTTGCCACGGCCTGGCCGAGCTGGGTCGAACTGACATGGCTCGGATCCGGATGGGTCGGAATGCCGCTTTCCCAGCGCACGGCGTGATTCTTGATCGGGACGAGCACGGCCCCCTCGACCAGGCTGAACGTCGTCGTGAGATCGTGGTGGAAATGCGCGATCGCGTTGACGTCGGGCCGCGCCTTGTAGATCTCGGAATGCAGGAACACTTCCGATGGCGGCCGCACACCGTCCGGCCCGGCGCGTTTCTTGCCGTCGAGGCCGCAGACCAGCAGATGTTCCGGCTTGAGCTCGGCGCGGCTCTGGTCGAAGGCTTGAATCAGGAACGTGTCGCCGCCGGGTAGCCGGGCGCTGACATGGCCGCTGTAGCCCAGGATCTCCTCCGACACGAGCAGCAGCGTCGTCGCCGCGACCTGATGGCGCAGCTTGCGTTCGCTTTCGCTCTCGACGGACGCCTCCATGGCTCACCTTTACATCAGATTTTCTCGGTCGGGGCGGGAAAAACCAACGACTTGATGACCACAGGGACGGCGCCCGACGCCGCGAGAATTTCGCCGATGTCGATGTAATCGAACTCCTTCAGCTCCAGCCCGTCGATCGACACGATGGCGTTGGCCAGGCGCAGCTCTTCGCGGCAATGCATGCCGATCAAGCCGCCGACATCGCCATCCCCCGCCAGCACGAGCGGATGGCCGGCCTTCAGCACTGCCGCCAGGCCGTCGATGACACCACGGCAGAATCCGTCCAGCCGCTGGAACGTCGCCGAGCCGCGCCAGGGCACGAACACCGCCACCGGCTGCTCGCCGGCCGCGAGGTCCAGACGTTTGAGGACGCCGGTCACCGCTGCGGCCACAGCAGCGGGGGCGATGACGTCGCTGTCGAGCGGCAGATCGGGCGCGATCACCGGAACGTTGCGGAGCGGCAACGCCTCGAGCGGCGAGACGAAGATCGTGCTGCCGCTGACCTGGATCGTGTATTGCGAGGCGCCGATGACGGTGGCGCGGATGCCTTCGCGCGGCCGCTCGATCTTTGGCCCCCAGTTTTCCGCGCGCTTGAGAACCTCGCGGGCGAGAAGGGGCCCGAGATCGCCGAAGCTGCCGCTCTCGCGGCCGTAGATGAATTCCGACACACCGCCCGAGAAGGTGAGCTGGTCGATGGGCCCGCGATATCGAAGCGGGTCCAACCGCAGCAGCTTGGCATCCCCCGGCGAGACTTCGCCGCGCATCGCCGCGAACAGCCGATCCGCCAGCGCCGTGACGAATCGCTGTGCCGCATCCGGCGGCAGGATGTTCCCCACCTCGAGCAAAACTCCGAGATCGGCGGCGATACGCCGGCCGGACTCCTCGATCCGGGTGATCCGGTTATCGGCATCAAGGCAGACGAGCCGCGCGCCGACGTCGATCGCCGTCAGGTCGACGACCTTGCCGCCGGCGCAGACGGCGATCTTGGAGGTGCCGCCGCCGACGTCCACGTTCATCACCGTGACGTTCTCGCGGATCGAGCGGGCGACGGCACCGGACCCGTAGGCGGCCATCGTCGTCTCCAGACCGTCGCCGGCACTGACCGCGACCATCTTCCCGGCCTCGCGCGCGAACAGTTCGCCGATGGCGCGGGCGTTCCGCCGCCGCACCGCGACGCCGGTCAGGATCAGGGCACCGGTGTCGATCGCGTCGGGATCGACGCCCGCACGCGCGTACTGGTCGTCGAGAAAGACCGCCAGCGCCTTCGCGTCGATCGTCTCCTCGGCCGCATACGGGGTCAGCAGGATCTTCGACTCGTAAAACGCCTCGCGCTGGGCGACCACGTAGCGGCTGTCCAGCCGCTCGAGCACAATGCGCGAGAAGACGAGGTGCGACGTCGACGAGCCGATGTCGACGCCGACGCTGAGCAGATGGATCTCGTCCTCGCCTTCGAGCGTGCGCCCCGTGTTCGAGAAGAACACCCGCCCGCCGGCCTGCTCCATCTCCTCCGTCATGCCCGGACTTGTTCCGGGATAAACCCGGCCATGACGAAATAAACAGGGCTCATTAAAATTCGAGGGCCGGCCGGCTATTCAAAACTCTTCACTTTGGCGCCCGGCTTGTACCATGCGGGGTCCATGCGGCTGCTCACCCCTTCCTTGGCGATGGTCGCTTCCCATTCCTTGAAGATGTACGGGTCTTCCATCCAGTACGGGATCGAGCTGCCGCCTTCGTCGATGTCCATGCCGGTGTAGTCGATGTGCTGTTCGCCGGGCGGCCCGGGCTCGCGGCCCGGCGAATTGGGCCCGAACCAGGCGGTGAGCCGGAACGGTTCCTTCGACACGCCGAAATGCTGGTGGAACCAGCGGGCACCGCCCGGAGCCGCCGATACCAGCCCGACCGGCTCGTAGTCGACGCGCTTGATGAGATCGGCCTTGCCGTCTTTCCACGGTGTGACACCGGCGCGCTCCGGCCAGGTGTAGGTGTAGCCCTTGCCTTTCAGGCAGATCAGCACCGCCGCCGACGTGTGCGCGTGCGCTTTCGAGTAACGCCCGTTCTCGTGTTGACCGATCCACAGATAGAACGTGTTGCCGGTCATGAACGGCTCGACGCGCCGGTAACCGGGCGAGCGGCGGTTGTCGAGCGGCAGGTCGCAGTTGACGATGTCGGGAATGAAGTTGGTCCGGCGCATGGCCAGCCCGCGCACCGGATCGGGCTCGATGTTGTCGTTGGGCTTGTAGAAATCGTCGGCGCCGCTGAAGCGGTCGCGGAACTGATATGGGCAGTTGAAGATCGCGTCGGTGTTGTTGATGAGGTTCATCAGGTTCGGCGCCGTGGTGCCGCAGAGCAGCAAGGCCGGAGACGACGTCGCGTTGACGATACGGTGCATCGCGTTGACCGGGATCGAGAACAGCGACCCTTTCTGCCATTCGAAAATGTGCCGCTTCGAATCGCCTTCCAGCCACACCTCGGTCGAGCCGCGGCCTTCGACGACGTAGACGACCTTCTCGTAGAGATGTTTTTCGGGATGGAGCGCGCCCGCGCCCGGCACCTCGATCACATAGCAGCCCCATTTGCCTTCGGTGCCGTAGAGCTGGACATACGTTCCGTTGCCGCCGAGACGCCGCCACGGCGCCAGGGGCAGGTCCTGCACCCGCCGCACGCCGATGCCGCGGAAGACGGGGATGCCTTCGCTCTCGATGAACTTGTCGTAGGGCGTGGCCGGCCGGCCGAACTTGCCGAAGCCGGCGCGCTTGGTCCCTGTCGGTTCGTGCCAATGCACCTGGCCGGGGGCGTCGTGCGGCATGACTGGTCCTTCATGTCGAATGGCGCGCCGGGCCGGCGGTCACAATTCATTGACTCGCCGCCGCCGCGCGCACTAGGTTCGCCTCAGCGGAGTTCGCATGGCGAACACAAACTTGATATCTGAACAGTACGGCGGCGGCGGCCCGTGAGCAAGATGTCCTCCTTCCTCCTCACGCCGGCGTCAGGATGTCCTTATGGCTGACGGCAGCGCCCAGGACGTTGGCCAAGGCCCAGGACTGGCCCCCACCCACGCCCGCGACCAGATCACCGCTCTGGCGCGTGGCCTTGCCGTCATCCGCGCGTTCAGCGGCCAGGACGAGCAGATGACGCTGGCGGACATCGCCAAGCTCGTCTCCTTGCCGCGGGCGACCGTCCGCCGCTGCCTGCTGACCTTGGAGGCGCTCGGCTATGTCGAGCTGCGCGGGCGCTTCTTCCGTCTCGCGCCGCAGGTGCTCACCCTGGCGCAGGCCTATCTGTCGTCGAGCCTGCTGCCGCGCGTGACGACCCCGTTCCTCGAACGGATGAGCGGCGAGCTCGGCGAATCCTGCTCGGTGTCGGTGTTCCACGACAACCAGGTGATTTACGTCGCGCGCTCGGCGCGCAAGCGCCTCGCTTCGCTGCACCGCGACGTCGGCACGCGGCTGCCGGCCTACTGCACGTCGATGGGCCGGGTGCTGCTGGCATCGCTCCCCGACGCCGAACTCGACGCGTTCCTCAAGCGCACGCCGCGGGAAAGCTTGACCCGTTTCACGGTCACCGGCGCCCGTGAGCTCAAGGAGGCGCTCGCCGACGTGCGCCGGCGCGACTATTCCATCGTCGATCAGGAGCTCGAGCTCGACCTGCGCGGCATCGCCGTGCCGCTTCGCAATGCCTCCGGCCGCGTCGTTGCGGCGCTCAACGTCAGCACCCAGGCCAGCCGCACCGGCAAGCGCGAGCTCACCGACAAGATCCTGCCGGTGCTGCGCTCCGCCGCGGCCGAGATACGGCCGCTCCTGCTGGGCTGAAGCCGGGCTCCTTGACAGCGGTCCGCTGCCTCTTAAAATAGTTCGATATCACGTTTTTTGTTCGCTGTGCGAACCGCTGGAGCTCCCCCATGCTGCGGAAGGAACAGAACGATCTCGTCACCCAAACCGGCCCCGGCACGCCGATGGGGCAGCTGTTCCGCTGCTACTGGCTGCCGGCGCTGCAGGCCGATGAGCTGCCGGAGAACGACTGCCCGCCGGTGCGGGTGAAGCTGCTCTCGGAGCGCCTGCTCGCGTTTCGCGATTCGAAGGGCCGGCTCGGCCTCATCGACGAGTTCTGCGCGCATCGGGGCGTGTCGCTGTGGTTCGGCCGCAACGAGGACGAGGGCCTCCGCTGCCCGTATCACGGCTGGAAATACGACGTGACCGGCCAGTGCACCGAGGTGCCGTCGGAGCCGGCGGAGAACGGCTTCTGCAAGAAGATCAAACTCAAGTCCTATCCGCTGGTCGAGCGTGGCGGCATCCTGTGGACCTACATGGGCGATCCGGCGAAGCAGCCGCCGCTGCCCGAATTCGAGGTGCTGATGGTGCCGCCGGAAAGCCGCTTCGTCGCCAAGCGCCTGCAGGAGTGCAACTGGTTGCAGGCGCTCGAAGGCGGAATCGATTCCAGCCACGTCTCGTTCCTGCACTCGGGCGGGCTCAAGCACGATCCTTTGTTCAAGGGTGCCAAAGGCAACGAGTACAACTTCAAGGATCCCAAGCCGGTCTTCGAGGTCGTGGAAAGCGTCGGCGGCCTCTTTGTCGGCGCCCGGCGCAACGCCGATAACGGCAACTACTACTGGCGCATCACGCCGTGGGTGATGCCGAACTTCACCATGATCGCGCCGCGCGGGACCCACTCGGTGCACGGTCACTGGTGGGTGCCGATCGACGACGAGAACTGCTGGACCTGGAGCTTCGACTACCATCCGACGCGCGCGCTCACCGCCGCCGAGATCCAGCACATGAAGGACGGCAAAGGCATCTACGTGAAATATGTGGCCGGGACGTTCCGCCCGTGGGCGAACAAGGACAACGACTATCTCGTGGACCGCGCGGCACAGAAGGCCGGCCTCACGTATAGCGGCGTCGAAGGCATCGCCATGCAGGACGCCTCGCTCCAGGAAAGCATGGGGCCGATCGTCGACCGTACGAAGGAGAACCTGGTCTCGACCGACAACGGCATCATCATGGCGCGCCAGCGCCTGATGCGCGCCGCCAAGGCGCTCGCCGAGAAGGGCACTGTCCCGCCTGGCGTCGATCCGGCGCACCAGCGCGTGCGCTCCTGCGCCATCGTGCTGCCGGCGAACCAGACGTACATCGAGGGTGCCAAAGACGCGCTGAAAGTGCAGCCAGGCGTGGCGCACGCGGCGGTTTGATCCGACAAGCGCGGCCCTCGTAAACAAGAGCAATTCGTCACCCCGGGCAAGCGACGACCGCAGGGAGCGCGACCCCGGGGTGACGATCTACCTTGTGATGTTGGACCGAGCGCCGCCGGCTAGGCGCTGAACTCTCGAAGCACTTTACCCGGCATCGTGCCGGCGGCGATCATGCCGCTGCGGTCGACGACGCGCGTGCCGTTGATCCATACGCCGTGGATGCCGCGCGGCTTGCTGACCAGGCGCGCTGCTCCGGCCGGCAAGTCGTGGACCCGGCGCGACGGCTCGCGGCCGATCTCGGCGGGATCGAAGAGCATGAGATCGGCGGCATAGCCGGGCGCCAGCCGGCCGCGATCTTTGATGCCGAAGATCGCCGCCGGCTGGCCGGTCAACCGGCGCACCGCCTCTTCGATCGAGATGACGCCGAGATCGCGCGCCCAATGGCCCAGCAGGTAGAGCCCGAACCCGACGTCGCAGAAGAACGTGAGATGCGCGCCGGCGTCGGAAAGCGACACGTGGGTGTCGGGGTTGGCGATCAGCCGGCCGACACCCTTTTCGTCCGCATTCAGAAGCTCGGAGGTGAAGAGCGTCTTCAGCCGGTCCTCGAGGCCAAAATCGAGGAACCAGTCGAGCGGGTCACGACCGGCCGACTTCGCCAGCGCCGCCACCGACTTCCCCTCGAACTCCTCGTGCGCCTTGAGGCCGGCTTCGGCGACGTGCAGCTTCTGCCATTCGCCGTTGAACAGGCGGCCGCGCCGGTGCGCGATGTCGTCTTTGACCCGTCGGCGGAACTCGCCGTCGCGGTAGACCTTGGCCAGCGCCTCGCCGTGCGCTTCCATCGCCGGCTTCCAGCTCGGCAGGCTCTCGAAGACGTAGGGGCTCTGCAACGTGAATTCCATCGTCAGTGGGCAGCACGAAACCTGGCCCGTCAGCCTCCGGCCGCGCCCGCGCGCCGCCGCGATCTCGTCGATGAGCGTGAAGACCGAGTCCGGCTCCAGCTGGTTGTAGAACAGGGCGGCGATCAGCACCGGCCGGCCGGTCGCCCCGGCGATGCTCTCGAGATAGGGGATCGAGGTCGTGCCGCCGCGGGTCAGCATGAACAGGCCGCGCCCGCTCTCGCTCATCGCCTGGACGAGGGCGCGCATCTCGCGCTCGTCGGCGAGGCGCGACGGCATCGGGATTCCGAGCTCGCCGTTATGCGCCTCGCTGGTCGAGGTCGCAAAGCCGACCGCACCCGCCGCCATCGCCCCGCGCACCAGCCCCTGCATGGCTGCGACCTCGTCATCCGTCGCGGCGCGCTTCGCCGCGTCCTCGCCCATCACGTAAGTGCGGATCGATGAGTGACCGATGAACGCAGCGACGTTCGGTCCGACGCCGCGCTTCTGCAGCATCGCGAGATAGTCGGCGTAGCTTTCGAAATCCCATGCGATGCCGCTGCGCAGGGCGTCGATGGACATGCCCTCGACATGCGTCAGGTTGCGCATGGTCAGGTCGCGATCGGCGGGGCGGCAGGGGGCGATGGTGAAACCGCAATTGCCGATCACGACGGTGGTGACGCCGTGCGCGGGCGAGGGATCGGCGAACGGATCCCAGGTGAGTTGTGCGTCGTAATGCGTGTGCCCGTCGATGATGCCGGGGGCGAGCATCAGCCCCTCGGCGTCGACGGTCTGTTGCGCCGGACCCAGGTCGCGGCCGATGCCGGCAATGCGCCCGCCGTCGACCGCGAGGTCGCCGCCTTTTGCGGGCGCACCCGTGCCGTCGACGATCAGGGCGTTCCTGATGACGAGGTCGTGCATGCGGCGAGACTAGCGCCGCAGTGCCCGCACGTCACCTGGGCGAAGCCGCTATTTGTACATCCGCTCGCTTTTCGGCGGCAGGAACGAGCGGTCGAAGATCTCGCTCACCGCCGGCTTTCGCGGCAATTCAAACGCTTCGGCAAGCTGGGCGATGCCCGAGGCCATGCGGTCATCCTTGATGTCGCCCAGCCCGATCTCCTGGGTCTCCTTCGTCAGCATGAGCTTGTCGAAGGTGTAATCGAGCCGGCGCCGCTCGAGCACCGGGTTGGATAGCGGCTCGGTCGCGGTCAGCGCTTTGATGCCTTCGTCGGGGTTCTTGATCACGTCGCGCAGCGCGGTGTTGACCGCCCGCAGGAAGCCGGCGACCGCCTTGGGGTTATCCTTGGCGAATTGCGGCGTGACCATGATGGCGTTCGAATAGAGATTGATGCCGTAGTCGCTGTAGCTCCACCAGCGCAGGTACGTGTCGGGGTCGAGCTTCATGCCGAGCAGATTGATGTAGCTCGTCTGGTTGAACACGGCCGAGGCGTCGGCGGTGCCGTTCACCACCACCTGTTCCTGGAGCTGCGGCGAGACGGTGAGGTTCTTGACCTTCGCGGGATCCACGCCGTTCATGCGCGCGAGGATCGGGAACAGCTTGATGGCCGAGCCGCCGGCCGCCGCCGCGAGCGTGTGGCCCTCGAGGTCCTTGAGCGTCTTGATCGGCCCGTCCGCCTTCGCGATCAGCGCGAACGGCGGGGCGTTGTACAGCATGTAGACGACTTTCGGCGTGTCCTGGCGGGTGGCCGCCGTCGTGATCAGGACGTTCACGTCGCCGATCCCGATCGGATAGCTGCCGGCGACGATGGCGGCCGTGGTGCCGGCCCCGCCCGCACCCTGATCGATGGTGACGTCCAGGCCTTCGCGCGCGAAATAGCCTTTCTGCTGGGCGATGAAGAACCAGCTGTGGATCGCCTGGTATTTCCAGTCGAGCAGGAACTTGACCGATGTCTTCTGCTGGGCCGAGGCGGGCATCGCCGCCGCAAGGGCGATGATGCCGGCAATGACGCTGGCGATGACACGCATGGGTACCCTCCCGTTCGTTAACGCTTTCCGCGCGTTATCGCTCGATTTGGCCATATCGGCGGGGGCGGAGCAAATCCACCGCTCGTTGTATCGCGGCCGTCATGAGCCGAGCGCAAAATCGTTCTTCCGGTAGGCCCAACCGCACACCCGCCGCTCGATGAGCGCGAAGATCCCGTACAAACCTATGCCGAGCAGAGCCAACAGCAGCAGGGCTGCGAATACGAGCGGGACGTCGAAGGTCGAGGACGCCACCAGCATCGCGTTGCCGATGCCTTTGTTGGCGGCCACGGTTTCCGACAGCACCGTGCCGACGAAGGCGAGCGTCACCGAGACCTTCAGCGAAGCGAAGAAATAGGGCAGCGTGCGCGGCAGCCCGACGTTCCAGAGGATCTCCAGGCGCGAGGCGCCGAGCGCCTTGAGCACGTCTTCCAGTTCCGGCTCGGTCGTCGCCAGGCCGGCGGCGACGTTGACCACGACGGGGAACAGGCAGATCACCACCGCCGTGAGCACGGCCGGTACGAAGCCGGTGCCGAACCACAGCACGAAGATCGGCACGACCGCGACCTTCGGGATCGACGAGAAGCCGACCAGCAGCGGATAGGCGACGTCGTACGCCGTCTTCGAGAAGCCGACGAGCACGCCAAGGGCGACGCCGGCGGCGACGCCGAGCGCGAAGCCGAGCAAAGTCTCGTAGAGCGTCTGCAGCGTGTGCGGCCACAGACCCCAAAACCGCTGCCCGAGCGCCAGGACGATCTGCGTCGGCCGCGGCAGGACGACGTCGCTGACGCCGAAGACGAGACAGCCGATCTCCCACGCGGCGAAGATCGCGAGCAGAGCGGCACCCGAGCGCAGCCGTTGCGCGTTGGCGCGGGAAATCATCGCCGTCCCTCGTCAGCGCCGCGCGCGGCGAAGATCGCATGGCGCAGATCCAGCGTGTGTGCGGCGAACTCGTTGGTGTAGGTCACCTCGATCGTGCGCGGGCGCGCGAAGTCGATGGTCTGCTCACGGATGATCGATCCCGGCCGCGACCTCATCACAACGATGCGGCTGGCGAGGAATGCCGCCTCGCGCAGATCGTGGGTGACCAGGATCACGGTCGGGCGCCTGGCCAGCCACAGGTCCTGCAGGACCGACCACAGCTCTTCGCGGGTGAACTGATCGAGTGCCGCGAACGGCTCATCGAGCAGCAGCAGCTGCGGATCGTGGATCAGCGCCCGGCACAGCGAGGCCCGCTGCAGCATGCCGCCCGAGAGCTGCCACGGCCGCTTGTCGCCGAGATCGCGCAGACCGACGGTCGCCAGCAGCGCGTCGGCGCGATCGCGGAACTCGCCGTTCCGCTTGGCGGCGAATTCCGCCTTGAACGGCTCGACGATCTTGAGCGGCAGCATCACGTTCTGGCGGATGGTCAGCCACGGCAGCATCGTCGGGTTCTGGAATGCCATGCCCACGATCTTGAGCGGGCCGGCGACCTCGTGTCCGCCGACCAGCACGCTCCCCGCGCTGGGTGGCGCGAGGCCGGAGACGAGCTTCATCAACGTGGACTTGCCGCAGCCCGACGGCCCGACGACCGCCACCAGCTCGCCTTCCGCGATCTTGAGCGTCATGTTCTCGACGGCTAGCGGCCCGTCCCGGCCGTAGCCGAACGCGACATGGCTGAGTTCGACGAGCGGGGTGCGGCCGGCGACCCGGTCCTTGACCGGTGCCATCGTCTCGCCGAGATCGGCCGCCAGCGCCATGCATCTACAATGTTCGATCCAGCAGGTCCTTGTCTACACGGAGTGCGCCGGCGCGCCAGAAGGCCGCCCCGTCCGCGATCGGCGGCCTTCGCAACGAAGACGCGAGCGCGATACAAGACGCGCACGTTGTGCTGGTAACAAACATGCTCATGACGGATCGGCGGCGCGCCTGTATCCTCTGACGGGCATAAGCGGGGGGAGAGGCATGTCGCGATTGCGCAAGCGCGCCAGCAATCCGA
>Ga0335070_10002755_pt1 | contig 20431 bp, 17 predicted proteins | sample Lox_Sample_13_FD_206722 | JGI IMG/M metagenome (GOLD analysis project Ga0335070, IMG submission 206722) | Soil microbial communities from Loxahatchee National Wildlife Refuge, Florida, United States - Lox_Sample_1.3 | ecosystem: Environmental > Terrestrial > Soil > Wetlands | place: USA...
TGGCGCATGAATTCCGGCTTGGTCAGCGCGTCCCAAAGTTTGGCCTCGGTCGTGCGGATATAGGTCACGTAGAGAAAGCGGCTCATGGTTCGTCCCTTGGCTTGCGGCCGCACCCGCGGCCCTCTTTGTCCCTTAGGATAATATGCAACCTTTGAGTTGCCTTTTCAAGGCAAAAAAATATCAGGACGGGAGCGACGCTCGCTACCCTCCAACAGTCACGCCGATGAGGTGTCCGACGCCATAGGTGACACCTGCGGCCGCGAAGCCCACGAGCAGTTGCCGCGCACCCGAGAAGAGGATGGCACGGCCGGTGAAGAAGCTGGTCGCGGCGCCGATCACGAACAGCGCGATACCGCTGAGGGCAAGCGCGGCCATCACGGCTGCCATACCGGCGAGAAAGAAGAAGGGCGCCACCGGAAAGATTGCGCCGACGGAGAAAAGGCAGAAGGACATGGCCCCGGCCGTCCATGGCGAGCCGCCCAGTTCGTTCGGGTCGATGCCGAGTTCTTCGCGCGTCAGCGTGTCGAGCGCCGTCTCCTTGTTCGAGATCAACGTTTCGGCGAGTGCCTTCGCCTGCTCTTCCGGCAATCCCTTCGACTGATAGATGAGCGCGAGTTCTTCTTTCTCTTCGTCAGGCACTTCTTCGAGCTCGGTCGCTTCGACATCGATCTGGCGCTGATTGGATTCGCGCGCCGTGTTGACGGACAGCCATTCGCCCATCGCCATCGAGCAAGCACCGGCGAGCAAGCCCGCAAGACCTGTGATCAGTATCAGATGCGCATTGAGTGCGGCGCCTGCGACGCCCATCACAAGGCTCAAGTTGGAGATGAGGCCGTCATTGGCGCCGAGCACGGCGGCGCGGAGCGCATTGCCGCTCATGCCCCGATGGCGGCCTTCGAGTTGCGCCAGCGTCGAGCCCGTCAGCGCCCCCGGCGACGCGTTCGCCAGGGCTTCGATGATGCGCGCATGACTGCGTTCGGCTCTCGGCAGTCCGCCGGCGACGGCGTCCGGCTGCTTGTCATATTGCCCGCTGTCGAGATGTTCGAGCGTGTTGATGGTCGGCAGCACGAATTGGGGACCGAAGCGCCGCGCCAGGAATCCCAGAATGCGCGAGCGCATGTCCGGCGCGACATCGGGGACCTTCTGTCCGCCGGCGCGGATGCGTTTGCGCCAGAATTCCGCATGTGATTCCTCGACGGCGGCGAGCCGCTCGTAGACTTTCTGGATCTTCGGATCCTTTTCGGCCGCAGCGAGCGTACGGTAGAGCGCGGCGCTGTCGACCTCGCCCTGCAGATTGGCGCGATACCGGCTCATCGACTCGGCCATGCGACGCTCCCGATTCCACGCCGACACTGGCAGCGCCGGGCGCGAAGACAATGCTCGGCCCGAGATATCCGCAAATCGCGCGGCTTCAAGACAGCCACGCGATCAGCGCGTCGACATGCCGCCGTCGATCACGAGTTCGCTCCCGGTCACGTAGCGGGAATCGTCGCTTGCGAGATAGAGCACACCGGCCGCGATATCGGCCGGCAGACCTTTCACGCCGGTGGGCACCGCCACCGACGACAGCGCGTCGAGGTCGGGCATGTTGGCACCGGGCCGCGCCGTCAAGCCCGAAGCCGGGCCGGGCATGCCGCTCGCGATGCTGTTCCAGATGGCGGTTTCGATGATGCCGGGATGCACGGAATTGGCGCGCACATTGTCCTTCGCCGCGGCGCATTCCATCGCGACGGCTTTCGTGAACAGCCTCACGCCGCCTTTGGTCGCGCAATAGCCGGCGAGCCCCGCTGCACCTTTCAGGCCCGCGAGCGAAGAGATGTTGACGATCGAGCCGCCGCCGCTCTCGCGCATCAAAGGCAGGGCATGCTTCACCCCCAAAAACACGCCGTCGAGATTGATCGATTCCTGGCGGCGCCAGTCGGCCAGCGACATTTCCGTCACCAGGCCCGCGATCGCGATGCCGGCATTGTTGACGAGCACGTCGAGCCGGCCGAAGCGCTGCTTCACGTCCGCGACGACGGTGATCCAGGCCTCCTCGCTGGCGACATCGTGATGCAGATAGACGGCGTCACCGCCGGCTTTCTTGATGGCGGCCACGCACTCGCGTCCCGCGTCGTCCTGCACGTCCGTCGCCACCACCGCCGCGCCTTCGCGTGCCAGCAGCTGCGCGCAGGCGCGACCGATACCGCTCGCCGCGCCGGTCACCAGCGCGATCTTTCCCTTTACCCGATCCATGATCTTCTCCCTGTTGTCGTTTATTCCGGCAGCGGAATGAATTCCTTGTCGTCGCCCGGGATGCGCGCGAAGCGGCCCGTTTTCCAATCGTTCTTCGCTTCCTCGATGCGATCCTGCGAGCTGGACACGAAATTCCACCAGATGTGGCGCGGTTCCGAAAACGGCTCTCCGCCGAGAAGCACGACGTGCGAGTCGGCGAGCGCCTTCACACTCGCCTTGCTGCCCCGACTGAACACGACCATCATGCGCGGATCGACGCGCGCGCCGTCCGCCTCGACGGCGCCGTCGATGACATAGAGTCCCTGATCTTCATGCAGATTGGGAAGCGCGAACACCGCCCCGGCCTTCAGCCGCACATCCACATAGAAGAGCGGGCTGTAGACTTTCACCGGCGAGCGCGCACCATAGGCTTCGCCGGCGATGACGTGCAGCTCGGCGCCGTCCTGCTTGAGCGCCGGGATCGTGTTCGCCTCGTAATGGAAGAATTCCGGCGCTGTCTCTTCATCGGATTTGGGCAGCGCCACCCAGCATTGCAGACCATGAAGATCGTGCGTGATTTTGCGTTCGTCGGCGCTGGTGCGTTCCGAATGGGCGATGCCGCGGCCGGCCGTCATCCAGTTGACACCGCCCGGCGTGATCTCGATCGCATTGCCGAGATTGTCTCGGTGGAACAGCTCGCCGTCGTAGAGATAGGTGAGCGTGGAAAGCCCGATATGCGGATGGGGCCGCACGTCGATGGCCTGACCGGCCGGCATGCTGGCGGGACCGATATGATCGAGGAAGATGAACGGGCCCACCATGCGCCGCTCGACATAAGGAAGAATGCGGCCGACCATCAGCCCGCCGACGTCGTGCGCGCGCGGCGCGAAGATTCGCTCCACAGTCGACATCGCTTCCTCCTTGGCTGCGGCCCCACCTTCTATATGGTGGCGCGCGGTCGTAAGGTATTGCAAGCGGGGCGTTTTGGTCACATCTGAATCCATCGCGTCGCGCCTGGACCGTTTGCCGGCGAATGGCGCCACCTGGACACGCGTCGCGCTGCTGTCTCTGGGCGGGTTCTTCGAGTTCTACGACATGTTCCTGTCGGGCTATATCGCGCCCGGCCTTGCGCACGCGCACATCCTCGCGCTCACGACGAAGGATTTTTTCGATTTGCACGGCGTCGCCGCCTTCAACGCCGCCTTCTTCCTCGGACTCTTCATTGGCACCATGGTCCTGGGATTCCTGGCCGACCGCTTCGGGCGCCGCGCCATCTTCACATTCTCACTCCTCTGGTACATGGCCGCTTCGGCGCTGATGGCGTTCCAGACAACGGCGCTCGGGCTCGATCTCTGGCGGTTTCTCGCGGGCGTCGGTGTCGGCGTCGAGCTCGTCACGATCGACACCTACATCGCCGAAATCGTCCCGAAGGAGGTTCGGGGGCGCGCCTTTGCGCTGAACCAGATCGTCCAGTTCACCGCCATCCCCATTGTCGCCTTCCTCGCCTGGCTTCTGGTGCCGGCAAAGCCATTCGGTATGGAGGGCTGGCGCCTCGTCGTGCTGCTGGGGTCGATCGGCGCAGGCGTCGTGTGGTGGATCCGGCTGAAGGTGCCCGAAAGTCCGCGCTGGCTCGCACGCCACGGGCGCTTTGAAGAGGCGGACGGGATCGTATCCCGGTGGGAAAAGGCGGCTGGGGCCGTGTTGCCTGCTTGCGCGCCCGTTGAAGCTCCCGGCAAGGCGAGCGGTCGTTTCCGCGACATCTTCCGCGCGCCCTACCTCTCGCGCACGCTGATGCTGATCGTATTCAACGTCTTTCAGACAGTCGGCTTCTACGGCTTCTCCAACTGGGTACCGGCCTTCCTCATCAAACAGGGCATCGCAGTGACGGCGAGCCTCGGCTACACCTTCGTCATCGCGGTCGCGGCGCCCGTAGGTCCGGCGCTGGCCTGGATGTTCACCGACCGCTTCGAGCGCAAATGGCTGATCGTGGCGGGTGCGCTCGGCGTTGCAATCTTCGGGCTGGCGTTCGGACAATTGCGCGCGCCTGTGCCGCTCGTTCTCTTCGGCGTGCTCCTGACACTCGCCAACAACATCATGTCGTTCTCCTTCCACGCCTATCAGCCGGAGCTTTATCCGACGCGCATTCGCGGCCGGGCGGTGGGTTTCGTTTATTCCTTTAGCCGCCTCTCGGCCGTGTTCAGCTCCTTTGTCATCGCCTTCATGCTCGGCCGTTTCGGCGTGGCGGGCGTCTTTGCGTTCATTGCGGCGTCGATGCTGATCGTGGCCGCGGTGATCGCCGCGTTCGGTCCGAGGACGCGCAATCTCCCGCTGGAAGCGATTTCGCACTGAAACTTTCGTTGTCATGGCCCGCATATGCGGGCCACCCGGCTGGACGATTTCCGATTTTCGAGAAGGCGGTGGAACATTTTCTTTCGACGCATGCGGGCGTGACCTGGGTAGTCCGCATTTGCGGACCATGACAGGGTAGGGGCGGCAGGATTATTTTCCGCTCAACCAGCGAGTTTTTCCATGACCGATCCCGATCTTCTGACCCTCGACGCCGTCAAGGCCGCGGCCGAACGCATCAAGCCTTACGTGAGCGAAACGCCCATCGTGCCGTTGACGCCGACGGGCATCGGCCTGAAGGCCGAGAGTCTGCATCCGATCGGCGCTTTCAAGATCCGCGGCGCCTTCAACGCCATCCTGCGCCTCGGGGAGGCCGAGCGACGCCGCGGCGTCGTCGCGCATTCGAGCGGCAATCATGCGCAGGGTGTGGCTTATGCAGCGCGGGCACTGGGCATCCCGAGCGTCATCGTCATGCCCACAAATGTCTCGCCCGTGAAGCTCGCGGCGACGAAGGCGCTGGGCGCAGAAGTGCATCTCGTCTCGGCGGCGGAGCGCGCCAGCAAATTCGAAAGCCTTTCGCGCGAGCGCGGGCTGATCCAGGTGCCGCCGTTCGACTCGCTCGCCATCATGGCCGGCACCGGCACGATCGGCCTCGAGATCCTCAAGGCACGGCCGGATGTGAAAACGGTACTCGCGCCCGTGTCGGGCGGCGGCCTCCTCGGCGGCATCTCCGCCGCGATCGCGCGGGCAGCACCAGGTGTGGCCGTGATCGGCGTCGAGCCGGAGTTCGCCAACGACGCCGCCATGAGCTTCCGCGAAGGCCATATTGTGAGCCTGTCGACGGAGGAAACGGCGCGCACCATCGCCGATGGCCTGCGCGTGCCGCAGCTGGGCAGGCTTCCCTACGCCAATATCCGCGCCTACACCCGCGACATCATCACGGTCACGGAAGACGAGATCAAAGCCGCGATGAAGAAGATCGCCGCGGAAGCCCGTCTCGTTGCCGAACCGAGCGGGGCGGTCGCGCTGGCGGGTGCGTTGAAGCTCGGGTTCGACTCCAAAACGACAATTGCCGTCCTTTCGGGAGGCAATGTGGAGTTGCGGCTCTATGCATCCATATTGGCGGGCTGAAACACTTTAGAAAGCAATGTCATCCCCGCGAAAGCGGGGATCCAGGAGAGCGTAAAACGCTGCGTTGCATGTTCGCTGGGTTCCCGCTTTCGCGGGAATGACACCGCCAATTAAGACTTGAGCGTCTGCGCCGTCAGAACTTCTGCCCGAACTTGATGCCGATGAGGCGCGGCCTCTGCGGCACGTCGTAGGTCTGCGAATCGCACACCTGCGTCACGCATTCGGCGTAGCGATATTGCTGCGCCTTCGCATCGAAGGCGTTCTGCACAAACACCTCGAGGGACCACAGATCGCCGCTGTCGAGGCCGGCCGAGAAGTCGAACGAGGCCCAGCCGGGCTGTTTTCCGAGCATGGTGCGGATCGGCACGAGCGGCGGCGTCGGCGCGAAGGGCGGGAATGCGCCGCCAATGCGCAGATCGTCCCAGGCGCTCGACTGCGCCTGCACCGATCCCTGGATATGGCCCGCGAAACCCGCGATCGGGAAGTCGTAACGCGACGTGAGGTTGCCCTTCCATTTCGGCGTGATCGGCAATTGCGTGCCGGCCGGTGCTTCCGGCGGGAAGCCGTCATTGGCAAAACAGTTCGAGGTGTAGGGTTGCTTGGTAGCCGGATTGTTGAAGCCGCAATAATCGGTGGTGAGATTGGCGTCGGTCACCGCGCCCGAACCCGAGAAGGTCAGCGACGAAATCGGCCGCCATTCGAAATCCGCCTCGACACCCTGCGACGTCGCATTGCCGGCGTTCTGGATGATAGTGAACGAATTCGCACCCAGGAACGGAAACTGCACATTGTCCCAGTCCTCGCGGAACAGCGCGCCGTTGATGCGCAGCGTGTCGTTGAACCACTGCGTCTTCCAGCCCACTTCGTAATTCGTCAGCTTGTCGGGCGCGTAGGGGCCCGCGTCGTCGGTGCGGCGGTTGATGCCGCCGGGACGGAAGCCGGTCGACCACGTGAAGTAGACCATCTTCTTGTCGTCGATCTTGTAGGTCAGGTTGACTTTGTGCGTGTTGCCGGTGCCGACGGCGCTCTGATCGAGATCGGTGCAGGGCGCGCCGTGGAACAGGCCCGGGCCGAAGCACTGCGATTCGCCCGTGTGCGAGCTGAACCCGGCACTGAATCCGAAGAAGCCCTTCAGCGTATTGATGTAGTCGTAAAGACGCATGCCGCCCGTCAGCGTCAGCTGGGGCGTGATGTCGTAGGAGACTTCCGCGAACGCCGCCATGTCCTGGTCGACGCGTTCCTGATCCGTCAGCCACAGCGTCTGCGGCCAGCCGGTGACGGACTCGCTCGTGGCAAGATCGTTGATCCGGTAGTTCTGCAGGATCCAGTGCTGCTGCCGCTCGAAGAACAGGCCGCCCACGAAGCGCAAGCGATCGGTCGCGGACGATGCGAGACGGATTTCGTGGCTGTCCTTGATGAAGTGGTCGCGCTCGATGATGTATTGCGTCGGAGCAATCGGGTTGTTGCTGTTGTTGTAGAAATAGGACGGGAACGACGAGGGGAACAGCTTGTCGTACCAGTACGAGTAGTCCGCATAATCGGACTCGCCATGGATCCACCAATCCATATGGCCGCCGGAATAGGAGAGATCGAGATCGCCGATCTTGCCCTCGACGGTCAGCGCCGCCTGATACCAGTTCTCGTGCAGGAAATCGGGATTGTACTGCGCCACCTTCAGATTGCCGAGGGACGGATCTTCCGCGAACAGGCCGTTGCTGTTTTCCAGCTGGAACACCAGCGACGGCATGATCGTCCAGCTATCGTTGAGATCGATCTTCAGCGCGGCGCGCGCGCCGTAAGTGTCGACGCTGTTGAAATCCTTCTTGGCGTAAGGATAGTCGTTGATGGTGATCGGCGGCACCGAGCCTCCGACGGACATATCGCCGGGATAGGTGCGCTGCCTGGGGATGTTGTCGATATAGCCGGCGTCGTGCTCGCTCCACGCCACCACGCGGATCGCCATGTTGTCCGCGAGCGGGACGTTGACATAGCCCTCGGCGACATAGCCCTCGCCGCCATGGGCGACCGTGTTGCCCTGCACGTCATAGGCCGCGGAGAAGGCGCTCGTGTCCGGCTTGTTGGTGATGATGCGGATGGTGCCGGCTTCCGAGCTTGCGCCGTAGAGCGTGCCTTGAGGACCCGAGAGAACTTCGACGCGATCGATGTCGTAGATGTGCAGGTCGAGCGTGCCACCGATTGTGGTGATCGGCTGTTCGTCGAGATAAACGCCGACTGTCGGCAACGGGCCGGAGTGGTTTCCGTCATTGCCGCTGACGATGCCGCGCATGCTGATATTGGCAAAGCCGGGCGCGGCATTGCCGCCGCCGGCGCCGCCGGAGGTATAGGTGACGCTCGGGAAGAACTTCACATAGTCATTGAAGTCCGTGATGTGCAGATCTTCGAGCCGCTGCGTGGTAATCGCCTGAACGCTTACGGCGACCTTCTGAAGGTCTTCCGAGCGCTTCTGCGCCGTGACGATGATGGTCTCGACGCCGCTGTTGTCGGCCACCTGCTGCGCCAGTGCGGGCGAAACAGCGGTCAGCATGGAGGTCGCGGTCAGAGAGGCCCACAAGGCCGGACGAACGCGCTCGCTGCGCCGAATCGCATTTAATTTCATGATATTGCCCCCGGTTGTGGAATTATGTCAGCGCTGCAACAAAAGATTGTCAAGCATCGCACGCCTGGATTTTGCCCAAGGGAAGGCGTTGTTGAGTGCGGGTGAAGCAAAAATACGACAGCGCCTAAAACTGGGGCACAGACGGGTAGTTATCGAGCACCGGACCCAAGGCCTCTTTCAGTGGACCAAGCCAGGCATCGTAATTCTGCCAGTGCTCGACGGCGTCGCGATAAATCGGCTGGCGAACCTGCTCCGAGCTTGCCGTCCGCACGGCGCGATCATTCTCGTAGAACTTCAGGCAGCTTTCTTCGAACGGCAGGCCACAATAGTCGAGCAGCGCGCGGACTTCGTTTTCCGGGTTCTCGACCATGCGCTCATAGATCACGCGATGGACCCGGCCGGGCAGCACGGTATCGAAGTGCGCCATCAGCGCCACGTAGTCGCGATAGTAGCGGCCCATTCCCGCGAGATCGTAGGTAAATCCCTGTCCGCGCGCGAAATGCTGCTTGAAATTGGAGAAGCAGCAGCCGAGCGGGTGCCGGCGCGCATCGATGATCTTTGCGTTGGGCAAGATCAGATGAATCAACCCGACATGACCGAAATTGTTCGGCATCTTGTCGGTGAAGAAGGGTCGCCCCGTGCGGCGCTGGATGCGCGTACGTTCGAGATATTCTTCGCCGAGCTTCGCGAAATCGCCCGCATCAAGCTCGAGAAGCTTCTCGGGGTAAAGCGAGCGCTGGCCGCGCTTCTTTTTGGCGCCCAAGCGACCGGCGATAGACATGATGTCGGGCAGCTCCATCGTGCCTTCGACTTGGCTGTGGCTTGAAAGTATCTGTTCGATCAGCGTCGAGCCCGAGCGCGGCAAACCGACGACAAATATCGGATCGCGCACCGGCGATCCTACATTGGCGCGCGCCGTAAAGAAGTCCGGCGTGAACAAGTCCCTGGATCGCACGAAATGTTCGTGCGACTCGTCCTCGTCATAGGCTACGCGCTTCTTGCGCAGGCCGTTGCCCTTTTCGTAATGCGAAAAGGAGTCGGCGTAGTGGCCTTCATCCTCGAAGGCTTTGCCGAGCGCGAAATGCAGGTGATAACGGTCTTCTTCGCTGAGATCGTCCCGCCTGAGTTCTTTCTCCATCGTGGCGACATCGTCCGATGAGAAGCGGAACGTTTTCAGATTTGCCAGACTCCACCAGGCCTCGCCGAGGCTCGGGAGCTGCGCGATGCTCTTGCGATAGGCGGCAATGCAATCGTCCTGGCGTCCAACGACTTTGAGCGTGTGGCCGTAGCTCATCCAGGCCTTGGGCTGGTCCGGATACTCCTTAAGAACGCTCTCATACATGGCGAGCGCGCGCTGGCTTTCGCCCAGACGCGCAAGGGCTGCGGCCATCAGATTGCGGTAACCAGGATGTCGCGGATTCTGTCTGAGGAGGATCTCCGCCTGAGCCACCGCTTCGGCCGACTTGTTGGCGCGATAGAGCACGCCCGCATAATTCGCCCGCGCTTCCGCGAAGCCGGGGGCGAGCTCGAGACAGCGTGCCAGAAGATTCTCCGCATCCTCGTAGCGGCCAAGGCGCGAGGCGATTTCACCCAGCATGCGGATGGCGACGACATCCGTCGGGTGCTGGTTCAAATATTCCCGGAGCAGGCGCTCGGCGACGGCGAGCTTGTTCTCGATGAGCGCCGAGGCGGCGGCAAGCAATTCCGGATTGCGGACCGAGGCTTTGATATGGCGCGCATAGGCGTCGTCGGCTTTCTCGGTCTCGCCGGCGATGGAAAGCTGGTCGCCCAGCTCGCGCCAGGCGCTTTGGTGATCCGGGGCAAGCCGGGTCGCCTGAAGGAGCGCGCCGATCGCGAGCCGGGTTTCGCCGAGCTGCCCGAGCACCATGCCCAATTCGCAATAAATCGCAGCCACCCGCGGCTGCGCCTTGACCAGCGGTACGAGGATGTCACGCGCCCGCGTCAGCGTGCCCTGCAACCGCAACGCCGTGCCAAGGAGCAGCAGCGCTTTCGGATGCCCGGGAACGGCGCGCAGGATTTCTTCGGCTTGTGCCTGCGCGCGCGCAGGATCAACCGCAAGCAGCCGCTCCGTCAGCGCGAGCGCGCCGTCGAGCGAGGTTGTCTTTTCCGCGGTTGTTTCCGACAAAGCGGGTCTCCCGCGCCGATGAAAGGTTTGGACGCGGGCGGGTGTCAACTATCATCGCCGCCGTTAACTCTTGGAATCCCGTCTTTATGACCAGCATCCCGCATCTGCCGCGGCCGGCGCCCGACGCCGCCATCCTCACGGGGCGCACCGTCGATCTCGAGCGCCTCGATCCCTTGCGCCATGGCGAAGGCCTTTGGCGCGCCATCGGCTCGGTGGAATCGCTCTGGCAATCCGTGCCGCCGGGGCCGTTCGCCGACAAGGAAGCCTTCTTCATCTGGCTCGAAGAACGCGCGGCGCGCAACGACCAGGTGCTCTATGCCCTCGTCGACAAGCGAACCGGCACGGCGGAAGGGCTCTATCTTCTCATCAACATCGAAAGCGGCATGGGGCGCATAGAGATGGGATTGGTGCTCGGCGCCAGGCTGTCGCGAACGACGGCGGCGACCGAAGCCTTCTATCTCCTCGGCCGCTATGTCTTCGAAGAGCTTGTCTATCGCCGGCTGGAATGGCGTTGCAGCCCTGAGAATGAAGCGTCCATGCGCGCCGCCGAACGCTTCGGCTACACGCTTGAAGGGATCCTGCGCCAGAATGCCTGGATCAAGGGCCGCAACTGGGACACTGCGGTGTATGCGATCATCGACAGCGAATGGCCGTCGCGCGCCAAGAGGCTCGCCGACTGGCTCGCGCCCGAGAACTTCGCGCCGGACGGCCGGCAGAAGAAACCGCTCGGCGGTTGACTTTCCGGCTTCAACCGATAAGCCATTTCCATGCGGGAGCTGGTGCACACTTTTCTGCTGGTCTATGCGGCGCTTTTCCCGATCGTCAATCCGATCGGCAGCGCGCCGATTTTCCTTAGTATGACCGGCGGGATGACCCATGCAGAGCGCACCTCGCTCGTGGGCCACATCGCCGTCAACAGCTTCCTCCTGCTGCTGGGATCGCTGTTCGTCGGCTCGCATGTGCTCGAATTCTTTGGGATCACGCTACCCGCCGTGCGCGTGGCCGGCGGCTTGGTACTCACCGCTTTCGGCTGGAAGCTGCTCCAGTCCGATGACCAGCAGACGGCCGATCAGAAGGACAGCCAGGCGACGAACAAATACATAGCGCCATCGGATTCGTTCTACCCGCTGACGATGCCGCTGACCGTAGGGCCGGGATCCATGTCGGTCGCCATCACGCTCGGCAGCCAGCGTCCCAAGACAGCCGATCTCGCGCATTTGGGAAGCGTCATCCAGCTCATCGGCGGAGCGGTCGCCGGGCTGCTGGCGATCGCGATCACGATCTATGTCTGCTACCGGTTCGGGGAGCGCATGGCGCGCGCGCTGGGAACCACGGGTACGAGCGTGGTGGTCAGGCTTTCGGCTTTCATTCTTCTCTGCATCGGCATCGAGATCCTGTGGAACGGTTACAACGCCTTCATGGGACAATCGAGCTGACGGCGTTCGCTTGCCAGCCCACGGCCGCTGTCCTAGCCTCCGCGCCGCAGCCCCAAATCCCGCTTCCATCCTGGTGAGACTCGGCGTTCCGCTCTTCGCGTTCTTCCTTTTGTTTGCGCTTGGTGCGCGGGCGCAGGAACGGAAAGATCGCGAATTCCAAGAGTGCAAGGATTGCCCGATAATGGTCGGAATTCCGGCCGGCGATTTCCTGATGGGAAGCCCGTCGTCGGAACGCGGCCGTTTCGACACCGAAGGCCCACTGCACAAGGTCACGATCAAGGCGTTCGCGCTCGGCAAATTCGACGTGACGAGCGAACAGTTCTTGGCCTTCCTGCGCGAAACCGGCTATCAGCCCGCGCCATGCAACCCCATTACAAAGCTGACGTGGCGTTCGCCCGGCGACGGGCATGCCTATCCGCCCGACGAGATCGAACCGCGGCGGTGGCCAGCCGTGTGTCTCGATTGGAAGGATGCGAACGCCTACATCCTGTGGCTCAACAAGAAGGTGGCAAAGCCGGGACAGGATCCGGCGAAAGGTCCTTATCGTCTGCCGACCGAAGCCGAGTGGGAATATGCCGCGCGCGCCGGCACCACGACTGCGCGCTGGTGGGGTGACGAGATCGGCACCGGCAACGCCAATTGCAACGGCTGCGGCTCGCAATGGGACGACAGCGAACTGTCGCCCGTCGATGCACTGAGACCCAATCCGTTCGGTCTGTACGGCATTCTCGGCAATGCGTGGCAGTGGACGGAAGACTGCTGGCACCCGAATTATGTCGGCGCCCCGGCGAACGGTAGCGCATGGGTTACGGGCGGCGACTGCACAAAGCATGTGCTGCGCGGCGGCTCGTGGGACAACCTGCCGATCTTCGTGCGTGCGGCGACGAGGAGCGGCGGCGCGCTCGACGGCGGCGAGTATGATTATTCGAGCCTCGCTGGATTCCGCCTTGCGCGGAATCTGCCTTGAGAGGAAGCGATGCGCCCCAATCGATTGCGTGAGAAGTGGAAGCAGGGGAAGCGGGCCACCAATTGCTGGCTCTCAATTCCCTCCGCGTTTTCCGCGGAGACGATGGCCCATCAGGGCTGGGACAGCGTTACGATCGACCTGCAGCACGCGCCGACCGATGACGCCATGGCCTATGCGATGCTGGTCGCCGTCTCGACCACGGACACCGTTCCTCTCGTGCGCGTACCCGGGATCGAGCCTGGAATAATCACGCGCGTCTTGGATTGGGGCGCCTATGGCGTGATCTGCCCGACCATCAACAATGTTGAGGAGTGCCGGAATTTCGTCGGCGCCGTTCGCTACGCGCCCCTCGGCTATCGCAGCGTCGGACCGGGACGCGCCGTGCTTTATGGCGGCCGCGACTACGTCGCGAAGGCGAACGAAACGGTGCTCGCGATCGCGCAGATTGAAACGAAGCAGGGGCTCGAGAACGTCGATGCCATCGCGCGCACACCCGGACTCGACATGTTGTTCGTTGGCCCCAACGATCTTGGCCTCTCGCTCGGACGCACCGCCATGCCCGACCAGACCGATCCGGTCGTCGTCGAGGCGATCAATGCCGTCCTCAAGGCGGCGCACGCCGCCGGAATCTACGCGGGCATCTGGTGCGCCTCGGCGGATTACGGCCTTGAAATGATGCGCAAGGGTTTCGACCTTACGACGGTCGTCTCCGATCGCGGCCTGCTTGGTACAGGTGCAGCGCTGCGGCAGAAGTTCGCCTGAGATCCTTCACTGCATGGAATCGCGCGGATTGAGCCTGAGCGTTAGTTCGAGATCGTTGCGGTCCATATTCGGGGGCAGCGTCAGGGGCGAGGAGAGAATCACGGCATTCTTGGCGCTGAGCGCGATCCAACGATAGACCGAGTCGGTCTTGAAGCGTTTGGCGTCGACGATATCGGCCTCCAGCACGGTGCCGTCGCGTTTCAGGAGCACGTGGATCAGAATGTCGAAGTTGCGATTGCCGAGCCGCGACCTGTCGAGGCTCCAGCGCCTCAGCACCTGCGCGCGAATGATGTCGCGCGTTTCATAAAGGCCCCGACCGCCGGCTTCGTCCTCGTTCCCGTTTTCCGCATATTGCGATGTGCCCGCCTCGCCCATCACGCGCGTGTCGGTGTTGGGCTGCTTGAGCTTCGAAAGCTCCTTCAGCTTCATTTCCAACGGATCGACGGGCTCTGTGGCCTTGTTCGGCGCGACGCCAGTCGGCGTGTGATGGACGACTGGCGCGCGCGGCAGGATGATCGGCGTCTTGCTGATTTCCCCGGCGGCTTTCGTCTGCTTCGGTTCGGGCGACGGGCCTTCGCTCTGCGCCACGATCGCGACCGGCACGAAAGGCTGGTAACTGGGCTGCCGGTGAAGGGTGCGGTGGGCGAGGAAAAGTATAATCAGCAGCGCCAGCACGTGCAGCAGAAGCGACGCGCCCACGCCGGCGCCGTCGCGCCGGGCGTAGGTCCGCAATTGCTGGAGCTTCGTGGACAGCGTCATGGGAGAGGCCAAGCTTAAGCGCGCCGCGCCGTGAGCACCAGCCGGGCAACCTTGTCAAACTGTCTTGGCTTGCCTTTATCTTGCCTGTCGCTCCTGGGGGTATTGCGATGCGCGCTCGAAAAATTCTGGTTATCGGCCTGGCGGTTTTCGCGGCGGCCTGTTCGCCGGCCTCGCATGAGCCAGAGCACAAGCTCGTGGGCCGCAGTCCCGTCATCCCGGCGCCCGACAAGAGCTGGTTTCCGACGCTGAATTTCTCGACCGCCAGGGGCTGGCCCGCTGGCATGACGCCGAAAGCGCCGCCGGGATTCACCGTGACGCAATTCGCCGGCGGCCTCGATCATCCGCGCTGGCTCTATCAATTGCCGAACGGCGATGTGCTGGTGGCGGAATCGACCACTGAGCCCGGGCCGCCGAAATCGCTCGAAGACCGAATCGGGGCCTGGCTGCAGCGAAATTCGGATTCGAACGGCAAATCGGCGAACCGCATCACGCTGCTGCGCGACACCAAAGGCAATGGCGTCGCCGACAGGCGTTGGGTGTTCCTCGCGGGCCTGCATCAGCCATTCGGCATGCTGTTGCTGGGCGACAAGTTCTATGTCGGCAACACCGACGGGCTGATGCGCTTTTCATACAAGCCGGGCTCCACGACGATCGATGGGCCGGGCGAGAAAATCCTCGCGCTCCCCAAGGGCGGCTACAACAATCACTGGACGCGCAATGTTTTCGCCAATGAGAGCGGCACGAAGATATACGTGACCGTCGGTTCGGGCAGCAATGTCGGCGAGCACGGCGTCGACAACGAAGTCCATCGCGCAGACATCCTTGAGATCAATCCCGACGGCTCGGGCCTGCGCGTTTACGCATCGGGCTTGCGCAATCCGAACGGGCTCGGCTACGAACCTGTGACACATGCGTTGTGGGCGGTCGTGAACGAGCGCGATTTTCTCGGCAACGATCTAACGCCCGACTATTTCACACATGTTGTCGACGGTGGCTATTACGGCTGGCCCTATTCCTATTGGGGCCGCCACGTCGATGCGCGCGTGACGCCGCAACGGCCCGATCTCGTGGCCCAAGCGATCACGCCGGACTACTCGCTGGGCTCGCATGTGGCGCCGCTGGGGCTGGCGTTCTACGACGGCACAGCGTTTCCCGCGGCCTATCGCGGGGGCGCTTTTATCGGCGAACACGGCTCATGGAACAGAAAGCCGTTCTCCGGGTACAAGGTCGTGTTCGTGCCGTTCAAGGACGGCGAGCCGGCCGGGGTTCCGCAGGATTTCCTTACCGGGTTCATGCCGGACGATGGCTCCGGCAACGCTTACGGCCGCCCCGTGGGCGTCATCGTGGCGAAGGACGGCTCGTTGCTCGTCGCCGACGATGTCGGCAATTGCGTCTGGCGCGTGGCGGCGAAGTGATCGGGCGCTGGCTTACTCCGACAGCCAATATTGCATCGCCACGTGCGGGCGGGACACGAAGCATTCGCGATTGAGGCTGTAGGACTTGATGATGCGCACGGCTTCGGCCGCCGCGTCGCGACTTGCAGAGAAGTCGAGGAGCCACAGGGAGCCATCCATGACTTTCCAGCGGCCGTCGGCGTAAATCGCTGCGACATTCTCCGGATGGAGCGCGATGCAATCCTGTCCCGGCATGTTGCCCGGTGGCACTGCGACGCCGTTCCGCCAATACATCATCGACGTATAGGGCCGCTTCACGAAGCATTGTCGCGTGAAGTGGTAGTGCTGGATGACTTCGACCGCCCGTGCAGCGGCCGACCGGTCTGCGCCGTAATCGAGGGATGCGTTAGGCGAGAGCATCACTCGCCACTCGCCGCGAACATTGTCAGCCTTCAAGTCGAGCGGGTCGACAACGACGCAGTCTTCGGCGTTCGCCGGCACGGCTTTCGCGACCGTCGGTGCCTGAGCCGTCTGCGCGGCGGCAGAAGGCCTCGCGAGCAGAAGCGCAAAAGAGAAATTGAGAGCGGCCACGAGGCCGGTACGCATCATTTGTTTCCCCCTCGCTGGCGAGATTTAGCAAAACCGCCACCATCTGTCAGCGGGGACGATTGAGTTCGATCGGCAATTCGTTTCATCTGTCTGTCGAATTGGGCGGGACGCGTCGCAGGGGATTAACGATGTTCGGGTACCGCGCGATCGGCTGGGCCGCTGCCATCGTCGCTGCCGCGTCGGCTACGTCGGCACAGGAGCGCGTCGCCGCCAATGTCGAGACTGTGACTGTCGTCGGTACGACGCCGCTTTCCGGCACCAGCCTCGATGCGGACAAGCTTCCCGAAAGCATCGAAACTCTGGATTCACGGGATCTGGCGCGCGAGGGCATCCCGTCGGTCACGACTGCGCTCAACAATCAGCTGGGATCTATCAACATCAACGACGATCTCGACGATCCCTTCCAGCCCGATGTCCTTTATCGCGGCTTCGAGGCGTCGCCAGTGCTTGGCACGCCCGAGGGGCTCGCGGTGTACCAAAACGGCGTGCGCATCAACGAATCCTTCGGTGATGCGGTCAATTGGGATCTGGTGCCCGATCTAGCTGTCGCGCGCGTCGACGTCATCAGCGCAAATCCCGTGTACGGCCTCAACGCGCTCGGCGGCGCCATCGTCATCGGCATGAAGAACGGCTTCGACTACGACAAGGGCGAACTCGAGCTGTCAGCGGGCTCGTGGGCGCGACGCGATGCAGGGGTGCAATTTGGCGCGAACGAGGGACGGTTCGGCCTCTACGCCGCCGGTCAGTTGCAGACCAGCGAGGGGTGGCGGCTCTATTCGCCGGACCACGTCGCGCGGATCTATGGCGATGCGAGCTATCGCGCAGGCGGGCTGTCGCTCGATCTGAGCCTCACCTTTGCCGACAATCTCTTAAGCGGGGAGTCGCCTTCGCCCGTGCAGGAACTTGCGATCGACCGAAGGCTGATTTTCACAAGCCCGCAATCGAACCGCAATCGCGTGGTGTTTCCGGCCCTTAGCAGCAGCTATACCATCAACGATCATCTGTCGCTGCAGATGAGTGTCCATTACAGAGGGTTTCGCGAGGGCATTGCCAACGGCAACACCACGGCCTATGCGGGCTGCACATCGGCGCCGGGATTTCTGTGTCAGCCCGACGGAGTGACGCAGCTTTTTTCGATGAGCGGCGCTCCCATCGCGGATATCTCGCAAGATGGCACTATTCCGATCGGTGAGAACGATCACGAACGGATATCCACGGACAGTTTCGGCGGGACTCTGCAGGTCACGGATACGAATGCGGTGCTGGGGTCCGGCAACCAGGTCACTGCCGGCGCGACCATGGACCGCGACTCGACGCATTTTGTATCCGAAACCGAGCTTGGCGCGATCAACACCGGACTTGGGGTAGATGCTTCGGGCATTTTTGTTTCGACTCCTGAGAACATGCCGGGGAACGCAACGCCCGTCGTGCTCGATGCGACCAATCGCTATTACGGCGCCTTTGTCACCGACACACTCGACGTCACGTCACGAATAGCGGTCACCGCGAGCGGGCGTTACAATCAAGCTGTTGTCGCGCTCAAGGACCTTGAGGGAACTGCGCTCACGGGAACGTCTCGCTACAGTCGTCTCAATTCCGCCATCGGCGCCACGGATGCATTGTCCGACGACGTCACGCTTTACGTCGGCTATTCCGAGGGCAATCGCGCACCGACACCCGGCGAGATCGAATGCGCCAACCCGCTGGCGCCCTGCCTTCTGCCGTCGAGCCTTTCGAGCGACCCGCCGACGCTGAAGCAGGTCGTGTCGCACAGCTGGGATTTGGGACTGCGGGGCGATTTCCCGTTCTCCGATGCATCGCGGCACCTTACCTGGCACGCCGATCTCTTCCGCACCAATGTCGATGACGACATCTACGGTGTCGCGACGTCGCTCGCGAGCGGCTATTTCAGCAATATCGGTGGGACGCGGCGTCAGGGCGCGGAATTCGGTGCGCACTTCGACGACGACCGTTTCTCCGGATTTCTGAGTTACGATTTCGTGGACGCCACGTTCGAGGCCTCGTTCCTGCTGCCGTCCCCACTAAATCCGGGAGCCGACGCGAACGGGAATATCCTCGTTCGGCCCGGGGATCGATTGCCGGGCATTCCGCAGCACCGCCTCAGGCTCGGTGCAGATTACAAGTTTACGCCGGAATGGTCAGCGGGCGCGGTTTTCGTCTACGAAGGTTCGCGATATTACCGCGGCGACGAGTCGAACCAGATGAAGCCGATGGCAGGGTTCGCGGCGCTGAACCTGCATTCGACGTACGAATTGGAAGAGCACGCCGAGTTGTTCTTCGACGTCTTCAATCTGCTCGACGCGCGCTACGCGACGTTGGGCGTCCTGGGCGATCCGACTGGAATTGGCGCGCCGGGCATTCCGACGGGCGCTTCGGGAGTCGATTACCGCTTCGAAAGTCCGGCCGCACCTCGCAGCGTTTTGGGCGGAGTTCGGCTCAGGCTCTGAAAGCAAAACGGCGGAAGCATTGCCGCTCCCGCCGTAGTGCCGGATCGGATTGCGATCAGAAGGAGATCCAGATGCCGTTGTGCCAATAGCCGCGGCCTTCGTGCTCGTGGAAAACAAAGTGCTCGTGACGGCGCCAGCGCCAATTGTCCGGATGGATGACGACGCCGTATTCGGCGCGATAGGCATAGCGATTGTGAACATGCCAGCATTCGCCTTCGCGATTGCAGGCGATCCAGGCTGACGCGCTCGTCGCCGTAATTGCGGCCGCGGCCACGCCCAACAGCGCAGCGGAAGCCAATTTGATGATCGTCTTCATTCCTACGCTCCTTGGTCTGGTGTCCCCCCGAGACGGCACGGGGAAATCGCCGCGGCCATACTCGTCAGGACGGTTCTTGGACCCTACGCGGGGACGCGAATCCCCTCCGCGTCAACTGAACATCGGGCGGAAAGCGTGTCTTTATCGCCAAATTCGCGATTGTACGAGTTTGTCGCGAAACCGCGGTTTGCGACATCTGAACAAATTTCGGGAACTCGCGGATCGCGCCATTTCTAGAGCGACGGGCATTCACCGACAATCGATACGCGCTCGCCGTATCGCGAATAGGGGAAGTAGTCCCAGACCGAGTGATGCTGCGTCACGCGGTTGTCCCAGAACGTCAGCGTGCCCGGTTCCCAGCGCACGCGGCATTGGAATTCGACATGGCCTTCGATGTGCCGAAACAGAAGTTCGAGAAAGGCGCTGCTTTCCTCCGGCGTGAATTCGTTGATGCGCGTGGTGAAGCCGCGATTGACGAAGAGCGCGAGCTTGCCGCTTTCGGGATGCCGGATGACGACGGGATGTATCGCGCTCGGCCAGCCGCCTTCCGGGCGACCGAGCCCATAGCCGCCGGAATAGAGTTTGGCGCCGTCATGCGTCGCCGTGAAGCCTCTGACGATCTCTTTCATCGCCGGCGACAGCGCGTCGTACGCCTGGACAGTGCTTATGAAGCAGGTGTCGCCGCCGCCGATCACCGGCGTTTCGGTGACGTAAAGCATGGAGCCCATCGGCGGCTTCTCATCGCACGTCACATCCGTGTGCCAGACCTCGCCGGCGACATGTTTGGAATTCTGGTCCGCCTTCACGAGATGGATCTCGGGATCCAGCGCGCCCGATTTCGCGTGATCGGGCAGCGTACTCTTGGCGTGAAAGGGATGGACATGCAGCGATCCGAACATCCGGCCGAAGCGCTTGTGCTCTTCGCGCGTCAGGCGCTGATTGCGAAACACCAGCACGTGATGCGCATTGAGGGCAGCCCTGATCTCGGCGAACTGGTCGGCCGGCAAGGGCCGCGAAAGATCGACCCCTTCGATTTCGGCCCCGATCACGGGCGTGAGCGTCTTGATACCGATGGTAGGGGTTTCGACGTGCGGCGCGGCTTTTTGCATGGGGATCTCCGTGGCGTGCAAGCTTCGCGCCGGCAACGCCGTCGTTCAAGTCCGTCTAGAAATAGCGGCTGACCCGAACGAGGAACGTGCCGGCGCTCGGCAGGCTTCCATAGTCGGTCCGCTTGCCGCCGAAGCTCGCCGCCGCAAGGCCGCCGAT
>Ga0335070_10002757_pt1 | contig 20430 bp, 20 predicted proteins | sample Lox_Sample_13_FD_206722 | JGI IMG/M metagenome (GOLD analysis project Ga0335070, IMG submission 206722) | Soil microbial communities from Loxahatchee National Wildlife Refuge, Florida, United States - Lox_Sample_1.3 | ecosystem: Environmental > Terrestrial > Soil > Wetlands | place: USA...
TATGGGGAAGGGGGAAATCATCTCCTGAATGCAATGAGGCGAAACATCAACGTCAAACTTTTTGTCCACGACAACCAGATTTACGGCCTTACCAAGGGGCAAGCGTCACCCACGAGCAGTGAAGGAACAACCTCAGGCACACAGCCCTTCGGCGCCCTGTCGCAGCCGTTCAACCCTATGGTGCTGGCAGTTGCGATGGACAGCAGCTTTGCGGCCCGAGGTTTTGCAGGCGATCTCAATCATTTGAAGGAACTGATGAAAGAATCGATCAATCATCAGGGTTTCTCCATTGTTGATATCTTGCAGCCATGTGTGACCTTCAACAAGATTAATACGTACGACTGGTACAGGAAGAGGTGTTACCCTATTGAAGCGTCGCACGATCCTTATGACCGCCTGGAGGCTTTCAAAAGAGCTCTGGAGTTCGGTGAACGCATCCCCCTGGGCGTGCTCTACAAACATCAGCGGCCGCTGTTTGAGGAGAAGGTGCCGGTGCTAAGGGAGGCCCCGCTGGTAAAACAGAAATCTCTATTCCCCCGCGGGGAGGGAATGCTCGAGGAATTCTATTAGTCGATACGAGAGGAGCAGACTTCATGGATAGAGTGGCGCTACAGAAGTGCAGCTATGGTATGTATGTGGTTTGTGCGGCAAAGGATGGAAAGCTTAACGGGCAGATCGTGAATACCGTGTTTCAGATCACCTCGGAACCGCCCACGGTCTCGGTGAGTATCAACAAACAGAATCTAACCCACGAGTACATACTGGCAGGAAAGGCCTTTTCAGTGTCGATTCTGCCGGAGGAGACACCGATGTCGTTCATCGGCCGATTTGGTTTCAAGTCGGGTCGTGACCTCGACAAGCTGGCGGGCCTGAATTACAAGCTCGGTGTCACCAAGGCGCCCGTCGTATTGGAGAATGCGATAAGCTATCTGGAATGCGAGCTCGTCGGTAGTATGGATGTTGGAACGCATACTATTTTTATCGGCAAGATTGTGGACGCCGCTGTGCTGCAGCAGGGCTCGCCAATGACCTATGAATACTACCATAGGATGAAGGGTGGAAAAGCGCCTAAAACCGCACCTACATATGTGAAAGAGGAAATCACAGCCGCAAAGCCGGCGGAAGAAAAAGGGGGGACTATGGACAAGTATGTGTGCACTATCTGCGGTTATGTGTATGATCCTGCAGAGGGTGACCCTGCATCAGGAGTGAAGCCCGGTACATCATTTGAAAGCCTGCCGGACTCGTGGGTTTGTCCCGTGTGCGGGGCTCCCAAGAGCGCCTTCGAGAAGTCGAATTGAAACATCGCTGAAAGGATCAGCCATGGAAAAGGTGATAACGCAGACCCAGTTCCCTTCTCTTTCTCCCCCCCGTAGAGGAAAGGTCCGTGATGTGTATGACCTCGGAGAGCAGCTGCTGATTGTGGCCACGGACAGGATCTCAGCCTTTGACGTTGTGCTGCCAACGGCAATTCCGGACAAAGGAAGGGTCTTGACTCAGCTCTCACTCTTCTGGTTTCACGAGATGCGGGATGTGATCGAAAACCACCTGGTGGAAACAGACGTGGATAAATACCCTGAGGCTTTGCGGAAGTATCGTGATCAGCTGCAGGGCAGGAGCATGGTGGTGAAGAAAGCAAAGACCGTGCCCGCAGAGTGCGTGGTGAGAGGGTACCTTACCGGCTCAGGCTGGAAGGATTACAAGGAGTCAGGTAGTGTCTGCGGGATAACGCTTACGCCAAACCTCGTGGAATCCGCGAAACTCCCCGAGCCCATCTTTACACCGAGTACAAAGGCTGAAGTGGGTCACGACACCAACATGTCCTTCGACGATCTGGTGCGCTTTGCAGGACAGCCACTTGCTGAACAGCTGCGGGACGTGAGTGTCAGGATCTTCAAGAGAGCGAGTGAGATAGCAGAGAAAAGAGGCATCCTGATAGCAGACACGAAGTTTGAATTCGGCATTATTGACGGAAAGCTCAAAGTGATCGACGAAATGCTTACCCCGGATTCGTCGCGCTTCTGGTCGGCCAAAGAGTACAGGCCTGGGAAACCCCAGGAAAGTTACGATAAGCAGATCGTGCGTGATTACCTGAACACCCTGGACTGGAATAAGACGTCTCCGGGACCGGAGCTACCGCCGGAGATTGTCGAGAAAGCGAGGGCGCGTTATATTGAAATATTGAAGATACTGACCGGAAAAGGTCTTGAATGATACCAGTAGCACACTTGAGGCGAAGTGGTAAGAGGAGGGCGGTATGATTGAGGTAACCAAGAGAGCAGCGGATGCGTTCAAAGAGGTGGTTACAGGACCGGATGCAGGGACCAAGAAGGTGAGAGTCACGTTTGACACAGGAGGCTGATGCGGCCCTAAGCTTGGCTTGATTCTGGATGAATCAAGAGAAAACGATGAAAGTTATGAAGTCGAGGGAATAAAGTTCCTGATGTCGAAGCCAGCTGCAGTCTCAGTGCAAAAAAACGCGTCGGTTGTCTCTATCGACTATGTGGAAGATGCTCAAGGCAAGGGTTTCAGGCTGTTCCTTAAGGACAGTAAGCAGTCAGCAGTGAGCAGTCAGCAGTAGTGAGCGGTGACCTATTCAGTTCCAGCGTCAGTTGTGAATAGGATAGAGAGCGATAATACCGACGATGGATCGGTAGAACGGCTTTGGATTCAAGATGGATACCGAGGCGCTCCGAGGTCTGGGCTACGGAGGCGTACCTGGCGGTACGTGCGAGTCAGAACAGACTGAAGGGCAACGAAGGTAGGCGCTTGAAGGCAAAGCCGTTCTTACATATCTACGCGGATCGGGAGAATCACGGCCGTAATCCCGTCCCACTGAAGGCGGCGTTGGATAGCAAACGCGGTTTGGTTGTGCAGCAGCCTGCTGAGTAACCGCTCATGGCGAAAGACCAGTTTGCCTGTAAATGCGGTCGACTTTGGAAATTCCCGTACAATGGACTCACAGAGCTGCGTGGCGGCTTCCACGACGTCAGTCGCGACGTCCATCCGGTAGTCGGCCGGGAATCCGTGTTTGCGGGTGATCTTAACGTATTTCTCGAGTCCTCGTTTCACAGATTCCTTAAGCGCCTCAACTTCCTGCACACCCTTGAATGATCCTGAGTCAATCTCCGCGACTTGAACAAAGATGTAGTTCCTGTAGAAGTTGGGAAAGCTTCTCACAATTGAGAGAAGCGTGTGAATGCCGAAGCCGTTGAAGCCGCTTACCAGGAGCACCGCCGTCATCTGCTTAGGATCAAGCGGTTGGTCGTTATATACCTCAGTGGTAGGTATGTCTTCAACTATCTCCTCAAGCCTCTTTACGCTGTTTCTGACTTTCACGTAATGGCTACGAATAAGGTAACAGAGGGTTATAAAGACAGAAGTGATGAGAAGGGTGAGCCAACCTCCCTCCTCAAATTTTTCGTACGTGGTGACAATGAGGATAGTGAGGCACAGAAACAATCCGATGAGGTGAACGATGATGTGCTGTTTCCATTTCGATTCCCTGCTTCTGTTTGTAATGTAAAAACGTACCATACCGAATTGCGAAAGCGAGAACGTGAGAAAGACATTGATAGAGTACATGACCACAAGCGACGATACAGAACCGTGCGTGTAGATGAGCAGAACAAGGGCCGCTATGCCCATGAGGAGTACGCCGTTCTGCATGGTGAGTCGTTCAGACAGGGCTGCAAAGCGTCGGGGAAACCATGAGTCGACCGCCATATTGGCCATAACTCTTGGCCCGTCGATGAACCCGGCTTGAGCACCCACGACGAGGAGAGCGCCCTCAGACAGGATGGTGATAAGCGCAAGGAAGTAGCCACCCGGCCAGGCTCCAAACATGGTGTCAGCGAGTATGGCGTTCATGGTCCGTCCTTCGGCAGGCTTAACGTTCCACAAAAGATAGCAGAACAGGAGTCCGCCTGCAGTGCAGGCGAGCGAAGTCGCCATGTAAACCATCGTTTTCTTGCCTGTGTGGACCCTGGGCTCGCGCATGATCTGCATGCCGTTAGATACTGCCTCGATACCGGTGTAGGTACCGCCACCCAGCGAAAACGCGCGAAGGAAAATTGCGAGAACGCCCATTACGCCGATTATGCCCAGATCCTTTGAAATGTCGTTGTGAAACTCCCGGCTCACAGCGCCTATCTGCCCGGTGTGGCTGAACACGCCGTAGAAGATTAGAATGGCGTGAGTCACTATAAAGGTTATAAAAATAGGAGCGAGAAAGGTAACGGATTCCTTTACTCCTCTCAGATTTATCATGACCAGCAGGGCTATGAGGAAGATTACGAACGGCACTTTCAGGTGGTAATAATGGATGGGGAGGAAGCTGAATAATGCGTCACCGCATGAAGCCAGCGAAACAGTGATTGTCAACATATAGTCTACGAGCAGTGCGCAACCGGAGATGACGCCCGCCCTTTCGCTGATGGTGTGTGTTGCGACGATGTACCCGCCGCCTCCGTGCGGGAAGTGTTCGATGATCCTCGCATAGGCGTACGATATGATGAATACCGTGAATGCAGTGGCCAAAGCCAAAATGATCGCAAGATAGGCGTGCTGCCCGAGAGCCCTGAAAGCCTCTTCGGGACCGTAAGAGGACGAGGACAGGCCGTCTGCGCCGAGGCCTATCCACGCGAGAATCGGGATCAGGGATATTTTATGCCAGATGTGTCTGTCTTCAACGTCCTTAGGCGCCCCGATTATCTTGTGCACGAATCGGTGAAGAGGGCTCAGTTGCTGATCATCTGGTGCCATCAGGTCCTCATTTTCTCGCGGTCAGCATGGACTCAGCGGTTCTGTACGCTTCGACGAAACTGGTGGGGTCGGCCCTGCCGGTTCCTGCTATGTCAAAGCCTGTTCCGTGTCCGACCGATGTTCTTATGAAGGGCAGGCCGAGAGTGATATTGACTGTCCTCTCGAAATTCATCGTCTTTACGGGGATAAGCCCCTGGTCGTGATACATGGCAATGTAGGCATCGCAGTCGACCTTGTGAAAGAGAGTGTCGGCAGGCAGGGGTCCTTCAACGTTCATTGAGAACGACCTTGCTCGCGCCACGGCCTCCGCAATCATCTCCTCCTCGTTGCCTATAACCCCCTGCTCGCCCGCATGTGGATTCAGGCCGCACACTTTTATCCGGGGAAGTTCGATCCGGAAATAGTCTCTGAGCGACCACGCAGTGAGAGCTATGCACCTGAATACCCTTTCTGCCGTCATTGCCGCAGGCACGGATCGCAGAGGGACGTGTATCGTCACAAGCGAAACGCGAAAGGTCCCGGCGGCCATCATCATAACATAATCCGTCACACCGCCGTAATGGGCGAGGAGTTCCGTGTGACCTACAAAGGGTATTCCGGCAAGGCTGATGGCTGCCTTGCTGATGGGACAGGTAACTACTGCGGAGACCTCGTTAAGAAAAAGAAGCTTCAGAGCCTCTGTGACGTAACGGTAAGCCGCGTGTCCGTACAAAGGTGAAACAGAGCCAAACCGCACGTCTTCCGCTATCACTCCTACATCGACTAATTCGGCCTCGCCTACCCGAGCCTCACCCAGACGCTTGAAATGAAGATGGCGATCGTTGAAAAATGCGGATTTGAGTTGTTGGATGACCCGAACGTCGCCGACGATAACCGGTATACTTTTTCGGCACACGTCAGGCAGGGCTTTCAGAATCACTTCCGGGCCGATGCCCGCAGGGTCACCGAACGTGACAGCTACTCTTTTCAGATCTTGACCTCAATGTAAGAGGAGGCTCTGATCTTTCCGATATACTCCCTGTATCGTTTCTGGGTCTCCTGCGCTATGATTCTTGCCTTGATGGCATCTTTAACGACGTCAAACGGGACAGCCTCACCCTGCCTTACCTCCAACAGCTTTATGATGTGATAGCCGTAAGGCGTCACAATGGGGTGAGAAGATGTTCCCGGCATGAGGAGCGTAATAGCCTGGAGTAGCTGTGGTATCAGTTCCTCTTTTTTAACGAACCCGATGTCTCCGCCGCGCACACCTGACGGGTCGTCCGAATATTTCCTGGCGACAGCTTCAAATGGTTGTTCTTGCTGCAGCTCATTGAATGCTGCCTGAGCTCTCGTGGATGCGTCCTCTCTTCGTGAAGAGATGAATATCTGCTGCAGATGGAACTCCTCTGACCTGAACTGATCCGGGTTCTTGTCATAATACTCTTTCACGCTTGCATCGCTCACCACCACGGTTGTGCCTACTGCCCTTCCCAGGACGCGACTCCTCAGAAGATTATTGCGGATTCCCTCCACGAAACTCTTGTAATCGATGTTCTCTTTTTCCAGGCGCTCCCTGAACTCTTTTTCCGTGATAAGGTTTTGCTTTCTTATGCTGTCAACGACCGACTCCACCTCTTTGTCGGATACATCCAGTTTCATCTTCTTTGCCTGCTGCTGCACAAGCTTATTCTCGATGAAACCGTCCAGTTTGTCTTTCATGTCCATGTCCCTGAAATACTCGTCGGCGGAGGTGAATACACCTTGCTTTTCGACCTGGACAAACTTCTGGACCTCGCCCATGGTGACGATGTCATCGTTGACAATGGCAACAATCTTGTCGATGACCTCGCCGCGCACAGTAAAGGCGCAGAGAAGTGTAAACGCGCTGAGGATGAGTGAAAGAATGTTTCTTGTTCGTATCATTTCTTTGTTCCCGGCTCTTCCTTTGCGGGCGGTTCGGGTTTTGATGGAACTTCTGGCTTGGGCGCAGGCCCGCTCTTGGAAGCAGCGTCCTCAGGTTTTGCAGCCGGAGCAGCGCCTGGGGCCTCTCCTACCTTGCCGGCCGGGGCAGCCTTGTCTGCATCACTCTTGAGAAGGTCCGCATTGATCGTTATTTTTGCTTTTGATTTGAGGTCGGATACGTATTTTTCGAGCACATCATTCTGTTTTTCCTGGACGATCCTCTGTTTGATAAAATCTTTCACCTCATCGAATGGCGTATATGCGGCCGGCTTTATTCCCTGCAGTTGGATGATGTGGTAGCCAAGCTGGGTCTTGACAGGGGAGCTGATCTGGCCTACCTTCGTGAGTTTTGCGGCTGCCGCCTCATACTCGGGCAGCAATGTGCCTTTAGCGTGGAAACCAATTGCCCCGCCGGTGGCCTTGGCGGACGGATCTATGGAGTATGTCTTGGCGAGATTCGCAAAGTCCTCTCCCTTCTGCAGTTTGGCCTGGATCTCTTTGGCCTCTTTTTCTGTTTTAACCAGAATCTGCCGCGTATCGACCTCCTGGCCCGTCTTAAATTTATCTTTGTTTTTTTCGTAGTAGTCCTTCAGTTCCTGTTCCGAGGGATTGATGTTGGTGGCTATTTTTTTCTTGAGCAAAGACTCGATGAGCAGCTGTTCCTTTATGTCGGAGAGCCTGTCCTGAAAGTCTTTATCCTTCTCGATACTTTCTTTTTTTGCCTCTTCCATCAGGAGTCTTTTTACGATATACCGGTCCAGAAAGCTCTGCTTGCCGCTCTGCGTTAGCACGAGCATCTTCATGTTCGCGGGAATTCTGTCGAGCTCTTTATTGAACTCCTCGAGTGTTATCTTTTCGCCATCAATCGTGGCAAGGACTTTGCCGTCCTCCTTTTTTGAGCACCCGAGCAGCAACAGCGCAAAACAGAAAAAAAGCACGAATTTTCGCATGGAATCACCTCATTTGATTAAATGCCATATACCTGTGGAGTCCCAGTTTTATATCATAAGGTGGTGATATTCATCAATATATTTCTGGCTGAGGCCATGACGGCCCTCGGGCCGCCATCCGCTTGAAATACTATTTTCCCGTCCGGAAGGATCTTTACCATGCCTTTGTCTTCTTTGACCAGCTTAAGCAGTTTTTCCATGCGCAGCGGTGTAGATTCGGTTACCTGCACGGCCATCCTTTTGCCAGAGTAATCGAGTCTTTTCACACGAATCCGCGCAAGAAAAATACGCAACTGTATGATCTCCAGGAGATTCTCGAGAGGTTCGGGAATGATACCGTAGCGGTCTTTCAGCTCCTCCTCCATTTCAGCGAGCTCAATCTCATCCTTGATCCGCGAAAGCCTCTTATAGGTAAGGAGCTTGCCGGTCTCATCGGGTATATACTCTTCCGGAATGAATGCGTTGATGGGAATATTGATCTCCGGCGTGAATTCCTCTACCTCGTGCACGTCCTCTTTCAGCTCCTTTACGGCGTCTTCGATCATCTTCACATAAAGCTCGAAGCCGATGAGATTGATATGTCCCGATTGCTCTCTTCCGAGAAGATTCCCTGTTCCCCGTATCTCCAGATCGTAGTTGGCAACCTTAAGCCCGGACCCAAGTTCGGTCATCTCTTCGATGATCTTGAGTCGAAGCAGGGAATCGCGCGTTAGTACCTCTTCTTTGGGGACGAGCAGATACGCATAGGCTTGTCGTTTGCCCCGGCCGACCCGGCCGCGTAGCTGGTAGAGGTCGGCTAACCCGAATCGGTGGGCATTGTTTATGAATATTGTATTCACGTTGGTGATGTCGAGGCCTGATTCGATAATGTTTGTGGAAAGAAGGATATCGTACTTTCGGTTTATGAAACCCAGCATGATTCTTTCGAGCTCGCTTCCCCGCATCTGCCCGTGCGCAACTGCTATCTTTGCATCGGGAAGAAGTTTCTCAAGGTGCCCGCAGACAACGCCGATATTGTGCACGACGTTGTGGACGAAAAATACCTGCCCACCGCGTGCCAGCTCGTTTGTGACAGCCTTTTTAATCAGCTCGTCATTAAACTTCACGACCGACGTCTTGACTGCCAGTCGGTCAAGAGGAGGCGTATCTATGATGCTGAGGTCTTTAATGCCGGTAATGGCCATATGGAGCGTCCTCGGGATGGGCGTGGCGCTTAACGTGAGTACGTCCACATCCTTTTTGATGAATTTCAGCTTCTCCTTTGCCTTCACGCCGAAGCGGTGCTCCTCGTCGATGATCAGGAGCCCGAGGTCTTTGAAAGTTATATCTTTCTGCAGCAGCCTGTGGGTGCCCACAATTACGTCTACGGCTCCTTTGTTGAGTCTCTCGACGATGCGTGCCTGTTCCTCCTTTGACCTGAACCTGCTCAGCATTTCTATCATCATCGGGTAATCTTTGAACCGCTCCACAAACGTGCTGTAATGCTGCTGTGCCAGGACAGTTGTGGGTACAAGCACCGCGGCCTGGTTTCCGTCCATCACGACCTTGAAAGCCGCCCTGAGCGCCACTTCAGTCTTGCCGAAGCCGACATCACCGCAGACGACGCGATCCATCGGCCTTTCCCGCTGGAGGTCCCGCTGCACTTCCTCAATGGCTCGCAGCTGCCCTTCCGTTTCTTCGAACTCGAATCGTTCCTCCATCTCCCGGAAGACTTCATCCTCCGGCGGATACGCATGTCCCTTCGCCAATTCCCTTTCTGCGTAGAACTGGATGAGTTCCTTTGCTATGTCTTCAACGTACGTCCTGACCTTGCTCTTCGCGGACTTCCACCGCATTGAGCCCAGCTTGTCGATCTTGGGCTGAGCTTTCTCACCCCCGATGTATTTCTGTACAAGCTCAAGTGAATCGATCGGCACGTAGAGCCGGTCGTCATCCTGATACTCGATGAGAAGGAAATCTTTCTCGTAGTCGCCGACCTTAAGTTTTCGAATGCCCCTGTATACGCCGATGCCATGTTCGATGTGGACTACATACTCCCCTACAGCCAGGTCCTTAAATGAATTGAGGAACTCGTCGACCCCTTCCCATTTTTTCTTTATAACTCTTTTCTTTGGTCCGACGATCTCTTCTTCCGTCAGCAGGATGATGCTATTTGTCCGGAATCCACGTCTCAGCGGGCCGATAACGATGCCCCACTCTTTCTCTTTCGTGGCCGGGCTCATGGAGGAGAGTACCGGCAGCGCTATATCGTAGTTTTTGAAAATCTCCTGCAATCGTTCCGCTTGGTGGTTGTGCACTGCGAATATGTAGAGGTGGGAGAAGCCTGCCCAATCGCTCCTCAGCTTCTCAGCCAGGGTCTTGAATATCTCCGTCTTTCTTGCTTCAAATGCAATTCTTAGATCGTCGTTCGAGACGGCCTCCAGTACGGGGCCATCTTCATTGCCTCTGATGCCTGAGGTATCAATATTGAGAAAGAATGAAAATCTTGTTTCCAGATCCTCAAGAGAGGTGATAGGCGATGTATCGGCGTTGCTGTTCAGCAGCGAGGCTAATTCCCTGTGTGCGACGACGCTTCCTTCCTGGAGGTAATCGAGGAGTGTCGCATCTCCTTCTGATGAGCGGGTGGGTATAAGCAGGCATCGCTCGATCTCTTTGAGCGACCTCTGGCTTGCAGGATCAAAGTGCCTGATAGAGTAGACCTGATCGCCCAGAAACTCTATCCTCAGGGGTTTGTCGGAAGAGGGTGGAAAAATGTCGACTATTGCTCCCCGTTTTGCAAAATCGCCCTGTTCACGGACCAGCGATGCAGGCTCGTATCCTGCAGACTCAAGGAATGTTATCAACTCTTCCTGCAGGATCGTGTCGCCGAAGACCACTTCGCGACTACCCCGTGTGAGGTATTCAGCCTGAAAGAGCCGATGAAAGAGGGCTTCTGACGGAAAAAGACCAATGAAGGAATTGTCGGTAAGCAGGTGATGGAGGAAAGCTATGCGTTTTGAATCGTCTTCCTTTTCGAAAATACGCTGAGTGTATGTTGGGAAGTAATGTACATCACGTCCGGTAAAAAACTCCAACTCCTCCTTCAAAAGGAGGGCTTCATCGTCGGCATCGTAAAGTACGATGATCTTACGGTCTACTATTGTTGATAGAAAAAAGGAGAGAAAGGAACCTATTCTTCCGGTTATGTAAATTGTGCCTTTATCTGGAACGTGGTACATACATGACCTTGGGTAAGCAGTTAACTGTGCGCAGTAAGCGGTCAAACCACGACCTACAGCCCTTAGTCTACCAGATTTTTTGAAAGCTTATCTGCAGAAGCTAGTTCGTATATGGCGAGGGTTCTCTTCCATACTGCGCACAGCTCACTGGTTAGTCTCTTTATTATATCAGTTTTTCGGAGGTTCAGCCAGAGTCTGTGGTTATTCCGATGAACAGTATATTGATGCTCACCGCTACTGCTCACCGCTTACCGCTCACTTTAAGTCTATTGTGCTTCGGGGAGCACGCTCACGGTTTTTTCGTACTCGCTCAGAACCGCCTTTGCGAAGCGCAGGCTGGGCTTCTGACGTTTGGTTGCAAGTTCCCTCGCCTTCGTCTGACCGCTATTGTATGCGTAAAGCGCCCAGGAGAGGGTCTCAAAATTCTCAATAAGCTGCGAGAGCTGGTAAACCCCAAACTTGATGTTCTTTTCCGGTTCATGGAGAATGCGGTCACTGCTCCAGTTGACACCAAGCGTTTCCGCGATGTCCCGACCCAGAGACGGTTTGATCTGCAGCAATCCCCTGGCTCCTTTCGAAGATACAGCATTCTCTTTGAAGTTGCTCTCCACTTTCATGACGGCCAATACGAGCCGGTAATCGAGACCGTGCTTCTTCGACTCAGCATACACGTGAGTTGCTATTTCCCGCAGCCTTTCTTCAGACACATCCGGCATGCGCTCTTGCAGGTAGCCCACAATGTTCTCTATGGTGTTGTCATCGTGAGAGTCAGGGGCTTGCACGTGCTTCACCGTATGCGTTGCCGTAACGATAAGCGCGGGTATCATCGCAGCCGAAGTCAGAACGAGTAATACTTTCCTTGATGGTTTCACAGCGTGTTACTATAAGACACCTGGGTCTTAATGTCAACCATGGGAAAGACGGCGAGTTGAAAGGAAGGGTTTCTGTCCGCAGAGGTTGTCTCAACCCTGAGTCAAAAAATGATATCCCTTGTTGATGAAGAAGAAGCCCAAGAAGATAAGAAAGAGGCTGCATACGAAAAGTACGCCTTTTATGATGGGAGTGCTGACGTATCTCCTCCCCATGTGAATGCTATAGGAGACAAAGCTGTACCATGCCAGATCTGAACTGATATGCCCTGCAAAAAAGGCAACCACGCCAGCTATGCCAAGGCCTCTTGCGAACATGACGTAGCCGAGACCGATGGTGAGCCACCAGATAAACCAATATGGATTGGAGAGGCTTATGATGATGCCGGCGAAAACAGGGTGTAGGCCTTTGACAGAACCATTGTCGCCGGCATTGAGGCTATATCCGCGCAAGCTTTTCATGATAGCGATGCCCATGGATATCATGACCACGCCGCCGCAGAATGAGAAGAACATGTACAACGTTGGATTAGCGAGCAGGCTGCCGAGACCGAACACAATCAGAATCAGTAAGATAACCTCAAGCACGCCGTGTCCCAGCACCACTAGCGGGCCCACGTGCCCGCCCCGTTTCGCTGATTCAGTTATGGTGACGGTCAGGAGAGGGCCGGGTGCCATTGCCCCTGTCAGGCCCAGAATAAATCCCACAGCGAAGAGGCTCCACAAGGTCATAGGGTTTAAGTAAACCACAGTTCGTGAGGAAAATGGTAGCGTCAAGAGGCATGAAAGCAGGACATCAAGTGCGTTGCTGACGCGTTGTTTCTCCGCGGCGGATTGCGAAGATGGTTCAGGCTTTTGTGGTATAATGTCGACCGCACGGGCCTCATATATGGAACGACAACAAAGCAGCGATTTTCACCCTCCGATCTCAGCCAAGGTGCCTTGTACCGGTTTGGATTCGATAATAGAACGAGGCGCTCAAGCCGTGGCGAACAGAGGCGTACTCAAAGGTCGTCAGCGTGAAACAGGGCGCAGACAACGAAGCCATCTGATTGAAGACACACTGGTACAGGCGAGGCTGGTAATGCTCGGCACCATCCACCGGGATAAGGATGGCGGTCTGCTCCTTTCGGGATGGCTCGACCGCGTCAAGCCCGAAGTGATTACCCTGGAGTTCTCCCTCTACGGCATGCTGTTCAGAAAAGTCCACGGGCCCGAACTCCGCAAACGGGTAGGTGCACTCATCAGAGAAATGGCAGTCCCTGTGGAGCAGTCGCGTGCAGTAGTTCAGGCACTCTCTGACTACATTGACCTTCCCTACGAATATGCCGAAACCTCACGCTACGCTGACGGTGCCGGAGTGCCGCTCCACCTGCTGGATGTAGATCGCTTCTCTATGATCAATCTCTGGCACGTACAGGAGTTGATTGATGAGCGAAATCTGCGGACGTGGTTGGGCGATCAAACATCGCGTGAAAACGAGATCACAAAAGAGAGAGCACTCGCCCGTCTTTTTTTCGACAAGGGTGTGCGGGCTTTTGCTTATACTGACGAAATGCTCACGCGCGACAGGCATATAGTAGAGAAACTGGCTTCCTTGGCGCACCGCTACAATGGTAAGCGCATTCTCCACGTATGCGGATGGCAACACCTCGTCGACCAGGGCAACCTGTATCATACACTCAATCCGGTAAAGGTTTTTCTTCATGATAGAACTCTTCGTGTTTGACTTGGGAAAAGTAATTCTTCCCTTCGAACACCGGCAGATCGCGTCAAAGCTGTGGCAAAGGTGCAGGAACAAGGGACGTCTGCCAGAGAGCGCCATTTTCGATGACCTTTTTGACATGGAAAACGGCGCAATAAACCGCTACGAGGAAGGACTCTCTTCGTCCGAGGAGTTCTTCCTGGACATTCGCAAGCGCTATGACCTCGCAGTGGAGTTTGAGGAATTCAGTGAGATATGGAACAATATTTTCTGGGACAATCCAGAAGTAGATAAAGTACTTGTGTACCTGAAAAGCAAGGGCTATCCCTTGTTCCTGCTCAGCAATACAAATGAACTCCATTTCTCATACGTGATCGAGCGGTTCCCGATTGTTCACCTTTTTGATGAATGGATACTCTCATTTGAGGTGGGTGCGAAAAAACCCGCCAAGCGCATGTACGATGCAATCTTTGAAAAAACAGACGTGGACAGGGCTCACGTCTTGTATATCGATGACATCGATGCGTATGTTCAGGCAGCCAGTTCTTACGGGATTCCGGGGCTCGTCTACACAAGCCCCGAAGATCTGTGGCACGTTCTGAGGCAGTATGGCATTTAAGGGTATTTTGACGGCTCACGGCTCACGGCTCACGGCTCAGGGCGGCCTCGAGTGATCCCTTATCCCCATATTGATCCGGTTATCGTCCAGATAGGACCCCTTGCCGTCAGATGGTACGGCATGATGTACGTCGCCGGTTTTGGCCTTTCGTATTTGCTCTTGCTGTACCAGGTCGGACGCAGAAGCGTGGCAGTTACACGCGCCCAGATAGATGACCTATATTTCTACCTGATTCTCGGGCTTCTCGTTGGCGCCCGGCTGGGATACGTGATCTTTTACAATTTGCCATTTTTTCTGGAGCATCCTGTTGAGATCTTCGTGCTGTGGCATGGAGGCATGTCCTTTCATGGCGGCCTCATAGGAGCATTCCTCGCGGGCTACGCTGGGATCAGAAGAAAAAAAATAGATTTCTGGAAAGCGGCCGATCTGATCATTCCGACCGCCCCGGTAGGCATAGGACTGGGACGACTGGGGAACTTCATCAACGGAGAGTTGTACGGTAAACCGTCGGACGTGCCCTGGGCGATGATCTTTCCGGAAGGGGGTCCGGTGGCCAGGCACCCTTCACAGCTCTATGAGGCTTTTCTGGAAGGGCTCCTTCTTTTTTTGATTCTCTGGTTTTATAAGGACAAGAAGAAACGGGACGGGGATGTGTTCGCGCTCTTCCTCATATGCTATGGATTTTTCCGGACGTTCTGCGAGTTCTTCAGGGAACCTGATGTGCAGGTGGGTTACATCTTCGGCATCATCACCATGGGACAGATACTGAGCCTGTCCATGGTGTGTATTGGTCTCTTCCTGAAATATGGGTACTTGAGAAGGAGGGGTCGATCGTAATGGGATCGGAGTTGGAACGTCAGACCAAGGCAACGGGTTCTGAAGTCAGGAGTCCGGTGTCTGATGCCCGGAATGAAGCCTTCTGGGGTGAACCGCGATGAACAGGGGGTTGGTGAGCAGGTCAAAAAAGATAGGCATGCCGCCGGGAACGCTTGTGCATATAGGACAGCAGAAGCTGGATGTCCAGAAGATAAGCGTTCTGGATTATGATGAGAGCGGCGTACACGAATATGAAATAGAGGATGTTCGCGGGCAGTGTGCGGGTTTGAAAGAAAAGCCTGCAGTTACGTGGATAAGGGTGAGAGGCCTCCATGAAACGGAAAAAGTGAAAGCTCTGGGCGAGTGTTTCGGGCTTCATCCCCTTGTGGTGGAAGATATTCTCAACACTGATCAGCGCTCAAAGATGGAAGATTACGGTGATTACCTCTACATTGTCTTCAAGATGCTTTATTGCGGGGTGGACAGGAGGGAGGTTACCCAGGAGCAGATCAGCCTTGTTCTTGGGCCGACATTTGTTATTTCCTTCCAGGAAGCTGAGAATCAGGTGTTCGAGCCTGTGAGAGAACGTGTGCTTTCTGGGAAAGGGCTGCTGCGCAAGCTCGGGCCGGACTATCTGGTGTACGGTTTGCTGGACATTGTCGTTGATAATTATTTCTCGGTACTGGAAAAGCTGGGAGAGAACATAGAGGTTCTGGCGGATCGGGTCCTCGACAAACCTGAGCCCTCAACCCTGCGCGAGATTCAGACTTCGAAACGAGAGATGCTCTTCGTGCACCGCTGGATATGGCCCCTGAGGGAGACAGTGAGCATGCTGGGAAAACGCGATTCAGCGCTGGTGAAGGAATCGACGATCGTTTACCTGCGGGACGTCTATGACCATACGCTCCAGATCATGGACGCTGTTGACCTGTACCGTGAAATGCTCTCCGAGACTCTTGATTTGTACATGTCGACCGTGAGCAACAAGTTGAATCAGGTCATGACCGTGCTCACGATCATAGCAACAATATTCATCCCTCTCACATTTCTGGCCGGCGTCTACGGCATGAACTTCAAGAACATGCCAGAACTCGAGTGGCGATGGGGCTATCCTCTGTTCTGGCTCGTCATGGTTGTGGTGACGCTGATTATGCTGGGGGCCTTCAAGCGAAAGAAATGGTTCTGAAATCAATTCGCCTTTGAGTCGCCTACCTTCGTTGCCCTTCAGCCTGTTCTTGCTCCCGCCACCCGCGTGGATGTTGATTGCCCCCGCTTGACGGAGGGTTGCTCGCGGGTACCCGGCCAAACCAAGGCCTCGGCTCGCCCGGGGTACCCAGCTGAAGGCTGGGTCGTCCATCTCAAATGCGAATTGATTCGAGATCGCTTCTCCGGCTGGTTTTCTTTGTGCGCCATGAGACTTTCTGTTACAATTTTGCTTCGAGAGTCATAATATAGATAAAGGGGTGGCTAATGATTCAGAAGACGATCGAGAATATTGAAACGAAGATACGAGAAAGCGACTCTGTCAGCAATGAGAGCAGAAGCGAATTATTGGGCCTTCTGGCAACCCTCAAGGCTGAGATCGGGGAGCTCTCAAAGACGCATCCGGAGCAGGCGGAGAGTATCACCTCTTTTGCGCAGGCATCTGCACATGAGGCTACAAGAAAAGAGAAGAATCCTGATCTTCTCAAGCTCTCTCTGGATGGCCTGTCAGGGTCGGTCAAGGAACTGGAAACATCTCACCCAAATCTTACGCGTCTTGTAAACAGAGTGTCGCAGGCTCTGGCCAATATGGGGATCTGACCGCGGTACGGGAACGTGTATGAAAGCTGACGTGATCGACGTGCTGACGCGGCAATCAGAGCAGCGCTGAAGGAGGATGCGCATGACTAAAAAGGCGGACGCTGTATTCGAGGGTGGTGGGGTTAAGGGAATTGGGCTCGTGGGCGCCGTTTCCGAGATTGAAAAGGCGGGCTATGAATTTCAGAATCTTGCCGGTACCTCTGCTGGCGCCATAGTGGCTGGTTTGCTGGCAGTGGGCTACAGCGCTGCCGAGATCGAGCAGGAAATGGAGAAGCTCGATTACAACAAGTTCAAGGATGAAGGGCCGCTCGATGAAATTGGCTTGATAGGGAAAGGCATCAATATTGGGCTGGACTACGGCATTTACGAAGGGAAGTATTTCGAGTCATGGTACGAAGGTTTGTTGGTCAAAAAAGGCAAGAAGACCTTTGGGCAGATAAAAACAGATGACCCTGACGAAAAATACAGGTACAAATTCCAGGCGATCGCTTCAGACATCAGTGACAGAAAACTGCTTGTGCTGCCCCGTGATCTTGCCTACTTCGGGTTGGATCCCGACCAGTTCAGTATTTCGAGAGCAGTGCGTATGAGCATGAGTATCCCGATATTCTTCGAGCCCGTCAAATTGCGGGACAAAGATGGGGTTGATCACTACATAGTGGACGGAGGCGCACTGAGCAATTACCCGATCTGGCTTCTTGACGACGGAACAAGTGCGCCGCCTTGGCCCACGTTTGGTTTCAAGTTGATGGAGCCCGACAAACGGGAGTTGAAAGCTGGTAGCCCTAACCCGATCAACAGTATGGTAACCTTTCTGAAGGCGCTTGGCGGTACCATGATGGACGCCCATGACAATTATCACATTTCGAATTCAAAAGGCGATTTTGACAGGACTATAGGCATTCCGACGGTGATTAACCTCAGAGGAAGTGATATCGAGATCAAGACGACTGATTTTGGCATCACCCGGGAACAAAGTCAGGCGCTCTTTGAAAACGGCGCTACTACCGCAAGAACGTTCCTTGCGCACTGGGATTTTGACGCATGGGTGGCGAAGTACAGAAAGTGAAGAGCGGATGACAGTTAAGCAACGACCAGGGTTAAGGTTGAGGCATCCAATAGACGGGGCTGGTCATTTTCGGAATATGGAAAAGAGTATGGTCAGAATGATACTGATGATGATACTCGTGGTGAGAGGGAAATAAAAACTGAATTTCTCTCTCTTGACAAAAATGTCGCCGGGCAGGCGTCCTAGGTAGGGGATCTTGTCAGCATACGTGAACCCTAATCCTATGATGACGAGCACTACACCGAGGATGACGAGCGTCCTGCCTATTCCCGGCATCTCTTCTTATGTATCTCCCAAAATAGTCGCTTAAGGTCTACGGAACAAACTACAATGATTAAGGACTGTTGTCAACGCCCGCACCTTGTGTGGAAAGAAATCTTGACGCCGTGATGGATTGAACTGAAAGAGTAATGCGTCTCATGGATGTGGGCATGGGAAGGGGATTGGGCGTGCGTATTTAAATACAAGCCGTCCTGTGTTATACTTAAAAGTACCATTATTGTTTAAAAAGGAGAGAGATAATGTTTGGTCTTGGGATGCCCGAACTGGTAGTGATCCTCGTAATCGCCCTTCTGGTTTTTGGGGCCGGAAAGCTTCCAGAAGTAGGTGGAGCAATTGGAAAAGGGATAAAAGGTTTTAAGAAAGCGATGTCTGACGATGAGAAATTGCCGCCCGCATCTAAAGACAACTCAGGAGAAGAGAAGAAGGCGTAATCCGATCTGGCTGTCTGCAGCCCCTCACTTTTTTTTGTTCTTGTGTCTTTCGAGTTCGCTGAATACACATCCGCAATAGTTCTGGCGATACATGTTCAACCGCTTTGATTCTGCGACTCCCTCTGGCCAGCCTACCCTGAAGTCCTCATACAGGAAGGGCACGTCGTACTCTTCCGAAAGTTCGGTAGCAATAGCAACGATATCAGCGTGCTTCTGGTATTTGCTGTAAAGGAGTGTTGTTGTCACCGCGTCGATGCCCCGCTCATTTGCCTGAGCGAAGACCCTGCTCAATCGCGTCCTGTAGCAGAAGAGGCAGCGGTCAAGGCCATAATCGAGAGCTCCTTTCAAGAACGAATCCAGCTCGTAACTGTCGTCGATTATCAGCGGGAAGGAGACGTCTCTTGCAAACGTGAAAAGCGTGTCTCTGCGCTTTATGAATTCAGAGAAGGGGTGAATGTTGGGATTAAAAAAATAGCCCGAGACCTCGTGCCCCTGCTCGTGCAGCACACGCAGCGGGTATATGGTGCATGGACCGCAGCAAGTGTGAAGTAAGATATTCATCGTATCGCCGCGAGTGTCACGAGTTGCGAGGCATGAACAAGAACCTGTTACGAGTTACGAGTTGAAAACAAGGCAACGCTCCATCAATGCTCTCTAATGCGCTCCCAGACTTTCTTGAACTCGTAAAGCGTAACTCGAAACCCGTAACCGCATTTTTTTAACTCGCAACTCGCAACGTGTTTTTCAACTTTTCTTTTCTTGTATCGCTGCCTGCGCCGCTGCCAGGCGCGCCAGCGTCACCCTGAAAGGAGAGCAGCTGACGTAATTCAAGCCTGCTCTGTGGCAGAATTTCACCGAGTTCGGCTCTCCGCCGTGCTCCCCGCATATGCCTATCTTCAGGTTCGGACGAGTTTTTCTTCCAAGCTCTACGCCAAGTTTTACCAGCTTGCCTACACCGCCTTCGTCAAGCCTCTGGAACGGGTCATAGTCCAGAATGTCGTGATCCACATAGTATCTTAGAAACTTTCCCGCATCGTCCCGGCTCATGCCGAAGGTGGTCTGCGTCAAATCGTTCGTGCCGAATGAAAAGAATTCGGCCACTTCGGCAATCTCGTCCGCCGTGACCACAGCCCTCGGTATCTCTATCATGGTGCCAACCGTGTAATGGACGTCGACACCATATTTCTTGGTCACCTCGATGGCTACCTTGTCGACGACATCCTTCTGGAGTTTGAGCTCGTTCACGTGACCGACCAGCGGGATCATAATCTCGGGCTTTACGTCGACACCCGATTTTTTAACCTCGCAAGCAGCCTCGAAAATGGCCTGCGCCTGCATCTCTGTGATCTCGGGAAAGACTATGCCAAGTCTGCAGCCCCTGTGCCCGAGCATCGGATTTGCCTCGTGGAGGCTTTCGATCTTTAATGTAAGGCGGCTCGCTTTGATGCCCATCTTCTCCGCCAGTTCTTTAATCTCCTTCTTGGTGTGCGGCAGGAACTCGTGCAGCGGCGGGTCAAGCGTGCGGATAGTCACAGGAAGGCCTTTCATTACCTTGAAAAGGCCCGCAAAATCCTCCTTCTGCATGGGTAGAAGCTTTGCGAGGGCTTTCTTTCTTCCTTCGATACTCTCCGCGACGATCATCTCGCGCACGGCGTCGATCCGTTCGCCCTCAAAGAACATGTGTTCGGTCCGGCAGAGCCCAATCCCCTCCGCGCCAAAAGCGACTGCCAGTGCAGCCTGGTCCGGCTGGTCCGCGTTGGTCCAGACGCCCAGTTTTCTTGCTTCGTCAGCCCACTGCATCACGAGAGCAAAGGACTGGTACACTTCAGATTCTTCAGGTTTCAATGTTTTGTCTACGAGTACCCTGAGAACCTCCGAGGGAATGGTCTTTACCTGTCCGACGAATACTTCGCCTGTTGTGCCGTCGATGGAAACATAATCGCCTTCCTTGACCGTTTTC
>Ga0335070_10002758_pt1 | contig 20428 bp, 23 predicted proteins | sample Lox_Sample_13_FD_206722 | JGI IMG/M metagenome (GOLD analysis project Ga0335070, IMG submission 206722) | Soil microbial communities from Loxahatchee National Wildlife Refuge, Florida, United States - Lox_Sample_1.3 | ecosystem: Environmental > Terrestrial > Soil > Wetlands | place: USA...
CCGGGCGCGCACACTGGCCATCACCGGCACGAGCTCGCCTACGTGGTGGTCCCGCTCACCACCGGATCGCTCGTCCTGACCACCGCGGCCGGCGAGACCGTCGGCGCGCTACGCGCGGGCGATCCCTACTACCGCGACGCAGGCGCCGAGCACGACGTGCGCAACGCAAACGCCTTTGAATTCACGTTCATCGAGATCGAGCTGAAGCCGATGTGACGTGCTATCGTAGGTAGTGCCTTCCTCTGGGCCCCTCAGGGTGGCGCTGCGGGCGCCGAGGCCCACCGGCATCTGGCTCGACCTCCTCTATCCGGCACAGTCATTTCCGTGCGCGCGATCCTTCCTGAGGGAGCATCATGAGCAAGCCGCCCGGAGTCTTCGTTCTGCTGGTCACCGCGGTCACCGGATTCAGTAGCCATCTCGTGGGACTCTGCGCGGCGGGCCGGGATCGCCTGATGGGGCGGCCGCGCCCGAAGAGCCGGCCCGTGAAGAGGTGAGCGCTTGATCTCGAACGGCCCGGCCGCGGTCTACACCGTCGCCGACTTCGTGCGGCGAGTGGTCGATAGCCTTCTTCGCGGCGATTGCCGGGGCATGTTCCTGTGCGCCCGCTGCCTGGTCAAGCTGACGCGGGATCACCTCGACAAGAGCTATTCGAAGACGGACATCACCCAGGTCATGGACGAGATCTTCAACGCCCCCGGCGCGCTCACCTACCTGGCCGCGTCGGCCTGCGGGGCCTGTGGCCGGAAAAAGGCCCCCTGTCTCGGCGTGGCGCCTCAGGCCCAGCCCCAGCCCCGGGCACATCCCTGATGTGCGTCTACTGCCTGGAGGACTCGGGCTGCGAGCACGAGCGCGATTCGTGCGCGGCCAGCGGTGGCGATCGGTGTGCTCAGTGCGGACACACGTCGAGCGCGAGGCCCTGGCAGCCCCCCGCGTTTCCCGGACCGGGACCGCGCTGGAGTCGACCCAAGCCCCGGCCGGCGAGGAATCGATCCACGAGAGCGCCCAGCCCGGGGAGCCGCCGGGCCGCTCCCTGATCGGCGCTACTTCCGATCCGCGATCATCTGATCCTTGATCTCGGCGACGAATAGCGACAGGGTCAGCGGGCAGGGCGGCTTGTTGACGTCGACGTACTGACAGTCCTTCTCGCTGCAACGAACGAAGAGGCGACTCCGCCCGTCCCGCGAGCTGCTCCGGCGCAGGGTGATCGAGACCGCGTCGGACACCACGCTGCAGGAGAAGGACTTCGACGGCATCCGACTCACCCGGGCTCCTTCGTTCGAGGATGGCTCGTGAACTGCGGGGCGAGGGCGATGGGGGATAGCAGGGACGCGCTGGCCTGCCACTGTCTTCCGCGAAGACGACCGCAGTATACATGATCCGGCCGCGGGTCAGCGCCGGGCGCCCACGATCGAGCGCAGCACCTCGATGATCGCGGAGTTGTCCGAGTCGCCGAGGCCGGCGGCCACGCCGGCCAGGAGCAGCTGCCGGTGGAGCGCGGTGGCCATCAGCGGCGCGCCGGCGGCGTGTCCGACCTCCAGCATGAGCTCGACGTCCTTGAGATGCTGCGCGAGCTTGCCCTCCGCCTCGAAGCGTCCCTCGAGCATGCGCTCGCCCTTGATGTCCATCGCCCGCGAGTAGGCGGCACTGTCCTGGAGAACCGCGAGCAGGGCCTTGCCGTCGAGGCCCTGGCGCAGCCCGAACAGCAGACCCTCGGCGAGCGCGAGCCGGTTGAGCCCGAGCACCAGGTTGATGACGAGCTTGGCGCGCGCTCCTGCGCCACTCGGGCCGATGTGATGCACGCGCTCGCTGATCGCCTCCAGGACCGGACGGCAGCGGGCGAAGACCTCGGGATCGCCGCCCACCACCACCGGCGCCTCGCGCCGGCGTGCCTGACCGCTCGACCCGCCCACCGGTGCGTCGAGCATCGGGATCCCGCGACGGCCGAGCTCGTCGGCGAGCGCGGCGGAGGCGTCCGGGTGAATGGTGCTGCAGTCGATCACCGCGATCCCGCGCCCGGCCGCCTCGATCGCCCCGTCCGGCCCGAGCAGGACCTCGCGCACGATGTCGGCGGTCATCAGGCAGGTCATCACCACGGAGGCGCCCCGGGCGGCATCGGACGGGGAGCGGGCGAGGACCCCGCCCCGCTCGGCGTGCTGCCGCATGCGGTCGGGCGCCACGTCGTGGCCGCGGACCGCGAAGCCGGCCCGGATCAGGTTCTCGGCGAGGGCCGATCCCAGCAGGCCCATACCGACCAGCGCGATGACCTGACTCACGCGGGGCGCTCGCTCATCCGCTTGCGCACGCTCATCGGTCGACTACTATATGGCTCGCGATGAGCGAGATCCAGCACCGTACCGTCGAGACCAACGGCATTCGCATGCACGTGGCCGAGCAGGGATCGGGCCCGCTCGTGCTCCTGTGTCACGGTTTCCCGGAGTCCTGGTACTCCTGGCGGCACCAGATCCGCGCGCTGGCCGCGGCGGGGTACCGCGCGGTGGCCCCCGACATGCGCGGTTACGGCCAGACCGACGCCCCCGCCGAGGTGGAGCGCTACACCTACTTCGATCTCGTGGGTGACCTGGTGGGTCTTCTCGACGCGCTGGGCGCCGAGTCGGCGGTGATCGCGGGCCACGACTGGGGGGCGCCCGTCGCCTGGCACGCCGCGCTGCTGCGCCCCGACCGCTTCCGCGCGGTGATCGCGCTCAGCGTGCCGTTCCGGCCGCGCGGCGCCACCCGGCCCAGCAGCGCGATGCCCCAGACCGACGACGCGGTCTTCTACCAGCTCTACTTCCAGACGCCAGGGGTGGCGGAGGCCGAGCTGGGCCGGGACGTGCGCGCCTCCATCCGCCGCCTGCTGTACTCGGGCTCCGGTGAGGGCCGGGCCGCGCGCGTGGGCATCGGCGACCCCGGCGCCGTCGGCATGGTCCCGCGGAGCGGCGGCGTGCTGACCCACACCGCGGATCCGGCCACGCTGCCCCCGTGGCTCACCGAGGCCGACGTCGATTTCTACGCGGGGGAGTTCGCCCGCACCGGATTCCGCGGCGGGCTCAACTGGTACCGGAACATCGACCGCAACTGGGAGCTGCTGGCCCCGTTCGCGGGCGCGCGGGTGATGGTCCCCGCGCTCTACGTGGCGGGCGATCACGACCTCGTCGTGCGCTTCCGCGGGATGGACCAGCTCATCCCCAATCTCTCGAAGTTCGTGCCCGACCTCCGCAAGACGATCATGCTGCCCGGCTGCGGCCACTGGACGCAGCAGGAGCGTCCCGCCGAGGTCAACGCCGCGATGCTCGAGTTCCTGAAGAGCCGCTAGCCTCCAGCGCGGGCCTCACCTCGTCGGCGAACAGGCGCATCGACCGCAGGGCCAGGTCGGTCGGCAGCCCCGGCAGCGCCATCAGCAGGAGGACGTGCTGGTAGCCGGTGGCGTCGAGGTACTTCTGGAGACCGTCCCTCACCTCGTGCGGAGTCCCGATCAACGCCCAGCCGTCCGCGAGATAGTCGTGGAAGGCCCGCAGCCGGAGCAGGGAGCGATCGAACGAGCCGGGCACGGTGCCCCCGGTCGAGTCGGAGCGCAGCACCGACATCTTGCGCTGATAACCCATGAACGGCGCCTCGGTGGCCCGGAGGGCCTCGTCGCGCGTGGGCGCCACGTGGACGACCCGCATCCCCCAGGCCTGGCGCTCGAGGGCACCGATCTCGGCCTCGGACCGTCCCGCGGCCAGCGACGCCTCGCGATACACGCGGTGGCGCCGCTCCAGCTCCACGATCGGCACGAAGAAGGACGACAGCGTGGGCAGGCCCAGGCGCGCCGCCGAGAGCACGCTGTCCTCGCTGTTGGCCGCGATGTACAGCGGCGGATGCGGTCGCTGGACGGGTCGCGGCCGCATGTGCAGGCGCTCGGCAGCGTGAAAGCGCCCGGCGAAGTCGAACGGCGCGCCGCTCCAGCAGCGCTGCATCAGCGCGATGCCCTCCTCGACGCGGGCCCGGCTGTCGTCGCGGTCGGACTGGAAGGTCTGGTAGTCCTGGAGCGTGCCGCCGCGCCCGATGCCCACGTCGAGCCGCCCGCCGCTCATCACGTCGAGCACCGCGAGCTGCTCGGCCAGGTCCACCGGATGATGGAGCGGCAGCAGGCTCACGCCCATGCCCAGGCGTAGGGTAGTGGTCCGCGCCGCCACGTAGGACGCGAGCACGGTGGGCGCGGGGCAGAGCCCGTAGTCATTGAAGTGATGCTCGGCGATCCAGACCGAGGAGTACCCGAGGCCCTCGGCGGCCAGCATCTGCTCGAGCCCCGAGTCGTAGACCGCCTGCTCGCTCCACTGCTCGTCCCGCTGCATGAGATAGAACAGCCCGAAGTCCATCCGGTCCTCCCCCGGTCAGTCGCCCCCGGTCAGTCGCCCTCGGTCAGTCGCCCCCGGTCAGTCGCCCCCGGTCAGTCGCCCCCGGTCAGTCGCCCCCGGTCAGTCGCCCCCGGTCAGTCGATTGTCTCGAGCTGCGCGTCGATCGACAGCGTCACGCCGGATTCCACCACTCGCAGATGCTGGCGGTGCTCGATGGCTCCGGGCCTGAGCCGTTTCTCCGTCCAGAAAACCTCGAACACCCCGGCCTCGAGCGGGATCGGACTCCGCCGCGGCACCGAGAAGTCGGCCGGGTCCCTCTCGCGGGCTCGCTGATCGTACAGCCCTTCGGTCCGGCGGCGCAATTCATCGGTGGGCATGAGGTTCCGGACGGTCCAGCCAGGAGGCGGCCCCGTGGTGGTCAGCGCGGCCGAGACCGTCGTGCCCAGGATCAGCAAGCGGTCGGGCTCGTGCACGAGCCCGCCGCCCGCCCAGCTCGGATGGGTCTCGTAGAGGGCGTCATCGAGCCCGGCCGGCCGGCGGGAAGATCGCTCGCAGGACCTCGGGCTCGACCGCGCGACCGGGGGCCCCCGGGCCGAATCGAGACTCGAAATCGCTCCGGAGCAGCTCGCGAGAACGGAGGGAATCGGGGCGCCGGAGCCCCGTGTAGACGTAGACGACCTCCGTGAACTCGTCGGGCGTCGCCACCGCGCGGCCGAGCCGGCGCCACGTCTCCGGGTCGGTCCAGCGCGCGTCGAGCGCCACGAGCCAGGCGCGCTCGTCCTGGCCGGGGGCGGGCCGGCTGGCCAGCGCCGCTGCGAGGAGCGGCCCGAGGTCGGGCTCACCGGCCATCGCCGCCGCGATGTGGGTCTCGGCCTTGAGATTGCTCGCGCGAGAGAGGCCGGCGGCGAGGTCGCGGTACAGCGCCTCCGGCGGCGCGCCCAGCCGATCCCAGCGCGCGAGGCCCGCTCGCACTTCGCGGAAGGGCTCGAGCCGCCCCCAGCGCTCGGCGTCGCTCCAGCCCGTCGTGTTGTCCCAGGCCATGACGAACGCGAGCGCGTCACCACTGGAGTTGGTGACGACCGCACCGCTCACCTGCTCGTCGAACACGTCGGGATCGCAGGGATGGTTACGAGCGCTGCACCAGGCCGCGGTGTACACCGCCCCTATCCGGTCGATGTGCGAGGTGCGCGCGGGGCCGTACGGCCGGCGCGGGTAGAGGGTGAGATCGGCGGCCCGCCGCGGATCGAACAGGGCGAGCGTGACCGGATGCACCGCGGCGAAGTGCACCTGGTTGCGCTGGTAGACGAGCCGGCCATCGGCGAGTGTCGCCACCGGCCAGCCGGCCAGGACGGCGCGGACCGTGAGGTCGGGCGCGAGCACGATCGTGCATTCGGCCGAAGGATTGATGTGGGCCCGCACGAGAAAGCCCCTCGGGAAGCGATCGAGTGCGAGCCCGGAGCGACAGTGCTCGATCGCGAGCGCCGGCGAGCTGCCGGCCGCCGTTGCCCGCGAGTCGAGCCGTGCGACCGTCCACTCGCGCGAGGCGCGGTCCCAGCGCGCGGCGTGGAGCTGCGCCGACTCGCGCTCGCCGAGGATGTAGACCACGAGCAGGTCCCGCGAGTCGTCGAGCACCTGGTAGGCCTGCAGGGGCTGGTCGACGGTGGCCACGCGACCGGGTGGCGGGACCCCTCGCGCCCGCGCGAGGCCGCCGAGCGTCTCTGCCCCCGCCGGGCCCGTCACGAGGACGAGCACCGCCAGCGCTCCCGCGACGTGCGCCCGCATGAGTCGATTCTAGCGCGGCTCCCTCCGCTTGACTTTGTCGGCGCGGCTAGGGCATAGTCCCCGCACTCAGCGCCGGTGTAATGACGCATCGGCTCGAGTTCGCCAGGGGTCCTTTCCTTCACGAAGAACGTGAGAAGGAGAGCCGCGATGCACATCGACCGCCTCGGCCCGCTCGCCTCCCGGCTCAACCGCCGTCAGTTCCTCACGCGTGCAGGATGGACCGGCCTGGGCGCCACCGCGCTCGTCGCCGGGTCCGGACGCGCCCGGGTGGCCGCCCAGACCGCCTCGCCGTACCCCGACTGGATCCCGGCCAGTACCAAGCCGCCCAAGCGCGGCGGCGTGCTGACCCGGGCCTCGTCCTGGGATCCGCCGGTCATCGACCCGCGGCTGACCCAGTCGGTGGGCCTCTACCAGTTCGCGGGCCTGGTGGGAAGCCGCCTGATTCGCTACGCCTTCCCCGACGAGGTCAGCGGCCCGGCCGAGCTCAGCCTGAAGGGCGATCTCGCGGAGTCGTGGCAGTCGACCTCCGACGCCCGAGTGTGGACCTTCAAGCTGCGCCAGGGGGTCAAGTGGCACAACCTGCCGCCGCTCAACGGGCGCGAGTTCGTGGCCGCCGACGTCAAGTACTGCTTCGAGGCCTACGCGAAGGAAGGGGCGCAGTCGTTCACCTTCCAGGAGATCGAGGGCATCGAGACGCCGGACAAGTACACCGTCCGCATCCACCTGAAGACGCCGAACGTGCTGTTCCCGCAGAACGTGGCCGAGCCGATCACGGTGCTGTTTTCCCGAGAGGTCCTGGAGGAGGACGGAGACCTCAAGAAGCGCATGATCGGCACCGGCCCCTACACTTTGAAGGAGCACACCCGCAAGGTGCGCGTGGTCCTCGCGCGCAATCCCGACTACTTCGACAAGGGACGGCCGTACGTCGACGAGTACATCATCCTCTCGACTCCGGACGCCGCGACCCGCATGGCCGCCTTCCGCACCGCGCAGAGCGACATCATCTGGCTGGCCAGCCCCTCCGAGGTGGAGACGGTCCGCAAGACGAATGCCAACGCGGCGGTGCAGTCGTATCACAACACCCTGACCCCCTTCGGGGTGGCCCTCGCCCAGGACCGGCCGCCCTTCAACGACGTCCGGGTGCGGCGCGCCGTCTCCATGGCGATCGACCGGCAGAAGCAGGCCGATACCGTGTTCGAGGGGCACGGGATCATCGGGTGGGGCGTGCCGTACATCTACTACACGGACAAGCAGCCCACCCTCGCCCAGCTCGGGCCGTGGTGGCAGTACCGCCCCGCGGAGGCCAAGAAGCTCCTGGCCGAAGCGGGCCATCCGAACGGGTTCGAGACAACGCTGTTCTACTACGAGTACTTCCCGCAGATGACGTCGCAGGTCCAGCTCGTGCAGCAGGACCTCAAGCGCAACCTGAACATCAACGTGAAGATCACCAAGCTCGACTACACGACCTACTACGGCCGGTACGTCGAGAGCAAGTGGGACGGCATGTCCTGGGGCTTCCAGTCCGGTCACGCGATCGGCCTCGACGAGCGCACCTACCAGTACATGCACTCGCGGTCGACCAAGAACTTCTTCCGGGTCAACGATCCGGTCATCGACGAGCTGACCACGAAGCTGCGCCAGACCCCGGACCGCGCCGAGCAGCGGGTGGTCACCAAGAAGATCGTGGACCGGGAGTTCGATCAGGTGCTGCGGATGTGGATGCCCTACGACAACGGCTTCATGGTCTTCCAGCCGCACGTGCGCAACGCGGCCGCCGGTGCGCTCCGCCGCACCGACGGGTACGGGTCCTCCACCATCTCGCGGGTCTGGCTGGACAAGTAGGGAGCGCGGGGGCGAGGGGCCGCGCTCAGTGTACAAGTACACGCTCCGCCGGCTGATGCTGGCGGTCCCCGTCCTCCTGCTCTCGTCGCTGATCGTGTTCGGCCTGATGCGAGTCATGCCGGGCGACGCGCTCACCGCGCTGATGGGCGAGTCCGGCAATATCGGCGAGCGCGAGCTGGCCAAGATCCGCCACGATCTCCGGCTCGACCTGCCGTACTACCAGCAGTATCTGTTATGGCTCTGGCAGATGGTGAGCCTGCGGCCCGGTGACTCCATCTTCACCGGCGAGCCCATCTCGGTCAGCCTGGCCAAGGCGCTCCCGGTCACGCTCGAGCTGGCCGCGCTCGCGATGGTGCTGGGGCTGGTGATCGCGGTGCCGATCGGGGTGCTCTCCGCCACGCGGCAGGACACGCCCTCCGACTACGTCGGGCGGGTGGTGGCGGTGTCGGGCCTCTCGCTGCCTGACTTCTGGCTGGGCACCCTGGTCATCACCTTCGCGGCCATCTGGTTCCACTGGATTCCCGCCATCGGCTACGTGAGCTTCTGGGAGTCGCCGGTGCGCAACCTGCAGCAGTTTCTGCTGCCCGCGGCCGTGCTCGGCTACCGTCTCGCCGCCGCGACCATGCGAATGACCCGTTCGACCGTGCTCGAGGTCCTGCGCGAGGACTACGTGCGCACCGCCTGGGCCAAGGGCCTCGAGGGGCGCATCGTGGTCTACAAGCACGCGCTCAAGAACGCGCTGATCCCGGTGGTGACCATCGTGGGCGGCCAGCTCGGGGTGCTCCTCGCCGGCACCTTCGTGGTGGAGACCATCTTCGCGCTGCCCGGGATGGGTCGGCTCACCGTGGAGGCGATCCTGTTCCGCGACTACCCGGTGGTGCAGACCAACGTGATGCTGGTCGCGGGCACCCTGGTCGCCCTGAACCTGTTCGTGGACCTCACGTACGCGTGGCTCGACCCGCGCATCCGCTATCAGTGAAGGGCCGCCCATGGCCACGGTGACCGCGCGCACCGCCGACTTCGAGGCCGAGCCCACCACCGATATCTCCCGGACGCGCGCGCTCTGGACCACGATCCGGCGCAAGCCGCTCGGCGCCGCGTCGGCCACGCTGATCGCGGTGCTGGTGCTCACCGCGATCTTCGCGGACGTCCTCGCGCCGTACGATCCCCTCGCGGCCCAGCCCGAGATCCGGCTCGCCCCGCCGAGCTGGGAGCATCCGTTCGGCACCGACGACATCGGGCGGGACGTGTTCAGCCGCGTCATCTACGGCTGTCGCATCTCGCTCTGGGTGGGGCTGCTCGCGGTCGGGATCGGAACGATCGTGGGCATGATCATCGGCCTGCTCTGCGGCTACTGCGAAGGGCGGACCGATCTGGTGCTGCAGCGGGTCATGGACGGGATCCAGGCGATCCCGGGGCTGGTCCTCGCGCTGGCGATCGTCTCGGTGCTGCGGCCGAGCACGACCAACGCGATGATCGCGATCGCGATGGTGATCATCCCGGGCAACTCGCGCATCGTCCGCGGGGCGGTGCTCTCGGCCAAGCAGAACCGCTACGTGGAAGCTGCGCAGGCCATCGGCTGCCGCCACCCGCGCATCATCCTGAGCCACATCCTGCCCAACGTGACCGCGCCGATCCTCGTGATCGCCTCCATCTGGCTCGGCAACGCCATCCTGATCGAGGCGACCCTGTCGTTCCTCGGGGTCGGGACCCAGCCGCCGACGCCGTCCTGGGGGCTCATGCTCAGCAGCACCGGCCGCGCCTTCATGGAGCAGGCCCCGTGGCTCGCCCTCTTCCCCGGCCTCGCGATCAGCCTGGCCGTCCTGGGGTTCAACCTCTTCGGGGACACGCTGCGGGACGCGTGGGACCCGAAGCTCCGTCGAGGGTGAAGTCGGGCTAGGATCCGGGGCTCCCCACCACCACCACCTCGTGCCCGTCCACGACGCGGGCCGCGAGCACACGCCAGCGTGACGGCGCCCGCGCGATCAAGGCCTGCCATCGGGCGCGTGACGTGATCAGGACCTGTCCGGGTGTCGGACTGGCCAGCAGTTCCATCACCTGGGGCGGGGCCACGATCTCGACGACGGGGCGCCGCATGTAGAAATCGTACGAGAGCGGCAGATCCGGATGGCCAACTACGGTTCCGCCGGGGGCGAGATGGGCCGCCGCCGCCGCGGCAAGCGGACGCACGTCGTAGTCGCGCGCCTGGCGCGCCGGGTACCCGACGCCGGCGAGCACCAGGAGCGCGGCGAGCGTGAGGGCCACCGCCACCGTCACGGCGGCCCAAGCGTCACGCCGGGCGAGCGGATACACCCCCGCCGCGCCCAGCGTCACGATCGCGGCGCCGACCGCGCGCTCCCACCACGCCTCGGGGAAGAGTACGGTGTCCTCGCCCGAGCCCAGGGCGGTGGGGCGGAGGATCAGCACCAGCACCATCGTGATGGCGTAGACCGTCGCGATCATGGCGGCGACACGGAGTGGCCGGCTCCTGGACGCTCCACCCCGCGCCACGAACTCGGCGGTGAGCAGGGCGAAGAGAGGATAGATGGGCACCAGGTAGTGGGACCGAGGCTTGCCCGTCAGTACGAGCAGCGCCCACACGGTCAGTGTCCACAGCACGACGCGCCGGCGGCCGTCGTCGGGAGCCTGGCGCCACCACCAGGGCCCGGCCAGCAGAAAGATGGACCACGGGAGGAAGGTGCCGAGTGTCCGCCCGATGCCCTCCAGCCGGCTGAGCGGGCTGCCGTGAAAGAACCAGGTGCCGTAGTGCGAGACGAGCACGTCCGACTGGAAGTGTCCGCGCGACTCGAGGTAGTACGGCACGATCCATGGCAGCGCGCACACCGCCAGGATCAGCAGCCCGAGGGCAGGGCGCAGGCGCGTGAGTGCCCGGCGTCCGTCGGTGCCGAGGACGGCGATCGCGGCCGCGGCCAGCGCGACGTATCCGGCCGGGCCCTTGGTCGCGATCGCGAGCGCGACGCACAGATAGAACCCGACGAGCGACCCGCGCGCCCACTCCGAGCGCCACGCGCGGAGGAACCAGTACAGTGCCCACGTGAGAAAGGCCCCGAGCATCACGTCAGGGATCGAGAGGTGCCCGAACGCGAAGAAGGGTAGCGAGGTCGCCAGGATCAAGCCGGCGAGCAGCCCGGCCAGGTGGCCCCATAGGAGCGTGCCGATCGCCACCACGGCCCCGACCGCCGCGACGCTGGAGAGGACGGACGGGATCGCGCCACTCAGCTCGGTCACCCGCCCGGCCGGCAACGACGCGACCGCGATCGCCCAGAAGTGCAGCTGGGGCTTGTTGAGATAGAGCTGACCACGCAGCTCGGGGACGAGCCAGCGCTGGTGGTCGAGGATATCCTGCGCGAGCAATGAATAGCGGGCCTCGTTGGACGACCACAACACCCGCCGGCCGGCGGGGACGAGCAGAATCAGGGTCGCCAGGGCAAGGATGCCCGTCAGCGCCATACGGTAGTTCTTCATTGGCTTGCCCCATTCTACTCGGGCTCCGGCCGCTGCTTGACATCCTGGGAGGCCTATGGGAGCGTCGCGGCCATCGAGCTCGCAGTCGCGGTGAACGTGTCGAGGCGATCGGGAGGCCCTTCATGATCCGGCGCGCGTCCGCTCCGTTCCACGTCTTCCTCCTGCTCGTCCTGCTGATCGGTCGCCCCGCGGGGGCGGAGGCCCAGGCCAAGCCCGAAGGCGAGATGCGCTGGGCCCTCTACGTGACCCTGGCGCCGGCCTGGTTCGACCCGGCGGAGGTGGTCGGCGTGCTCACCCCGTTCTGGGTGCTCACCGCGATGCACGACGCCCTCGTCAAGCCCATGCCGGGCAACCTCCTGAGCCCGAGCCTGGCCGAGTCCTGGAAAGTGAGCCCGGACCAGCGCGTGTACGAGTTCAAGCTGCGCGAGGGTCTGAAGTTCCACAACGGCGACCCGTTCACCGCCGAGGACGTACGCTTCAGCTTCTACCGCGCGAAGGGCGCCAAGGTTCTCCAGGAAAAGGTGCGCGACGTGGAGATCGTCGGTCCCTACCGCGTCCGCTTCCACCTGCACGAGCCCTGGCCGGACTTCATGACCTTCTACGGAACCTACGCGACCAGCGCGGGCTGGATCGCCCCCAAGAAGTACATGGAGCAGGTGGGGCCGGATGGCTTCAAGAAGAACCCGGTCGGGCTCGGCCCCTACAAGTTCGTGAGCCACACCCCGGGCGTCGAGCTGGTGATGGAGGCCTACGACGGCTACTGGCGCAAGACGCCCTCGGTCAAGCGCCTCGTGTACAAGAGCGTGCTGGAGTCGACCACCCGGGCCGCGATGCTGAAGCGGGGCGAGGTCGATCTGGCCTACCTGCTCGACGCCCCGCAGGCCCTCGAGCTGAAGCGAGATCCCTCCCTCAGGCTCGCGTTCTCCGGCGGCATCGGAACCTACTATCTGGACTTCTTCGATCAATGGGATCCGAAATCCCCCTGGCACGACCGTCGCGTGCGGCTGGCCGCGAGTCACGCGATCGATCGGCAGGCGCTGAGCGACGCGGAGACGCTCGGGGCCTCTCGGGTCACCGGCAACGTCGTGCCCCCCAAGTTCGAGTTCGCGCTGCCCCTCGAGCCCCATCCCTACAATCCGGCGCGCGCCAAGCAGCTGCTCGCGGAGGCGGGCTACCCGAACGGATTCGACGCGGGCGAGCTCTATCCGTGGCCGCCGTACACCTCGATGGCGGAGGCGGTGGGCGGATATCTGGGCGCGGTCGGCATCAAGGTGCGGCTGCGGACGATGGAGCGGGCCGCGTTCTACGCGGCGCTCGCCTCCAAGAAGCTCAAGGGGCTCTGCGTGTGCATCAACGCGGTCTACGGCAACGCGGCCTCGCGGATCGCGGAGACCGTCCCGAGCGACGGGGCCTTCGCCTACGGCGGGTACCCCGACATCGACGCGCTCTACAAGCAGCAGGGGCGGGAGACGGACCCGCGCAAGCGCGAGGCGCTCCTCCACCAGATCCAGCGCCAGCTCCACGAGCGCGTGCGCTTCGCGCCGATCATGGACTACATCTGGCCGAGCGGCGTGGGGCCGAAGGTGGCCGAGCCGGCCCTGATGCTGATCGACCCGTATCCGTGGTCGGCCCCGCTGGAAGACGTCCGCCTGAAGAAGTGACGCGCACCCAGTAAGGACATCTTCCGTGCCGCCGCGACCCCGACGCGCGGTACGCTGCAGCTGTGGCGCGCATCCTCGTGGTGGACGACGAGCCGGACGTCGCCGATCTGGTGGCGCTCATCCTGGGCAACGCCGGGCATCAGGTGGACATCGTCCACGGCGGCCGCGCCGCCCTCGGTCGACTCGAATCCACCGGCTACGACATGCTCATCTGCGATCTCGTGATGCCCAACGTCAACGGGATCGCGGTGTGGGAGGCGGTGCAGGCGCGGCCGGCCCCGCGCCCCCGCGTGGTGTTCCTCTCCGGCTATTACGACGCGGGCGGCTACGAGGAGTTCATCGAGAAGGCGGGAGTGGCCACGCTGCCGAAGCCGTTCGATTTCGTCGCGCTGCCCGATACGATCGCGCGGCTGCTCGAGTCCCCCGGCTAGGCCCCCCCGCCCCCGGCTCGACGGCGACCCTCGGCGGCGAGCAGCTCGTTGGTGGCCAGCAGCTTGACCGAGAGGTCGCGGATGATCGCGACGGCCAGGGCCGGGTTCGTGCGCACGAGATAGTTGAGCCGCTTGGCCGGGATCACGACGAGGGTCACCGGCTCCAGCGCCACCGCGGTCGCCGAGCGCGGCGAGTGGCCGAAGAGGCCCAGCTCCCCCAGCAGCTCGCCCTTGACCAGGACGCGCAGGACCCGCTCCTCGTCGCCCACCTGCTTGCGCACCTCCACCCGGCCGATGTGGATCATGTAGGCCTCGTCCCGAGGCGGATCACCTTCGCGGAAGATGATCTCGCCGGATCGAAAGGTCCGGGTGGTCGCGGTCGCGGTGACGGGTTTGCGGTTCATTGACGCTCCGGCCTCCTATAATAACGGTCGGCCCGGAAATTCTCGGAGCGAATGGAGGAGGCGCACATGCGACTCGTGGGGAAGGTGGCGCTCGTCACGGGCGCGCAGCAGGGGATCGGGCGCGCGATCGCGGTGGCGCTGGCGCGGGAAGGGGCGGACGTCGGGATCAACTTCCTCGACGACGCGGATGCGGCGGAGCGGGTGGCCGGCGAGGTGCGCGCGCTCGGCCGCAAGGCGACCACGGTCAAGGGCGACGTGGCGCGCCGGCCGGACGTGGAGGCCTTCGTGGCCGCGGCCATGGCCGCGCTGGGACCGCCCGACATCCTCGTCAACAACGCGGGAGTGTTCCCGCGCTCCGAGTTCCTCGCGCTCGCGGAAGAGGAGTGGGACCGGGTGCTCGGCGTCAACCTCAAGGGTGGCTTTCTCTGCGCGCAGGCGGCGGCCCGGGCCATGATCGCGGCCGGGCGTCCCGGCGCCATCGTCAACATCTCCTCGTCGGCGATCCGCGGGGACGCGCGCGGCGTGCACTACTCGGCCAGCAAGGCGGGCGTGCTCGGCATGACGCGGGCGATGGCCCTGGCTCTGGCGCCCCACCGGATCCGGGTCAACGCGATCGCGCCCGGGCTCACCGACACCATGCAGCCACGCTACGGCAACACCGAGGAGCAGATCGCGGCGCGGGCGCGCGAGATCCCGCTCGGCCGAATGGCGCAGCCGGCGGAGATCGCGCGGATCGCGGTGTTCCTCGCCAGCGACGACGCGGGTATGATGACCGGCGAGCTGGTCCACGTCAACGGCGGCGCCTACATGGCCTGAGGCCGGGGCGCGCGGGAGGGCGGGCGATGTGCGGGTCGGCGGATGACGCGGTGGAGCTGACGCGTCGGCGGTTCATCGGCGGCACGCTCGCGGCAGCGCTCGGAGCGCCCCTGCTGGCGGGATGCGGCATCCGGGGCCGCCGGCTGGACGACCTCGACCCCCGCGTACCCGCGCTGCTCGCCGACACCGTGTCGGTGGACTTTCACACCCATGCCGCGGGCGCGGGCTACGCGCGCGCGCCGCGCTTCGATCTGGCGGATCACATGCGGCGCGGCCATCTCTCGGTGGTCTGCCTGTGCCACTCGGCCGACGGGCCGGTCATCCGGCGGCCGACGGGCGGCGGGCGCATCCGCCAGTACCGGGATCCCATGCCGGGCGAGCTGCACACGTTCACCGAGCGGCGGCTCGCGTTCATGGACGCGCTCGTCGGCCAGTACGGGATGACGCGCGTCCTCACCCCCGCCGATCTGGAGGCCGCGCAGGCGGCGGGGCGGCCCGCGCTGATCGGCACCATCGAGGGCTGCCAGTTCATGGACGGGCGGCTCGATCGGGTCCAGGAGGTCTACGATCGCGGGGTCCGCCACCTCCAGCTGGTGCACTACATGCCGAGCGACCTGGGCGACCAGCAGACGGAGGACGCGAAGTGGGGCGGCCTGAGCCCGCTCGGCGCCGACGTCATCCGCGAGTGCAACCGCCTCGGCATCGTGATCGACGTGGCGCACGGCACGCAGGCGCTGGTCGAGCAGGCCGCCACGGTGAGCGCGGTGCCGTTCGTGCTCTCCCACACCTCGCTCGCCCGCGGCCCGCTCGCCGCCTACTCCCGGCTGATCTCGGTGCAGCACGCACGGCTCATGGCGCAGGTCGGCGGCGTGGTTGGGGTGTGGCCGAGCGGCTATCAGTTCGTGGACGTTCGCGACTGGGTGGGCGGCATCGCGCGCATGGTGGACGCGGCCGGCATCGATCACGTGGGCATCGGCACCGACATGGAGGGCGGCGTCAACGAGGTGTGGGACGACTACGCCGATCTGCCCGCGGTGGCCGATCTGCTCCTGAAGCAGGGCTTCGGCCCGGCCGAGGCCTCCAAGCTGCTCGGCGGCAACTACGTGCGGGTGTTCCGCCAGGCGGTGGCCGCGCGCAGAGCCTGAGGCGGCGTTGACGCCCCCCGGGCCCTGTGGTACTTGCCCACCGTGATCGTCTATTCGACGCTGTTCATGGCCAACGCGATCCTGGTGGTGGCCCCGCACATCGTCACCGTGCTCGGCCTCGCGATCATGCTCGCGGTGCTCGGCTTCGACCTGCCGGGCGACGGCCTCCGCGGCGCCCTCGACCCGCGGCCCCGGGGCCGGCTCTAGGCATGCGGCTCGACGGGCGAGTGGCCATCGTGACCGGCGCCGCGCACGGCATCGGCCGCGCGATCTGCGTCGAGCTGGCCCGCGAGGGGGCCAGGGTGTGGGCCTGCGACGTGCGGGCCGAGCCGCTCGCGGCCACCCGCGCCGCGGTCGAGGCGGTCCGACCCGGCGGCGGGCAGGCGGAGGTGGTCGACGTGCGCGACGCGTCGGCGGTGAGCGCGTTCGTGGCCCGGGTCGTCGAAGCGGCCGGGCGCATCGACGCGCTGGTCAACAGCGCGGGCGGCGTGGCCGGGCAGACCATGCGGCCGGTCGATGAGGTATCGGACGCCGAGTGGCGCGAGATCTTTGCGATCAACCTCGACGGGGCCTTCCACTTCACACGAGCGGTCGCCCCCGCCATGAAGCGCGCGGGGCGCGGCGCCATCGTGAACATCTCATCCGGCGCCGGGCGATCGTTCAGTCTCACCGGCATTCAGGCCTACGCGGCCGCCAAGGCCGGGCTGATCGGTCTCACCCGCCAGACTGCGCGCGAGCTGGGCCGCCACGGCATCCGGGTGAATTCGGTGGCCCCGGGCTTCCTGCGCTCGAATCCGGCCTCGGAGAAGCAGTGGGAGGCGATGGGCGCGGCCGGCCAGGCGCGTCTGCTCGAGTCGATCGCCCTCGGCCGGCTCGGGGCGCCCGAGGAGATCGCCCGCGCCGTCCTCTTCTTCGTCTCCGACGACGCGGCCTACGTGACCGGGCAGACCATCAGCGTCGATGGCGGTCAGTGGATGCTCGGCTGAGCGGTCGAGCGCGGCCTGGGATAGAATCCGCCGGAGGAGGCGACCGCCATGAGCGAGCCGCGCGTGGTCCGACTCGAGGAAACCGAGCAGGTGAGCTTCGGTCCGCTGTCCCACTACCAGCCGATCATCGGCGACGACGCCGGCACCACGCCGGTGCGCACCGGGATCCAGACCGCGCGGCCGGGCTACGTGGCCCCGGTGCACTCCCACCCGTACCTCGAGATCCTCCACATCCTCGACGGGGAAGCGGAGGCCTGGGTCGACGGGCAGGAGGATCGCGCGGTGCGGCTCCGCCGGGGCGACACCATCGCGATGCCACCCGATACGCCGCATTCGTTCCGGGTGGTGGGCGATCAGGTGCTGCGTCTCCTGGGCACCCACGCCTCGCCCACCCGCATCGTGGACTACAAGGACGGGGGCTCGAGCGACGCCCGCGGCTACCGGGTACAGCCGTGAGGCTCGGCGTCAGCGTCCCGACGGCCCGACCAGACGGGTCGCCGCTCACCGGGGACGCGCTGGTCGGCAGCGCCGAGCAGATCGAGCGGGCCGGATTCGACAGCGCCTGGTTCTTCGACGCGATCGGCCGCGGCTTCATCCTCCCGGACCCGCTGATCGGCGCCGCCGTCGCGGCCGCGGTGACGAAGCGCATCGAGATCGGCACCGGCGTGCTGCAGGTGCCGCTGCGCAATCCGGTGGAGCTCGCCCATCGCATCCTCACCGTCCACCTGATCAGCCAGGGGCGGCTGCTGCTCGGGGTGGGCGCGGGCTCGACCAGGGGCGACTTCGACGCGCTCGGGCTCGACTTCACCCGCCGCATGCAGGCGCTCGAGGACGGGCTGTCGGTGATGCGCCGGCTCTGGCGCGGCGAGAAGGTCGGCGCCGTCGACCTCACCCCGTGGCCGGCCGCGCAGGGCGGGCCCGCGGTGCTCATCGGGAGCTGGAAGGGGGAGCGCTGGATCCCGCGGGCCGCGAAGGAGTTCGATGGCTGGATCGCCTCCGGGGCCAAGACCAGCCTGAACACCCTCGTCGACGGGATCAAGCGCTACCGGGCCGCCGGCGGCAAGCGGGCCATCGTGACGAACCTCGCGGTCGATCTCACCGCTCCGACCGACCCGCGCGACGACGACGGCCCCTTTCACCTGCGCTGCGCGCCCGAGGCGGCGGCCCGACGCCTGCAGCAGCTCCGCGACCTCGGCTTCGACGACGCGGTGCTGCTGCTCAAGACGCCCACCGAGGCCAACCTGGCCGCGGCGCGCGCGCTCCTACGCTAGCCGGCGCCCTCCCGCGCCATGAGCCAGACCGCCGACGTGGTGGTGGTGGGTGGCGGTGTCAACGGGGCCAGCATCGGGCACGCGCTGGCCTCGCGAGGCGTCAAGGTCGTCCTGGTGGAGAAGGGCGCGCTCGCGGGCGGGGCCTCCGGGCGGTCGAGCGCGCTCGTCCGGATGCACTACACCAACGAGTGGGACGCGCGCCTGGCCTGGGCGAGCTTCCCGGTCTTCCGCCACTGGGCCGAGCTGATGGGCGGGCCCGCGGTATTCACCCGCACCGGGTTCGTCAACGTGGTCGCCCCGCGGTACGCGGATCACCTGCGGCGCAACGTCCTGATGCTCCGCCGCATCGGGGTGAACACGACCGCGATCACGCCGGCCGAGCTGCGAGAGCTGCAGCCCTTCGCCCACGTCGACGACGTCGGCGCCGCCGCCTACGAGCCGGACAGCGGCTACGCGAATCCCGCCGAGACCGTGGAGGGCTTCCGCCGCCGCGCCGTCGAGCTGGGGGCCCGCGTGCTGCAATGGACCGCGGTGACGCGCATCGACCGGCGCGACAGCCGCGTGCTCGGGGTCGAGACCTCGGCCGGGCGCATCGACGCGGGCAGCGTGGTGGTGGCCGCGGGCGCCTGGTCGCGGCGGCTCTGCGAGGAGATCGGACTGTCGCTTCCCGCGCGGCCCAAGGCCATCGACACGGTGGCGGTGAGCCGGCCCGCCGACCTGCGCGACCCGCACATGGTCTTCATCGACAACGTGCAGGGCAACTACTTCCGGCCGGAGGCGGGCGGGCTGACCCTGGTCGGGGTGCCGTGCCAGGAGTGGGACATCGATCCGGACACGCTCGGCGGCGGTCTGCCGCCGCACGCGGCCGGCCTTGGGGCGGCCCTGCTCACCCACCGCATTCCGGCGATGGAGCGCGCGACCCTCGCCCGCGGCTATCGGGCCTTCGACGGCTACAGCCCGGATCGGCACGCGATCCTCGGCCGCGTCGATGGTATCGACGGCCTCTACGTGGCCACCGCGTTCAGCGGCTCGGGCTTCAAGATCGCGCCGGCGGTCGGCGCGTGCATGGCCGAGCTCATCACGGAAGGGCGCGCCAAGACCGTGGACATCGACGCGTTCAGCCTGAGACGCTTCGCCGAGGGCCGGACCGTGGATGGCCCGTATCCCTACGCCACCCGGCCGGACTACGTGGATCCGGCGCAGGCCTTGCGGGCCTGCCCGCGGATCTGATGGACGCGCCGCCCGCCGGCCGTCCGCCCGGCGTCGAGTTCTCCACCTTCACGGTGATCGGCCGCTGCCGGCGCACCGGCCGGCTGGGTGTCGGCACCGCGACGCGCTCGCTCGCGGTCGGGGCGCGAGTGCCGCACGTGCGGGCGGGACTGGGCGCCGTCGCGATCATGGCCATCGCCGACGCCCGGCTCGGCCAGATGGCCATGCGCCTGCTCGAGCTGGGCTACAAGGCGCCCGCGGTGGTGGAGGAGCTCGTGCGCGCCGACCCGTACGCGGAGTACCGACAGCTCGGCGTGATCGACGCCGACGGCTTCGCGGCGGCGCGCACCGGCCAGAAGAACCGGGCGTGGGCCGGGCACCGCGTGTGCGACGACTACATCGTGCTCGGCAACTACCTCACCGGGGAGCACATCCTCGACGCCATGGAACAGGCCTTTACGCGGTGTGCGGGCGACGATCTCGAAGAGCGGCTGATGCAGGGGATCGAGGCCGGCCGGGACGCCGGAGGGCAGCACGGCGGCCAGCAGTCGGCCGCCCTGCTCGTCCACGAGGACCGGCCCTTCGCCCACGTGGACCTCCGCGTCGACGTGCACCCGGAGCCGGTGGGCGAGCTGCGGCGGGTCTTCGACGCCTATCGCCCGGCGATCCCGTACTACAACCTGCGCCAGGTCGACGCGCGGGTGCCCCCGCTGCCCGACTGGCTCCGGGACCGCCCGCGCTGACGGCCCGGCGCGGCTCCGGATCAGCTCCCGGTCGCGGCCCGGATCGCGCGCCACACGCGCTCCGGCGTCAGCGGCATCTCCAGGTGCTCGACGCCCAGCGGGGCCAGCGCGTCGACCGCCGCGTTGACGACCGCGCCGAGGGCCGGGGTCGTCCCGCCCTCGCCCCCGCCGCGGAGGCCGAGCGGGTTGGCGGTCGACTCGACCTCGCTGATCTCGGTGGCGAACGACGGCAGCATGTCGGCGCGGGGCATCGTGTAGTCCATGAACGTCGCGGAGCGGAGCTGGCCCGACTCCGGGTCGTAGTCGCAGAGCTCG
>Ga0335070_10002759_pt1 | contig 20425 bp, 23 predicted proteins | sample Lox_Sample_13_FD_206722 | JGI IMG/M metagenome (GOLD analysis project Ga0335070, IMG submission 206722) | Soil microbial communities from Loxahatchee National Wildlife Refuge, Florida, United States - Lox_Sample_1.3 | ecosystem: Environmental > Terrestrial > Soil > Wetlands | place: USA...
GCAGGTTGGCGTAATGCTTACGGAACGTCTTGATCAAGTCCCGCTCGATGATTTCGGCTGCGCCAATCGAACGCTTCTGCCCGAAGACTCGCTGAAATGAGGGAGCCAGGGTGCCGTAGGACTGTGACTGACCGCGAAATGCCCACCCGGGGCCCTGCTGAGGCGGCAGTAATGACTCTTGTAGATCAATCAAGTCGGCCGGGGAGGTAGCCGGAGGCGACGTAATGTCATCGATATTCATCGACAGCCTTCACAGAGCGCCGAGCCCCGCGCAGGCGCGAGGCGCAACGTTCTAGATTAGATCTCAGTCCAGCACACGGGTCAAGCACTACGATCGGAACGGAATCTTTCGGCTGGGGGGCTGCAAAAGTTCGGGCGATAAGCGCACACTCTGGAAAAACACAGAGAAACAAAGCAGGAAATGGTAGTGAATTTTCGCTTGACTTCGTCAGATATCTGAATTAATATCCCAGGACTCGCAGACAACGAATGAACCGGCGTTCGCGGTTCATTCCGCGGTTTCAGAAAGGAGCTCTTATGCGAAACCTCTCCCTCTCGTTGGCGCTGGCCGTACTTTGTGTGCCGGTTCTGCCCGGCTGGGGCCCGGAAGGTCACGAAATCGTCGCGAACATCGCTCTCCACTACCTGACGCCTGCCGCAAGGGCACGACTTGCCGCGATCTTGCAGACCGACGCCGCGAGCGTCAACTTGGCCCAAATCGCAAACTGGGCTGATCAAATCAGGCCAACACGCCCGGAAACTGCTCCCTGGCATTTCGTGGATATTCCGCTCAAACGTAAGGTTTTTGATGCATCCGTCGATTGCAAAGGAGACAATTGCGTGGTTGCGCAACTGACGAGCGAGATTGGCGCGCTGAAGAACTCGCAAACACCCAGTGACCTGGAGACGTTGAAATTCCTGGTGCATTTCATGGGCGATATTCACCAGCCATTACACTGTGCCGATAACAACGACCGCGGCGGCAACAATGTGCATGTGCGCTTCTTAGACCTGCACATGAACCTGCACAAGGTTTGGGATAGCGGCCTGCTGGATCAACTCGTGGATGAGGAGCAGCTCACCGCCGACTTAATCAATCAGATCACGCCGGATGACAAGGACAAGTGGTCCGCCGGTACACCCGAAACGTGGGCCGTGGAATCGCACACATTCGCGGTCAGCCCCGCGTACGCTCTGGTACCGGCGCGTCACGGCCGTCCCCTCCCTGTCCTTGATGAAGATTATGAGACCGCGGCTGATCCGGTTGTCAGTACGCAACTGCAAAAGGCCGGTGTCCGGCTTGCGATGATTCTCAACCAAATCGCCGGATCGAATTAGTTCTGGTTTCTTGGCCTCACGCCCGCACCACCGGGCACGGAGACTGGCGGATGATAGCGTAGGCGTTGGATCGCAGGCCGCCCAGCGTCTCATGCAGGTGGCCCTGGCCGATGACCACCACATCGGCTTCATGCTGGAGAGCAGCGCTGCGAACGGTTTCGGCGATCTTGCCGCCTCCGACGCAAATGCGCGCCGATGTGCCCGCTTTCTTTTGCAGATCGCCGATGTACTCGCGCGCGTGTTCCGCCACGTAGTTGCGAAAACGGGTCTCCCCCGGCGCGACCGGCCCGGCAAGAGCGGGGATGGCGTGGACCAGCGTCAATTCGGCGTCGAAGGCGCGTGCGAACGCAGCCGCCCAACGGATCGCCGGCAGGCTCTCTTCGGTCAGGTCCACGGCGCACAGCACGGACTCACGCGACTCTCGCGCGAAGGAGGCTTCTTCGTGCACGTCGGTCCAAACCGGGCACTCCGCGTCATGCAGAACCTTGGCGGTAACCGAACCCATCAGCAGGCGGCGAAACGGCCCGTAGCCGTGCGTGGGCATCATGATCAGGCTCACGCCGTTCCGGAACGCGTAGTCGGCGATGACTGTAGCTGGCTCTCCCTTTTCAACCACTCTCTGGACGCCCGTGTCCCCAGGCAACTCCCGGGCCAGGTACTGATCGAGCGCCTTCTGCCGGGATTGGGTCAGTTGCTGAGCATCCAGGGTTTCCAACTCGGCCGGGGCGAACTCGCCGTACCAGAGCGGAGGCATCTGGAGCACATGGAGCATGACGATCTCGGCGTTGAAATCCCTCGCCATGGTCATGACGTGCGGCGCGGCGGCGGTGCAGCGTTCGGAGAAATCCACGGGAAACAGAATGCGGTCCAGTTGGAGCATACAGCCCCCTTTTTTTGATCTTCCGGCAGCAAGCCTCTTTCCACTCCTCGGCAGGCTTGTTGGCAGCCGAATTGCCCGCTGAATCGTGCCTCTGAAAGGAAAACTCGCCATGCCTATTGGGGATATTTGCATTCGGGAAGTCGTGACGGCTACGCGCGATACGACCATCCAGGAGGCCGCCCAACTGATGCGCGAGAACCATGTGGGCGACCTGGTAGTGATGCAAGGATCAAACGGAAACCGCACGCCTGTGGGGATCGTCACCGACCGCGACATTGTAGTTGCGGTCGTAGCGCCGGATCTCGACCCGGCGGTGCTGACTCTGGAAGACATCATGAGTCCGGAGTTGGAAACCGCCATGGAGGATCAAGGCGTCTTCGAAACCATCAACCAGATGAGGGCCGCCGGTGTGCGCCGCCTTCCTGTGGTTACCAGAGCCGGCACGCTGGTTGGCATCCTTTCCATCGACGACCTGGTTCAGTTGCTCGCGGAGGAGATGACCGAACTGGCCAAGCTGATTTCCCGCGAGCAACGCAAAGAGGCGCACGCCCGCAGATAGCGGGACACCGCGCTCTACTGGGAAGCCTCACCCACGTGTTTGAGGAATAGTGCGCACGAGACCCACAAGTTGCTGTGAGATCGCAGCGATTCTAGGGGAACTCGATTTCGGCAAGGTTCGTGCACGCCGTTCAGCAATTACAGACAACGCAACGTATCAAGGGGGCGCCCCCCGACGATCACCGGCGTGCTCCCAGCGCGCCTTCTGCGAGAGCGGTGGCCGGCCGGTCACCGCTCACAGATGTCGGGGAAACGCTGAGTTCACCAGCGGCGTGGCCTGAGATCTCGAATACCCGTGACGGAGACCAGGTTTGCGCCGCGTGAGATGCCCGCGTGTCGATGGCGGCGAACCGCCTGCGGGTACCTCACGCCACGGGGGCTACTGGTTGCCATAGCCCCCGTGGCTCTTTAGGCAAGATACCTTTCCCCTAATAAGTTACCGTTATGAAAAGCTGTTGGTCGAGGAGTTGAGGCTGCCATTCCGCAGTGGCCAGCAAGACGTCATAGCGGCCGGGCGGCATCGACTTCGGTAGCCGGAACTTGATGGATTCATTGGTCTGCTGAATGATGTGGGCCAGGGCGGTGAGATCCGGGTTGGTAAGAACGACGTCGCGGACGTGCGACCGGTCCAGATACTCGCCGGATGCCACCACGATTTCCCCGGCCTGCACAACCTCGGGCTCGACTTTGCTTATGTGAGGCGCCTGGCGAGGTTCCCGGGCGAAATTCGCAGGCAGGCAAAGGCTAACTGCCAATGCGACAGCCATTCGAACTGCGGCTCCGGGCATGGCCGCTTCCCTTCCCGCTAGTGTTTCCAGGGCCGGTCCGTCACCAGATCGGGATGATCCGCGCGGAACGTCTCGAGGATCTTGCACTGCGAGCACACGGGTTTGTGCGTGGCGAGTGCGTCAGGTATGGCCTCGGGAAGAATCGCATTCCACTCGATGATGGCGCCAGTCGGGCTGAGCAGCGCGGGCTTGTGTTCCAGCCATTGGATCTCGTCGAAGGTGCGGTGGCAGCAAGCGCACTCCTTGCCCCTGTACCAGGCAGCCAGCATTTTTCGGAGGCTGCAGCCGATTGGTGAGAGGTCGATTTGCAGAATGCAGTCCTGCGGGCAGTTTTGGCGCTCTGGCCAGCGAGAACAGTCATCCAGACGAAGATGAGGGGCGCCGAACAAGCGGGTAACCGCTGCACGCGGAGCATCCACCTCCACCGCCGCAAATTTTTCGGTTTCCGGGCAGGTTACGATGCGCGTTCCGTGATAGTTGAAGAACGTGCGCAGGAAGGATCGGACTGCAAACACGAATCCGACCAGAACCGCGATTCCCGCCAGCGCATAGAGTGTGTACAGCGCTGTGATGGACGATCGGAAGAACTCGTCAATGGCCGCCATGGCATCCCCCTTTTGCCATTTCCCCTGCACCAGCACGGCCACTATCTAGTTACTTCAATCTAATGGCGTTATGTTCATGAAACCCGGGAGGAATTTCGCTCAAGCTTGCGGCAATTCACCCATCATTGGTCTGCTGGGCGCGGCATTCTCGATGGCCGCGCAGTCACTTTGTATCCGGACGGGACTTGAAACAAGGATGCGTCCGGTTCGGCGCGAACGATGTCGGTCAACTGCATGGTGGTCGTACCGAAGCGAGGATCGGAAGTCTTGATGAGCACGGGGACTTTCAGGTCAGTGGACACCCAGGCTTCACGGACAATGCGGATCGGCTGCTGATTTCCCATTTCGCCGGCGGGAATGGTTCGTGTGGTTCGTGTTCCGGTAGCGGCCAGACCATTAATGACCTGAGTTCCCAAGTCCTCGGTTTGCACCTGGGAGGAGCCCTGCCGCTGCGCGTGGCGAGGCGCGGCGCTTTCGGTTGCGTTGTGATGATGCATGGGAGTGCTGATGGCAGTCATGGTCGACGAGCGGAGTATATGGGAGTAGCCGGCGACGGGATCAAAGATGGCGGTGACGGCCGGAGCTCCTGCACGGGCTCCGGTGTGCTCCATCCGGACCCGGCCCTGACTGTCGCGGAACACCTTGGTTTGCTCCTGGCGCGTGACCTGGTTGCCATCGGCGAGCGTCTGCTGGCTCACGGTGGTCTGCATCGCCGCATAAGGCGCTCCGGTGACGGGGGTTCGTGAACCCGGGCCCATGGACATCATGCCGAACCTGGGTCCGAAGCCGCCACGCCCTTCGCCACGCGGCGCTTGGGCCTGCGCGGCCAGGCAAAAGGAAAACGCTCCGAAGATGCAAAGCTGCAACGTTTTTTTCATGACAGTTCCTCCTTACTGCAATTCTGAAAACTCTGCGAGCACCCGCACGCCGCGGGGGAAGCCGTCTTCACCCACGAGGATGTCGGCGGGGATTTGGGCGCCCTCGGTGGCATCGACATCAATGCCCATGCGAGCCAGCGCTGCAGGCTCGAGTTCAGTCCGAATCACGCGCACCAATTCGCCGGTGGCCAAGGGGGGCGCATAGGGCACATCCACGAAGCCGGCGTCATCAGCGGCCGCGTCGGATGCGGAATCGATTGCCACCGCCGCCGCAGGTTTCGCAGCGGGACGCCGCCAATCATGCGTCACAGCAACAGCCACCAGCAGAACCGCTGCTGCGCTGAGCGCCCATCTCGCCCAGAGGCGGAAGCCACCCTGATGAGCCCGCTCGAACTCGAGCATGAGCTGCCGCCGGCGAAAAGCGGACGGCTGCCAAGCCGCGGCGGCCTGGCGAATCACCTGGAACCGCGCGCTCAGGCGGCGCTCGTCTTCCCAACGCTCGGCGCAGCGGGCGCAATAGCGCATGTGATTCTGAAGCTCCGGCCCGGGAAGCTGACCCGAGCGCGCACATTCCACAAGTTCCACGGCCCATCCATGACAATTCATGGCATCACCTCGCGATCACTCCGGCGGATACGGAGAGCGGCTTCAATCGGGCGGCGAGCAGCATGCGTGCGCGATGCAACCGCGAACGGACCGTTCCCACCGGGCATCCCATCAGGCGCGCCACGTCCTCATAACTTCGCTCCTCCAAGTCGCAAAGGATAACGGCATCGCGGTACTGGCGAGGCAGCTCGCGCAGAGCCGCATAGAGCGCCGCGGTTCTTTCGTTTCTGATGAGATCTCCCAAAATGTTGTGCTCCACGGCGGTATCGCCGGCTTCTTCCACCGTCTGGTGCCGCCGCATGACGCGAATGAGATTCCGCGCCATGCCGTAAAGATAAGCCTCCAGCGGGCCGCGGCCGGGATCAAAGCCCGCGTCCGGCCGGATCAGCCGCAAAAAGACCTCATGCGCTACTTCTTCGGCAGCCGTGTGACTGCCGGAAACATGCAGCGCATAGCGATAAAGCGAAGGCGCTCGCCGTTCATAGAGCTCCGCGAAAGCCTTCCGGTCGCCTTTCCTTGTTCGCCGATAGAGATCCTCGTCGGTCGGTTCCATTAAGGCGTCACGTTGTATTGCGTTTCAGGGGTAAAAAGTTCCATCGGGAAGGCGGGAAAAATGGGGTCGGGCGTGCCCGACCCCTGCGTTGTCTGACCTTCCTTATTAATGGGCGTTACGGGAGGCACGATGGTTTCCCAAGCCGGTATTCTGGAGCGTCTACCGGGGGAAGGAGTTGTAGCGGTACGCGCCGTCATCCTGACGGTAGCGTTGCTAGTCGCGGTGTCTGCTCTCAAAGCACTGCACCGAAAATCCAGTTCTTTTCAACATAACTTCAACCCTCTCATTGCGAGAGTGGCTGGCTGCCAATCTCTACTGGATTGGAGAGAAGGAGGTGGGGCGGCGGCTGTAGATGGGCAAGCTGGTGGCAAGGGCTGTTCGCAACAGCTATCGTGTACACTCGACGGCGACACAGCATGTGTGACGATGTTGAAACCGTGCTCGCTTAATGCCGTGTGAGATAGAATCATTCAACGCTGTATGCCTCTTTCTCCTGGTACGCGCCTGGGGCCCTACGAGATTGTTTCGCCACTCGGGGCCGGAGGCATGGGCGAGGTTTATCGTGCCAGAGACATTCGGCTCGACCGCACTGTAGCGATCAAAGTCCTGCCGGCGCATCTCTCCTCGAATCCTGATTTGCGCGCCCGGTTTGAGCGTGAAGCCAAGACCATTTCGGCGCTGCAGCACGCCAACATCTGCGTTCTGTACGATGTCGGCAAAGAGGCGGATATCGACTTCCTGGTGATGGAATACCTGGAAGGCGAGACGCTGGCGGCGCGCATAGCACGAAAACCGCTGTCGCTCGACGAGTCGCTGCGCATCGCGATTGACGTCGCCATCGCTTTGGATACAGCGCACCGCCACGGTGTGATGCACCGGGACTTGAAGCCGGGCAACATCATGCTGACCAAGAGCGGAGCCAAGCTGATGGATTTCGGTCTTGCCAAGCCGCATGGGCTTGCGGCCAGCGGCTCGGCACCGGCGTTTTCCGCGGTGGCCACGATGACAAGCCCGGCTTCGCCCATCACGACGGCGGGCACGGTGGTGGGCACCGTGCAGTACATGAGTCCGGAGCAGATCCAGGGCCACGAAGCGGATGCCCGGAGCGACCTGTTCGCTCTTGGGGCGACGCTCTACGAGATGCTCTCGGGCAAAAGGGCATTCGAGGGCAAGAGCCAGCTCTCTGTGGCGGGCGCCATCCTCGAGAAGGATCCGACACCCCTTAAGACTCTGCAACCCCTAACGCCGCTGTCGCTCGAGAGGGTGGTGAACAAGTGTTTGGCGAAAGACCCCGAGGACCGCTGGCAGAACGCCCGCGATCTGGCGACCCAGCTCCGCTGGATTGCGGAGGGGGGAGCACCCGGCACAGCAGCGGGTAGTCAGACCGTCACGGGAGGGCAGAAGCGTGAGTTACTGTATGGGGCTCTGGCGCTGGCACTCGTTTTCCTTCTGGCGGCTATCTTCAGCGCTGTTTCGTACTGGCGTCTCGCGCGGGCCCCGGCGCGCACCATCGCCTCGCAGATTTTGCCGCCTGAAAACACCCGGTTCAGCTTCGGCGGAGCGACTCTCTTGCTCCCTGTGCTCTCTCCGGATGGACACGCTCTAGCCTTTCCCGAAGTGGACGAGAACGGGAAGCTCATGCTTTGGGTCCGTCCACTGAATTCGCTTGCGGCTCATCCGCTGCCCGGAACCGAAGGGGTGCGTGCTCCGTTCTGGTCGCCGGACAGCCGCGCGCTAGGGTTCTTTGCTGATGGCAAGCTGAAGACCATTGATGCATCCGGAGGCCCGCCCACCGTCGTTGCTGCTGCCCCAGATGCTGGAGGCGGAAGCTGGAACCGCGACGAAACCATCCTGTTTGTGCCGGATAACAAAACTCTCTACCGGGTGCCAGCCGCAGGTGGGAATCCGGTGCTCGTCCTCACGCCGGATGCTTCCAAATTCTCATTTTTCGGAGCCCCGAAATTTCTGCCAGACGGGAAACATTTCCTGTATTGGGCGGAGGGTCGCGATCATACACTGTCGGGAACCTACTTTGCCTCGCTGGAAGCGAAAGAACAGCGGCTGCTCGTAAGGGATGCAGGCGGCGCCTCATACGCTTCGGGGTTTCTGGTCTTCGTTCGAGGGGAAACGCTCAATGGAACGCTTATGGTGCAACCTTTCGATCCGGTAGCGGGGCAATTGAAAGGAGATCCTCAGCCGATCGTGGAACATGTCGCCGTCAATTTTTTGGGAGGCGTGTTTGCTGTTTCCGAAAACGGCCTGCTGATTTATCAGGTAGTCGGCGCGGAAATCGAGAAACGATTGACCTGGCTTGACCGCACCGGCAAGAATCTCGGTGTCACGGGCGAGGCCAAAGACTATTACGACCTGCGGCTCTCGCCGGATGGGCGAAAGCTCGCGGTCAATGCCAGTTATCCTGCCGGTTCTCTGAACAGCGAAATCTGGGTGGAGGAATTGGCGCGTTCCGTTCATATGCGACTTACTATCGATCCAGAAACCGACCATGGCATTCCAGTCTGGTCACCGGACGGCAACTGGATCGTGTTCGGCGCTCTCCAAGGCAAAGCCCGCGAAGGCATTTACCAGAAGCCTTCCAATGGCGCAGGTAGCGAAGCGCTGCTGCTGCCGAATGAGAACCCCACTGGTCAGATTTGGCCTACCAGCTGGTCTCACGACGGCAGATTCATTCTTTATACGCACGGAGACATAGGCCTTTCACAAACCGATATCTGGCTCCTGCCGCTGGCCGGCGACCGTAAACCTCGGCTCTTTGTGCAGGTCCCGCCCGCCGTCTCAGACGGGCAGTTCTCTCCCGATGGCCGGTGGGTGGCCTATACCTCCCGGGAATCCGGTCGAGACGAAGTATATGTGGTGCCGTTCGATACTCCCAAGGCCTTGAATCCAGTTTCGGCAGCCGCCATCGCCACGGGCGGCGGCAAATGGCAGATTTCGCCCAATGGGGGCCGTTGCCCGAGGTGGCGAGGGGATAGCAAGGAAATCTTCTACCTCTCCCGCTCAAACCAGATGATGGCCTCCGAAGTCGAGGCGAATGGCAATAGTATCCAGGTACGCACGCCGCGGGCTCTCTTCAGATCGGCAATTCAATCAGCTCCGTTTGCTCCTTACGACGTAACCGCGGACGGGAAGAAGTTCGTCATTAACACGCTCAGCGAGCACGACGAGCCCCTTACCCTGTTGGTGAACTGGACGGCGAGTCTGAAGAAGTAATGAGTCTTGTGACTGGCACAAAACTCCGCCCGCACGAAAACTCTTACGCCCATCAGCACTGATGGCAAGGGCCAATTCTGCCCGCTTGATATGGCGATCAGGTCGAGATTTGCGCATCCTCAAAGCGAATGAGGATTGCTGGTGCGAAATCCCCATGTAGTTCGCTAACGGTTAGATGGATGGTGGGGCGGTTACCGACAGTGACCGTGCGCCACTCGTGCGCCGCGCACCTGGATGTTGGTGCGATCAGCACCTCCGCCGGCCGCTATGGCAGCGGCTCGTTGCGCGGTACAATTTGACTCGCGCATCTCGAGGATCCGAGTTCCGGAATGATCGGACGCACCACTTCGTCACTACGAGATCGTCGAAAAACTGGGCGCGGCGGGATGGGCGTGGTTTACAAAGCTCGGGATAGACATCTGGATGGCTTCGTCGTGGCTGTCTCTCCGGATGCAGCGAGCTGATGCTGGTAGCGAATTTTGATTGAGGGCCTGGGCCAATCAAGTGCCGAATCCGGGCCGAGCATGCTCGGCCCCTACGACGCCTGCGAAAGCGCCTGTGGGGGCGAGGACGCCCGACCCGGCGCAGTACTAGCGGCAGAACGGGCCGTAGATGTAGCGGTCGCCAGCCCGATGGTAGCGTTGCCAATCGCGATCGCGGTCATTACGATCTCGCCGCACTGGCTCGACGCGATTGCGAAAATCATGCCGCTCGTGGTCATTGCGCGCATCAGCGTAGCTGGAGTTGTGACGATCACCATCGCGGTCCGCTGCGAACAGCGATACCGGCTGTATGCAGGTCAGCATCGCAAATAGCGCTGCACCGGATATTCCGATTCTCTTCAACATGGCCTTAACCCTCTCATTCCGAGACCGGCCATCTGCCAGTCTCTAAAGGGTTGGACTCGACGGAGAGGGGCGGCGACCGTAAGGAATTGTGTTTAGGGGATTAACGTTCATTCACGCCTTCACCGTACCGATATGTTGTCCACCCAGACCAATTCGCAGGCGCCGGCGCCGGTGTCGGTGCGGCTGAGCGAACTGCGCCACGTGGAGCCGTCGGGCCCGCGGGCTTCGACCAGATAACCGTTCAACTTGATCAGCTTGCCCGAGCGGACGGAACGCAGAACATCCTTCACCTGGGAGCTAGCGGGGATCATGTGCATGTTCGCACTGTGCGCGCTCATTTCGTCCAGCGGGAGTGGGAACTTCGCATGTCGCGCCCAGTAGCGATACCAGCGTTGGCCCTGCCAGAACGACAGTTCATCCACTACACTCTGATCAGACATGCGTCCCCAGCCGAGCGCCAGGTCGACGGGCGAGAGATCGGCGCCGCGATCGAGCCAGTAGGGCTCGGTGTGGAGCACGCGCGCGCGAAGCTGGAACTCGGCGAGAGGCATGATCTGATATTTGCCCGCTTGCCACGAGCGTGAAGTAGAAAGCAATTCCTGATGGGGCTCTTCGGGAATAAGAACGCCGGGCGGGTACCGTGGCTCGATGGTATCGAAGAGATAGATAACGATAGATATCAGCAGGAAGCCAATGATGAGCGCCTTGAGCACTAAGGCAATTGTAGCGGGGAAGACCAGGGACAGTGAGGTGACATTGTGGCTATTTTCCGCTCCCTTTGGTCGCGGCTCGGTTTCGTGTTCAGCCAGACGTCGACGCGCGGGGTGTCCCAGTTGTAGGGCTTGATGAGAAGGTCGAGGGCGCCGTCGCCATTCAGGTCGGCGACTCTGGATTCGTGGTTGCCGATTCCGGGGTATTCGATTTTCTGGAAATTGCCCTTGCCGTCGCCAAGGAAGATCCACATGCGCGCGCCGGGGTTGTCGGGTTCGGCAGCCTTCTCGGTCCACTTCCCCATCTCGGCGCAGAAGATGTCCAGGTTGCCGTCGCTGTCGATGTCAGCGATTTCGAGGCTGTGTCCGTGAATGACGTCGTGATCGAGCAGGTCGTGGCCGGCCCACGCGCCATTCACGTGCTCGTACCACTTGAGCCTTCCCACGCGATCGCCGGGCACGAAGACCACCTCGGGCCAGCCGCCCTTTTTCAACTGGCCGGCGGCGGCGCGAGTGAAGCGCTGGGCATCATCGATGATGTTGGGAGTGAAGCTGCCGTCGGGGTTGTGCTTGAACCACCGGCCTCCGGCGACGATGTCGTCGATGCCGTCGCCATCGATATCGATTTTGGCGAGGCCTTCGGAAATCGAGCCGGCGGTGAAGATCTCGCGGTAGGGCCACGGCTGGGTGTTGCGGGGATCGGCGGGAAATTTAGCCAGATAGAGTTTGAGCGCGCCCTGGTTCCAGAAAACCAGTTCGGGTTTGCCGTCGCCGTCGAAGTCGCCGGCGATCAGGTCGTGATGCTGGCCTTTGCCGGCGTCCTTGATGATATGGCGCTTCCACGGGACGTTGGGATCAAAGTTGGGATGCGGGTTCTCCCACCACCACACGTGATTGTCGGAGTAATCCGCGCCGGCGATGATGTCGAGGTCGCCGTCGCCATCCACGTCGGCCAGCGTGCCGCCGGCTTCGATGGGCACGAGCTGATTTTCGACCACGTATTTCGTCCAGCCGTTTTTGATGCGCCGGTACCAAAGGATTGCAGGCGCGGTGGCTCGCGCGGTGATGAGGAAATCGTTGACGCCGTCTTTGTCGAGGTCGCCGACGATGGCGCCTGTTTGCTGGAGGGAAGGGCCGGGCGCGGGGAGGTCGCCGGTTTTGCTGGAGAGTTTGGTCCAGTGCAGGGTGCGGTGATCCTGCGCGGCCGTGAAAAACGCAGCGCCGAAGAGAGCAATGGCGAGGAGGGTTCGCTGCATGCGCTCATGGTAACCGAAGCGGCGGCGGGACGGTGAGATAATCACGTCATGAATCGCCGCAAGTTCCTTCAACAATCCGCCGTTGGACTGGCGGGAGCAGCCGCCCTGTCGCGGGTGGGGGCGCAGCCATCCAATCCGCAAGCCGCGCGCATCGGCATCTCCACCTGGAGCTTTCACAATTTCTTCAGCACCACGCGCGATGATAATGCTCCGCCGCTCGCGGGGAAGCCATGGGATGCGCGGGATTTTCCGGACATGATGGCGGACCGCTACCACGTGCACCAGATGGAGATCGTGGCCCCGCATATTTCGGCGGATGCTTCGTACATCCGCGATCTGAAGGCGCGGATCGAGCGCGCGCATTCGCACCTGGTGAACATTCCGGTGGACATTCCGGAACTGGACCAGGGCGGCGGGCTTTCCGATCCGGACGCCAAGCTACGGGAAAAGATCATTGCCGCGTGCAAGAAGTGGATCGACATTGCGCATGAACTGGGAGCGCGCTCGGTGCGCTGCGATCCCGGCAAGATCAACACCGCGAATCTGGCGCCCACGGTGGCATCGTACAAGGCGCTGGCGGCCTACGGGGCTCCCAAGGACATTTTCGTGATCATCGAGAATCATGGAGGCGTAGGGTCGGAGCACCCGGAGGAGCTGGTGGAGCTGTTCAAAGCGGTGGGCAAGAATTGCGGCGCGCTGCCCGATTTTGGGAATTTCCCGGATGAAGCCACGCGGCAGAAGGGGCTGAAAATGCTGTTTCCTTTCAGCCGCACGGTGTGCCACGCGAAGGGTCTGAAATTCGATGACAAGGGGAACGAGACGGCATTCGATTTCGCCCAGTGCGTGAAGACGTCGAAGGCGGCTGGGTTCAAGGGAGTGTACTCGATCGAGTACGAAGGCGAGGGCGATCCGTACCAGGGAGTGCAGAACGTGGTGGACGAACTGGTGAGGTATCTGTAGGCGGCCTGACGAGTTTTGGATTTCCTAATGTTGTAAGGCTTCCCGCTGGCCGGAAGGATCGAGGCTGTGCAGGCGCAGGGCCAGCCCCAGCATGCAGATCGCACTGAAGCCAAAGTAAAAACCGAGCCAGAGAAGATCCGAGTTTGATCCGGGTTCGATTTTGATCCAGCGAAACCCCAGAGCAAAGAACGCCAGAGCAAAACCAACCGAGGCCACTGCAGCCAGGGCAAGAAACCATCCGTCCGCAACGCGGCGCTGATGCCGCAGGGTGAGCGCGGTTACCAACTGGAGAATGCCGATGCTTATTGCCATCAGGATGACCAGAAGCGCGACAGTACGAAAGCTAATTCGGTAGTGGGCCGCCAGTTTGTAACCGATTAGTCCGAGCGCGCCAAGTGCAAGACCATTCAGCACCAGGAGCCAGCACTTGCCCTGTGCGGATCTCCAAATGCCGGCTGCGATCGTGCAAGCTCCTGCCGCCAGAGTGAGCTTACCCAGAAGCACAATCATGCCGCTCCACGAATCGAACGTCAGGGGCCCATCCGTGCCGCGCATGATTAAGTAGATGACGGAAATGATCGCATCAAGAACGCCACACAATGCCAGTAACCACCAGTTCTTAATCAGCGTTTGGATCATGCGCGACCTCCCTAGGGCGTGAAAGGCCTTTCGTAAGCATAGCACCTGGGGTCAGCCGCGTTGTGGAATCCAGCACTGATGACGAAGTAGACGTGCAGGCAGGGTGCGTTTCGTCACCACGCTTTTGGCTGCGCAGGAGCTAGACTGGTCGGGTAATCCAACCACAGGAGGCTCAGAAGTGCCCACACAAGCTAAACCTATTCCTCAAGGTTTCCGTTCGGTAACGCCGTATCTGACACTCAACGATGCCGCGCGCGCGCTCGATTTTTACAAGCGTGCGTTCGGTGCGCAGGAGGTGATGCGCATGGACGCTCCGGGCGGCAAGATCGGACACGCGGAAATTAAAATCGGCGATTCTATGATTATGCTCGCGGACGAGATGCCCAGCAGCGGCACCCGGTCACCGCAATCGTTGGGCGGCACCACGGCAGGCATCTTTCTCTACGTCGAGAACGCGGATACCGTTTTCAACCAGGCCGTTTCGGCGGGCGCTAACGTGGAAGCTCCGCTTGCCGACATGTTTTGGGGCGACCGCTACGGCAGGCTGAGAGATCCGTTCGGACATTCCTGGTCGGTGGCGACTCACAAAGAAGATGTCGCGCCGGCAGAGATGTCGAAACGGATGCAAGAGGCTGTCGCGAAGATGGGACAACAGACTAAATCGGCGCACTGAACAACTACCAGCTATTCGTTTCGCCTGTTCGGGAAGGACAGCTCGAGAACGACGCAGCCGACATCGGTTTTGAACGGACCGTGAATTTCACCAGGCGGGCGGCTCGCATAGTGGCCGGTTTCCAGCCACAGGCCGAACGCCTGGTCGTAAAGGCGACCGTTCACGATGAAGACTTCTTCGGGATATTCATGGCTCTTTCCGCCAAATCGAGTTGTGTCCGCGCCCGGATGAAACCTCGTTAGCCGGGTGTATTCACCCGTCGTTTGGTCGATGCTCAGGGTCAGTTCTTCGGCGATGCCTTCCAGGCCTTTGACCGGCGTCCATCGTTCGCTGCTTTTCGAATCCAGCGTGTTCCAGTAGGTCGCGGTGGTTTTGGGCATGGCGGTCGCAATCTAACACGTCAAACCGCCGGTTTGCAATCACTCGCCTACCGCTTGCCGGTGAGTTCTAGCGCGACCGAGGGTTTTTCGTACGTTCCGGTGATTCTGAACGGCACAATTTTCATCGATGATTTTTTCTTGAGGAATGGCGTGATTACCTTGAGAAGGAGGGATTTGAAACCCGGGGTCGTATCCGAAATATTGCCACTGGTTCGTAGCGTCCCGTGCAGATCCACGTTGTGAGTGATGAGATGATAAGTGCCGTGCAACTCCGCCGAAGCGCCGGGCACGTTAAACGAGATGCGCGAAAGGGTGGCAATTCCGTCATGCACCGAGGCGTGGCCCTTCAAATCCGATAGAACCGTCTGCGGGTCTTCCTTTTCCTGATCCCGCGTTTCGCCTTGTGCGCTTTTACTCAGGCGGTTGATGCTTCCCTGCAATTCCGGGTTAGCAAATTTGCCGCTGCCGATTCCGAAATCGCCGTCAAGCTGCAGTTTCTGCAAAAACCGGCCGGGCACGGGCGGTACGGTTGCCCGCGCATGCAATCTGACGTGACCGGTCATGGGCGGACGCTGGTCGGTAGTAAGCAGACGAAGCAGATCATCAATGCGGCCGTCATCCACCAAGAGATCGAGCGCCGTAATCTTCCCCTTTTTTCCTTCCTCGCCGGTAACGGCGCCTTTGGCCTCTACCGTGGTCCGGAGAAAATGGGCGATCACCGGCTGAAGAAACGTGTCTCCGTCGGTACCGTTGATCACGGCCTGGAATTCCGCCGTCAGATGGACCTTTTGACTGCTGGTTTCGACGCTGAAACCGCGGACATCTGTTTGGCCGGCCGCCTCGATGTGATCGAGAACGCCGCTAAACTTTCCGGTTGAAGAGAGCGTGCCCGAGATGCCGGCGAAGACACCGAGATTGACATTTTCATACGTATAGGCTCCTGAGACAGGGGTGCTGCCAGGGTCATCTTCATTCCAGGGCCCGAATTGCCCACTCGAATGAATTTCTCCAGGGGGTTCCGTGTTGAACAAGGTAGCACGGAAAGAAATGGGACGATTATTGCCCACGCGATCGAGCGTCAACCTGTCGATGACGAGCCGGTACGGCGCTTTACCCGGCTGGCCTGGAAGGAATTCCAGGAGAGCGCCATCAGCCGTGATCGTACCGATGGTCACATTTTTTCCCGTAGGGCCCGCGGTGAGCGGAATCACGTCGCGGCGCTGTCCGTCCGGGCCTCGGGGCGGCACGGTCATTCGCATCCCGATCACGTGGACCTCGTCAATTTTCTTGGGTGGTAGGAAAAGTCCCCAATAGCTGGTTTTGATGATCAGCTTCTGAACCTGAATGAGGGGCGGCTTGTTCTTGTGCTTCCTGTGCAGGAAATCTATTCCTTCGGCAACGGCACCTGGAGGGAAGTACGTTCTTCGAAAACTTCGGATTTCGACTGTCCGCGCCGACCTTTCTTGCAGCGTGTCGATGAGGTCTTGCCGGGTGAACGGCCAGTTTATCGCAACGATCAGGAAGACGATCGCACAGACAATCAGGACCGCGGTTCCCGCTATGAGGGCCGAGCGATTGAGTATTCCTCGTTTAGGCTCTGTGGTCTGCTCGATCAGCATGGCGCTTGAGCACGCTATGCCGAGAGGAGCAATTCACATTCCGCGATATCTGAGGGTAATCCGCACAGGGAGTGGAATAGAACTATGCCGCGTGAACAGCCGGGGGCGGAGTGTGCCGGTGGCTTGACAGGAGAAACAGGACGCCGGCCACCAACGGCGGCAGGGTCATGATCGCGAGAAGCAACAGAATCTGCCACACATTGAAGCTGTGGATCCACATGGCGCCCCATATGCCGACGGAAGCAATGCTGTCCAAAATGAGCAAAACGCCGCCGACCGAAGGCCATTTCCACGCAACGGCTATCGTACTGATCACTACGACCGCGAGAGTGATGGCTCCGCGGAATTCGTGGCGCACGATTGCATCCGCTATGGCAAAAAATACCCACCAGGCTGCCCATAACAACGCCAGGGCCAAGGCAACGCGGCGCATCCCCGATCGCATGATGGCACGTCTGAGGTTTTCCGGAAATAAGACCTGTTTCTCCATTGAATCGAGACACAGTCATAATACACCCGAAGCACGTGCGGGTGTGGCCCTGATTTCTAGCTGGCTGCTACCACGCGCAGCGCCTTGTCAAGCTTGAAAGTCAGGATGGTTTCCGCCGGAATCTTGATGGAGCCGCCTTTGGTGACGACCTGCGTGATGGCGCCGGCTCCGGCGCCGGATGCCGCACCGATGGCCGCACCTTTGCCATGCCCGGCAATAGCGCCGATGATGGCCCCGATTGCCGCTCCGCCACCGGTGTACTCGGCCGTCCTTTTGTTGGCCCCCATCCCGACCGTGCCCTTCTTCACCATGTCCGTCGTGCTGATCTGATACATTTGCCCGCCCACCGAGACGGATGCCAGATCCAGAACCAGATCGGACGAGCCGCGAATGCGGCCTCCCTTGGCCGCCGAGCGGATCACGATCTGGGCATTGGCGCCGCTGGGGATGACGACATCACCGTTGGCATCGCGAACATCGGCGGTGACTTCGGCGGCGTAGGTCTGGCCCTCGGCGGCTTTGGCGGAGTCAATGGTTTCCTCCGATCGCACGGACACTTCCGTTCCGACCGGAAGTTCGTAGGTCTTGGTGGTGACGGCGGACGGCTCAGGATGGTAGTGATCTTCGTGGCTTCGTTCACGCCTGGCGCGCTTTGCGCCTGCCTTTGGCTGTTCCGCGGGCGGCGGCGCCGATGATGCTTCGTCGTATTCGATCGACTTCACATCTTTCATGGCGATTGTCCGGGTGGTATTGTCGTCACCTTTGACCGTGACCTCGGCGGGAGTGCTGCCTGTTACAGTGCCGGCGTATTCGCTGCCATCGCGCAGTAAGACGGTGGCGTGGGGCCCGGTAGCTGTTTCCTGCCTGGCGCAGGACGCGAGCAGCAGGCAAAGGATGAATAGAAGAATTGAAATGTATCCCCGCATTGGATGTTTCCTCCGAATGAATTTTAGCGGATCGACTTCTCGGCCAGCACCGGCTTGCGGGCCAGAAACTGTTTGATGGATCGTGTGGCCTGGCGGATGCGGTGGTCGTTTTCGACGAGGGCGAAGCGGACGAAGCCCTCACCCAAGGGGCCGAATCCAATTCCGGGCGAAACCGCGACCAGCGCTTCCTTCATGAGCAGTTTAGCGAATTCGAGCGAGCCGTCTTCGCGATAAGCCTCCGGCACCGGCGCCCACAGGAACATGGAACCGCGCGGCGATTCCACAGGCCAGCCCGCTCGGCGCAGGCCCTCCACCAATAGATCCCGCCGCCGCTGGTAGAGCGCGCGGATTTTCTCGGTATCCTCCTCGCACTCGCGCAGAGCAATGATGGACGCGATCTGAATGGGCTGAAACACACCGTAATCCAGATAGCTCTTAATGCGCGCCAGAGCGCCGATCATTTTCGCATTGCCCAGGCAAAAACCCACGCGCCATCCGGCCATGTTGTAACTTTTGGACATGGAAAAGATCTCCACCGCGATCTCCTTGGCGCCCTCGACTTGCAGGATGCTGGGCGGCTTGTAGCCGTCAAAGCCCAGGTCGGCATAGGCAAAATCGTGCACCACGTAGGAACCGTGATGACGGGCCAGGCGGATCACCTCGCGGAGAAAATCGAGGTCTACGCAAGTGGTGGTCGGGTTGTGCGGGAATGAAATGAGAATCACTTTGGGCCGGTCGCCGCGGCGATAGAGGTCCTCGAGCCCGCTCAGGAAGGTGACGGCGTCGGGCATGGGCAGCATGCAGGCGTGCCCTTCGGCCATGATGACGCCGTATTGATGAATGGGATACGCCGGGTTGGGTGAAACCACGACATCACCCGGCCCGATGACCGCAAACAGCAGGTGCGCCAGGGCATCCTTGGCCCCGATCGTGACGATGGCTTCGCTCTCGGCATCGAGCGTGACGCCGTAGTTCTTCTCGTAGCGCTTGACGATCTCGCGGCGAAGCTGCGGAATGCCCCGCGACATGGAGTAGCGGTGGTTGCGAGGATTGCGCGCGGCTTCGGCCAGCTTGTGAACCACGGCGCGGGGCGTGGCTCCATCGGGATTCCCCATCCCGAGGTCGATCACGTCCTGCTGGCCGGCACGCAACTGTGCCTTCATCTCGTTGATCACAGCAAAGACGTAGGGCGGAAGCTTCTGAATGCGATAAAAACTGTCTGTGGGTCCTGGCATTAAGCCCATTTTACGCGGTCGAGCGGGCGATGTGGCGACCGCTTACGGTGTGGAGGAAAACGGAGACACCACGCCGCGGGTGACGAAGGGTTTTTCCCGGCGACGGCTCACCTATGAGCTTCGCCGGTCACAGTAACGGTAGCGAGCGCACTGCCCCGGTGGCCCGAAGAATAATCATAGAGCGTAAATACGTAGCGTCCCTTCTCGATCCACGGTGCGCGGCACTTCTCGCCTTCGCAGGAGAGGCTGGTGCCGAATTCCTGTTCCTCCTTGCCCTTCTTGTGTGAATCAACCACGTAGACCCTGGCGTGCTTGACGCCTTGGGTAGACCATGTGATGTAGCTCGTACAGGTGTTCGCCCCGGCGGGGACGACGCAGGGGTTGGGACTCGCGGCAATGGTGCCGGAGGCCGCCCAGGCGTGAGCTGCGAGAATTCCCAGCGCGGCCAGCAGCGCCAGAAGATGCCATTTTTGCATGTGCTTTGCCTTCCTCAGCGAAATTGCGGGCCACGGAACTGGCCCGCCACTGAGACATTAATCCTAACGGGAGGCCGAAGGCAAGCCCTGGCTGCGCTAGCGCAGATTCTCCGAGCCGTCAGCTGGCGGATGTATTGGCGGCGGCCAACTGGGCGTTGGTCGAACTCCAGATTCCGCTGACGCTGCCGCCGGCGCTGATAAACAACGCGGCGGAAGCCAGACACACGAACGCGAGCAACAACGTGTATTCGATCAGATCCTGGCCCTGTTCATCTTGCAAGAAGCGGATAAGTGTCGTCACCGTGTTTCCTCCTCCGTGAAACGAGCTTGATACCGGCTCCTTCGCCCCTACGGGCGCCCTTGCCGCTCGTTCGATCCTACTCAATCCGGCGCGGCATAAGTCCAGTATCTTTCGGATTAGCGAGGGATCATTCGATGGTCGTTAGCTGGAAGACAAAAGCGCGTTTAACTATAGAAAACAGTATGCGGCATCTTGGCACGCCGCGGTGACAAAGTTGCCCGGTTTGGGCAGTTAATCGGCATCAACTCTAGTCAACATCGCGATGCCATTTGTTCTGCAAGCCAGCGACTTGGTCACCCGAATCCGGTGTGGCAATCAAATTGTTGATAGTCCCACTGCGACCGCCCGGCGCAGCGCGTTCTATCGATTGTTAATTCGAGGAGTTCTCCATGAGCCTTGAAAGCCCGTTGCTTCCAACCGACCCGGTGAATCGGGAGAGTACCGGCCCTTCTGACGATGCAGAACACGGTGCCAGCCG
>Ga0335070_10002760_pt1 | contig 20421 bp, 16 predicted proteins | sample Lox_Sample_13_FD_206722 | JGI IMG/M metagenome (GOLD analysis project Ga0335070, IMG submission 206722) | Soil microbial communities from Loxahatchee National Wildlife Refuge, Florida, United States - Lox_Sample_1.3 | ecosystem: Environmental > Terrestrial > Soil > Wetlands | place: USA...
GTTCACACCCGGACGTGAGGCTAATCACAATGCAAGTCCCAGGCCTATGAGACGCTCGCAGCACCCAACCGAATCGGAGCAAGGGCAATGACCCATCGGGGACAGGCTTCATACAGCTTTGTGCCAACTGTGCGGATCGGAATGTTTCTCCTCTGTATTGCGTCAATCATGCCTGTGAGCGACGCTCGTGCAGCCGAAACCGCGAATGTTCAGATCAAGCTCGACCAGGTCGGATATCTTCCCAACAGTCCAAAGCTGGCACTGGTCACAGCTCAAGCCAGCACATTCGAAGTGAAGCGAGTGTCGGACAACGGGACAGTTTTCAAGGGCGAGTTGAGCCCGGCCATTCAAGATGCTGACACGGGCGATTCCGTCCAGATCGCGGACTTCTCGAAATTAAAAGAATCAGGGACTTACTACCTCGAGGTATCCGGAGTCGGAAGAAGTTGGACGTTTTCGATTGGTCCGGATGTCTTCTCGCGAACGTACTATCTGGCGATGCGTGCATTTTATGGGCAACGGTGCGGCACAGCTGTTGACATGGGATCTGAATTTCCCGGATACGCGCATGCCGCATGTCATTTGAAGGGCGAGTTCCATGCGTCCTCGGGCAAGCAGGGGGAACGGGACAACGTCGGCGGATGGCATGATGCCGGAGACTACGGGCGATACGTCGTCAATTCCGGAATCTCGACCGGGACCGTGCTGTGGGCTTGGGAAATCTTCGGTTCCAAACTAAAGGACATCAAGCTGAACATCGCGGAGAGCGGGAACGGCACTCCTGACATTCTCAACGAAGCGCGCTGGAATCTGCAATGGATGCTTAAGATGCAGGACCAGGATGGAGGCGTCTGGCCCAAGCAGACCAGCGAGCATTTTCCCGGGTTCATCATGCCCGAGGACGACAATTTGCCGAGCGTCGTAGTCGGCACCGGCCAAGCGCCCTTCAAGAGCACATGCGCGACCGCTGACCTGGCGGCCGTGGCGGCCATCGCGGCACGCGTGTACTCGCCTTTCGACCCGAAGTTCGCGAAACAGAATTTGCAAGCAGCGCGCGAAGCGTGGCTGTGGACCGAGAAATTTCCTAACGTCACGTTCCGCAATCCGCCGGGAATCAACACCGGCGAGTACGGCGATAATTCCTGCGCCGATGAGAGACTCTGGGCAGCGGCAGAGTTATGGCGCACTACTGGGGAGAAGACCTACAGCGACTATGTTGTGAAGCAATACCCGGATTTCCGCTCGAACCTCGATACCCCCGCTCCGGAGGGATGGAGAGATGTCGCGGCAATGGGGCTCTGGACCTACGCACTAGGTACCGGCAAAGGCGCCGATGCTGCCGTCGTGGCGGAGATTCGCAAGCGCACCTCCCAGGCTGCGCACGCAATCGTCGAGAGTACTCGAAAGAACCCTTATCGAGTTAGCCTTCGCGCAAAGGACTACGTCTGGGGCTCTAACGGCGTGGCTGCGAACTATGGAGTGGAACTGCTGGTGGCGAATGTGCTCGCGCCCGATCCAGCTTTTATGGAAACCGCTTTGGACGATCTGCATTATTTGCTAGGCCGAAACACGTTTTCGCTTTCCTGGGTGACGCAGGTGGGCGACAATCCCTATCACCATCCTCACCATCGCCCGAGTGGTGCAGACAAGAATGCCGAGCCATGGCCAGGACTGTTGTCCGGCGGTCCGAACGCCGGCCGACAAGACGATGTGTTGAAGAAATTGCCCGCCGGCCTGGCGCCTGCGAAAGTGTACGCGGACGATCAAGGCTCTTACGCCAGCAACGAGGTAGCCATCAATTGGCAAGCCTCGCTGGTGTTTCTACTGGCGGCCGCTCTTCCTTAGTTGAGAAAGCGGCAGGAGTGAATCCAAATAATGTCTGGTCGCGGGTGTGGAGTGAAATCATAGCTGGACCACGAACTGGTCGTGCGCAGATGGATTGCGCGGCTGGTCACTAAACTGAGGTGCAACATGCATCTGCATGTAATTGATATAGCAATCATTGTTGCCTATCTGGCTTTGTCGGTGCTGGTTGGTTACTGGGTATCGCATCGAGCGTCGCGCGATATCAAGGCGTACTTCCTCGGCGGTAATGTCATGCCCTGGTACGTCCTCGGCATTTCCAATGCTTCGGGGATGTTTGATATCAGCGGCACCATGCTGCTGGTCTACTGGATGTTCGTCTATGGCCTTAAGAGCGTGTGGATCCCCTGGCTGTGGCCAACGTTCAACCAGGTCCTCTTGATGGTCTATCTCTCGACGTGGCTGCGGCGATCGAACGTGATGACCGGTGCAGAGTGGATCCAGACTCGTTTTGGCAAGGGTCGCGGAGCGCAGCTAGCCCACATCATCGTGGTGATCTACGCCTTCTTTAGCATCATTGCGTTCTTTACCTACGGCTTCAAGGGAATCGGAAAGTTCGCCGCCACTTTCCTGCCATGGCACCTCAGTGCGAACGAAGCGATGAATGTCAATCTGTACGCCCTATGCCTCATTGCGATCACAGCCATTTATGTGATCAAGGGCGGGATGTTCAGCGTGGTGATCACAGAAGTTTTGCAGTTCTGTATTCTTTCGGTTGCGTCCTTCGCCGTCGGGATCATCGCGATGATGAAGGTCGCGCCGGGTACTCTTCAACACTTTGTTCCCGCGGGTTGGGAGAACGTCTTTTTCGGATGGCACTTGAACCTCGACTGGTCCGCATTTGTGCCGTCGGCAAACGCGCGAATAGCGCAGGACGGCTATGGGCTGTTCGGCTTTTTTGTCATGATGCTGCTTTTTAAAGGGATTCTGATCAGCGCCGCCGGGCCCGCGCCGAACTACGACATGCAGCGCGTTCTTTCCTGCAAGAACCCGCGCGAAGCTTCAATGATGAGCGCATGGGTGAACGTGGTTCTGACCTTCCCGCGCTACTTCCTTATTACGGGTCTCACGGTCCTGGCGCTCGTCTTCTTCAGCGACCAGATCCGGGGCATGGGCACGAATATGGATTTCGAGCGCATCCTCCCGGAAGCTCTTGGCCGTTTCGTGCCGGCAGGATTGCTCGGTTTCCTGATTGCCGGCCTGTTGGCGGCCTACATGTCGAACTTCGCTGCTACCGTCAACGCTGCTCCGCCCTACTTCGTCAACGATATTTATAAGCGGTACATCAACCCCAGCGCACATCCCAAGACCTATGTGCGGCTGAGCTACCTCAGCTCGTTCGTGGTTGTGGTGGTGGGCGTGCTCCTAGGCTGGTACGTCACCAGCGTCAATGGCGTCGTGATCTTTATCGTCACATCGCTCTGGGGCGGTTACACTGCCTCGAATGTTCTGAAATGGTATTGGTGGCGATTCAACGGGCACGGGTACTTCTGGGGAATGGTGGCAGGCATGTTGTCTTCCCTCGGGATTCCGCTCCTCATCGACAACATTGCTCCACTGCAAACATTCGCCCGCCAGCACTCGCTGAACCTGCAGGTTTCTGTGGGATTTGGTCTCGTTTTCCTGCTGTCGCTCCTCGCCGCGCTCGCCGGCAGTCTGCTCACCAAAGCGGAAGACGATGAAGTCCTAAAAGATTTTTACCGAAGGGTTCGCCCGTGGGGCTTCTGGGGACCGGTTCTCAAGACGGTGCAGCAAGAAGATCCTTCCTTCCAGCGCAACAGGGATTTCTATCGCGACGTGTTCAACATTGTCGTGGGCATGGTGTGGCAGGTTGCCTTGGTGGTCCTCCCCATGTACGTCGTGACCTGGAGATTGGAGCGTGCCGCCATCACTTTCGGTATTGTTGCGGTGACCTCACTTGTACTGAAGTTCACCTGGTACGACCACCTGAAGGACCTCGAACACATCAACCAAGCCAGCAGCAGCCCAGCCGCTCCAGTGCCGGAGCTGAACTCGGTTGCGCATTAGCGGACCGTTGACATCGTGTGAACGGCACGACAAGTATTCGTTTGGGCGTGCCGCATCGCGTCTTCCTGGCTCACTTCGTTCCCGGGCTGTAACTACTTCTTGGGATGAGGCGGAAAATCTCGCAACAGCTTAGCCACCGCTTTTTCGAGATTCCTGTAGTTCTTTTCCGGATCTTTCTTTATATCAAGCGTCTTGGCTGCGCTGCCGCGCCAAACGAGTTCCCGCTTAGCGGGGTCGTAAATGTTGACGACCAGCGTGCCGAGCTCGATCGTCGAGGTATTCGCGCGAGCCATAGCGGACCAGCGAGGGCCCATGGTCCAGGCATCCAGTTGCCTTTCTCGATCAATGGGGGTCTGGTATTGGAGTTGAAGGTCGCCATTGCTGTCGACTCTCCGCAAACCCTTCTGGGCAAGCTGCCCGTCCACTGCCCGGCGGATATCTTTATCCCTGAGTTGGTCGCGCTGCGTCCCACTCGACTCCACCCAGTTCGCCCTTGTGGTACATCTCAGTGCGCTGCTTGAAGGTGTATTGCCTGAGCTGATGGGCGTTGGCCGTCATCGCAGTCATCAACGCAGAACCTTGCTGCTGTGCATTGGCTTGGGTGGCGAACACGAGAATCGTCAGTAGGCCAACCCAACTTGCTTTTTGGCACAAAAAGTTCCTCTTCATTTTGTTATCGTTACTCCTTAAATTTGATGGATTACTTCACAACTCACGCCGTAGCTTGCACGGCGCCTTCTTCCTTGCTAGCCTCCGCGAGCCGTCTGCAGAGCAGGTCGCAGGCCGTCCCAGTCCGGTTTCGCCGCGAACGTGCGCACCGATCTCTGCAGTTATTTGTCATCGAAATAGTCCTCAATCCGCAGCCACTTCTGCTTTCGCGAGAAGGTGTGGTATTTCTTTCGTCTCCCACTAGAGAATCTTCAGATCCAAAACGAAGATGGCGTAGAGCACCGGCACGAGCAACAACGTGATAAATGTGGCTACACATAATCCACCGATCTGGGTGTAGCACAGGGGCTGCCAGAGCGGCCCGCCATGGAGTGCCAGCGGAAATAGCGCGAGCACCGTGGCTCCTACCGTAATCATGACGGGTCGAAGACGGATGATCCCGGCATCGACCACCGCTTCTTCAAACGGCTCTCCCTCCTCGCGTTTTTCTTCGATAAAGTCGAAGAGGACGATCACGTGACTCACGATCACGCCGATCAGGCTGGCGACGCCGAGAAATGCCATGAAGCCGAAGGGCGTGCCCATGGCCCACAGCGCGGCAACCGCGCCGACCACGCCATACGGGGCAGCGGCGAATACCAGGAACGGCTTGACGGCATTATTAAACTGAAAAACCAGCGCCAGGAATATCAGGAACACTGACGCCGCCATCACGACGCTTAGTTCGCCGAATCCCCGGTGCTGTCGATAGTAGTCTCCGCCTATCCGGATCTTGTAGCCGGGAGGCAGATTCTTCTCGAACTGCCTCAGTTTTGGTCCTGCCGCTTTCAGCACTTCCGAAGAAAGCACGCCTGGCCTGGGGAAGCAGCGCACGGCGATGGTTCGGAAGTGATCGAGACGGATGATTCTCTCGGTTTCCATCGAGTGTTCGATCTTCGAAACCTGTGTGAGCGGGCCCTTCGCCGATCCCTGCATCGCGTAAACGTAGAGATTCTGAATATCCGAGAGTTGAACGCGCTCCTCCATCTTCAGTCGAGCTCGAACCCACGGATTATGAAATCTCGTGTAGTCGATCACAGGAGTGACGGGCACCGCTCGACCTGAGGCAATGGCCTCTCCTTCGGGTGTGCCCTCCGGCGAAATCGAGATGCCTTCCTCAAACGGAACCCGATCCAGAATTTGCAGGTCCAGAGCCTGCACGCTAAGTCGGTTGCGGTCGGAATCGAGGAGTGTAAAGAACGCGCCGTCATGAGGAATGATCCGCCGCAAACTGGCAGAAACGGACTTGAGCAATTCCCGCAAATCAAGGTGCGCCACGACGGCATTGTTGATTTTCAGTAGAAGCTGCTTTCGATCGCGCTCGCGGGCCACCTCAGATTGCGCGCATTCCAATCGCTCGAAATTCTGCGCTTTGTCCACTGCGATCGCGACCTGCGTCCCTATCTGCGTGAGCAGCTCAGCATCTTCGTCTGTGAAGGCGGATTCGCGCAGGCTGGCCAGTGCCATGCTGCCCACGATCTTGTCGTGACAGATCAGGGGCACGGCGCAACCAGATCGTATCCCTCGGGCATATGCACGCTTTATGATGTCAGCAGTGAATTCGTTGAAATCCGGGCGGTGACGTAAGACCGTCTTGCGCGAGGAGAACGCCAGACTGGCCGGCGTGCCCACCAATGGATCAGTTGCCCTTGCCTGAGAAAGGTGGGATCGTCGGGGAAGTCAAGAGCGCGAAGGCGTAATTCATGACGTTCCGGATTGTAAAGGGCTAGCGCCGCAGAATCGTGGTTAATCTCGCGTTTCAAACACGCAGAGACAGCCTTGGGTACTTGCGCGAGATCAAGCTGAGTGACTACGGCATTATTTATTTCAAGCAGGACCGGGCGCGATCGGCAGGCGGGCGCACTGGCAGCGCATGGCCTCCGACGGAACCGACCGACTGGTCCATCCACGTCCCCCACAATATTCAAAAGAGTGTACTCTCATAGGCCCATATCGGCCAATGTTCCTCCAATCCCCGTGCCGCATGACTCTGTCCGCGTAGATCGATCGCGCAGCGTGGTTTCCTGAGCCTTCCACCCTTTCGCCCAGGTGTCTTTCGTGCTCAGAACGGTTTCACCAGTCAGGGTAAGAACAAGTGTGGGAAGATAGCCGGGGGGTAATTACGCTTGCCAGGAGACGGTTCAACCTACGAAACCCGTTGGCAGCTCCGGATCGATCGGATTCAAGAGTTGAAGCCACAGCATCCGTCGCTCAGCGCTGCATTGAACCTGTATGAGGAAACGCTACATTTTCAGGCTGATGTGGCGCTCACACTGAGACAAGTCACCAGTAGGGTGGCGCCCTTGCGTGAACAGATTGACACAAAAGTCTTATGCTCTGTTATGCCCTCTCTCTTCGCGGTGGCGGCGCGGAGTGGACCCGATCGGTTGCGAGCCGAAGCAGACAGGCTGAAGGAACACGGCGAAACCGAATGGCGCCGTTTATTGGAGTCGGCACTCAGCGCAGAGGAAGGTGAACTGGAAGGCCCTGAAGATTTCTTCATTCGCGCTTGTCTACAGCCGTTGACGGAGCATGTGCAACTGCAATTGCCGAAGGATGCAAACTACAATGGCAACCGATGCCCCGTCTGCGACGGACGACCACAAACAGCAATCCTGCGTGCTGAGGGCGAAGGGGCCAGTCGTTCCCTTCTGTGTTCGTTTTGCCTCTACGAATGGACGTTTCGCAGACTCGCGTGCCCCTGGTGCGGGGAGCATAACAAGGAGAAACTGCCTCGCTACTCTGCCGAAGAGTGCACCTACGTTCATGTCGAGGCTTGCGACACGTGTCAGCGGTACCTCAAGGCGATTGACCTGACCGTAAACGGAAATGCCGTCCCGTTGGTTGACGAGGTCGCGCTGGCGGTTCTAGACGTATGGGCGACCAGGCATGGATACAGCAAGATCAGGCAAAATCTCGTCGGATTTTAACAGAACTGTAACATCCAGGTTATTGACACTGACCGTTCGAGAGGTGTACCGTTCGTCCATTCTGTGGGGGCAGGCAGATCTTAGCGGGATATAGCAACCGTTGCTGCTCATGGCGTCGTAGATAAGCGGAGACCCTCTATGGACCTTTCGCGACGTTCATTCCTTAAAACAGGCGTTATTGGGACAGTAGGACTCTCAGCGCTCGGTTTCGAGCTCCAGCCTCTGAACGCCCAAGCGTCGGCGTTGAAGATTTCGCGGACGACACAGACGCGCAGCACGTGTCCATACTGCTCCGTGAGCTGCGGAATCATCATCCATACCATCGGCGATGGGGCGAAAAATGTGACGCCCCAGGTGGTGCATGTCGAGGGTGATCCTGATCATCCCATTAACCGCGGGACGCTTTGCCCAAAGGGCGCGTCCCTGTTGCAGGACATCGTCAACGATCGTCGCCTGCTGAAGCCGCAGGTGCGCCGCCCTGGCTCTGATCATTGGGAAGACATTTCCTGGGATCAGGCGATCGATGAGATTGCCACGCGAACGAAAGCCCTGCGCGACGCGGATTTCATCGAGAGGGACAAAAACAGCAAGACCGTCAATCGCTGGGAGAGTCTGGCCTTCGCCGGCGGATGTACCGATACCAACGAGTTCAATTACCTGGTTGTGAAGTCGATGCGTTCGATGGGGGTGACGTGCCTGGAAAACCAGGCACGTGTTTGACACGGCCCCACGGTCTCCAGTTTGGGGCCAACATTCGGACGCGGGGCGATGACCAACGGCTGGGTCGACATCAAGAACACCGACATGATGTTGATCATGGGCGGGAATCCAGCCGAGAACCATCCTTGCGGATTCAAGTGGGTGGTTGAAGCCAAGCGCAACCGGAACGCGAAAGTCATCGTCGTCGACCCGCGCTTCACGCGAACCGCATCCCAGGCGGACCAATTCCTTCAGATCCGTGCCGGATCCGATATAGCCTTCCTCGGCGGGCTGATCAGTTTTGCGATTCAGAACAAGCGTTACAACGAGGAATATCTCGTCAACTACACCAACGCTGCGTTCGTGGTGAAGGAAGGTTTCAAGCTCCCGGAAGATGGCCTCTACTCCGGGTTCGATGCAAACGCGAAGACGTATGACAAGACGACATGGAACTACGAAGAGGTCGGAGGCGGCGGTGCTCCAGCAAAGCCAGCGCCCGGCAGCCCGCCGCCTCCGTCAACCCTGCCGCCAAACGTCGTGTTTGATTTGTCGCTGCAGCATCCGCGGTGTGTGTTTCAACTGCTGAAACAGCAATATTCGCGTTACACGCCGGAGATGGTCGAGCGCATTACCGGTATTCCCAAAGCTCAGGCGATGAAGGCTTGGGACACCTTCACATCCATCCGCCAGAACGGCGACATGAAGAAGGCCGGAACGATCATTTATGCCGTGGGCTGGACCCAGCACTCTTCCGGCACGCAGACAATCCGGACTGCGGCGATGATCCAGTTGCTGCTTGGCAATGTCGGCCGCGCTGGCGGTGGCGTTAATGCTTTGCGTGGGCACTCGAACATTCAGGGCGCGACCGACATGGCCGGCATTTTCGACATCCTGCCGGGCTATCTCAAGATGCCAACTCCCGCCGACACCGACCTGAAGGCTTATCTCACGCGCACGACGCCGAAAGCCTCCAAGCCGAAAGAGTGGGACTCCTTCAACTACTGGTCGAACACTCCGGCGTTCACGGTTTCGTTCCTCAAAGCGCTCTACGGCGACGCGGCCACCAAGCAAAACGACTTCGCCTTCCACTGGCTTCCCAAGATCGATCGCAAATACTCCTGGGCAGAGATCTGGGATGACATGTACAACGGCAAAGTCAAAGCCATGATGGCGTTCGGCATGAACGGCGTCATGATCGGGCCGAATGGGAAGAAGAATATCGACGCGCTGAAGAAAGCCGACTTCCTGGTTGTCTGCGAAATCTATCCCGACGAGACCAGCGAGTTCTGGCGGGCGCCGGGCACTACGCCCGACGAAATGAAGAAGATCAATACCACGGTCTATCGCTTGCCTGGCGCAGGATTCGCGGAAAAGGACGGAACCTTCGTCAATTCCGCGCGCTGGCTGCAGTGGAAATGGGCGGCCGTTCCTCCTCCCGGTGACTGCAAACTCGATCAGGAAATCCTGGCACGCATTTTCCTCAAGGTTCGCGAGAAATACCAGAAGGAAGGCGGCAAGTTCCCCGATCCGGTTCTGAAGGTTTCGTGGAACTACACCAACCCGTACAATCCCTCACTTGCCGAGGTCGCGAAGGAAATCAATGGCAAGGCCCTGACGGACGTCACCGACCCGAAAACCAACACCACGATCAAGACCGACCAGCAGCTTCCCGGGTTCGCGTACCTGCGAGACGACGGCTCGACCATGTCGGGTAACTGGCTCTACTGCGGATCATGGACTGAAGCCGGAGCCATGACACAGCGCCGCGACCCCGCCGATCCTTCCGGACTCGGGATCCATCCTAACTGGGCGTGGTCCTGGCCAGCGAATCGCCGCGTTCTTTATAACCGGGCGTCGTGTGACTTGAACGGAAAGCCGTGGGATCCCGACCGCAAGCAAGTATGGTGGAGCGAGGCCAAGCAAAAGTGGGCAGGTAACGACGTACCCGATTTCAAGGCCGACTCCGATCCCAAGACCCACATGGGCCCGTTCATCATGAATCCCGAGGGAGTCGGACGCTTGTTTGTACCGATCGGCGCAGTCGCCGATGGTCCCTTCCCCGAGCACTACGAACCCATAGAGAGCCCGATCGCGAATCCGCTACACCCGAATCAGTCGAACAATCCGATGGCGAAGAGATTTAAGTCAGATGTCGACAAGTATGGCACCGTCGATCAGGGATTCAACATCATCTGCACCACGTACCGGCTCACCGAGCACTATCACTACTGGACCAAGAACAATCCCATGAACGTGCAGCTCGTGCCCGAGCCGTTCGTGGAGATTCCTGCGGAGCTTGCTGACCAGATGGGCTTGCGCGGCGGGGAGAAGGTAAAGGTAACAAGCGCACGTGCCGAATACATCGCCAAGGCGATGGTCACCAAGCGCATCAAGGGCATGATGATCGACGGGAAGAAGACTTACCAGATCGGCATTCCCATTCATTGGGGATTCCGTGGCATCGCCGAAGACGAAGGCAGGACTGCGAGGATACCGGCCAATTTCTTGTCACCGGCGGTCATCGATCCCAACGCGTACACACCCGAGTTCAAAGGCTTCCTGGTCAAACTGGAGAAAGCCTAGCTGGACAGAGTCTGAGGAGGCCTGAGATGAGCGATCGCAAGACGCTGCAAGTTCAGAAGATCTCGGGCCATCCCGGTCCCGTGCCCGGCGCGGGAACCCAGCGCCAAGAAGTGCTCTGCAAACTCATCGACACAACGACGTGCATCGGCTGCAAAGCGTGCGAAGTCGCTTGCGTGGAATGGAACGACATGCCGTTCCAGCCCACCATGTTCGACAACACCTACCAGACGATGCCCGACACAAATTGGAATTACTGGAATCTGATCAAGTTCAACGAGATCAGCTCAGATGATGGATCGTTCCAGTGGTTAATGCGCAAACACCAATGCATGCACTGCGCCGATCCCGGCTGCCTTGCGGCGTGTCCGGCGGATGGAGCGATCGTGCAATACAGCAACGGCATCGTCGATTTCGAAGAGGCCAATTGCATTGGCTGTCAGTTCTGCGTTTCGGGATGTCCATTCAACGTACCCAAGTTCAATCCGTCGACGAAGAAAGTTTACAAGTGCACTCTCTGTTCTGACCGCGTAGGCCAGGGGCTAGAGCCAGCCTGCATCAAGTCCTGTCCGACGGGATGTCTCCATTTCGGCACCAAGGAGGACATGCTGCAGCTCGCAAGCAAGCGCGTGACGCAACTGCAGCAGCACGCAGGGTTGAAAGATGCCGGCGTCTATGATCCGCAGACGATTGGTGGAACTTCCGTCGTCTACATCCTGCACGACGCGACGAATCCGGAAAAATACGGCGGATTGCCGAAAAATCCCCGCATCCCGCTCAGCTTCACCCTTTGGAAGGACTGGTTCAAGCCAGTTGGACTCATCGCGTCAGTGATGGCGTTTGCCGGGGTGATCCTGCATTACGTGACCGAGGGACCGCGAAGAGTGCAACCTCAACCTCCTGTGCGAGAAATCGACGGCGGCGAGGCGAAGAAGGAAAACTGAATGGCCACTCCTGCAAATCGTATCGCGCGCGGACCGGACCACTTCATCAACAGAATTGGCCTGACCGTGGTTTACGTTGGAGAACTCCTGCGCCACCGAGCCTACACGCGTTTTCTGCACTGGGCCTACGGAATCTTTTTCTTCCTGGCATTGCTCTCGGGTTTCGGAATCTATATGCCCTGGATCTTCCGCTGGTTTACTCCCCTGTTCGGCGGCGGCGCGATGACTCGCATGCTGCATCCATGGTTTGGACTCGGGTTCGTTTTCTTCTTTGGCCTTCAGGCGTTGAACTGGTTTACCCTCATGGCCTGGGGTTCGGGAGATACTCGCTGGATGAAGCGGCTGAAGGACTATGTGACGCATCGAGACAGCATCGAACCGCCCGACGTCGGCTTCTTCAACGCCGGCCAGAAGATGCAGTTCTGGGAAATCGTTGGCGGGTCGATCGCCTATGTCATCACCGGCGTAATCATGTGGTTCCCCGAAATCTTCGGACGCTGGCCAGTTGCTGTCAGCTATGTGATCCACGACATCTCAGCTTTGATTATGCTCGCCGGAATCTTTATTCACATTTACCTCAGCACGATCGGCGAGCCCGGCACCATGCAGGCTATGACCCGAGGCACGGTGAGTGAGGCTTGGGCGTGGACCCATCACCCGGCATGGTACAAGGACGTCACTGGCCGCGATCCGCTGCAAGCCATGGAAGAGGCCCGCTTTCGCGAGAGCGCCCAGCGCACCCAAATAGCCACAACATTATCAAACGTTCGCGAAAATGATCGGAAGGCGTAAGGGTCGCGGCTTGTCATTAACTTATCTTGGCCGGTTTGCCAGAAGTGGGGACTTTTCGATACGGCAAAGTCGAAGGCGGGGCTCCCACGGCTCATTCAGAAACGATGTCCGTCAGTTGCCTTGAAAGGGCTCGGCTTTAAGCCGAGCCGCAAGAGCCGTGAAATGAATCGGCCTTCAGGCCCTGAGGTGTATTGCCTCAGCCGCAATGCATAGTCGGCGATTCGTTTCCCTAGCGCAATCTGGTGTGAATCGCAAACCTTAGTCTTTGTCCTTTGGTACGGTAGCCCTTCCGTCCTCTCAGCCCTATGCTATCTCTTGAAGGACTGCGGAGGAATCTATGCGTTTCAGCCGGCTATTTTATGGGTTGGCCATCATATTCTGTGCAACTCTGCTGGGAGGTTCGGCACTCGCCCAGGGCGGCGAGTTGATCCGCGCCGAATGGGGAGTGCGAGGAAATCGGGTGGACGTCACTGCTCGCGTTCGCACCTTCATTCGTGACGGCATTCTGCAACTGGAAGTTACGCGATTCAACTTGGGTATCGATCCGGCGCCACATCAGAATAAGGAATTGATCATTCGCGTTCGTCATTGGAACGGCCAAGTCGAGGAATACAAGTACCCAGAACGAAGCATGTGCACCCTCGAACTCGGTCGACACGATCACCCGGAAGAGCGAGCACGTCGAGAGGAACGCCACGAAGAAGCTTATGATCGCCATGAACCCAGGCTTCAGATCCTGCATGCTGACTACGGCGCGGAAGGGCGGTTCGTTGACGTCACCGGTACGCTACGCAGCCGCATTGACGATGGACGCTTGAACCTCCGCGTCGATAACTACTCGCTGGGCGTCGATCCGTCGCCCGGCGTGCATAAGTGGTTGCGGGTTGAATACGTCTATCGCGGCGAGCAGCGCAACATAACGGTCGACGAGAAGACCTTCCTGCGCCTGCCGTAGCTCGTGTTCACCAAGACTATTCGAATGTTTTGAAAGGCGCGGCTTTTGGTGTGTGCGTGAGAACTCGTTTTCCGAATCCGAAGTGGACCGAATTGCTGACTACCAGCCGCGCAGCGGCGACGGAATGCAGCCCACGAAGCAAGTCGTGGGTCGAAAGTGGAAAATGAAGCAGCTCGTAGGGGAGAAAGAAGAGTTCTCATGCACACTCCTCAGCCGCGCCGACAGTGCGACCATATCAATAACGGTTAGCCGCTGAGGGCACCGCTCGCACCACCGGCTTCACTTCCGCTTGAGCGCCTCCAACTCTTCCAGCGTTCGCGGCCAGTCCGAGCCCAGCAGCCGCGACAGACTTCGATCCGCAAGAACCTTCCCACCCGTCTGACAGCGCGCACAGTAGTTCGTTTCCTTATCCGCGTATCGGATCCGCAGAACCTTGTCCCCACAACGCGGACAAGGCATCCCGTATCGTCCATGTACAGCCATCTCTGGCCGGAATGCGGTCACTCCTTCGGGGAATTCCTTCTCGGCTTCGCCAACGAGGCGATCGATCCAGAGTTCCAACGTACTTCGTGTCGCCGCCAACAGGCGCTCCCATTCTTCCGCAGTCAACTTCTGAGTTAGGGTCACGGGTGAGAGTTGGGCGGCGTGCAGGATTTCATCCGAGTACGCGTTCCCGATCCCACTCAGCAGCCGCGGATCGGTCAGCGCCCGCTTCAGCGTGTGATTCTCCGAGGTCAAAACATGCCTGAATGTCTCCAAGTCTACCGCGAATACATCGACGCCGCCCGCATCCAGCGAAGCCAGATTTTCTTCCCCACTGATCAAATGCAGCGACGCCCGGCGCTTGCTCCCAGCCTCAGTCAGCACGAGCGACCCCTCCGGAAAATCGAATGCCGCAAGATTCTGACGTCCGCCCAGTTTGGCGTCGCGTTTCTTCCAATGCAACCGCCCGGCTATCATTAGATGAACGACAACCCACAGGTCGCCATCAACTCCAATCGCAATGCGCTTCCCGATCCTTCGCAAGCTCTTCACCACCTGTCCCTCGACACTGGGAAGGGGCGGTTCCACTGTCCGCAACAGGAACGGACTGCCAAGTCGCACGCGTTCCAAAGTCTGTCCGACGATTCGCTTCTCCAGCGCGCTGATGTAAGCCGTGATATCCGGCAGCTCGGGCATGTGTACCAGCTTGCATGGTGCAGCCGAAGTTTGCAAACCGGCTGTGGACGGCCATCGCGGCCAATTTTGAACACTGCGGCATTGACTCGCGCGCTCCGTTCGGAGTAAAGTGCCAACCGTTCTGGGGATTCTGGGGAAAATGACGCGCACATCACGGCGTGTGGGGGTAGTTCTCTTTCAGCTCGGCGGACCCGACACGCTGGAAGCGATCGAGCCTTTCCTTTACAACCTTTTCTGCGATCCTGACATCATTGACTTCCCTTTCGCTCGCATCGGTCGTAAACCTTTGGCCAGACTGATTTCGACCACGCGCGCTCGCAAAGTGCAGCATCATTACTCAATCATTGGCGGAGGCTCGCCCATTCGCCGCAACACCGAGCGCCAGGCGCGTGCTCTCGAAGCCGAATTACGAAGCCAGGGCATCGACGCACACTGCTTCGTCGCCATGCGCTACTGGCACCCATTTACACGCGAGGCCATCGCGCAACTCCAGGCCGCCCACTGCGACGAACTCGTACTGCTCCCGATGTATCCCCAGTATTCCTCTACCACGACAGGCTCGAGCCTCAACGAATGGAATCGGCGCTTCCACGACGACATCCCGGTCCATTGCGTCGAAACTTTCTATCGGAATACGATGTACCTCGACTCCGTGGTCGAAAAGGTGAACCAAGCTCTCGCGCGTTTCTCCAATCCGGGACACCCGGAAATCCTTTTTAGCGCTCACAGCATTCCAATATCTGTGGTGGAAAAAGGCGACCCCTACCAGCTGCAGATCGAAGAGACTGTAACTCTCGTGATGGAACGTGGCGGTTGGAAAAATTCGCACTGCCTCTGCTATCAGAGTAAAGTTGGTGCCAGCCGGTGGCTTCAGCCCTCGCTCACGCCCACGCTACGAAAACTCGCAGTCAGGCAGACCCATGAGGTCTGCATCGTCCCAATCGCCTTTGTTTCTGATCACGTTGAAACTCTCGGCGAGATCGATCACGAAGCTCGCCATCTTGCCGAACAACTCGGTTTCACGCAGTTCGAGATGAGCGCCGGTCTCAACGATTCTCCAAAGTTCATACGAGCGCTGGGGCAGATCGTGCAGGATGCCCTCGCGCAACCTGTACCTTTATCCATACCGATTCGCACTCATGGGAGGCAGTTGGCGGAGCCACAGTACGTGGCCGCCGCCGGGTTAGATTAGGGCCCATTAGATAAAGCAAGACAAAGCAGGAGGAGGGATTCATGGCGGAGTTGGAGACCGATAAGGTCAATCCGAATCCGGAAGCGGCCAAGACGCCGGCCAAGCCCACCGTTGATGCCACGAAATACGTTGGCACGCCGGCGGTGGGCACCTCGAAAGCAGCCGCCGCCGGTGGTGTCTCCGGAACCGCGCCCTCCACCGAGATTGACCGCAAGCGCCGCCGCTTTGTCTGGACCATGGTCACCGGATTTCTGGTCGCGTGGTTCCTCGCGTTCTTCCGCTTCTTTCTTCCGCGCACTCTTTTCGAACCCAACACCGTTTTCAAAATCGGCTACCCCTCCGAGTTCGCCCTCGGCGTCGATACCAAGTTCCAGCAGAGGTACCGCATCTGGGTCGACCGTACGCCCGATCGTCTCTTCGTGATCTACGCCCGCTGCACGCACCTCGGCTGCACGCCCGACTGGAAGCCCAGCGAAAACAAATTCAAGTGCCCCTGTCATGGCAGCGGCTATGACAGCGAAGGCATCAACTTCGAAGGCCCCGCGCCTCGTCCCATGGATCGCGCCCACATCGAACTAGCACCTGATGGACAAATTCTGGTAGACACATCCAAGCTCTATTCCTGGCCCAAAGGCCAGCCCAGCAAATTCAACGATCCCGGAGCATTCCTGACGGGAGTTTAGGTAGCGCCGGCGTCCCGCCGGCTGTCGCAAAGGTATCTTGCCTTCGCATCGGAGAACTAGATCAGGACTGATATGGCTGACGAAAACAAGAACGGCGGAAGCGGCGCACCGAGTGGCAACGGCAAGAATGGTGGTAAGGTTGGAATCCTCGAGAAGGTCTCTACAACCGTCAAAGAGGACGTCCAGGCCCTTAAGACCGACATTCCCACGAAAGCCAAAGAACAGATCGACGGGCTTAAGGATCCGACGAAAACTCAGGTCTACACCTCGATCTTCCGTCACAAGCACGACGACACCCCACGCAACCGCGCCTTGGGTGTGCTGTCCAACGTGTTCCTCCACCTGCACCCCGCGAAGATCAATCGCGATGCCGTGCGTTACAGCTACACCTGGGGTATGGGCGGGATCACGTTCTACCTGTTCATCATCCTCACCTACACCGGCGTGCTGCTGATGTTCTATTACCATCCGAGCAAGGTGCAGGCCTTCCGCGATGTGCTCTATCTCGAGCACGATGTCCCCTTCGGGAAAATTCTGCGCAACATGCACCGCTGGGCCGCCCACCTGATGGTGATCGGCGTCTGGCTGCACATGTTCCGCGTGTTCTTGACCGGCTCCTACAAAAAACCGCGCGAATTTAACTGGAACATCGGCGTGTTGTTACTGGTGTTCACTCTGTTGTTGTCCTTCACCGGATATCTGCTGCCCGACGATCAACTCGGATTCTGGGCCGTCACTGTCGGCACCAACATGGCGCGCGCGACGCCAATGCTGGGCCACGAAGGCCCGTTCGGCCCGCAGTTAGGGATGACTCCCTACAACGACGTCCGCTTCGGCCTGCTTGGCGGTTCGATCGTCGACGCGAACGCTCTGCTTCGCTCCTACATCTGGCACTGCATCGGCATCCCGATCGTGGCGAGCGTCCTGATGATCGTCCACTTCTGGCGCGTAAGAAAAGACGGCGGCATCTCCGGCCCAGCCCCAGTCGTGCTGCAGGAAGAAGCCGACAAACCCAGAAGAGGCCCGAAGGCCGCCGGAGAGTGATGCCTCGATGAGGGACAAAGGTTTTATGTGGGGACAGCCGCCCTCGGCTGTCCGTCGAGCCAAGCTCGACAAGGTTTTTGACAATGAATAAACCAAGCCAGAAGGAAGACGTAAGAATGCAGAAGAAACCTTCTGCATTCTGACTTCCAACTTCTGCATTCAAAATTTGCCACGGCATTCGTGGAGAACTTATGGACTGGCGACAACTCTGGGAAATCTGCTCTGCCCCCGACAACGTCCCCATCGTGGGCCTGATCCCCCTTCTCATCTTCTACATCTATCTCGCGTGGAAGCAGGCGCACGCCAACGATCAGCTCATCACGCAGCTCGAAGCCGATCCCGCGATGGCCAAAACGCACCATCGCAAAACCTGGCCCTTCAAGCCCGGCTGGCAAAAGGAAGTCCACGTCTGGCCGTTCCTCCTTCGTATTGAGTTTCTCGCCGCGATCATCGTCACCATCATCTTGATGGTCTGGTCGATCACCCTCAACGCGCCGCTCGAGGAACCTGCAAATCCGAATCTCACGATGAACCCTGCAAAAGCCCCATGGTATTTCCTGGGCCTGCAGGAAATGCTCGTCTATTTCGATCCTTGGATCGCAGGCGTGGTTATGCCGACAATGATCATCATCGGCCTGATGGTGATTCCTTATATAGACACGAATCCGCTGGGCAGCGGCTATTACACCTGGAAGCAACGCCGCTTCTCGATCGGGACATTCCTGTTCGGCTTCATCATTCTCTGGGTCGCGATGATCCTGATCGGCACATTCATCCGCGGCCCAGGATGGCAATGGTTCTGGCCCGGCCAGACCTGGGACCACAACCGCCTCATCTATGAGGTCAATCGCGACTTGCCCGACGAAATCCCGCGCTGGCTGGGAGGACCGATCACTTCCAACTGGGCGAAGGGCGTTTTCGGCGCCATCGTTGTAGGCGGCTATTACCTGGTCGGCGGAGGCTTGGTCTATTCACTCTTCCGCCGCCGCATGGCCAAAGATTTCAAGCGCATGAGCCTGCTGCAGTTCTCGATCATGCAGTTTTTCCTGCTGACCATGGTCGCACTGCCGATCAAGATGCTGCTCCGGCTCCTGTGGCACATCAAGTACGTGTGGATAACACCGTGGTTTAACGTTTAAGAATCGTCGTTGGTCTTTTTTGTCATCCTGAGCGGAGCCGAAGTGAAGCGAAGCGGAACTCCGACGCAGTCGACGGATCCCTACCCGAGCACCAATGCCGCGGGCAGGGATTCCTCGCTACCGCTCGGAATGACAATGCATTAAGAGCCAAGCCAACGACCCAAGACCGAATTTCGGAGGAACTGGTGCCTGACAAACCCATCCCCGAGCAGGATCCAATCACGAGCAAATCGTACGCCGCCCACTACGTCATCGCGACGATTATCCTGGTCATCACCCTATTCTGGGCCCTCTGGGACGAGGCCTGGGGCCAGCGCCCGTGGAAAGCTTTCCAGGAGCAGTTCAAGCAGCGCTACAGCGCGTTTCTCAACAGCGCGCGCGCCAAATCCCAGGCCGACGAGAAAGATGTCGAGAAGGATCCCGAATACGCGCAACTTTCGGCGGCCGTCAAGAAAGCCACGCAAGATTCCGCCGCCGCAGCCAAGACCGCCCGCGAAAAGCTGGATGACGCCAGCGCTCGTCTGCTGGCCGTCCAAGGCGTGTTCACTGATCGCCGCGCCTACGTCAATGCCCTGACCTACGAACTCGAAACCAGCGAGAGCGAATCCAGTAAGGACAGCAAGGCAAAAGAGATCAAGGAATACAAAGAAAAGAAGGCTACCGTCGAATTTCCAGACGGAACGAAGAAGCTGTTCAATTTCGACGAACTCGAAAAGACCTACAACGACATCCGCGACGAGCGCACAAAACTCAGCCTCGAACTCGGCGATGTTTTGAAGCCCGTCACCGAAGCCCGCGCCAAGCTGGACGAGTACGTCACCGATCACATGGTCGACCTCACCCCCGCCCAGATCGACGGCCTGAAGAAGAAGATTTCCGACTGGGATCCCACGATCGTCCAGATCAACGTCGCCGAAGCCAACATCGTCGACCGTTGCGAGTCCTGCCACATGGGCGCGCGCGAGCCGGTGAAGATCACCCGCACCGCCATGACGACCAAAGGCGAGAAGAAGCCCGACGAATACGCCAACGCCTTCGTCAGCCACCCCGAACCGGAACTTCTCAAGATTCACGATCCCGATAAGTTCGGATGCTCCCCCTGCCACCAGGGCAATGGCCGAGCCACCACCAGCGTAGAAAAAGCGCACGGCAACTATGAACACTGGCTCTGGCCGCTCTTCCCCAAAGAAAACGCCCAGGCCGGATGCCAGACCTGCCACTCCGCCGACATGGTCCTCGCCAGCGGCGACGTGCAATTCGCCACCATCAACGCCGGCAAAGACCTCTTCCGCCAGCGCGGATGCAACGGCTGCCATCGCTACGAAGGCTACGACAAAGAGCCCGAAGACCTGAATAACATCGGCCAGCAGATCAAGCAGATCGAAACGCAGAGAAAGGACAACCTCAAGCAGTCGGCATACCTGATGAAACAGGCCGACGCCGCCGAGTCGAACGATGAAGCCAACAGGCTCAATCTCCAGGCCGTCGATCTGAAGGTCGCCAACAGCAAGCTCGAGGGACGCCTGCAACAGCTCGATTTCCAGTCCCACAGCCTGATGCAGGACTTGAAGAAGATCGGCCCGAACCTGAAAGACGTCCGGCTCAAGCTGAACAAGAACTGGATTCCCGTCTGGCTCAAGAAGCCCACGGACTTCCGCCCGACCACGAAGATGCCCAACTTCCGC
>Ga0335070_10002761_pt1 | contig 20409 bp, 13 predicted proteins | sample Lox_Sample_13_FD_206722 | JGI IMG/M metagenome (GOLD analysis project Ga0335070, IMG submission 206722) | Soil microbial communities from Loxahatchee National Wildlife Refuge, Florida, United States - Lox_Sample_1.3 | ecosystem: Environmental > Terrestrial > Soil > Wetlands | place: USA...
CCGGTTCGAGCAAGCGGGTCCGGCCTCCCCTCTGCGCTACGGCGAGGGTGAGAAGCGCCTGTTCCGGACGACCTCCGATCCCCGCGAGCGCCCGGCGAACGTTGCGTTTGGCTCCGGCTCCGCCATCTACAACGTCATCGACGTACGCCAGTCCTACCCGCAGAAGGTGGTCAAGGAGGCAATCCGGGTCCTGGGCCACCCCGAGGCTGCCGAGAACTCCGTGCACTTCGCCTACGAGATGGTGGCGCTCACGCCGGCCGCCGTGCGCCGGCTCGAGGAATCCCAGGGCCTCGATTTCCAGCTCAGCTCCGAGGACATGGGAAAACCATTCATCGAGATGTCCGGACGGCGAGGGATCGGCGTCAAGGCGGACGCGCTGCTCGTCACCCTGATCCGGGAAGCGGAGAAGGCGATCGCCGAGCGCCAGGGTGACGGCGCTGTTCCGGGGCACGAGCAGCTCGCCGCGCGCGCCCGCGCGATCGCGGTCGGGGCGCTGCGTTACCAGATGGCGCGCCAGGGACGGAACCGGGTCCTCGCCTTCGATTTCGACGAGGCACTCGCGTTCGAGGGCGACACCGGTCCCTACCTTCAGTACTCGGCCGTGCGCGCCAACAAGATCTTCGAGAAGCTGGCCGCGCAGGGGCTCGCCGGCTCAACCGAGGCGGACGCGAGCGCGGCGGCGGAAGCCTCAATCCCCGACGACCTCTGGGAGTTGGCGCTGGCCTGCGCCCGCACGCCCGAGATGGTCGAAAAGGCCGTGGCCTCCCTCGAGTTCTCCCTGCTGGCCGGGCACGCTCGCGAGCTCGCGCAGTCGTTCCACAAGCTCTACCACGAGCACCCCGTGCTGCACGCCGAGGATGAGGCATCGCGCGCTCTGCGGCGAGCCGTGTTCCGCGTGTTTGCCGCGACCATCACCGCGATCCTGGAGGAGCTGCTCGGGATCCCTGTACCGCAAGAGATGTGAGAGGACTGGGGTCAGGGGAAAGGGGTCAGGGGACTGGGATCAGGGGACAGGGGTCAGGGGACAGGAAACACAACGGCGAGGAGCCGGCAGGGCGCGGCATCGCGTACCATTGGTTGATGCACACGGTGCCTGCGTACGAGCGCGATGTCTATCTGCAGGAGCTGGAAACCGAGGTCGCCGAGACCGGAGTCGAGGACGGCCGGCCGTTCGCGGTCCTGACCGACACGATTCTCTACCCCGAGGGCGGCGGTCAGCCTGCCGACCGGGGCTCGCTCGGCGAGATCGCAATCCTCGACGTGCAGCGGCGCGAGGGCGGGATCAGGCACTACCTCGAGAGGCCAGCACAACCGGGCCCCGTGACAGTCCGCCTCGACTGGCGGCGGCGCTTCGATCACATGCAGCAACACACCGGCCAGCACCTGCTGACCGCGCTGGCGCACGACCGCTTCGGTTGGCCCACCACCGCCTTTCATCTGGGCGAGCAGGTGTGCGACATCGAGCTGGACGTTCCGGCGCTCGCGCCGATCCAGATCGAGATGCTCGAGGAGTCGGCTGCGGAGGAGATTCGGGCCGCGCGCCCGGTGACTTCCCGTCACGCCCGCCCGGACGACCTCGAGCGCCTCGGTGTGCGAACCCGCGGGCTGCCCGCCGGTCATCACGGCGACGTGCGTCTGGTCGAGATCGCCGGCATCGACCTGAACACGTGCGGTGGGACCCATGTCCGCTCGACCGCGGAGATCGAGGCGGTCAAGCTGCTCGGCACCGAGTTTCTGCGCGGCGGCACAAGGCTCTTCTACATTGCCGGCGGAAGGGTGCGTCACCGACTGGCATCGCACGAGGCGCGCAGCGCGCGCTTGCGGTCGCTGCTGGGAACGCCCGACGCCGAGATCGTGGCAGCAGTCGAGGCCAGGCTGGAGGCGGGCCGCGCGACTGAAAAACGGATCCGTGCGCTGGAGGAGGAGCTCGCCGCGGCGGTCGCCGAGGCGCTGGCGACGCGTCCGGATCGTGTCGTCTCCGTACACCTTGAGGGGAAGGACACCGCTTTCTTGCAGCGGATCGCGAAGCGGCTCACCGTAACCGAGAAGGCAGCGTTGCTCACGGCAAGCGGCACCGAGGGAGGGTTCTTCGTGCTGGTCGCCGGGGAGACCGTCAACCTCGACGTCCAGGCGGCCGGCCGCGAGCTCGCGGGGATCATGGGCGGGCGCGGCGGTGGCTCCGGCCGCACCTTCCAGGGCAAGGTCGCCTCGCTTGCCGATCGGGAGGCCGCGCTCCACCGACTCACTTCGCTCGTCGGCGGTAAGTGAGGTCGCGGGCGTCGCAGGAATGGCCATCGTGTTGCTTTCCCGGGTCGGTCGGCTTACCTTTGCGACTCCGTTCGCGGCACGCGGGCACCCGGAGGCGATCCGGGGCGCAAGGGAGTGAGCATGGACCTCGTCCCCCAGGTGATCGACATCCTCCTCCACATCGACAAGTACCTGGACCTGATCATCCAGAGGTACGGCTTGGTGACGTACCTCCTGCTCTTCGTTGTCGTGTTCTGCGAGACCGGCCTGGTCGTGACGCCATTCCTCCCGGGCGACTCCCTGCTCTTCGCGGTCGGCGCTTTCGCGGCCCGCGGGTCACTGGATCTCAGCGTCGCGCTCCTCGTCCTGGCTGCAGCGGCGATCCTCGGAGACACCGCCAACTACTGGATCGGGGCGGTCGTTGGGCCGAAGGTCTTCCACAAAGAAAACGTCAGGTTCCTCAACCGGAAGCATCTCGACCGCACGCACGAGTTCTACGAGCGTTACGGTGGCAAGACCATCGTGATCGCCCGCTTCGTCCCGATCATCAGAACCTTCGCGCCGTTCGTCGCCGGCATCGGCAAGATGACCTACGGGCGCTTCCTCTCCTACAACGTGTTCGGCGGCCTGCTCTGGGTGCTGCTGCTCGTTCTCGGGGGCTATTACTTCGGGAACATCGGCATCGTGCGCCGCAACTTCTCGCTGGTGATCCTGGCGATCGTTGTGATCTCGATCATGCCGGGCGTGATCGAGGCGCTCCGCCAGCGGGCCCGCTCGCGCGCCGCCCAGTGAGCTCCGCCGGTCGGTGGGGCTCGGAGCGTCCGTAAAGCCAGGCCATCTCCGCGAAGCGGTCGCGCAAGGCATCCGAGAGCATCCACTCGGTGAGGCGGAACTGCCAGTTGCCCTTCGCCGTGGCCGGCGTGTTCATTCGGCAGTCGCCGCCCAGACCCGCGATGTCCTGGTGCGGCACGATCGCCAGGTCGGCGACCGAGGACAACGCGAGCCGGATCATATCCCAGTGAATCTCGTGACCGTCGCTGCCGATGTACCTCCGCATGTAGTCCTTTTCCTCCTCGCTCGCATCGCCCATGTACCAGCCCAGCGTGGTGTTGTTGTCGTGCGTCCCCGTATAGACGACGGTGTTGGGTCGGAGCAGGTACGGCACGAAATCGCTTCGGGGCTTCGGCGAGAAGGCGAACTGCAGCACCGCCATCCCGGGCAGACCCAGCCCGTCCCGCAGCTCGACCACGTCGTCCGTGATCACTCCGAGGTCCTCGGCGACCAGCGGCAGCTCGCCGAGGGCCGCGCGGGCCGCGTCGAAGAGCTTGCGGCCGGGCCCTGGCACCCAGCGCCCCTTGACGGCCGTCTTCTGCCCCGCGGGCACCTCCCAGTAGCCTGCGAAACCCCTGAAGTGGTCGAGTCGAACCACGTCCACCAGCCCCAGAGTCGCCCGGAGCCGAGCGATCCACCACGCGTACCCGGTCCTCTCGAGGACCTCCCAGTCGTAGAGCGGGTTGCCCCACAGCTGGCCCGTCTCGGAGAAGTAGTCCGGGGGGACACCCGCCACGACCACGGGCAGGCCGCGGGGATCCAGCTGGAACAGCTCTCTGTTGGCCCATACCTCGGCGCTGTCCCCTGCGACATAGATCGGCACGTCCCCGAGGATCCCGATACCGAGCGCCCGCGCGTGCTCCCGCAACGCGCGCCACTGCGAGAAGAACAGGAACTGGCAGAACTCCTCGAAGGCCACCTCGCGCTCGTGGCGGGCAAGCCACGCGGCCAGAGGCGCGGGGCGCCTGAGGGCCAGGTCTTCGGGCCACTCGTGCCACGGTGCCCCACGGTGGGCACGCTTGAGGGCCGCGAACGCCGCGAAATCGGCGAGCCACCCTGCGTTTTCCCCCCTGAAGGCGCCAAGAGCTCTCTCGAGCTTCGCCGGAGGTTTCGTAGAAAGGCGCTGGAAGGCACGTTGGAGCAGCGTCCACTTGTACGGCATGACCCGCTCGTACTCCACCTTGAATGGCGAGAGCTGAGGGGCATCCGCCAGGTCCGACGGTTCCAGCAGTCCGTCCCTGAGCAATAGCTCCGGACTTATCAGCCCGGCGCTGCCGGCAAAGGTCGAGGTCGCGGCGTACGGCGACCAGCCGGGCCCGACCGGGCTGAGAGGGAGCACCTGCCACCAGCGCGCGCCGGCCCGCGCGAGCCAATCCAGGTAACCGTGAGCGGCGGGCCCGAGGTCGCCGATGCCGTGCGGGCCCGGGAGGCAGGTGGGGTGAAGCACGACACCGCAGGAACGCTCGAATTTCATCGCTCAAACTCCCGTGAGCCCAATAGTAGCGGATCGCTCTCTTCCTTTTCACTGCGTGACGCTTGTTGTGCCGGTGCCACGGTGGCCGGGCTTCGCTTGTTTTCCACTCCGTGGAGGTTCTGTTTTGCCCCGCGGGCCTGCTTTCCTTTGTTTCACTGCGTGACGGCTTTTGTGTTGCCCGGCGGGTGGGGCGCCTGCTCAGCGCTTGCTCGCCCCCGCTCGCTTCGCGCCGAGACTCCGGAGGCCACGACCCAGCAGTGCGGCCCGGGGCGGGGCCCCTCGGTGTCCGCAAGCGACCGCGTCCCCGACACCCCACCCGGGATCCGCACGCTGGGGACCCCGTGGCCTCCCGAGAGATGCCCGCCCCACCCGCCAGGCGGAATGTTCTCCCCCACCAACTCTGGACAGAATTGGTCACGAGTTCCGGGCACGTGAGAGCGTGTCGTTTCCAGCCGCAAGGTTTCAAGTCAAAGGGTGGGGGTTTTCATTCGCCGGTGCCGCGGGTGGCGGATCACTCCGGAGCCCGCGGGCACCGGACGCGCGAGCCGTGCTGGGGAGACGGCGGCCCTGTCTCATGGGAACGCCGAGGGGCCCCGACGCGGATCGGGCTGTCCGGTCGCGGGCGGAGGAGTCTGCAGGCGCCGGGCGCGGGGGCGCCCAAGCCTGCAGATGGACACCGCGGCACCGGCAAGACACAAGCTTCACGCAGTGAGAAAACGAAAGGGGGTGCGGGCGATCAGCCCGAGAAAAGGCGGCGCCACCAGGTCCGTAGCCGCTCGCCCAGGCCCGGACCATCGGTGTAGAAGAACTTGAAGTGGCGCACCGCGAGCGTCGGGGCGACCGGCTTCGGCGCGTAGCGCTCCCGCAGGTGGTGCAGGTGGTCCATGGTGAAGAGGTAGAGGTCGGTCTCGGTGCGCTCCGGGAACTCCTCCATGATGCCGCTGCGCCTGATCGCTTCGATCATCGGCCGGTACACCGTGTCGCGCCACGACGCCACCGCTTCGGACCACGTCGGCTCGCGTCCGGTCTCGATGCCCCGGTAGTAGCGGTGCACCGTGATGTGCTCGAGGAGGCGCTCGTAGCCGTCCGGCTCCGTGACCCGGAACTCGTCCGGACCCTCGGCGACAAGGCCGGTGGTTTCCAGGAAGTCGGCCAGTCCCCGCTGCAGGAGCACCTCTTCGATCGACGCGTCCGGGGATACCGGCACCGGGGTGAGGAACTCCCTGACGCGCGCCTCGATCGCGGGTATGCCCAGGGAGCGCGCGACGGACACCCGGTGATGCCCGTCGACCACGAAGTACGCGTCGCCCACCTTGTACAGCTCAACCGCGCGGAAGCCGGCGGGCCCCTCGGCCAGTCCTTCCACCTCTTCCCAGCGCTCGCGCAGGGCTTCGTCCCGCGGCAGGAACGCACGGTTGAACTCCCGCTCCCTCCCCATCGTCCCGACGATCCGGTCGAGTGGGACGTCCTGCATCCCCCTGTCCACGATGTGCCTGAGCCGCAGCCCTGCCCGCACACGGTCGAACGGCAGGAGATCCACCGGGCGCCCTTTGAGCACCCCCAGGAGGTCCTGCACCACCGCGGCACGCCGGGCGGCGTCGAAGCGGGTCACGTCACCTCCCCGCGGCCCTTGCGGGTCACCGAATCCGAGTTACGATGGCCGCCATGGTACACGCTCCGAAACGTTCCGACACGCCCCGCCGACACGGTGGGAGGTTCCTGACGTTGGTCGTGCCCGCGCTGGCAGCCGCGGTGCTCCTCGTGTTGGCCGCGAGCGGCCTCGGCCAGGAGCAGCGCGTTCCGCGCCGCGTCCTGCAGCGGGCAGCCCCGGTTTGGAACAACGACTGGTCGAAGGGTGCGGTGTTCTACGAGGTCTTCGTGCGCAGCTTCCAGGATTCCAACGGTGACGGGATCGGGGATCTCAAGGGGCTGATCTCGAAGCTCGACTACCTCAACGATGGCAACCCCGCCTCCACCACCGACCTCGGCGTGGACGCGCTCTGGCTGATGCCGGTGTTCGGCTCGCCCAGCTACCATGGCTACGACACCACCGACTACGAGACCATCAACCCGGAGTACGGCACCAATGACGATTTCGCGACGCTGTGCACCGAGGCCCACCGCCGCGGCATCAAGGTCATCCTGGATTTCGTCATCAACCACAGCGGCTCGGGGCACCCTTGGTTCGTGGACGCCTCGTCGGCGGCGGGTGCGCCCAAGCGCAACTGGTACATCTGGAGCCCGGTGGACCTGGGGTGGCGGCAGCCGTGGAACCTGTACACGGGCGCGGACACCTGGCACCGGAACCCCGCCGACGGCCAGTGGTTCTACGGGGTGTTCTGGGAGGGGATGCCGGACCTCAACATCCGCAACCCTGAGGTCCGTGCCGAGATCAAGCGTCTCGCCACGCTCTGGCTCTCCCGTGGCGCCGACGGGTTCAGGCTTGACGCGGCCCGCCACCTGGTGGAGAACGGGGGCGGGCTCTCGCAGGTCGACCAGCCGGAGACGCACGCCTTCTGGCGCGAGTTTTCGGCGCACGTGCGGTCGGTGAAGCCGGACGCCACGCTGGTGGGCGAGGCGTGGACCGACACTCCGATCATTGCAACGTACTACGGCTCGACCACCACGGTCCCCGGCGGAGACGAGCTGCCGATGAACTTCGACTTCCCGCTCGCCGCGGCGATCGTCCAGGGCGTGAACGGTGGCGACGCCAACGTCATCTCGGCCAAGCTCGCCGAAGTTCAGTCGGTCTACCCGCAGGGTGCCGACGACGCCCCATTCCTCACCAACCACGACCAGTTCCGCCTCGCGACTCAGCTTGGAAACAACATCGGCAAGCTCCGCAACGCGGTGGCGATCCTGTTGACCGTGCCGGGCACGCCGTTCCTCTACTACGGCGAGGAAGTGGGACTCCAGAACGGCGGCTCGGACAGCGACGACAGGCTGAAGCGCACGCCGATGCCGTGGGACGCCTCCTCGCCCGGTGGAGGGTTCACGACCGGTATACCCTGGTTCCCGTTCGCCCCTGGCCGCGAGACGACCAACGTCGCGACCGAGAGCGCAGATCCAGCGTCGCTGCTCGGCCGCTACCGGGCTCTGATCCGGGCGCGTCACACCTCGCTGGCGCTGCAGAAGGGTGACCTCCGCCTGGTGACCGCGGGAGGAGGCGGTCACGTCCTCGCCTTCTTCAGGAGCACCACCGAGGAGCAGGTGCTCGTCGGCCACAACCTCAGCGACGCGATCCAGACGGCCGGACCCTTCGCGACCACCGCAACAACGTCGGAGACGGTCTTTGCAGACACCGGCGCAAGTATCGCGGTCGGGGGCGGCTCGTGCACCCTGACCTTGCTGCCGCGCACAACCGGGATCTGGCGTCTGAAGTGAAGCAGACTTGAAGGCTTGAAGGCTCGAAGGCTTGATGTCGTGAATGTGGCCAAGCCTTCAAGCCTGGATGGTGGGCTGGGGGGCACGCCTTGAAGCCTGGGTTGTCGCGGGGGGCGTGATACCCCCATTGAGGGTACAGAGTGGCCCTCAAACGATCGGCCAGCGAGGACGGGCAGTCCTGCTACTTCCCCTTGACCTCCGCGGGAACCACACCGGGGAGCGCCACGGGCCGACCTGCCATGAGATCGTAATCCTTGAGCACCGCCTCCTGCGTCATCCCGGCCGGGACAATGATGTCGATCAGGTCCGGCTGCATGTCGTCGCCCTCGCGGTTGGTGCCAAAGTTGTCGAAACCCTTACCGGGCAGGATGGGGATGATCATGAGGCCCGGGGACGAACCTTCGGAGCCGATGAGCGCCCCGATGTCCACCTTCAGCTCCCAGTTGGCGCCGGTGACGGCGACCACGTAGCTCCAGGTGTCCTTGGCGGGGCCCCCGAGGAACGCATCGGGAACGAAGAAACGGATCGAGCGGCCGGTGACGGAGACCACGGTGGGGAAGAACACGCTCGACGCGATGTCCCGGCCCACGCTCGCCGAGATCGCATCCACATCGGCGGACGTGACCGACCCCTGGCGGCGCTTGAGCTCCATCTTCGCCTCGTGCACGTAGATCGCCTTCAGCATGTCCTGCGCATCGTACGGACGCGGGGTGAGGCAGATCGCCTTCTCCCAGGCGTTGGCCTGGGCGATGGCCGCCCGCCTTCCGGGGAGCGTCTGCATGCTCCCCGAGCCGGGGATCCGATCGGTATCGACGTAGACGTCGATATTGAACTCGTAGAACCCCAGCTTGCAGAGCTTGTCGAGGGTGGTGCCGACCTGATCGATGGTGCGGCGCGGCGGCACCCGGACGTTCCGCGCGAACGTGGCTTCGAAGAGGTTGCCTCCCGCCTGTGCGGTGGCAGTGAACCTGACCAGGTCGAGGTCGCCGGGCTGCATGTCGGCGCGCATCGGATACATCAAGCTGCCATCGCCGTAGTCGTCCCCCGTTGGGTCGCTGAGCGTGAAGATGGGCTGGCCTTCTGCCGCCACCGCAGGGAACGCAAGACCAAGAACCGCGTACACGCCGGTGAGCAGGGCCGCCGCCGTAAGACTCCGTAGAGAACCTCGCATGTCCCCTCCCGAACAGCCGGGCTGATTCTAGAACGTTGGGGGCCCGGCCCCAAGACGGCGCCGGGCCCCTTATGCTCACTGCGTGCCCACTGCTAGAAGACGAACTTCAGGAAAGCCTTGATGCGCTGCTGCGAGAAGTCCCTGTTCAGAAGGCTGTTCCAGCCGCCCCACGCGCTCTTCCACCCGGGGGAGCCGACCGGAAGGCCGAGGTTCTTCGCCGTGTCCGCATCGGCGTACTGCACGACGAACCCGTCCCCGAAGTTGGGCTTGAACGTGCCCCAGGCGTACTCGTACTCGAAGCCGATCTGGGCGCCGCCCAGCGCGGAGGTGATCTTGGCCACCAGGATGTTCTTCTGGTGCTTGCCGGACGCCATCTCGTGCAGCTGGTACGCCTTGAACGCCGTGTTCCCGTCCTTCAGGTCGGCCGTGTAGTACTCGTACCCCAGCGAGGCGTAGAAATCGTTGGTGAGCTGGTAGCCGAAGCCGAGCTGGTAGGTGTAGTAGCTGAGGTCGCGGTCATCGTCGGAGATACTGGTCCACGGCTTCCACTGGTAGCCGGTAACGCCGTTCACCGTGATCACCGGCGGGTTCTGGAAGTAGGGAATGGTGGCGGTCGTGAGAGTCCCGTTGTAGTAGTTCACGACGTTCTTGCACGCCTCGCCGTTGCCCGGGCAGTCGCCGGCCTCGTAGGGCAGGAACCTGGGGTCGTTGAGGCGCTTGTCTGTCTCGCTGATCCCCTTGACCTTGAAGAACAGGTCGATCCCCTTCCCGACGTCGATGACGGTCTTGCCCTTGATGAGGTAGATGTCGGTCGACTTGTCCTGGAAAGGTATGTACGCCGAGCGGTACGGGTGGCCCACACCGGTGTCCCCTTCCAGCATCGGATACGTCGTGTTGTCGATGGCCTTGGTGTCGTCGCCCCACGCCTGCCAGTTGGTGTTGTACCCCAGGTGCGTGTACTCGCCGGCGAGCTCGAGCGCTCCCACGGTGTACTTCGGAACGATCGTGAACCCCTTCCAGCCGATGATGGTCTCGGCCAAGGGCTCGTCGAAGTCGGCGAAGTCGTTGTCCACGTTGATCGTGGCAACCTGCTGCGCGTTGCCGTCGAAACCGCCGTAGCCGATGATCGTCGGGTTGCCGTTGAAGACGCCGAACTTGGCGTTCGTCGGCCCGGGGAACATGAACGTCGCATCGTGCCCCTCGGTGATTAGGACGTCGTCCTCGCGGCGGGCCGCGACGATCGCGTCGTAGCCGGCGCCGTAGGAGAACGCCTGTAGGTTGAAGGAGAGCCCGACACCGAACGGGTCGTTGATGTCGAGGTCGGCCTTCCAGGCATCGCCGGTGTGGTTTCCGGCAAGCGTCGAGGAGTAGCCGCCGATGCCGAACGAGCAGGGTGCCTCGTTGCTTATGCCGAGGTCGCAGTTGGACGAGATCGACGAGCGGTAGTACGCGGCGCGAATGTCGAACATCGCGCTCGGGTGGATCCCGACCTTGAGCCCGCCCACCTGGTTGCGGGTGCGGGTGCGCACATTCCTCCCGTTGTCGTAGATGTGGTCGGTCCCATCGATCTCGATGTCGTCCAGGTAGCTGAAAAGGCCGCCGACGTCCCACAGCGAGCTCCCGCCGTACTTGAACTGGGCGACGTAGATCCCGTCCTGGCTGGTGTACTGGCCGGTGTTCCAGTTGGGCCCCATCCAGAGGCGGAACGCCGAGATCCGGGCGAAGTCCCAGCTGAACGACCGACCGCCCGCCGTTCCGCGGAACAGCAACCCTGCGACGTTGTCACGGTCGATGTAGCGGATCTTGCCCACGACGTTGGCGTCGAACATACCCCAGTCGCTTGCGCCGGCCATGGCGGAGTCGAGCCACTTGTAGCCCGGCGTGAACGTCACCGCGACGCCGCGCAGCTTGACGTACTGGTTGGAGCGCGAGTCGAACTCGCCGCAGCTGCCGCCCCAGCAGTTACCGGCGGGCGGGTTGCTCCCGCCCCACCCGCCCCCGTTGGTCCACTCGTTCTGGTTGAAGCGACTGTGGATGCGGGCGTAGATGTAGATCTTCGGGGACACCTTCTGGTTGACCCAGAGCTCGAGCTCGGAGCCCTGGCCGTTGTCGCCATACCCTTCGCCGGGAACCGTGGTGAAGTTGTACAGCGAGCCGTCGTACCGCTGCGTGCCCCACAGCCACTTGGTGTACGTGGCGCCCCCGAGGTGGAGCGAGAAATCCTCGGCGCGTACAATTCCGGTCACGAGAAGAATGCTCGCTATCACAAGGACAGGTATCAGGAATCGGTTTGCCGCACGCATGCTCCTCCTCCTTTCTACGGCAAAATGGATCGCTGCGTTACTTCTTGTAGACCATGTTCAGCGTGGCCATCTTCTTCGAGGTGCCGTCCGCATTGCACTCGTAGGCCAGCATCTTGTGCTGCAGCTCGACCTCGCTGGCATCGCCAACGGCGTTGCCGGCGAGCAGATCCATCACGTGCGGGTCGCAGTCGCCGTCGGTGCCGCCGCCGAAGCGATGCTGCCCTTCGTACTCGTTGACTTTCCGGGTGAGCAGATCCGTGGCTGCCGGGAAGCCCTCGTTCGACTGCATCAGCACCTGGTACCCCCACTTCGTGATGTCACCCGCACCGACGTCCTTCATGTCGACCCACGTGGTGATCGTGCGGCCGCCGCCCTTGACGCGCGCGGGGACGATCACATCGGCCTGCAGCGCCTTCGCCACCTTCTGCTCGACCTCGGAGCGCACCCGTCCTGCCGGCTGCGGGGACACGATGACGACCTTGTTCCACCCCGCGTTGGGCGCGAACTGCACGTTGAGACCGGGGAGCCCCTCGGTGTGCCCCGTGTTCGGATCGGTCTTGATGAACACAAAGACCATCTGGACGCAGAACCCGTACTGCATCGCCCAGCACTTGTCCTGGAGCTGCGAGTTCTGCGTCACCGCAATCTCGAGCTTGTCGCCCTTGAGCTTGAAGTCGACGGCGGTGATGTCGAACGACCCCTTGAGGTACACCGTGTCCGTCGGATACGTGTACGTGCCGGGTCCGTTGTCGTCGCCGACCGTGTCCTTGAAGCTGACCTCCTGGGCGAGGGCGGCCGTGGCCACCACGGCCGTGGCCATCAAGGCCAAAACTACGTAACGCCACGTATGCTTCATAGCAATCCCCCTTTCTCTCCTAATAGACCTTCGAAGCGCTCCGGCCTTCTTGCTCGCGTTTCGCTGTACACCTCACCTCCCTTCCTCGAGGTCTCTACCCCTTGACTGCTCCGGCGGTGAGGCCGGAGACCACGTACTTCTGCAGGACGAGGAACAGCACGACGATCGGTATCGCCGTGATGATCGCGCCCGCCGCGAAGTAACCCCACTGCTGTGAGAAGCCCCCGACGAAGAACCGCAACCCGACGGGGGCCGTGTACATGCTTATCTTGTCCATGAAGGTGGCCGCCTGGATGAACTCGTTCCACGCGGTCATGAACGAAAACAGGGCGGTGACCGCCACCGCCGGCTGCGCGAGGGGCAGGACGATGCGGTAGAAGATCGTCGCCGCGGAGGCGCCGTCCATAAGGGCCGACTCCTCAAGCTCCTTCGGGATCGTGTCGAAGTACCCCTTCAGCATCCACACGCAGAAGGGAATCGCCGTGATCGAGTACAAGAGGATCAGTCCGATGAAGTTCGAGCCCAGCCCCAGGAACTGCACGATGATGATGTAGAGCGGGATCAGCATCAGCGTCCCCGGGAACATCTGCGACACCAGGAACGACATCAGCCCGATCCGTCGGCCCGGGAACCGGAAGCGGGAGAAGGCATACGCGGCCGTGCAGGCCAGGAAGACGCCCAGCACCGTGGTGCCCGCCGCGACGATCACGCTGTTGAGCAGCCAGCGGGCGAAGGGCTGCTCGGTGAACAGCGAGATGAAGCTGGAGGCTGACACGTGCGCCGGCCAGGGCGTGATCGCCCGCAGCCGGTCGAGGAACGTCGGGTTGGCGGGGATGTCCACGATCATCAGGCCCTGCTGCCCCGAGAAGGCGATCGTGAAGACCCAGAGCAGCGGGTAGAGCGTCACCACCACGTAGATCAGCAGGATCACGTGCAGCGGCAGGTGGGGGAACTCGCCGGTGCGGGAGCGCTCGCTCATATCCCCTCCGTCGCCTTCGTGACCTTGTTCTGCCAGATGCCGTACGCCAGGAGGACCGCGAAGATCACCATCGAGTAGGCGGCCGCGTAGCCGTAGCGGTACTGCTCGAAGGCGAACTTGTACGCCTGCGTGATCAGGATCTCGGTCGAGTGCGCGGGCTCACCCGCGGAGACCAGGTAGATGATGTTGAACATGTTGAAGGTCCAGATCACCGAGAGGATCATCGCCGGGATCAGCGCGGGCTTGAGCGACGGTAGCGTGATCGAGCGGAACTGCTGCCAGCGCGTCGCGCCGTCCACACGGGCGGCCTCGTAGAGGTCGGCGGAGATCGACTGCAGGGCGCCGAGCGAGATCACCATCATGAACGGCACCGAGAGCCACGCGTTGGTCGCGATGCAGGCGAACAGGGACGTCCCGGGCTTCTCGAACCATGAGACCGGGGTGCCCCCGAGCATCTGGATGATCTGGTTGATCACCCCGAACTGCTGGTGGAACATCCCCTTCCAGATCAGCGCCGTGATGTAGTTCGGCGTCGCCCACGGCAGGATGAAGATGACGCGGTAGATGGGACGGGCGAAGAGCCCCTTGGTGTTGAGGATGAGGGCAAGGAACAGCCCCATCCCGACCCCGTACGCGACGTTGGTCACCGTCCAGACGATCGTGACGCCCAGCGTCCAGTAGATGTTCTGGTAGTTCCACACGAGCCCGCCCGGGCCCCGCGTCGCGATGTGGAAGTCACCCAGGATGTCCGTGAAGTTCTTCAGGCCGATCCAGATCTGGCTCAGCGGCGCCTGCGACGTGTAGAGCGAGAAGTCGGTGAACGAGAGCACGACGCCGTAGAGGAACGGCAGGAACACCAGCGCGAGCATCCCGAACACCGCCGGGAACGTGTAGGCGTACGCCTGGCGGTGCTTCCGCAGCGTGCCGCCGAGCCTCGCGGCGCCTCCCAGGCCGACGAACGCCAGCAGCCCGAGCGCCAGGAGCGTGAAAGCGCCCACGACCTCCCTGGTGCGTGCCGCCACCCGGGCGAGGCCCTGCTCGAGCGGTGCCTCCTGAACGCTCCCGTCAGCCGCGATTAGGCCGAGCGGACGCCGGAACACGTCGGTGTCCCAACTAGCCGGGTGGAGCGCGGACAGGTCACCCAGCGACAACTCACGCGTGACCCCGGAGGCGCGAGCCATCTCTGCAGTCACTTCAGCCGCGACCGTTCGCGCCGTGAGCCGCCGGTCCGCCGTGGCGGTGTTCAGGGCGTATCGCCCGTACGCGACCATCGTGGCCAGGAGCAGGATCGCCGCCACCACGGCCAGCACAGAGCGCCGTTCCCCGACGGGAAGAGCAAGCACGAGGAAGACCAGCGCCGGCACCACCACTGCACCGAGTGGCACCAGCCACGAGGATCTCGGCGGGGGAGGCATCGCGGCGGTCTCGGCGGCGACGAAACCGACCACCGCGCCGTCCTTCTCGAGGGGTGCTGCCAGGGCAAGACCTCCGTTGGCCGCTGTTTCGATCTCGATCTCCGGCTTGCGTGCCGCGCCCTCCTGGCGGTTGGTCTCGACCGCGGCCCGTAGCCGCTGGCCCTGGTCGTAGAGAGGTTTCTCGTCTCTGGTCAGGCGGCGCGGCGCAGCGCTCTCGCCACTGTCGCCTGCCATGGTGGAGGCCTCGAGCGAGAACCCCTCAAACACCACGACCCTGATGCCGGTCAGCATCGGGTTGTCCCGGGCGACCGCGGCGACGGCCCTCCGGACACCATCGCCGACGATGCCCGCCCTCTCGACGATCTCGACGAGCGCGTTCACCGAGACGACGGCGACCCGCTCGGATTTGGCGCGGCTCTCCTGGTCACGAGCGCGGACCAGCACCCATTGCGTGAGGCCGACCCCCAGCGCCGCGGCAAGAAGGAGGCCGACGGCAAAACGGCGGCGGTACGACGCGGCGAGGTTCATTTACCCTTCCGCAGCAGGGCGATCGCCTGCTCGACTTCCTTCTGCGCCTGGTCCAGCGCGGCCTTGGGCGCGGACGACTTCTGCACGATGGAGGACATGGCAGACGTGGCGGGTGTCCACATCATGCTCATCTCCGCGAGGTTCGGCATCGGTACCGCCACCTCGACCTGCTGGCGGAAGACCTTGAGGATCGGGTCGTTCCCTACCTGCGGATCGGCGTACACCTGCGTGTTGGCGGGTGTCTGCCGTCCCTCGACGGCCATGACCTTGGTCGCCTCGACGTCGGTCACGTACTTCACGAAGTCGTAGGCGGCGTCCTTGTTCTTCGAGCCGGCTGCGATGTAGACGCCCTCCACCGTCATCCAGGGGCTCATCGGCTTCCCGCCGGCCTCGTCCACCGTCGGCATGACCGCGAGCCCGTAGTCGATGCCCTTGGCGATCTCCCCGAGGAACCACGGCCCGGAGAACACGATCGCGGCCTTGCCGTCGTTGAACAGCGACGTGACGAGTGCGGTCGAGGGCTCGGCCGGCAGGAACTTGTCCTTGTCCACCCACTTCATCAGCAGGTCGAGGGACTTCACGTTGCCCTGGCAGTTCATGATCGGCTTGCCGGCCGCGTCGAACGCGCCGCCCCCGAAGGCGTTCATGAGGATCGCGTGGTAGTAGAAGTTGTTGTACCAGTAAGCGACGCCGAACCTGCCGGTGCTGGCGTCGGTGAGCGACTTGGCTATGGTCACCAGCTCCCCCGTTGTCTTGGGTACCTTGGTGAGGAGCTTTTTGTTGTAGACCATCGTGATGACCTTGTAGTTGAAAGGCAGCGCGTAGAGCGTGCCGTGGTAGGTCATCGCCTGGACCGTCGTGGGGAGGAAGCGGCCCAGGGTCGCCTTGTCGACGTAGAAGTCGATCGGCTCGATCGTCTTCCCTGCCTCGACCCAGCCGCCGAGGCGGTCCTGCGCGTAGATGAAGATGTCCGGGCCCTTGCCGCGCGGGACGGCTGCGGTGATCTTGTCCGCGAACGCATCGTAGGGGACCGGCAGCGTGGTGACCTTCACGCCGGCTGCGGCCTTGGCGGCGTTGTACTGCGCCACGACCTTCTCGAACGCAGCCGCCTCACCGCCCCGGTACGAGTGCCAGACCACCAGCTCGACCGGAGGGGCGGACATCGCGGTCAGGCCGGTCAGAACCGCGACCAGCGCGCACACCACCACTCGGGAACGTCCGTTCATCGCGATCCTCCTTACCCGAGACGCTGCTCGGTCTCGGCGTCGAAGAGATGCAGGGAGTTCAACTCGATCACCAGGTTGACCTTGTCGCCCAGCCTCGGGACGTGGTGCGGGTCGAGCGTGGCGACCAGCAGGTCGTCGCCCACCCGGCCGTGCACGATCACCTCGTGCCCGAGCGGCTCCACGATCTCGACGTCGGCAGTGAGCGGTGCGGTTTCGCCGCGCGCCTCCGCTCCCGCCTCCAGGATGTTTTCGGGGCGCACCCCCACCACCACGCGCCGGCCGACGTGCGCGCCCGTCACCCCGCGCAGTGACGCGGGCACCGGGAGGGTGTACTTCGACGCCGCCAGCGTCCCGCCCCCGTCCCCGATCGTCGCCGAGATGAAGTTCATCGGCGGGGTGCCGATGAAGCTCGCCACGAACAGGTTTGCGGGGTGGTCGTAGAGGTCCATCGGCGTGCCGACCTGCTTCAGGTCGCCGTCCTTGAGAACCGCCACCCGCTGGCCCATGGTCATCGCCTCGACCTGGTCGTGGGTGACGTAGATCGTCGTGGTCTTGAGACGCTGCTGCAACTTGGCGATCTCTGCGCGCATCTGAACGCGCAGCTTGGCATCCAGGTTGGAGAGCGGCTCGTCGAAGAGGAAGACCGCCGGCTGCCGCACGATCGCCCTCCCGACCGCCACGCGCTGGCGCTGGCCGCCGGAGAGCTCGCGCGGCTTGCGATCCAGGAGGTGGTCTATTCCGAGCAGCTCGGCGGCATGGTTGACGAGCTTGTCGATCTCGGCCTGGGGCATCTTGCGGATCCTCAGGCCGAACTCGAGGTTTTCCCGGACCGTCATGTGCGGGTAGAGCGCATAGCTCTGGAAGACCATCGCGATGTCGCGGTCCTTGGGGGGGAGATCGTTGACCACCCGCTCGCCGATCGTGATCGTCCCGCCCGTGATCTCCTCGAGGCCCGCGATCATGCGGAGCGCCGTGGACTTGCCGCAGCCCGACGGGCCCACCAGCACCATGAACTCCTGGTCCTTGATCTCCAGATCGAGGTCCCTGATCACGACAGTCTTGTCGAACCGCTTCTGAACCGACTTGAGTGTCACACCAGCCATGCGTTCCGCCCCCCTGCTCCGGCCCTAGACACGTTCAGTGCCGCGCCTCGCGAACCAGAATTCGAGCTGTCTTGCCATCCAAGGTCGTTTCCACGGTGCCGTCTGTCAAGGGCAGCACCGTCCCGTTCCACTCGTCCCGTGCCGGCCCGGTCCCCCATTCCTGGGGCGCCGGGAACCGCGCAACCAATGGACCGTCCCCGCGGTTGACCGCCACCACCACCGCATCGCCGGAGGAGGCGTCCTTCTGGAGGAACACCACCAGGTCGCCTTCGGCCACCAGCTTCTCGTGCACGCCGCGGGACAGCGCCGGGTGCGCCCGCCGGATCGCGATCAGCCGCACGTAGTCGGCCCGCAGCGCCTCGTCGCGCGGTTTCCCCTCGCCCGGGAGGATCTTGCGGCCGTCCCAGGGCATGTCGCTGCGGTTGTCCGGCCAGTCACCGCCGATCCTCGCGACCTCCTCGCCGTAGTAGATCATCGGGATGCCGACCGAGGTGAACTGCAGCACGGCAGCGAGGCGGAACAGCTTCGTGTCTCCACCCAGCTGGAAGAGCCCGCCCGGGACGTCGTGCGAGGAGAGGAAGTCCACCAGCAGGTGGCCCGGCCTCACCTTCTCCCGCGACTTCAGGTAGCGGTCGAACGCCACCGGCCGACCGCGCCCCTGCACGAAGCCGAGCACGCTGCCCTGGAAGCCGAAATCGAAGCCTGCGTCGAGCTCGTCGCTCACGAAGTAGGGGTCGAGCACCTGGGCGTCGCCCCCCCACACCTCGCCGAGCAGGAAGAAACCCTGCCCGAGTTGCTCGCGCGTCCGCCTCCGGTGCTCCTGCCAGAACGGGTGCCCGACGTGCTTGACCGTGTCCAGGCGGAACCCGTCCACCCCGGAACGCATCGCCCAGCCGATCTGAGCCTGCAGCAGGAACTCCGCCACCTCGGGCTGCTCGGTCTTCCAGTCGGGCAGCCCGGCCACGCACTGCGTCAGGTCGTCCTGGCCGCACGTGCCGCGGTCCTCGGAGCGAAGCCAGTCCCTGGTCTTCGGGTCGGTGAGGTAGTGCGTGCCGTACCCCGCGTGGTTGTAGACGACGTCGAGCAGGACCTTGATCCCGCGGCGGTGGCACTCGTCCACGAGCGCCTTGAGCTCCGCCTCGCTGCCGAAGCGCGGGTCGAGCCTCGTGAAGTCGTCGGCCCAGTAGCCGTGGTACGCCCAGTCCGGAAAACCGGCGCCGGTGACGAAGCCGTCGATGTTCTTGACGACCGGCGTGATCCAGATCGCCGTCGCTCCGAGTCCCGCGATCTCGTCGAGATGTTCGCGAAGCCCGGCGAGATCGCCGCCGTGGAACGTCCCCTTCGCCGATCGGTCCACGTTGGCGTCGTTGGTAAGGTCGCCGTCGGCCCAGCGGTCGGTGAGCGCGAAGTACAGGATCGCCTCGGACCAGTCCGCCTGGGGCACCACGGTGACTGGTCGGGCGGCCTCCGGGGCGGCCTTCTGCGCGGGCCGGGTCCCGGCGCACCCCCAGAGCAGCAACGCCGCGACCGCCCAGGAAACGATTGTGTAATGTTTCACAACCGCCTCTGGCGACACCGCACGCCCGCGATCGACGTTCGTAGCCATCCGGCCTTCTGGCCGCCGAGTATAAAAAGCCGTACAACGATGGGCAAGTGCCCTCGGGTTTCGCAGGCGGCCGCCCCCAAATCGAGACACGGTCCCAGTCGAGCTTCCCGCGCAGCCCTCCATGACGCGAGTGCCGTCTCCGCGCTCGATCGCAACTTCGAGGCCCGCCCAGCGTACGATTTGACAGGGACGGCAGAGGAGCAGGACAACGGGAAGGCTCACGAAGTTCTACCACGAGTTCACCGAGGGGCTCACGAAAGGGGAGCTGAGGCGACTCTTCGGGCGCGACGCCGCCCAGGCGTACAGCGTCCTTACCAGGGGGCAGGACCTTTCGCGCGAGCCGGCGGGACGGGTGAAGCGCTTCTTCTTCCGCGCCAAGGTGGTGTTCCTCGGGTTGTCATACAAGCTCACGCCGGCACGCCGGGTGTTGTTCGCGGTCTCGGTCATCGCTGCCGTGTTGGGCCTGATCAGGTTCAACGCTGTGATCGACACCCGGCAGGTCTACGTCAACTTCTCCCCGGTCTGGTTCCTGGTGAGCGTCACGGGGCTGGTGTTCCTCCTTGCCCTGGAGCTCGTGGACCGCGTGCTGGTGCGGGACGAGCTCGAGGTGGCACGGCAGCTCCAGCGTGACCTGCTGCCCTCGACCGCGCCGGATCTCCCGGGCTACCGGATCGCCCACTCCTACCGCACCGCCAACGAGATCGGCGGCGACTACTACGACTTTCTCCCCCTGCCTGACGGGAGGTTCGTGCTGGTGATCGGCGACGCCTCTGGACACGGGATGGCCGCGGGCCTCCTGATGGCCATCGCCAACGCCGCCCTCAAGCTCGCCATCGAGGTGGACCCTTCACCGGAGCGTGTCGCGGCGCTCCTCAACCGCGTACTGTGCCGCACCGGGGACCGCCGTGCGTTCATGAGCCTGTTCTACGGATTGCTGACTCCGGCTACGGGCCAACTCGAGTACGTCTGCGCCGGCCATCCGTTTCCCCTCCTCCGCCGCGCCTCGGGCGAAGTCGAGGAACTCGGCCGGGGCGGGCTGCCGCTCGGCATCCGCGAGGTGGTGGAGCTGGCTCGCGCACAGGTGACGCTCGCCCCGCACGACCTGCTCGTGCTCTACAGCGACGGGCTACCCGAAGCGGTCAACGTTACCGGCGAGGCGTTCGGCTTCGAGACGCTGCGCACCCTGATCCGGACCGAGGCTGAGCCGCAGGCAATTCACGACCGATTCCTGCGCGCCCTCACGACCCACATTGCGGGCGAGCCGCTGACGGACGACGTGAGTATCG
>Ga0335070_10002762_pt1 | contig 20408 bp, 11 predicted proteins | sample Lox_Sample_13_FD_206722 | JGI IMG/M metagenome (GOLD analysis project Ga0335070, IMG submission 206722) | Soil microbial communities from Loxahatchee National Wildlife Refuge, Florida, United States - Lox_Sample_1.3 | ecosystem: Environmental > Terrestrial > Soil > Wetlands | place: USA...
CTGCGCTACCGGCCCGCAAAACTGAAATACTTCGACGCAGCAACGGGCGCGCGGCTGGCCTGACCTGAACGCGCCGCGTGCGTCGCCCCGAGGCGCTGCGTGACGTGGGCGGGCACGCCGTACCAGCACCTGATGGTGCCGGTGGAATCACCGCTGCCTCGATGGGCTCCGGTCGCCGGGCAAGCGCTCAGTGGCCGGAAGCCGGGCCGGCCCCGGCGCCGCCCGGCAGGTGCGCCTCGACTACCGCGCGCAACTGCGCGGCGGAAAAGGGTCCGCGACCGGGCAGCAGGATCGCGGCCACGTTTCCGTCCGCGCCGATGATGTAGGTCAGCGGCAGCACCTGCGGATCGCCGAAATCGTTGGCCGGGCTTTCCGCGAGCATGCCGGTGACGTACCCGAGACCTTGCGCCGCCTTGAGCGCGTCCTTGCGATCATGCCGATCGTCGGCGCTCAGGCCGATGACGACGACACCGCGGTCGCGGTAATCCCGCGCGAGCGCGTCGAGCGCCGGCATCTCGCTGCGGCAAGGCCCGCACCAGCTGGCCCAGAAATTCAGCACGACGAGCTTGCCGCGCAGCGCGGCCAGGTCGATGGCCTGCCCATCGAACGCGCGTGCCACGAGCGCCGGCGCCGGCCGGCCCACCGCGGGCGGTCCTGAAGACCACGCCGCGGTGGACCAGAGCAGCGCCGCCAGCCAACCCAGCAGCGCCGGCCTCGCAACCGGGGCGCGAGGCACGTCGTGCCGCGGCTCAGAAGTGATAGCTCGCATTGAGTTTCCACAGCTCGTTGGCGAACAGCTGGTTGCCGCGCGCATTGGTGTACACCGGCAGCGCGACGTCCGCATAGACTCGCACCGGCCCCTTCGCGACCTCAAGGCCGGGCGACACCAGCACGCGCGAATAACCGGTGTCGTCGGGCAATGCGTCGACACCGCCGTCGGGACGGCGATAGGCCGCGCGCAACTGCAGGATCGGCACGAACTTCAGGGTCTGGTGCGTCGACCAGCCCTCGAAATAGGCGCCGAACACCGCGTCGGCTTCGGCGCCCGGCCGATAGTTGGACTTGTGCGAGACCGGCTGGTCCCACTGCCCCTCGACGAAGTAGCTCCACCGGCTGTCGGCCGTGAGCCGGCCGAGGTGATAGGCGCCGATCAGCGCGTCGGTACTGCCACTGCCGATCTCGGTGTCGGGATCGAAGCCGTCATAGGTCGAATCACCATTGGCGAGCTTCACGCCCAGCGTCAGGCCCGTGGACATGTTGGGGGAAAACCCCGTATAGCTGGCCTTGATGCGGATGTCTCCGACCGCACCGTGCGTGCTGCTGACCAGGTCGCCCGAGTCCTCGTCGATCGTCTGGAAGTAGCGGTGCCAGTACGGCACCTGCACGGTCAGTCCCCACGAGCGGTTGAACTGGTACTGGCCACCCAGCGTCCAGAAGCTGGTGCGCACTTCCTTGTCGTCATTGTCCGCTGCCGGCGCGCTCGAGGTGCCGCTGCGGTTGTGGTTCTGGTCGAGGTAATCGAACTCGGCGAACACCATGCCGCCGGCATGGTCGGCATACATCGAACTGGTGCCGACATCGAACAGCCCGCAGCCGCAGGCGCAGGCCAGGCTCAGGCCCGGGAACGCCAGCAGCAACGCGAACAGACGCAAACGTCGAATGATCATGATCTCTCTCCTGAAGGAATCGGATGGGACAGCCCGGCCAAACGGCCGCAGGGCTGCATGCGCAATCGGGACTCAGGCGAGAGAGGGAGGACCGCGTGGCGCTTCGTGCCGCAGCGGCGGGGTGCGGGGAACAACCGCCGGTACGGCGGGTCGACGGTCGGGAATCCACTCGAAGTGGCGTGCGCCGGGCGCGTCGATCGCCGCCACCAGCGCCGCGCCCGTGGCCAATGCGAACGGGCAATCCGTCGCGGCGTGGCTGGCGCCGTGGGCGGCGTGGGCGGCATGGGCTGCGCCAGCGCCGGGATCCACGCGGTGTACGTGCGGAGCCGCCGCGGACATGTCCATGCCGGGCATCGAGGCCATCGCGGACGGCATGTCCGTCGCGACTGGCTGGTGGATGCCGGCCGGACACATGACGAGCGTCGCATGCCCGTCGATGGCGGCGAACATGTAGCCGACCGGAATGACCGCCTTCAGCGCCAGCGCCAGCATCGCCAGCACGATGAACGCCCGCCGCGCCACACGCCTCCGCCCGAGCGCGTGCAACGAGGCGCTCATGGCCCGCCCGCCCGGCGAGCCTTGCCCGCGACCGCGTCGTCATCGGCCTCGTTCGCCATCAGGTAGTGGCTCAGCGCGAAGCGGGTGATGTCGGCCGCGTTGTGCAGCGAGAGCTTGCGCATCAGGTTGGCGCGATGCTTCTCGATCGTCTTGACGCTGAGATTGAGCTCGCGCGCCACGACCTTGTTGGAATGGCCGGAGGCAATGCGGGTCAGCACCTGGCGCTCGCGCGCCGTGACCGACTGCAGCGGATCACGCGGCGAGCCGCCGCTGCCGTTGTGCAGATAGGTGGCGAGCACGCGCGAGGCCACGGCATTGCACAGGAACTGCTGGCCGGTCGCCACGGTGCGGATCGCCGTGATCAGCTCGGCGTGGCCCGAATCCTTGAGGACGTAACCGTCGGTCTTGGCGTCGAGGCCGGCGCGGATGTACTCCTCGCTGGCGTGCGCGGTGAGCAGCACCACTCGCGCCGCCGGGCATACCTTGCGCAACTCGCGCACCAGCAGCAACCCGGAGTGGTCGGGGAGCCCGATATCGGTGAGGACGACGTCCGGCTGCAGGCTCGTCGCGAGCCGGATGGCCTCGTCAAACGTGCCGGCTTCGCCGACCACATTGAGGTCGGGCTGCAGCTCGAGGAGCGAGCGCAGGCCTTCGCGCAGGATGGTGTGGTCATCCACCAGCAGCAATGACAGCGTCGTCGAGGCAGGGCTCGTCATCGGATCGCGCCCCTGCCGTCAGCCATCGGTGTCGCAGCCACTGAGCCCGTTCCTCCCGCTACCCCCGCCCCGATTGTACCGAGAAATCCCCTGTGCTGCGGCCCGTCCGGGGCCGGATTCGATGGGCATAATTCGCGCCATGCCCGGATCGACCAGGCGTGCCAGCAGGCCTTGGCCCGATCAACGCGGCGGCCCGCCCGGGCTGCGCGGATCGGCCGTATTGATCACCACACCCTTGTGGCGCGCACCCCCTTCCATGGGCCGCTGGAAGGTGTCGGCCATCAGCGTGGGATTGAACGCCACCTTTTCGATGACCATGCGGTCCGGTGCCTGCCCGGCCGCGGCGTGGGTTTCGATGACCAGCGGCAGGCTGATGCCCTCCACGGTCTGGTAGTTGCGCAGGTAGACCGACACGACCCCGCTCATCCCCATCGGATTGCGCGCCGTGCGGTCGTAGCGCAGTTCGCGGTAGTTCTCCGCATCGATCCAGTGCCACTGCACGTCGCCGGATGGAAACGTGACCCTGAGCTTCCACGCCCGGCGCTGTTCGATGAGTTCGGCACCTTGCAATTCGACCTGGATGTTCTTGGCCCGGTAGCCGGACAGCGGCCCGTCCAGCCCGCCCGAATCGAGCGCCGCCCGGACTTCTTCCGGCGTATAGTCGCGCACGTCCACGCCAGTCTCGCCGCCCGGGCGCTGCGCCCAGCCGCGACGGCCGTCGAATATGCGCACCAGCCGCTGGTTCTGGGCCAGCACTTCGAAGCGCGTGGCATTGGGCCTGCGCAGCAGCATCAGGAACGGAATCTTCTGGCTGCCGTTCGCGCCCGACTCGATGTGGCCGGTCCATCCCATCGCCAGGATGCGCGCCCAGGCCTCCGCTCCACCGCGCGCTTCCACGTAGCGCTCGACGACCTGGTCCGCAGTGGGCACGGGCGCCCCACCCGCCGGCGCGGCGGCCGGGTCGGCCTGCGCGGCAGTGGATGCGCCGATGCACAGCAGCAACGCCGCGAGCAGGGACGGCAGCCGTTTCCCGATGCCGTGCGTACCGGTGTGCTCCATCGGCGCGCGCATCACTTCGGCTTCTGGAAGCGGGCATCATCCAGGGGCGGGTTGACCGCGACACTGTCGATGATGATCTTCTCCGTCTTCGGCACGCCCTGTACCGCGGTCTCGATGACGCGCGGAATCATCAGCCCTGCCTCGGCCTTGTAGTCGCGCAGGTACACGGCCACGGGGTGCAGCTTTCCGTCCAGCTTGCGCGGCGCGCCGTCCTCCTTGACCTCGAGGAAGCTCGTGGCGTCGATCCACGCGTGCCGCACCTGGCCGTCCTTGCCGGTGACCTTCAACCGGTACGCGCCCTTGCCCTCGACCGTGTCGGTGCCGGCCGATTCGACGCGAGATCCGCGGGCGGCATAGTCGATCAGCAGTCCGTCGATGCCCGGTTCGGCGGCCGCCCGCTTCAACTCTTCGGCACTGTAGGGCATCCACTCTTCGCGGCCGAGGTAAGGACGGTACTTGTAGCCGTTGGTGCCATCGTAGACCTGCACCGCAGTCTGGCCGTTGAACGTGAGCTCGAGCCGCGACTTGTTCGGCCGCTTCGATTCAAGCACGAACGGCAGCATCATCTCCTCGCGCTCCTTGCGCTCGAGCGTGCGCTTCTCGGTGACCGCCTCGTAGGTCGTCGCGCCGGCGCCCATCTTGCCCTTGAAGGTCATGGTCTGCACCGCCTTCCAGGCCGAAGCCCCGCCGCGCGCCGCCACGTATTTCTCGACGACCTGCTGAGCGCTCAGCGCCGGCAGGAGCGGGGCCGCAACGGGCCTGGGTGCCAGCGTCTTCGCCGCCGGCCTCGCGGCGGTGCCGGCAACGGCCGCGGGGGCAGCCGCGCTGGCTTGCAGCGCCAGGCCCAGCAGGCCGGCCACGGCGATGGACATTGCATTTCGGTTGACGATCATCTGAATGACTCCTGTATGAAACTTGATCCGGCGGGCCGGCCTTGCGGCCTGCGCGCCAGCCTCAGGGCGTGATCCACTCTCCGTCGGCCACGACCTGCTTGCCTCCGCCGGGACTGAAATGCACGATGTATCCGCCCTTCGAGGCGAAACTCTGGTTCGGCGCCAGCGCCAGGCGCGGGTAATACCCGGTCAGTATCCGATGCTCGAGCATCTCCTCGATGCGTTCGACCAGGTAGTCGCGCACGAAGGTGTCGACCATGTGGTTGAGCGTATCCGACAGGATGATGCAGGCCAGGTAGGTATCCGCCTGCACCTGCTGCGCGACCACCGGAATCTGGCGGATCCGGAACCAGCCGAGCGGATAGTCGACCTGCACGGTGCGGTGCGCCGGCATGTCGAACGGATAGGCCATGTGCGTGCTCGCGCGCCACGCCTCCGGGAGCGGGGTGTCGTCGAGCCCGCCCATGCGGCCCGACATGTACACGGCGTGGACGCCAGCGGGCACCGGCCCCAACGCGGCGATGTCCGCAGGACGCAGCCACAGCACCAGCACGTCGCCCGCATGCGCTTCGGCCACGGCGGAACGCAGTGCCGCGTGCGTGCCAGTGGCCGCCAGGCCCACGTCGTCGACGTGCCAGCCCTCCTCCTGGCCGAGTGCCGCGCGCAGCCTTGCGGCCGCTGCCGCTCCCACGTCGTTCGAACGATAGACCTGCACCAGCCGATGCGGGCCGGGACCGGCATCGGCGGCGCGCAGCGCGTGCGCGATGAGCTCGGCCTCGAGCAGCACGCCCTTGGAGAAATACACGGTGTCGAAGTCGCGCTCGTTGTCCACGGGCAGGTCCACGTTGGGAAACAGGCAGGGCAGTTCCTCGGCCTCGCAGAAATGATGCACCGGCTCCCAGGTGCGGCCGCCGAGCCCGGAGATCACGGCGAACACCGGCTGCGCGTGCAGGAATGCGCGCAGCTGCGCGTCCCAGGTCTCGGGGGCGCCCTCGAGCTGCCAGACGTGCAGCTCCCAATGGCGATTGACCTTGAATCGCAACCGCCGGGAGGAACGCAGCCGCGGGCTCTGTGCGCGCGTGAAATGGTTCTTGTCCTCGAAGAACCGCGTCAGCACGTTGAGCACGCCCTGCCGCGCGACGGGATCGGAATCCGGCGTGAATATGGTGGCGAAGTGCAGCACGGAATCCGTCACGCCCGGCACCGCGCCCGGCGAGAGCTCTTTCAGATACGCGATCAATGCGGCCATCTGCGCGTCATCGAGATCGTAGCGGGGCATCAGCACGTCCAGCGGCCTGCCGTCGGCGCCGATGCCCTGGCGTATGGCCCGTGCCAGCGTGTCATCCGTGTACGGATCGCGATCCGCGCGCATGCCCGCGACGAACGGCAGGTCGAGGTCGTCGCCCGTGGCCGCGCGGGGATGGAACAGGTAGCTGCCCGCCACCGGCGGAATCGATACGTGGCCCTCGATCATGCCCAGCCCGCTGCGCCGATGGCAATTCACGCAGGCAGCCACTTCGCCCTCGAGCCGCATGCCCTGCTCCCGCGCGGCGTGCAGCGGGGCGCCCGAGGGCAGGATGCCGTGACGGTAGATCGCCTCCCCGGCACCACCGGCCTGCAGCGGCACCGCGACTATCGCGGCCAGCGCCAGCAATGCACCGCCGCGCAGCCAACGGAGCGGCAGCACGACCTTCATCTCGCGCCGGTCAGGTGGCGATAATGCATCAGCAGTTGATCGGGCGTCACGAACCCATCGAGCCGCAGCCACGGCTGGCCCGGCGCGGCGCGCAGCAGCGTCACGGGCGTGTGGCTCATCTTGTCGCCACGGTAGACATCGAAGGCGCGCTGCGCCTGCTGGCTGGCCGTCAGCGTGCCCGTGTAGTGGTTCCAGCCCGGACCGGCGCCGAACTGGCTGGCATATTCGCGCAGCCGCGGCGGCGTGTCTTCCTCCGGATCGATCGAGATCGACATCAGGTGCACGTGCTGGCTCTCGGCGCCCAGCTTGCGCTGGAATTGCCCCAGCACCTGGCTCATCAGCGGACAGATCGAACCGCAGGTCGTGAAGATGAAATTGAGCACGACCGGCCGGCCGTCGTTCATCTCGTGCGGCAGCGATACGGATTTGCCGTCCTGGCGGACCAGCGTCACGTCGGGTACCACGTACTGCACCGAAGTGCTCGTCACGGCCGGCTCGCGGGCGCGCGGCGCCGCCGGCATGTGCTCGTCCGCGCTCTCCGCGCGCACGCCTGCCACGCTGACCAGCATGGCCGCGGCCAACATAGCCATGGCCCGGATCCAATTCGCGTCGCGCATCACAATTCTCCCTTGCGTGCTGTTCGGGTCGCGCTCGGTCATTGCACCACGAGCCCGTCGATCCGTACCGGGCCGATCACCACGCTGACCTTGTGGCCGCGCTTGACCGGGTTGCCCTTGTTCGAGAACGCCATCCAGTACGTCTTGTCGTTCTCGGCCGGCATGGACTGCCGCAGCGGGCCGACCTTCTCGAGCGTCGGAATCACCAGCGCGACGTTCGCGACCGGATCGAGCATCGAGGGCGACGCCTCCTTGTCTTGCAGCGCCTGCGCCTTGGTCGCGTCGACGACGTGGTAGCTGAAACGCACCAGCGCCCCCGACTCCATCAGCTTGGCCGACAACTGGTCGACGCCATATACGTCGGCGTAGTGCCAACGCGCGCCCGCGGGCATCGCGCCGGCCGCATAGCGCGAGGCCTTCTTGTTCGTGACGACGGCATGGTGCGCGCCCCCTGTCGATGGCGTCGCCGCGAGCGCCGCGCCAGCGGCGAACGGCACCAACACCAGCCATGCCAGCGGCGAAAACCTGGGATTGTGGGTCATGGTCGTCATGTGTCCGAAATGGCCGGCTCCGGCTCGATATCAGACCATGTCGTGACGGCACGGTTCAACTCAAGTATCGGATTTTGCAGCCTTTCGACCGCGTACTGTCGCATCGGTCGGCACGGCCGCGCTGCGCGAATGGCTAGTGGCCCTGCGTGGCGGTCATCCACTTCTGCAGGTCGCTTCCGGGCGCGCCGACCGGCGTGTCGTGTGGTCGCGATTTGATATATTTCTCGCGCTGCGCATCGGTGAGCATCGCGCGGATCCGCCCAGCCGTCTTTTCGCTGATGGCCTGCGTCGCGCTGATGCGCACTGCTGCGGGCGCCGAGGAGTTGTTCCACACGCCCATCACCTCGGCGCGCTGGTCCAGCAGGATGTTCTTCAACGTCGCCTGCTGCAGGGCATCGAGTCCGAGTTCCTTCGACATCAACTGCACGCGCTCATCGAGCGCCATGGCAGCCGTGCGCGGCGGCACCGCATGTCGCACCGCATGCCGCGACACGGGCGCTGCGGGCTGCGCCGGAGCGACCACCGCGGCTTCCTCAGCCGTGGCGGCCGCGGCGGCCATGCAGCAGGCCAGAGCCCAGCAGCGCACCGCGCCCACGCGACTAATCGATTTTCGGCTTCGATTGCTCATCATCGGTCGAGAAACCGGGGCGCCCGCCTTTCCGCGGGCGCCCCGGGCAGCTCAAAGTATCACCGCACGGTCGAACTGAAGGTGGCGCTCCAGTTGCTCGCTCCCGTGATGTTGACCGCGCGCACCTGGAAATACACCGTCGTGTTCGCGGCCAGGCCGTTCGCCCCGCCGTTGAAGGTGTAGTTCGTGCCGGTCGCGGCGCCGGTGATCGTCGTGCTCGGCGTGAAGGTCGACGAGGTCGACCACTGCACGTCGTAGCTCGACGCGTACTGCACCGCGCCCCAGCTCAGGTTCGCGGTGATCGCGCCACCGGGTCCGCCGCGCACCGCGTTCAGGTTCGTCGGTACACCCGGCACCGGCGGCGCCGTGCCCGTGCCGGTCAGCGACGCCGACACGGCCGGGTTCGGCGCGGTGGCTCCGGCGCCGCCGACCGTGACCGTCGCCGACGAGGACGTCACCGCCGTCGGTGCGAACCGCACGCGGATCGTGCACGAGGCGCCGACCGCCAGCGTGTTGCCGCAGTTCGGCGCCGCGGCTGGGAAGCCGCCGCCGTTCACGCGCGAGAACGGCGCCGTGATGCCGGTGATGGTCACGCCGCCGAGCGCGGAATTGCCCGTGTTCGTCACGGTCAGGTCCTGCGTGGCGCTCTGCGTCACGACCACGTTGCCGAAGGCCAGCGCGTTCGACGACAGGCTCGCCGTATACGTCGCCTTCACGCTGTTCGCGGTGAGGTTGACCGTCGGCAGCAGCGTCGCACCGCCGTTGCCCGCGACAGTCACGGTTCCCGCGGTCGTGCCCGTCGGCGTCGTGCCAGCCGCCTGCGAGAAGCGCACGATGATCGTGCAGGTCTGCCCCGCATTCAGCGTGAACGTCGCAGTCGTCGGACACGTGCCGCCGTTGCGAGAGTAGCCCGCGCCCGCAATCGCCAGCGAGCTGACCGGGAAATTCGCGTTCGCGTTGACGTTGGCGGAATTATCCAGCGTCAGCGTCAGCTGCACCGGCGTGCCCACCGGCACCGTGCCGAAGTCCAGCGAGGACGGCGTGAGCGTCGGCAGCAGGCCGTTGCCCGAGAGCTGCACCGGAGAGCCGAGGATCAGGAAGCCTGTGTCCGCACCCACCGTCAGCGAGGTAATGACCGGATTGGCCGCTGTCGGCGAGAACGTCAGGTTGATCGTGCAGCTGGCGCCAGAGGCCAGGGTGAACGTGGCCGTCGTCGGGCACGTACCACCGCTCGCCCGCGCGAACGGCGGAGCGATGCCGGTGACGTTGATGCCGGTTACCGTGGCCGCCGGACTCGTGGTGTTGGTCAGCGTGACGGTCTGCACCGCCGAAGTCTGGCCGACGAATACGTCGCCGAACGCCAGCAGCGGTCCACCCGTGACCGTCAGGTCGACCTTCTGGCCGTTGCCGCTCAGCGTGACCGGCGAGCCGGACACCGCGGCGCCTGCCGCGATCGTCACCGTGCCAGTCGCGGCACCTGCCGCCGTCGGCGTGAACACGACGTTGATCGTGCACGAGGTGCCTGCAGTGAGCGTGCCGGTCGCGCAGCTACCGCCCGCAGCTCCCGCGGGCCGCGAGTACGGTGCACTGACAGTGATGCCAGTGACGTTCAGGTTGGCCGAGCCCGCCGTCAGCGTCAGCGTCTGCGCGGCGCTGGTCGTGCCGAGCGTGACGTTGCCGAAGCCGAGGTTGGTCGGCGCCACGAACGCACCGGTGGTTCCGGTCGACGCACCGTACTCAACCGCACCGATGTCGGTCGCGTTGGTGGTGCTCTGCGCGCGCCGGTTGCCGAAGAAGTCGTAGGCCGTCGTGGCCGGCAGACCCGTGTTCGTGCCGCCATTGATCGCAGCCGATCCGCCGGGCAGCGAATAGGCACCCTGCGTCGACCCGACCGGGGCCGAGGCGATCATCAGCTCGGCATTGGTGGCGCCACCGGCGACACCGGGCCGGCTGAGCGTCAGCGGGCCGTAGACCAGGTTCAGCCAGTTGTGGCCCTCGTCGACCGTTGCCGTCGGCTGGATGCCGTTGAAGGCGAACACCTGCGCGAGGCCCGTGGTCTCCGACGCGCCGACCGGCGTGTTGTAGCCGCGGCAGCTCGCCTGGTTCACCTGGCTGCCCTGCGAGGCGCAGTTCTCAGGCGGCACGCGGGCGCCGTTGCAGTACTGCGCCACCACCGGGTTGGCGGTGCCCACCTTGTTGGTTGCGCTGGTCACGATCGAACTCGCCACCGAAGACACCGACGTGTACAGCGAGTTGGTGATCGTCAGCGGATTGTTGGTCTTGCTGATCGCACCCGAGGCCACGTCATCCGTGCGCAGGCCGATGTCCCAGTAGTTCGCGGCCGGGAACGCCGGGCAGGCGCCGGTGCTGGCCTGGTTCACGAGCGGCGTCAGCGCAATCAGGTTCTGCTGCGACTGGTTGCCCGTGCCCATGCCGATGATGTTGATCGAGAAGGACCGGTTCTGCCAGAACAGGTCGTTCACCATCTTCGGCTTCGAGAGCTTGCGACAATCGTTGCGGTTGCTGCTGGGCGCGACGGTGTTGTCGGTGTAGCCGAATCCCGGCGGGCACACCACGCTGCCCGAACCGCCGAGCGCCGCGAGCGCCTGGATCAGGTTCGGCGTGTTCTCCATCGTCACGAGGCCGGCCGGCTGCCCGCCGTGCGCGGCACTGTTGCCGGTGCAGCTCGGATCCTGCGGCAGGCTCGGGTCGGTCTGCGCGTCGCACCCCGGGGGCGCGGCGGCAGCCTGGATCGCGCCGAGCGTCTTGAACAGCACGCCGGCCGAAGCCGTCGTGTCGTTCGAGGCGACCGTGTTGTTCGCGAAGGTCACCATCAGCGAGTCCTGGATCGATACGCCGCCGCCATCCCAGCCCGCCACGTTGTTGGCGATGATGTTGTTGGTGACGGTCACGTCATACCAGCCGCCCTGGCACCCATTGCGACCGGTGGTCGACACCGGGCAGGTCGGGAACGCAGTGACGTCGGAGCCGTTGACTTCCTGCAGACGCAGGCCGCCACCGCTGCCGCTCTCGGCGCTGTTGCCGAGCAGCAGGTTGCCGTCGACGATCGTGCCGTAGCCGGCGCCTTCAGTGAGTCCGGGCGGACAATCCTGGTCCGTGAAGCTGCCGCACTCCTGGCCGTTGAGCTGCCGGTCGAGGTTCGCACCCTCGATGATCAGGCCGCCGCCGTTGGTCGGCAGCGTCGGATTGCTGCTCTGGTTGTAGATGATGTAGTTGTGGCTGATGTTGCCACCGAAGCTGAGGCCCAGGTGCTGCACGCCACCACCGTCGCCCGTGCTCAGGTTGCCGGCCATCCAGTTGTGGTCGATCAGGTAGTCCTCGGCACCCGCGCTGATCGTGATCGCACCCGCGCCCGCCGGCGTGCCGGAGAACAGCGCGTCACCGATCGAGGCGTTGTTGTAGATCATGTTGTGGTGGATGTGCACCTTCGTGTTCCACTGGAATGGAATCACCGAGTTCGTGATCGAACCGTACGAGGCCCCGTTCGCGGAACGATACGGGATCGGCGGGCAAGGCATGGCCGCATTGGCGCCGGTCAATGCCGTGCCACACTCGACGCCGTCGTTGACGAAGGCATCCGGCGTCTCGCCGTTGCCGAGGTTGATGCCGCCAGCCAGGGTGCCATGGTTGCCCGAGATGCGCGTGTTCGCGACCTCGAGGTTCTGGGCCCAGCCGTGGATCATCACGCCGCCGCCGCCCTGCGAGCTGTTGATGACCGACAGGCCATCGATGCGCGACGGGTTGCAGTAGTAGTTGGCGGTGCCGTAGTCGGTGCCGTCGACCTTGGTCGTGCTCGCGGCGCAGTCATTGGTGCCCGAGCCCAGGTAGACGCTGCCGTCGGTGAACGCGCCCGGACCGCCGGTGGCATTGACGCCCCAGAAGTCATGGCAGTTCGCGCCGAAGACCGGGTCGTTGCACGACGGGGCGCGCACGCCACGGCCGAGCACGGTGATGCCGGCGCCTTCGTAGGCACCCATCAGGGTCGGCTCCTGCAGCAGCTGCGCGAGGTTGCCATTGCCGGCCGCATCCCAGCCAACGATCGCTTCAAACGGAATGCGATCGACGCGCTGGTGCATCGGCGCCGGGCAGGAATACTGGCTGTTGGCCGGGTCCAAGCCCTGGAAGTTCGTGTCGTTCATGTTCGGCACGCCATCCAGCGTCAGGCCGAAGGCGCAGTTCACCTGGCGGCGCCACTGGTCCATCTTGCCGGCCGGATGGGCGTCCGCGTTGACCGTGACCGAGGTGGCGCCGACGCCCTGCAGGCGCACCGGCTTCCACATCAGCAGGTTCTCGCGGTACGTGCCGGGCGTGACGATGATCAGGTCGCCCGGCGCAGCGCTGTCGATCGCCGTCTGGATCGGGCTGAAGCCCATGCGACCGAAGTTGCTGGTGTAGTCCGTCGCACTGCCCTTCACGCTGGCGCCGGACGGATTGAGCACGTCAGTGGGCGTGACGATCCACGGCTTCGAGCCATCGATCGTCACGGTGATCGCGTCGATCGACTGCTTGCCATTGGCGGCCGTGATCACGAGCTCGCCGCACTTCGCCGCCGGCGCATTCTTCTGCTGCACGGCGCAGTTCGGCACGCCGGTCGGGTTCACGGTGCCGGTGATCGTCGTGTCGCTCCAGCTGACATTCGTCAGCGGTACGCCGCCGACCGTCACGGTGCCGGCCGTGTTGCCGAAGCCGTAGTGGCGCGTGATCGTCTTGTTGCTGAACGGCGCCGTGGTCGAGCTCGGCCCGGAGAAGTTCGGGTTCTGCACCACCTTGTCGCCGAGCGCGGTGATCGTCAGCGCCATCGCGGGCGCCGTCGAGGTGCCGCCGGCGAGCGCCAGCGTCGACGGGCTGAAAGTCACGCCCGACTGCGTATACGTCAGCGCCGTGCCATTCGCGACTCCCGCGGGTGCCGTGATCGTGACGACATTGGACAGGAGGTTCGGCCGGCTGGCCGAGTAGCCCGTCACGCCAGTCCTGGCATTGATGCTGGCGGTCAGCGCCCCAGCCAGGTAGATATTCCGCGCGGACTGTGCGGTGGCGCTATTGCCGGCGAAGCACAACGAGAAGATGCCGGTGGGACACGTGACCGTGCCATTCGTGAGCACGAGCGTTCCCACGCGGATCGCAGAGATCGAATCGCCCTGCGAGACATCCGTCAGCGTGACCTGCACGCTGCCCGGCGTGCCGGCGCCCGTGGTGACCCAGGGGCCCGGAATCGTGCCATTGCTGTTGACGACCGACTTGATGGCCGGCGTCGCATCCGGGTATTCGCTGTCGGGCAGGTTGTAGTTGTCCGCGAAGGCCTGCGTCGGGATCACCGGCGTATCCATGTAGTCGGTGAAGCCCGGCATGAACGGCTGCTCGTAGCAGAAGTTGCTGTAGGCCGGGTTGTAGGCCGGATCCGTGATCATCTGGCCGATGGTCGGCGAGCCGGGGCGCGTATCGAGGATCGGGCCCGGATCGTTCATGCAGGCGATGGCCATCTGCGGCGCGTAGCCGGTCGGGTTGGGCGGATTGACGCTCCAGGTGGAGAAGTACAGGCCGTTGAAGATGCCCCACTGGTCGGAGTACACGCGGGCCACTTCATTGCCGTTGAAGTCGCGCAGGCCGACCGGCAGGTTCGGCGGCGAGAACTTCTCGCCGAACTGCGGCGAGAACGGGTCGAACTCGGACGCGAAGTCGTTGGTGATCGTACCGGTGAAATGGCCGGCGATGTGCGTGGAACTGAACACGTAGAACTTCGCCAGCGCCACGGCGCCGTCGGTCACATCCACTTCCTTGCGGTCGCACAGGTGACGCTTCGCACCGGCGAAGGGCGCGGCCTGGCCGGCACCCGGGAACAGGCTGTTCAGGTCGGGCACGATGCGCTCGGCGCCGACGCAGGGCCAGTACTCCTCGATGCTGCCCGTGTCGCCTTCGTGGCGCGGATAGGTCACCGAACCGAGGTTGTGGGTCAGGTTCAGGCTGCCCGGATTGTTCGGGTTGTAGGCACTGCCGACCTGCGCCTGGTCGGGCATGATGTACACGTCGCCGAAGCCCGTGAACTGCTGCGTGACCGGGGCGATGTACACGTCGCCGAGCAGGATGTTCTTGTCCTCTTCCTTGACCAGCTCGTAGCCGGGCGGCACGACCACTTCCACCACGTACTTGCCGGGCGGCAGCATCGGGGAGCCCTTGCCAGGCGCCCAGGCCACGGATGTCGTGCTGCCACCGTAGCGGAACGGATCGGTTGCATCGGGATTCGTGATGCAGATCTTGCAGTTCGAGCCCGTCGCGCGGCCCGTGGCCGGGTCGGTCGCGGTCACGCTCGGGAAGGTGTACATGCCGTCGTACGGCGCCGGCTGCACCTGGTTCAGCATCGACCAGCCGTCAAAGCACTTGAACTGCGAGTCGTTGGCGAGCGGCAGTTTCGGGTTGCTCGGATCGAGCCACTGCTTGCTGTCCTTCAGCGTCGCGAAGAACGGGCTGGTCGGGTCCTGGCCCGGGCAGTTCATGTTCGGGATGTAGTTGCCACTCGCGTCCTTGAGCAGCGTGACGCCATCCGCGGCCTTGCGGAAGCCCTGTGCCCAATCGTCCCAGCTCGTGGTCTTCGTCGTATCCACCAGCGTCAGGTGCTCATTGCCGTTGGCATCGACGGTCTTGCTGTACAGGTTCACCTGCACGCGTGGCACGCCCGGCTCCCAGCTCAGCTGCAGCAGCAGCGACGGGTCGTCGAAGGGGCGCGTCGAGGCGTAGATCACGTGGCCGTTGATGCCCCCGTTCTCATGGTCGGCGAACGGCCGCATCGCGAACTCCATGTAGCTGGTCTGGCCGAGCAGGCCCTGCCAGCCCTGGGTCACGCCCCACGGCTCCGGCGGCACGATCGCCGCGCTCGAGCCGGTGGCGCCGCCGCCGGCCGGGTCGGTGAGCAGGTTGTGGTTGGTGCAATCCGCGTCGTCGCAATAGACGGCGCCCGGCACGCGCAGCGCGGCGGGCAGCGGCACCAGTTCCCTGGTGCTCGCGATGTGTGCCGCGATGTTGGAGCACGGCGCCGCGTTGACGCCCGAGCAGTCCACCGCGCCGCCGGCGTCGTACACGTTGTGCACGGCTTCGGGCTTGAAGCGCGTCGAGGAGGTCTCCACGACGAGCCAGTTCATGAACGGGAACACCTCGTTGAAGCCGGCATCGCCGCCGAGGTCGGTGTTGTTGAAGAAGCCAAAGCTCCCATCGCGGTAGCGGATGTTCGTGTTGACCAGCGCCAGGCCCGGCTCGTTGTCGTCCGGCAGGCCGTTGCCGTTGGTATCGACGAAGGTGTGCGTCGACAGGTTCGTACGCCACTGCGTGACCGGGAATTCGATCTCGGTCGTGGGCTTGGCCTGGTCCACGGTCACCGTGCCGACGAGGCCGTCGAGCATGATGTCGTTCCACTGGTCGAACACCGCGATCTTGAAGGTGCCGGCCGGCATGTTGGTCAGCGTCACCGTGCCGTTGGAGTCGCAGATGCCGAAGGCGAAGTCCTCGGCGTCCGCCGGGCCCACCGACACGTAGCAGGTGGTGAAGCTGTAATGGTCGTAGGTGCCGCTGCTGTAGGTGCGCTCATCGGGCGCGCGGCTCATGTGGTTGTTGGTCACGTGCACGGTCAGCGTGTGGTTGCACGGACCGAGGTTGTTGATCGCGCTGGCGCAGTAGCCGGGCTTGCGGGCGTTGATGATGGCCGGATTCGCGAAGCCGATCGTGACGTGGAAGTTGCCGGGGCCGAACTCCTGGAAGTAGCCCGGCTCGTTCGGCTTGAGGAACACCTCGTGCGGCGCGCCGCCATCGAGCGTGTTGGTCTGCAGCCAGTTCTCGCCACGGGCGATGCGATCGGCGCCCGGGTAGGCCTGCACTTCGTACAGTCCCGCGTAGAGGTTGTCGATGACCACCTGGCCCGCCAGCGGCGAATAGGTCTTGCCGTCCGACTCGTACGTCGGGCAGGTCGGGATCATGCCGACCAGGCGGTCCTTGCGCGCGGTGATCGGGCAGGCGTCGAGTCCGGTCACCGGATCGATGTAGCCGGCGAGCGAGTTGCTCAGCGGCTGGTTGAACTCGTCATAGGTGGGCTGGCCGGTGTTGTCGCCGAGGCCACCGGCCTGGTCGAACAGCTTGATCTCGAAGCCGCCGAGGCCGGGCTCGTTCGGCGCGAGCACGTCGACACCGCCGCCGGCGTCGTTCTCGCCGTTGAGCGGGTTGTCGTCCTCGAACACGAAGGCCGACAGCTTGGCCACCGGCAGCGGAATCTCCTGCAGGTTCACGTTGACCGTGGTCTGCCCCGGTGCGATCTGCGCGCCGCCCATCTCGTGGCCGCACAGGGAATTCGGGCCACCCGGGGCCCAGGCATCCAGGGTCGGATCGAAGGCGCCGCAATCCTTCGCGATGTCGAACTTGCGCATCGCGCAGTCGGTCTTGGTCGGATCGCAATTCGGATCGACCTGCATCGCGCCACCCGCCCCACCGATGGTCGGATTGACGCCGTCGCCCGGCAGGATCGAGATGAAGTAGCGCTTGGTCGGGTCGAGGTGCACCGCAGACGGCAGCACTTGGGGCTTGGAAGCACCGGGTTCGCAGATGCCGTTGCCGAGGTCGCAGGCGACGTTCTGGCCACCCGAGGTCTGCCCGGCCTCGCACGAAGTCGCCCCGACGCAGCCCTGCGCCACGACCGGCATGCTGGCCGTATGGAAGTTGTAGCCCAGGCTCTCCACCGGCAGCGGCGGACAGCGTGCCGGCCGCACGTTGGGATCAGTGGAGTTGACCTGGCAGGCCGGGTCGATCCAGAACGTGCGATCCTCTTCGATGATCCAGCGGTAATCGGTGAGGGCCTTGCCGTTCAGGGCATCCTTGACATTGACGGTCAGGCCCGTCGGAGCCGGGAAATTCACGGTCACGACGCCGTCGTTGGTGCTCGCCTGCTTGGTGGTGGTCGTGACGTTGTAGTTGAACGTGCAGGAAGTCGTGCCCAGGGGCGCGGTCGCCACGAACGACCCGTCGGCATTCACCGTCGCGCTCGTGCACGAGCCGGCTGTCGCCGAGGGCACGGCCGTCAGTGTGTAGCCGCTGGTGTTGGTCACGAGCGAGAGCACGCCCGGAGGAGATTGTTCCAGCCGGCCGGCGACCGTGCTCGTGAACGATCCGCTGCCCGCAACCGGCCGCGTGCCGGCGCAGGTCGGGGAAGCGGTGCAATCGGAAATCGTCGCCGTCTGGGGGCTGCCGGTCTGGCCGTTCAAGGCGAACGTGAATGATCCCGCGCAAGTGCCCGAAGTCGGCGGCGTGTACACGAACGTGCCGTTCGACGACACGTTGATGCTCGAGCCCGCCGGCAGCGAAGCCGACGACACCAGGGCAACGCCATTGGCACCCGTCAGGCCCGCGAGCAGGCCATTGGCCGGATCGGTGATCGACAGCGGCGTGCCGCTGACGCAGCTGTACGCCCACGTCTTGCCGTTCGTGTTCAGCGCGGTCGCCGAATCCGCCGAACCGACGCCGCTCGTGGCGCCGCCATTGACCTGCAGGTAGGCCTGCATGCCGCCGTCGCGCTGGTTGTTCGTCGACAGGCTCAACGCGCGATCGTAAACGGGCAGCGTGGCCGCGGTATAAGCGCCCGAGCTGCTCGCCGGCCGGATCGCGACATCGTAGGTCTTGCCCGCTGACAGGAACACCTCGGTCTGTACGCGCGGCGTGCCGGTCACCGGCAGCTTGTTGCCGTCCTCGGCGAGCAGCGTCAGCTTCGCGCCGACGACCGAGGGCACGTGCATGTGCAGGCCGGCGTTGACCAGGCGCAGCAGCACGTTGCCCTGCGTCGCGAGCGCCGGCACCGCGATCGACGAGGCCGCGACGTTCGTGCGATCGAACGACACGCCGTTGATCAGGTAGTACATCGGCGTGTAGTTCACCGCCGGCGGGAAACAGGTGTGGCTGGTCGCCGGCGCGGTGACATCACCGCATTTGCCCGGCTGGCCGTTCCACGGCGTCTGGTCGCTGAAGCCGGTATTGTTGACGACCTGGGCGACTTCCGCGTTCTGCACCGGGTCGATTTCGCTGAACAGCAACGGCACATCCGAGTCGTACAGCGTGCCGTAGGCCTGGTTGGCCGTGCCACTGAGCGGCTCGGTCACCACGACCATGCCGTACAGGCCCATCGCACCCTGGATCGAGGGCTCGGTGCCCGACTCGATCAAATAGGTGCCCGGACGCAGGTTGACCCAGGTCAGCGCGCTGCCTGAGGCCACCTGTGGTGCCACGGGCGTCTGGCCGGTGGCCACCACTTCCGTGCTGAATGAACGCACGCGGTCGGCCTGCGCGGGCGGACAGAACGTGCTGGCCGCGCCCGGGGCCGCCGGGTCGCTGCTCGTGCAGGCGCTCGGGTCCGCGTCCCCACGCGTGCCGGGCCAGCTCGTACCCTGTGGTGCATGGACCGGGCTGGGCATGGTCGTGCGCTGCTTGGCGTCGCCCAGGCCGCCACCCACCTGGCCGACGATCACGAGCGAAGTCGGCGCCGAGTAGGCGGTGAAGTTCAGGTTGTTGGTCAGGTTGATCGTCAGCGTGCTGCCGGCCGCCACGCGGATGACCGGCGGCGCCCACGTCGGGGCCGGCACGGTCGCCGTCGGGTTGTTGGCGGGCGCGCACGTCGCACCGCCAGTGCCGGGATCGTTGCAGAACAGACCCCACATCGGCACCACTTGCCCGTCAGGCAGCGTGGTCGTGGTGGGCTTGGCGGTCAGGTTGACCGTCTGCGCGGATGCCACGCCGGCCAGGCCGGATGCGAGCAGGAGAAGGGATGCCGCAATGCCCGTCTTCAGCAGCGACGGCTTCATAGTCTTGGAGTTCATGTCCATTCTCCTCACGCTTAATTCGCTTCGTTGATGCTGTAGTTCCACGGATCGATCAGCAGCATCATCATCATTCCGCCCGGGAAGATATTGTTGGTGGTGATCTCGCGCTCGTTATGCGAGTGCCACATGTACGCAAAGCCGGCCTCGGCGCCCGGATCGTTGCCGACCGTGCCCGAAGGCGGGATCGGCGTGCCGCCGACCGCACGGCTGGTCGCCTCGGGGCCCAGGTACGGACTGCCGCCATACCATGGCCCGTTCACGAGGATGTTCGGATCGGGCAGCGTGATCGGTCCGCCGCTGCCGACGTTGCCGAACGGATGCGCCTCCAGCGGCTTGTCGTGGTCCGCGCACCATTCCCAGTAATTGATCTGGTCCACGGCAGCGCTGCCAGTGTTGAAACCGTTCGCGTCGGGCGTGCAGCCCGGATCGACGGCCGCGTGGTTCGCATCCGCCGTGTGGTGCCCGTAGACGTCCCAGTTCAGGTTCTTGGCCGTGAACTCGAAGATGCCGTCAAAGGCCATGCCGGGCGTCGTCGTCGTCGTGAACAGCAGCGGGCCGGCGAGGTTGTTGTTCGGCAGCGTGAACAGCGGGTTGCCATCGCGCGCCAGGATGCGCACGTGGTTGGCGTGCTCGTGGAACGGGTGTTGCATGCGGCCCTGCCCGATCACGCGCAGCAGCACCTGCTCGCCCGGATGCATGTGCGGGTTGCCGTTGTAGGGCTGGTGCGGATATTGCGGGGCGTAGTTCGCATCCATGTCATCGGGCATCGAGCGGCCGTTGATCATGAAATACTCGGGGTGGTACGGCTCGGTCTGCACGTTGAGGCAGCCAGTGGACTGCACGCAGGCCTGGCCCGCGACCGACAGCGACTGCGCCTCGACCTGGCGATGGATCGCCGAATCCATCTCCGAGAACTGGAACAGGTACTCGCGGTCGTAGCAGGTCTCGGGGTGATTGTAGGCGGCCGCGGCCAGCCGGAAGTCGCCGCCATCGAGCAGGCCCGCGCGCTTGCCCCCCACCGCGAAGCAGGTGTCGGGCAATCCCGCAGCTGTCGTGAGCGCTGCGCGGGCCGCGGATATGTACGCCGCGTAGCCGGTCGGCACCGCGCCGGCGAGCGGCGTGCCGGACGCGTTCGAGGGCAACACGATCAACGCGCCGTAC
>Ga0335070_10002763_pt1 | contig 20405 bp, 20 predicted proteins | sample Lox_Sample_13_FD_206722 | JGI IMG/M metagenome (GOLD analysis project Ga0335070, IMG submission 206722) | Soil microbial communities from Loxahatchee National Wildlife Refuge, Florida, United States - Lox_Sample_1.3 | ecosystem: Environmental > Terrestrial > Soil > Wetlands | place: USA...
GACCCGGATCGCGGACAACGGCACGCGCCGCCGCTTCTGGGAGCGCTTCTTCGACGGCGAGGGCGCCGACCTGGTGATGGCGGGCGAGGAGTTCCGCGCCGCGCGTCGCATGATCCGCGACCTCAATGCCGGCGATGCCGCGCGGAGCGGGGAAGGGTCGCTGACCGTGATCGATCTCGTCTCCAACGACAGCGACGACCTGACGCTCGGGGCTCTCCGGGCGCTGCGGAAGGCCGATGTGATCGCCCATGACGCCGGGGTCGCCCCGGAGATCCTCGACTACGCCCGCCGCGACGCGCGCCGCATCGGTCTCGATGCCGCGCTCCCGCAGGATGGGCTGCGCGTCGTCGTGCTGCGTTCCGCCGCCGAAGCGCTCCGCGCCGGAGGTACCCGATGACCGTGCAGATCGTCACCGCCAACCGGCTGCGCGACGGCGCCGTGGTCTATCTCACCACGGCACGCACCTGGTCCGAGGTCTTCGCCGAGAGCCTGCCGCTCCGCGACGAGGCGGAGGCGAATGCCGCGCTCGAAGCAACCAAGGCCGACGTCAAGGCGCGGAAGATCGTCGGTCCCTATCTGGCCGAGGTCGAGGAGACGCCGGACGGCATCCAGCCCAACAGTGCCCGGGAGCGCATCCGCGCCAGCCGGCTGCCGACCATCACGCCCGATGTCGGGTCCTGGACGCATCGGATCGAAGGCTGAGCGATGTATCGCTACGACGAATTTGACGCCACCTTCGTTGCCGAGCGCGTGAAGCAGTTCCGCGGCCAGGTCGCGCGGCGCCTGGCCGGCGAGCTGACGGAGGACGAGTTCCGGCCGCTGCGGCTGCAGAACGGGCTCTACCTGCAGCTCCATGCCTACATGCTGCGGATCGCGGTACCCTACGGCGTGCTCTCGTCGAAGAAGATGCGCAAGCTCGCCTTCATCGCGCGGCGCTACGACAAGGGCTTCGGCCACTTCACCACGCGGCAGAACATCCAGTTCAACTGGCCGCATCTCGACGAGATCCCGGACATTCTGGAACACCTCGCCGAGGTCGAGATGCATGCCATCCAGACCAGCGGCAATTGCATCCGGAACACGACCGCCGACCATTTCGCCGGCGTGGCGCCGGACGAGATCGAGGATCCGCGCCTCTGGGCCGAGATCATCCGCCAGTGGTCGACCCTGCATCCCGAGTTCGCCTTCCTGCCGCGGAAGTTCAAGATCGCGGTCACCGGCGCGTCGCACGACCGCGCCGCGGTGAAGTTCCACGACATCGGCTTGAAGATGGTCAAGAACGATGCCGGCGAGATCGGCTTCGAGGTGATCGTCGGCGGCGGCATGGGCCGGACGCCCGCGATCGGGCCGACCATCCGCAGCTTCCTGCCGAAGCAGCATCTGCTGAGCTATCTCGAGGCGATCCTGCGGGTCTACAACCTGCTCGGCCGGCGCGACAATCTCTACAAGGCGCGGATCAAGATCCTGGTGACGGCAACCGGCACCCAGGAGTTCGCCCGCCTGGTCGAAGAGGAATGGAACCGGATCAAGGACGGCGTGCTGACTTTGCCCGAGGCCGAAGTCGCCCGCATCCAGGACTACTTCACGCCGCCGGCCTATGAGACGCTCCCCGCGATCTCGACCGAGCTCGAGACGGCGAAGCGCGGCGATGCGATCTTCGCGCGCTGGGTGCGCGCGAACACCCATGCGCACAAGGTGGACGGCTACAGCATCGTCACCGTCTCGCTGAAGCCGGAGGGCGGCGCGCCCGGCGATGCCTCGGCCGACCAGATGGACCTGATCGCCGATCTCGCCGACGAGTACAGCTTCGGTGAGGTGCGGGTCACGCATCACCAGAACCTGGTACTGCCGAACGTGCGGAAGCAGGACCTCGACGCGCTCTGGCAGCGCCTTGCGGCGGTGCGCCTCGCCAACCCGAATGTCGGCTTCCTCACCGACATCATCGCCTGCCCGGGGCTCGACTACTGCAATCTCGCGAATGCGCGGTCGATCCCCATCGCCCAGCGCCTGTCGCGGCGCTTCAACGACTTCCAGCGGCTGGAGGAGATCGGTGAGCTTCGCCTGAACATCTCCGGCTGCATCAACGCCTGCGGCCACCACCATGCCGGCAATATCGGCATCCTCGGCGTCGATAAGCAGGGCGAGGAGTTCTACCAGATCACCCTCGGCGGATCGTCCAAGGACGACAGCTCGATCGGCAAGATCATCGGCCCGGCCTTTGCCATCGACCAGGTGGCGGATGCCGTGGAAACCATCGTGAACGTCTATCTGGAAAAGCGCGCGGGCGCGGATGAGCGGTTCCTGGAGACCTACCGCCGCATCGGCCTCGAGCCTTTCAAGGAGAAACTCTATGGCAATTCTCAAGCACGGCGCCCTGCAGCCGAATGACTGGCTGACCGTCGCGGGCGACGCGGCCCTGCCGGAAGGCAAGCCGGTCGTGATTTCGCTCGACCGCTGGCTGAAGGAGCGTGAGACGCTGGCGGGCCGCAACGCGCCGCTCGGCCTGCGGTTCAAGAGCGACCAGTCGCCGGTGACGGTGGCGGATGACCTGGAGCGCTTCTCGCTGATCGTCCTCGAGTTCCCGAAGTTCACCGACGGTCGTGGTTATTCCCAGGCGCGCATCCTGCGCCAGCGCCTCGGCTACACGGGCGAGCTGCGTGCGACCGGCAATGTGCTGCGCGACCAGTACCTGTTCATGGACCGCTGCGGCATCGATTCCGTCGAGCTGACCGACGAAGCGAATGTCGCCGGCTTCCTGGAATCCCTCGGCGAGTTCTCGATCTGGTACCAGCCGGCTGCGGACAAGCGGCCGACCGTGCTCTCGCTGCGCCATGCGGAACCGCAGGATCGCGCCGGCGCCAGCGCGGTCGTGCGCGAGAGCGTGGCGGCGAACTGGGCTTACTGAGACCGTCCCTCCCGGACCAAGAGTCTCGACTTCCCGTAAGACCTCAGCGGCGGCCTCGGCCGCCGCTCTTGTTTTCAGCCGAGTGTCTCATAGGCGGCCAAGGCGCGTTTCCGCGCCGCGTCGTGGTCGAGGATCGGCCGGGGATAGTCGCGTCCGAGCACGACGCCGGCCGCAGCGAGATCGAGCGGTGCGGCTTCCCAGGGGGCGTGGATTGCCTTTCCGTCGAGCTTGGCCAGTTCCGGCACCCAGCGCCGGATATAGGCACCGTCGGGGTCGAATTTCCGGCTCTGCGTCACCGGATTGAAGATGCGGAAGTAGGGCGCTGCATCGGCGCCGCTGCCCGCGACCCATTGCCAGTTGCCGGCATTCTGGGCGATGTCTGCATCGACCAGGGTATCCCAGAACCAGGCCTCGCCCTTCCGCCAGTCGATGAGCTGGTCCTTGGCCAGGAAGGACGCCGCGATCATGCGCACGCGGTTGTGCATCCAGCCCGTCTGCCAGAGCTGCCGCATGCCGGCATCGACGATCGGATAGCCGGTCTTTCCCTGTTGCCATGCCCGCAGTCCCTTGGTGTCGTCGAGAAATGGGAAGCGTCGGAACTTCGCGCTCCATGCCTCCGTCTCCAGCTTCGGGAAGTGGTAGAGCAGGTGGCTGTTGAAGTCGCGCCACCCGAGCTGACGCAGGAACGGCGTTGCTTCATCGCTGAGCTGGTCGCTGAGTCTGCGCCAGACTTCATGCACGCTGATTTCGCCCCAGGCGAGATGCGGGCTGAGCCGCGACGTGCCCTCCCAGTCCGGGCGATCGCGGCGCTCGGGATATTCCCTGGCCTGGTTCAGGAATGCCGTCAGCCGCTTCTGCGCGCCGTCCTCGCCGGGCGTCCATTCGGCCGCGAAGCCTTCGCTCCAGGCGACGGTCACCTGCCAGGTCTCGATCGGTTCGCTCCTTGGCCAAGCCTTGGGGGCCGGCAACGTCCGCGGCGCGGGATGCGCCACCGGCGGCCGATAGGCTTCGCTGAGGCGGTTCCAGAACGGCGTGAACACCTTGAAGGGTCCGCCGGCGCCGGTCTTCAGGACCCAGGGCTCATGGAGACGATTGGCGGGCTGCTCGATGGCCGCGACGCCCCGATCTTGCAGCATGCCCAGGACCGCCACGTCTTCTGCGACCTGGGCGGGTTCGAGGCTGCGGTTGAAGGCGACGGCATCCGCTTTCGTTTCCTCGACGAGACCGCGAAGGACATCGACGACGGGTCCGCTGCGGAGCACGAGGCCGCTGCCATGCTTCCGCAGCGCCGCGGCAAGCGCGGCGAGGCTGCGGCCGCGCCACCAGGCGGAGGCGCCCCCGATCGGATCCTTCTCCGGTCGGATCACAACCGGGATGACCGGCCGCCCGGTCGCGACCGCCGCGGCGAGGGCAGGGTTGTCGCCGAGCCGGAGATCGCGCCGCAGCCAGAGCAGGACCGGATCCATGTTACGGGTGTCGCCTCGGTGAAGTGGACAGAGTCGGTCTCCCTCTTTAACTTCGACCCTATCAGATTCGACCAGCCCGGATCCCATGCTCGAAGAACGCATTCCCCTCGGCATCATCTGCGCCATGCCGGAAGAGATCGCCGCCTTGCTCGGCGACATGAGCGGCATCGAACGGCACGAACTGGCGGGCCGCGAGGTCCTGACCGGCAAGCTCTACGGTCGCGCCGTCGCCATGATCGAAAGTGGCATCGGCAAGGTCGCCTCGGCCATGACCACGACCATGCTGCTGGACGGATTGCGCTGTCGGGCGATCGTCATGTCGGGGGTCGCCGGCGGCATCGATCCGGACCTCGATATCGGCGATCTCGTCGTCGCGCAGCGCCTGGTGCAGCATGACTACGGCCGGCTGCAGGCGGAGGGACTGACGGCGTTCAAGCCCGGCGTTCCGCCCTTCGGGCCGGGGCGGAAGGATTACGCTTTCGAGCTTGCGGATGACCTGGTGGCGCGCATCCACCGGGCGCTCGACGGCTTCCGGCTACCGGCGCTGCCGAAGGACCTGGTGCCGCAGCCGCGGCGCGATCCGATGATCAAGATCGGGACGATCGTCAGCGGCGATCAGTTCATCAATGACGAGGACGTCCGCCGGCGGCTGCAATCCGAGTTCGGCGCCCACGCGGTGGAGATGGAAGGTGCGGCGGTCGCCCAGGTTGCGGAAGCCTTCGGCGTGCCCGCCGTCGTGATCCGGAGCCTCAGCGATCTCGCCGGGGCCGAGAGCCATCTCGATTTCGGGAAATTCGTGACGGCGGTGGCGCCCACCGCGGCACGCGTGGTCGAGCAGCTGATTCCCGTGCTCGACTGAGGCTGCGAGAGGTGGAAGCACCCGGGCTGCTCGCTTCTACGCTGGGCGCTGTCCTCGCGCTGGTCTTGGGCGGCCTCGCCAATTGGCAGCTGCGCCGCCCGTTCCATGAACGGCTATGGCCAGGCGTGCCTTGGCTCGGCGTTCAATTCTGCGCTGCCGTCGCGTTCCTGGTCTTCGCGGCGCATCTGGTCACGCTGCTGACAGGGCATCCGCTGACCGGTCGGACGGGGATATAAAGAGGCATCAGGTGAGCCGCTCCCGCCACTGGATTACCTCGACCTCCGCCTCATCGCTGCTGAACGGCTTCGGCGCCTGGACTCCCCAGATCGGGCGCGGCCATGCCGGATCCCCGGCGAATCGACCGATCACATGGACATGGAGCTGGGGCACGACGTTGCCCAAGGCGGCGACGTTGAGCTTCTCCGGATTGAGGGCCTTCCGGATGGCGCGACTGGCATGGCCGATCTCACCCAGCAGGACCTGCTGATCCGCCACCGCCAAATCGATAATCTCCCGTTTGCCGCTCCGGCGCGGCACCAGGATGAGCCAGGGATAGGCGCGGTCGTTCATCCGCAGGACACGGCAGAGCGGCCAATCCACCAGGAACAGGCTGTCGGCGTCCAGCCGTGGATCGAGCTCGAAATCGAAGGTCGCCATCTTGGCCTGTCCTGATCTTGGTTGCCCGAGCCCCGGTTGTTCGCCGCCTGTCGCAATGATACCAATCGGCGGCGCTCGGAACCGGGTGTCAGGGGATAGGGTAGAGCATGATCCGGCAGCGTTGCCACAATCTTGAAGCCGGCTTCGGTACCGGCGCGCGGCCATGATCCAGACCCTCACCAGCGTCTTCCCGCTTCTGCTCGGCACCTTGATCCTGGTGCTGGGCAATTCGCTTCTGGGAATCCTGCTGCCGGTCCGGATGGGCATCGAACGCGTTCCGGAATTCCAGTCCGGCCTGGTGATGTCGGCGTTCTACCTCGGCTTCGTCATCGGCAGTGCCCGCATTCAGATGCTGATCCGAAGGGCGGGGCATATCCGCGCCTTCGCCGCCCTGGCAGCGATCTTCACCGCGGCGGTGATGATCTACGCTCTGGTCTTCGACGTCTGGGTCTGGGGGCTGCTCAGGATCGTCAGCGGCTTCTGCATGGCCGGCCTCTACGCGATCATCGAGAGCTGGCTCAATGTGAAGAGCAGCAACGAGAATCGGGGCCAGGTGCTCTCGATCTACGTGGTGACAGTCTACACAGCCTCGTTCGGCGGCCAGTTCCTGGTGAACATCGGCTCCGTGCAGGGCACCGAGCTCTTCAGCGTCGTGGGACTGGCCCTTGTCCTGTCCCTGGTGCCGGTCGTGCTGACCCGGGTCGCGGGGCCGGAGATCGACAAGATCAAGGCGATGAGCCTGATGGCGCTCTACCGCGCCTCGCCCTTAGGAGTCGTGGTCACCTGTGGCGCCGGTCTGATTTCCGGCGCGTTCTACGCGCTCGGCGCGATCTACGCCAACGAGCTCGGCCTCAGCGTGTTCCATGTCTCGCTCTTCATGGGCGCGCCTATCTTCGGCGGATTGGCGCTGCAATATCCGATCGGCCGGCTCTCCGACCGCTACGATCGGCGGACCGTGCTGCTCGGAGTGGTCGCAGGCACGTTGATCTCCAGCGTGGCGCTGATGCTGATCGCGATGAAGTCGGGGCCGTTCCCCGGAACATTGGCCGCCGTCTTCGTCTTCGGCGGCTGCCTCGCGGCGATCTATCCGATCGCCGTCTCCCAGGTCTATGACTACATCGAGCGGGCGGCGATGGTGGCGGCCTCGGGCGGATTGCTGCTGATCTGGTCGATCGGCGCGATGACCGGGCCGCTGATCGCCTCGGCCGCCATGGGCTGGTTCGGACCGAAGGCGTTCTTCATCTACCTGGCTTCGATCTCTCTGATCCTGGTCGCCTTCACCCGCTATCGCATGGTGCGCCGGGTCGCGCGTCCGGCCGAGCAGCAGACCGGCTTCGTCGCCATGCAGACGACGTCGGCTATCGCCGGCGCCCTCGACCCGCGCACCGAGCCGTTGCCGGAGTTCTATTACGATGATGTCGATCCGGGGGATCGGTAGCTGGCTCATCGACCGAGTGCTGGTTCTAAAGCGCTCAGGCTGCATGCCCCCCTCTCACTCCCCCCTGAAGGGGGAGAAGAAGGAAAGAGCCGGCGCGCTGGTCTAAAGCCTCCCCCTTCAGGGGGAGGTTGGTGGGGGCATGCAGCCGTGACGCTCAAGATCCAGCGCTCAATCCTCGCGCAACCTCACACCGGCCGGTCGCCCAGGATGGTGGCGCGGTGCATGCGGCGGTGTTGCGGCCAGTAATCGGCGATCACCATGTGCTGGGTGATGCGGTTGTCCCAGAACAGCACGTCGCCGGCGCGCCAGCGATGGCGATAGCCGAATTGAGGCTGCTCGGCATGGCGGAACAGCAGTTCCAGCAGCGCATCGCTCTCCAGCCGCGAGACGCCTTCGATCTCCTCGGTGAAGCCGCGGTTGACGAACAGGCCCTTCTCGCCGGTTTCCGGATGGGTGCGGACCACGGGATGGCTGACCGGCGGGTTGTTCTTGCGCGCCTGCTCCCATTTCTGCGGGTCGTTGTTCTCGCTGTAGTAGGTGCTGGTCCGGAAGCTGCGAACGAAGTCGTGCCTCGCCCGCACGCCCTCGAGTGCCCGCTTCAGCGGCTCGGAGAGCGCCTTGTAGGCAGCGCCGAGATCGGCGAACAGGGTATCCCCGCCGGTCTCCGGGATCTGGACGCCGTAGAGGATCGATCCCAAGGGCGGCGTCGCGATGAAGGTGACGTCGGTATGGAACTCGTCCCGTTCCGGCGGCCGGTCGCGGTCGTAGTTCAAGACGATGATCTCAGGATTCTCGTTGCCGCCGTCATTGTTCAGCAGGGGATGGATGTGCAGCGCGCCGAAACGGCCGGCGAAGGCTTTCTGCTGGCTCGGCGTGAGCACCTGATCGCGGAACAGCAGCAGCTTGTGCTTGACCAAGGCGCTGCGGATATCGGCGATGGTCTCATCGGAATGGTGCTGGGCGAGATCGATGTCGTGGACCTCCGCGACGAAGGTCGGGTTGAGCGGGGTGACGTCGAGCCTGGCGCCTGCCGGCTTGGCGCGGGGGGCGAGGATGGTCTTTGGCATGGCGATGTCTCCTTAGTGTGTTGAGCGGGACTGCGGGTTATTCCTGCCCTTTCCAGGGCGTGAGCGCGCGTTCCAGGCGGCGGAGCGCGAAGAGGAAGGTGGTGGCGAGCGCGGCGATGGTGAGGATGCCGACGAAGACCACGTCGGTGACCAGGAACTCCGCCGCGGAGAGGGTCATGAAGCCGAGGCCCTTGGTGGCGGCGACCAGCTCCGCAGCGACCAGCGTGCCCCATCCGGCGCCGATGGCGATCCGGAGACCGGTGAGGATTTCCGGCAGGGCGCTGGGCAGGACCACGTGCAGGAAGACCTGTCGTCGCGAGGCCCCCAGGCTCTGCGCCGCCTGGATGCGGCCTTGCGCCACCGATCGCACGCCGGCCTGGGCCGAGATCACGATCGGCGCGAACATGGCGAGGGAGAGCAGGATGATCTTCGCCGTCTCGCCGATGCCGAACCAGATGATCACGAGCGGGAGATAAGCGAGCGGCGGGACCGGCCAGTAGAGCTGGATCGGCGGGCTGAAGATGCCGTTGACCCAACGGCTGCTGCCCATGGCGAGGCCCAGCGGGATGCCGATGGCCGAGGCGATGGCGAAGCCCGAGATCACGCGGAACAGGCTGATTCCGACATGCTGGAGCAGTGTCGCATTGGAGAATCCGTCCACCGCCACGGCATAGAACTGGCTGGCGACCTCGAAAGGCGAGGGGAGGAAGAGAGGGGCAACCAGCTTCAGCTTGGTGACGAGCGCCCAGGCGCCGAACAGCACGAGGCTCGACCAGACGACGATGGGAATGCCGCGCCGCCGCTTCGTTGCGGTGCGAAGAAGCTGCTGCGGCCAGGCGGCAGCGGTCGCTTCAGCTTGCGCGGGCAAGGAGATGTCGGCCATGGGTCTCACTCCCGGTTTCATGGATGAGGGTACGGATCTCCTCGCGGAGCGCGATGAAGGCGGGATCCGATTTGACGGCGGAGGCGTCGCGGGTCGCGACGTAGCGGTGGACGAAGTCGAGGTGGTAGCGCCGGATGATGCGGCCTGGGCGGGGCGACATGACGACCAGCTCGGTGGCGAGAAACAGCGCTTCTTCAATCGAATGCGTGATGAAGAAGATCGCCTTCTCGGTGCGCGCCCAGATATCGACGATCAGCTCCTGCATAGTCTCCCGGGTGAGGGAGTCGAGCGCGCCCAACGGCTCGTCCATCAGCAGGATCTCGGGATCGGTGGCGAGCGCTCGGGCGAGGCTGACCCGCTGGCGCATGCCACCGGAGAGGCGATAGGTGGCGGAGCTCTCGAAGCCTTCGAGCCCGACCAGCGCGAGCAGGTCACCTGCCTTGCGCTCCCGCGCTTCGCGTTTGAGGCCGGAGAGCTTGAGGCCGAAGGCGACGTTCTCCAGCACGTTGAGCCAGGGATAGAGCGTGTCCTTCTGGAACACGACGCCCCGGTCCGGGCCGGGGCCGGTGACCGGGACGCCGTCCACGGTCACCGCGCCGCCGGTCAGACGAAGGAAGCCGGCCATGGCATTCAGCAAGGTGGTCTTGCCGCAGCCCGAGGCACCGAGCGCGACCACGAAGCCGCGCCGCGGGATGCTGAGCGAGGCATCGGCGAGGGCATGGACGGGGTGGGCGTCCGTCCCCTCGTAGATCACGCTGGCGTTCTCGACGACGAGCGTCATGGCCGGCCCCTCCGATCCTGCGTTCAGTTGGTGGCGACCGCGGACTGCACGAAGCGTGGGTCGATGAAGGCGGCGTAGGAGTCCAGCACCTGGTTGATCTTCTGCTGCTCCTTCAGGAACTGCGCCGTGTCCTTCAAGACGCCGGCGAGCTTCGAGCTCTCGCCGCCGCCCAGCCATTGCGGGCTCGCCTGGTCCGCCGCCGGGACATAGACCGAGACCTTCAGGCGATCGGCGATGTCCTCGGGCTTGGCACCGGTGAACTTCGAGAGCGCCTTCACGTTCTCGGAAGTCGCGGTCCAGTTCTCGGGATGGGTTTCGAGATCGCGGTAGTACTTGTCCACGATCTTGACGAACTGCTGGACGAAGTCGGCGTGCTCCTTGACGAGATCGCCGGTCGCGACCAGGGCGCCGAAGGTGACCGCGCCGCGATCCGCCGCCTGCTTCGCGGTCAGCAACACATTGCCACTCTCCAGCAGCTTGCCGAGCGCCGGATCCCAGACGAAGGCGGCGTCGATATCGCCGCGCTGCCAGCCGGCGACGATCTCTGGCTGAGGGATGGCGAGGACCGTCGCCTCGTCGGCCTTGATGCCTTCCTGCTTCAGGGTGCTCAACAGCATGAAGTGGTCGGTCGAGACCGGCGCGGCGGCGACGCGTTTCCCTTTCAAGTCCGCGAGGTTATTGATGCCGCTGCCGTTGCGCGCAACCAGGGCCTCGTCCTCACCGGCTGCGCCGCTGATATAGACCGCCTTCACGTCGATGCCCTTGCTGACCGAGGCCGCGAAGGGGCTGGAGCCGACATCGCCGATCTGCACATCGCCGGCGGCGACCGCGGCGAAGATCTCGGCGCCGGAATTGAACTGCCGGAACTCGACCTTCCAGCCCGGGATCTTCTCGATTTCACCGGATGCGACCGCCCGCACGAAAGGCGAGAAGCCGGTCTGATAGGCGATGGTGATGGTGTGGTCGTCGGCGTATGCCACGGCGGAGAGGCCGAGGCCGAAGACGAGTGCTCCGATGAGCGTTCTTACGAGAGACATGAATACTCCTCCGTTCGTGCCCGGCGGTCCGCCGGCACGTCTGTTGACTTGATCGAAGAACTAGAGATTTAAGGCGCGCTTCGTCGCGCGCCTGCGTCACTCACCGGCGCGACAACACGCGGCCATCGCGGCGATGTTGGGCGAGCACATGCGTGCTGACATTCTGGCCTCCCGGCTCCAAGGCGTCGCGCGAGTGCGACGCGGCAGGTTCAATCTACGGAGCAGGGGAAAGCAGGCAACGCAGAAGTTCTGATGTGTGGAAAAAGGATTTCTTGCCCGTCACGACGAGGTCCGGATGGCCCTACCTTTGTGCCGTCTGCCAATTTTTCGCCTGATAGACCGGGACATTGGCCTTTGGCAGCGGCGGCTTCCCCGCGATCATGTCGGCGCATTTCTCCGCGATCATGATGGTCGGCGCGTTGAGGTTCCCGCTGACCACCGAGGGCATGATCGAGGCATCGACCACGCGCAGTCCTTCGAGCCCGTGCACACGGGCCTGCGGATCCACCACCGCCATCGCATCCGTCCCCATTTTGCAGGAGCAGGACGGGTGATAGGCGCTGTCGCCGCGGGCGCGCACGAAGGCATCGATGTCGGCATCCGACCTGGCGTGGTCGCCGGGCTGGATCTCCGGCCCGCGATAAGGGTCGAAGGCCTTCTGGGCGAAGATCTCGCGGGTCAGCTTCACGGCGTCGCGGAACTCGCGCCGGTCGCGGTCGGTCTGCAGGTAGAAGGGCTGGATGCGCGGATGGTCCTTGGGATCGGCGGACTTCAACTTGATCCAGCCGCGCGCCTCCTGGCGCATGTTGCCGATATGCACCTGGTAGGCGTGGGAGGTGCCGTTCTTTCGCCCATGATCGTTCACCGTCGAGGGCAGGAAGTGGAACTGGAGGTTCGGGTGTTCGATGCCCGCCTCCGAGCGGATGAAGCCGCCGGCCTCGAGATGCGAGGTCGCGCAGATGCCCTGATGCGTCAGGAACCACTTGATGCCGGCGAGGGCCATCGGCAGCGGCTTGGTGTAGGTGTAGAGGGTGATCGGCTGCTTGCACTGCTGCTGCACGTACATCTCCAGGTGCTCCTGGAGATTCTGCCCGACGCCCGGCAGGTCGTGCTGCACCGCGACGCCGACCTCCTTCAGGTGATCGGCGGGGCCGACGCCGGAGAGCATGAGAAGCTGCGGCGAATTGATGGCGCCGCCGGAGAGAATGACCTCGCGCTCGGCGCGATAGCGCTTCGCCTCGCCGTTCTGCATGAACTCGACGCCGACCGCACGCTTGCCCTCGAACAGGATGCGGGTCGTGAAGGCGAGCGTTTCGACGGTGACGTTGCGACGCTTCTCGGCGGGACGCAGGTAACCGCGCGCGGTGGACCAGCGACGCCCCAGATGGGTCGTCATGTCCATCTTGCCGACGCCTTCCTGCTGGAATCCGTTCAGGTCGTTGGTGAAGGAGTAGCCTGCCTGTTGCCCGGCCTCGATGAAGGCGTCGTAGAGCGGGTTCGGTGTGTCGCCGGTATGGACCCAGAGCGGTCCCTTGTCGCCGTGGTAGTCGTCCCGCCGGGTCTCGTGATGCTCGGCGCGCCGGAAGTAGGGCAGGATCTCCTGATAGGACCAGCCCGGGCAGTTTTCCTTGAACGCCCAGCGGTCATAGTCGAGGGCATGGCCGCGGATGTAGACCATGGCGTTGAGGCTGGACGAACCGCCCAGCACGCGGCCGCGCGGCCAGTACATGACCCGGTTGTTCATGTAGGGCTGCGGCTCGGTCTCGTAGTACCAGTTGTAGCGGTCGTGGCAGAGGTTATACATCAGCGCCGCCGGCATATGGATCTGCCAGTTCCACCAATGATCCTTCGGCCCGGCCTCCAGCACGCAGACCTTGACCGCGGGATCCTCGCTCAAGCGATTGGTGAGCACGCAGCCGGCCGAGCCGGCGCCGACGATGACATAGTCGAATGTGCGGTCGAATTTCATGATGATGATCTATTCGAGAGTGTCGTCGAGCCGTGCATGCAGGTAGTCGAGCACCAGGCGCCGCGCACGTTCCGGATCGGGCGCCCGGTGGGATAGGGCTGCGCGCAACCAGAGCCCGTCGATCAGCGCCGCGGTGACATGGGCGATTTCCTGGGCCTCGCCGTCGTCACGGCCCATCAGCTTCAGGGCATCGACCAGGTTGTCATGCAGGCGAGAGATGATGGCGTGCTGGATCCGCGCGAGTTGGGGATGGGTCGGCACCTGAGCCCAGAAGGCGAGCCAGGCGGAGACGCCCTCCGGCGTGAACTGGTCGGCGCCGATGTTGCCGTCGACCACCGCGAGGAGTCGCTCGGCCGGGGTCCGCGCTCGCTGCAGCCGGGCGACCACCGCCTGCCTGAGATTGGTCCCCAGCTGGCGCAGGGTCGATTCCAGGAGCTCGGCCTTGCCGTCGAAGTAGTGATGAACGATGCCGGTGGAGACGCCGGCCCGGGCGGAGATCCGGGAAAGGCTGGATTCCGCGAGCCCTACCTCGTGGATCGAGGCGATGGTGGCCTCGATCAGCTGGCGGCGCCGAATCTCCTCCATCCCCAATTTCGGCATTCGGCATCCCCCGGGCATTGTCAGGTAGGCGCCGCCCCGGCGCCGGTCGATCTGCCATCTTGCCGGGTGTTATATTGGACGATCAATCAAAAAAAGGACTCTGAAATGCCGCCGAACCGCCATATAGTGGCGCCAACGCGAAACTTTCGCGCGAGATGGGACATAGAATTCCCAGACTGCGGGGCATCGACCGGCGGATCGGCAAGAGCCGCACGAGAAGAAAGGCCGAAGGCCGGCACGAAGCCGGGGCCAACTGGGACGCTGAGTACAACAAGGGAGACATATCCAATGAAGATGCGTGATCTATTGACCGCGACCGCCCTGATTTCCGGCGTCGTGGCGGCGACCGGCCCTGCGGCCTCCGCGGCCGAGCCGGATTCCTGCAAGAGCATTCACATGGCGGATGTGGGTTGGACCGACAACACGGCCCAGAACGGCCTCTTCAACCAGGTGCTAAAGGGCCTCGGCTACGAGACTAAGATCGACGTGCTGGCTCTACCGGTGATCCTGGAGAGCCTGAAGAGCGGCAAGCTCGACCTCTTCCTCGATAACTGGATGCCGTCGAATGCGCCGAACCTGCAGCCTTATCTCGACGCCAAGAGCCTCGAGTCGCTGAAGCCCGATCTGAAGGGCGCCGGCTACGGCCCGGTGGTTCCGGACTACGTCGCCGCCGCCGGCGTGAAGGACATCAAGGACCTCGGCCCGAACGGCGACAAGTTCGACCACAAGTTCTACGGCATCGAGCCGGGCAACGACGGCAACAAGATCGTCCAGAAGAAGATCGACGATCCCAACACCGGATTGAAGGGCTGGCAGCTCGTCGAATCGTCCGAGCAGGGCATGCTGGTCCAGGCCAAGAAGGCGATGGACAAGAAGGAGTGGGTGGTGTTCCTCGGCTGGGCGCCGCACCCGGTCATGGGCAAGCTGCCCCTGGTCTATCTCACCGGCTTCGAGAATGACGGCTTCGGCGACGCCCAGGTCAATCCGCTGACCCGCAACGGCTACAGCGCGCAGTGCCCGAACATCGGCAAGCTGCTCGCCAACCTGGAGTTCACCTTGCCGATGGAATCGTCGGTCATGGAGGACATCGGGGCGCCCAACAACATGAGCGGCGACGACGCCGGCAAGAAGTGGCTGAAGGCCAATCCCGACGTGCTGGCCAAGTGGCTGGACGGCGTGACGGCGGTTGACGGCAGCGACGGTCAGGCGGCGGTGAAGAAATCCCTGGGCCTCTGAGACGGTCTTTCATTACATCGGAGTTACCAAAGTCTAGGCGGCCTCGGCTTAATCCCTTAAGCTGAGGCCGCATCGTATCGGGCGACTGCCGATTTGCGGCGGGGGGAGCGCCATGGATCAGGTCACGCAATTCATCAGCGATCATAAGATCCCGGTCGGCCAGGCGGGTGCTGCTGCCTTCAACTGGTTCACGGCCACGTTCCAACCGATCTTCGACTTCATAACCAAATGGCTCGGTTGGCTCATGGATTCCAGCACGGCCGAGCTGGAAAAACTGCCGCCTCTCGTCTTCATCGTCATCGTCGCCGCGCTTGGTTACTGGATGCAGCGCACCTGGCAAATCGTGGTCTTGGTCGTCGTCTGCCTGTTGTTCGTGCTCAACCAAGGCCTTTGGGAAGCCACGATGCAGACGACGGTCCTCGTGGTCTATGCCACGGCCGTCTCGCTGCTGATCGGCATTCCCATCGGCATCTGGTGCGCGCGGCGCCCGCGCGTCTATGTGACGATCAGCCCGCTGCTCGACATGATGCAGGTCATCCCGACCTTCGTGTACCTGATCCCGGCCTTGGTGCTGTTCGGCCTCGGCATGGTCCCGGCGCTGGTCGCGACGGTGATCTTCGCCGTCGCACTGCCGATCCGGACCACCTATGTCGGCGTCTCCGAGGTCAACAAAGCGTTGGTGGAAGCGGGGGAATCCTTCGGCTGCACCGGCTGGCAGCTGCTGATGAAGGTCCGCATTCCAGCGGCGCTGCCGACCATCATGATCGGCGTCAACCAGACCATCATGCTCTGCCTGTCCATGGTGGTCATCGCGGCGCTGGTGGGAGCGCCGGGACTGGGAGTTTCCGTGGTGCGCGCCCTCAGCCAGATGAACACGGCGCTCGGTATCGAAGGCGGCCTCGGCATCGTCGTGGTCGCGATTGTGCTCGACCGTATCTTGAAGCGGCGCATCCGTGTCCGCAAAGCAAAGACCTGATGAAGACGGGAGATCGCTGGTGAGCGGAACCAACGCCGTCCGTTTCGAGAAAGTCGACGTCGTCTTCGGCCAAAATTCGGCCGAGGCCGTCGCCCTCATGGACAAGGGAGAGGGCCGCGACGCGATCCTCGACAAGACCGGCAGCCTGGTCGCCGTCCATGACGCATCGCTCTTCGTCGATGAAGGCGAGATCCTCGTGCTGATGGGGCTCTCCGGTTCGGGCAAATCCTCGCTGCTCCGCTGCGTCAACGGACTCAATCAAGTGACCCGCGGCAAGGTCATGGTGCATGACGGCCAGACCGAGATCGATGTCGCGACGTGCAGCGCCGAAAGTCTCCGCCGGCTCCGCCGCAACCGCATCTCCATGGTGTTCCAGCAGTTCGCGCTGATGCCGTGGCTGACGGTGCGGGACAATGTCGGCTTCGGGTTGGATGTGCGCGGCGTCTCCAGGGCCGAGAAGAACAAGAAGGTCGAAGAGAAGATCAATCTCGTTCGTCTCGGCCAGTTCGCCGAGAAGTTCCCGCACGAGCTTTCCGGCGGCATGCAGCAAAGGGTCGGCTTGGCTAGGTCCTTCGCGACCGAGGCCGACATTCTGCTGATGGACGAGCCGTTCTCGGCCCTCGATCCGCTGATCCGCGAGCATCTGCAGGACGAACTTATGGAACTGCAGCGATCCCTCAAGAAGACCATCATCTTCGTCAGCCATGACCTCGACGAGGCGCTGAAGATCGGCTCCCGCATCGCCATCATGGAGGCGGGCAGGGTGGTGCAGTTCGGGATTCCCGAGGAGATTATCCTCAACCCGGTCAACGATTACGTCCGGCAGTTCGTGGCTTCGATGAATCCGTTGACCGTGCTGAAGGGCGGCACCCTGATGCGGCCGGCGGCGGACCTCGCGCGGGAACCGGGCTCGACCTTCGTCCAGCTCGATCGCGCCGGCAAATGCCGCTGCCGCCTGGACAACCAGGGCAAGCCGATGGACCTCATGGTTAACGGCAAGCCGGGCCAGCTGCTGCCCTATGCCACGGATCTCGCGCTGGATCGGCTGGGCGACAACGTCATGGTCTGCGGCACGCCGGTGACGCCGATGCGTGCCGCCGTCATGGTGCGCCAGCAGACCAAGCGGCCGCTAATTCTGCTCGGCGACAATGGCGAACTGATCGGCGTCGTCGGCGAGCACGAGCTCTATCGCGGCATGCTGCGCCAGACGGAGTACGCGCGGATCAGCGAATCGCCGAAGCCCGCGCCGGTGTGACCCCCGCCTTATGATCCCCCCTCAATGATTCAGGCGATCCTGTTCGACAAGGATGGCACCCTGTTCGACTTCTATCGGACCTGGGGCGCCGTCACCGAGGAGGCCGCACTCATCGCGGTCGAGGGCGATGCCGCGCGCGCGGCGGATCTCATGCGCCGCTCCGGCAAGGACCCGGCGACCGGCCGCTACCTGCCGGGCTCGGTGATCGCCTCGGGCAGCAACCGCGAAATCGCCGCTCTCTGGGCGGAGATCCTCGGCCGCACCGACGTAGATGCGCTCTGCGACACGGTGCAGGCGCACTTCTTCAAGCGCCAGCCTGAGGTCATGCATCCGGTGGTCGACTTCAATAGTTTCTTTGCGCGGCTGCGCGATCGCGGCTACCGGCTCGGCATCGCCACCATGGACAGCGAGGCCGCGGCGCATCAGGCCATGGACAAGTTCGGCGTGCGCACCGCGCTCGATTTCATCTGCGGCTTCGACACCGGCCACGGCACCAAGCCCGGTGGCGGCATGGTCGAGGCTTTCGGCCGCATGATCGATCTTCCCACTTCGGCCATCGCCGTGGTCGGCGACAGCCCGCACGACATGCACATGGCGCGGGCGGGGAAGGCCGGCCGCGCTGTTGGCGTTCTCACCGGCGTGAGTTCCAGTGAAGCCTTGCTCGAGGCCGGCGCCCACGTCGTCCTGGAAAGCATCGCCGATCTCGAAGCCGCGCTCTGAGCGCTACATCCGGAATTCCGGCCGATCCTTCCTCGCCACGACCGGCTCGGAACAGGCGACTTCAACCGCCGTCAGTCGAGCGCGAATTTCCGCAACGGCCTGCGCCGCGCGCTGGCCGCCTTCGGCATCGACTGCCTCCGAGAGGAACACGATATCGTCCGAATGCGCATCCAGCGCGGTCGCGACGTTGTCGCGGCAGTTGAAACCCCAGCAGAGCACCGTGCTCTCCGCGGCATAGACCACGAGGTCGGGATTGAGCGGAAAGTCCTCTGCCTTGCCGCCCAGCGGCGTGAAGCGGTCGGTCGTGGGCTGGGCGAAGCGCAGCAGCATGGGTGCCGCCGGAAGCTTAGCCATGTCGTAGGCCCCGATGGGCGCCACCACATCGAGAGAGACCGCATTGTAGAGATTGACCGAGGGGATCGGCAGGACGAGGTCCGCGCCGCCGAGCGCGCGCCGCAGCAAGGCCTCGATGCTGGCACGGAACTGCGACGGCCGGACCTTCAGGGCCGCATAGGCTTCGCGCCACCGCGCGACCGGCGGATAGGCCGCGACCTCGTTGCGGTCGATCCCGAGCGCAGCCGTGCCCGCCACCGCGGCGCGCAACTGCGCTTCATGATCCAGCTTCGCGGCGCCCGCGCCGAAGCCGGTGGCGCGGACGGCATGGACCTCGACGCCCGGAAACCGCGCGGCGACCTCGGGCGCAATCGCGAACTCCATCAGGCGGCCCGCCGGTTGCCGCGCAGCCAGGCCCGCATCGCTGACAAGCCTTCCTGCACGTAGCTTCGGCCGAAGCCGATGCGGAACCGGTCGGTCGGTGTCGGCGTCAAAGCGGACTGGTAGATGCCGGCCGGGAGCAGCACGACGCCGATCTCTTCCGCGAGACGCTTGCAGAAGGTCTCGACCCCGTCCTTGCCCTTGTAGCGCGGGAAGCCGATGCAGCCGCCATCGGGAACCTTCCAGTCGAACTGCTCCGGAAACTCGGCAAAGAAGGCATTCACAGCCTCAAGGTTCTGCTCGATCAGCTGGAGATTGCGCGCCAGAATCCGCGACCGCGCCTTGAGGGCGATGACGGCCAGGTGCTCGCTGGGGCCGGCGTTACAGATCGAGAGATAGTGCTTGATGCGTTCCATGCGGGAGAGCAGGGCGCGATCGCGGCAGGCGATCCACCCGACCCGGAGCCCGGGCAGGCCATACGCCTTCGACATCACGTTGAGCGAGAGGCCGCGTTCATAGGCTTCGGCAGCCTGGGGCAGCTGCAGTTCCGGGCGCCGCTCCAGGCCACGATAGACTTCGTCCGAGAAGAGATAGATCCCGCGCTCGTCGCAAATCCGGACGACGGCATCGAAGGTCGCGCGGTCCAGGACCTTGCCGGTCGGGTTGTGCGGGAAGTTGATCAGCAGCAGCCTGGTGTTCGGCCGCAGCGCGGCGCGGACGTCGTCGAGGTCGAGCCGCCAATTCTCGCTCTCCCGGAGCGCGACGCCGGTCGTCGCGCAGATCGAGAGCGGCAGCGTCTCGCTCGATTGATAATTCGGCGTGACCACCACGGCATGGGAATCCGCGTCCAGCAAAGCATGCATGGCGCAGAAGATGCCTTCCTCGGCGCCGGCGAAGGCAAGCACATCGGCGGCCTCCAACCCGGCATAGGTCTCGGCGATCGCGGCGCGTAGTGGCGGCGTTCCATAAGTCTCGATATAGCCGAGGCGCAGCGTCTCGAAGGCCGCGCGATCCGCCGGCGTCGCCAGGGCCAGCAGCTCGGCGATCGTCACGCTCTCCATGTCGGAGGCGGTCATGTGATAGCGCGCGGAGAACTCCCATTTCCCGAGGTAGGTCTCCAGGCGGAAGTCGGGCAACATGGTCATTTGCGCCTCCTCTTCTTTGCCTCGCCACCTAACTCACGTGCCTGGCGGAGCAGCACATAAACCGTGGTGCGGGAGAGATCGAGCGCCGCGGCAATGTGATCGACGGCGCGTCTGGTCTGGAACGCGCCGCATTGGTCGAGATGGACGATGAGATCGATCCTCCCGCCCTGGTCCAGGGAAGCGATCGCGAGATTGTGCCGCTTTAGGTATTCCGCGATCTGCAGATTGATCTGCTCGCGGATGTCCTGGCGGAACATCCATTCGGGCCGGCTCTCGCCGCCGGCGGCGAAGCCTTGCAGCAGCTTCGCCGCGGCATCGAATTGGGATACGTCGACATTGACGCAGAGAAGGTAGCGGGCGATCCCCACCTCGTTGCGAAGGATCACGCTGATCGACTTCAGCCGCGCCCCCTTGGGACTGGCCTTCTCATACGGCCCGATCACGTCCTCCTCGGCGATATCCGGGTCGATGTCGTCGAGATCTGACGGCTCGCCTGGCTTTCGCGCCGAGAACGGATTCCAGATCTTATCGATCTTCCGAGTCCCGAGATCGTGCAGCACGACTTCGGCATGCGGATGCAGCAATCGCGCGAAGGTCTCCGCGACGGCTTCGACGGTTGCTTTGAAGCCCCGGGCCGTACCCGGGATCTGGATGACCTTCACGGCAGGGACCTCCCACGCGTTCCGAACATTCTGTC
>Ga0335070_10002764_pt1 | contig 20402 bp, 22 predicted proteins | sample Lox_Sample_13_FD_206722 | JGI IMG/M metagenome (GOLD analysis project Ga0335070, IMG submission 206722) | Soil microbial communities from Loxahatchee National Wildlife Refuge, Florida, United States - Lox_Sample_1.3 | ecosystem: Environmental > Terrestrial > Soil > Wetlands | place: USA...
GTTCCGCGCGAGGTGCTCGAGCGGCGTGATGACGGGGATCGACGCGAGGAGCAGGTGGATCATCGGACCGGGTCGTGGCCTCCGTGGCTCCACGGGTTGCAGCGGAGGAGCCGCCAGGCGGCCATCGCGCTGCCGCGGACGAGCCCGTGCCTCCGGAGCGCCTGGATCGCGTACTCCGAGCACGACGGCTCGTACTTGCAGGTCGTCGGGAAGAGCGCGCCGAACGTCATCCGGTACGCCCAGACGAGGCCGATGCCGAGATACGACGGGGCGCGCGCGATCGTGCTCACGCGGCCGCCTTCGTCTGCCCGAGCACCTCGTCGACGCGATCGCCGAGCCACTCGAACCCGTTCGCCGTGACGGCCTCGGGCAGGCCCGGGCGCACGATCAGCACGTAGTCGTTCCCGGGCTCGACCGCGTCGAGCCGGGTGCTCCAGATCTCGCGGAGCTGCCGCTTGATCTTGTTCCGCTCGACGGCCCCGCCGACGGACTTCGGCACCGAGAACCCGAACCGCGGCGCGGCCGGCTCCTCCTGCGGGAACCAGTAGAGGACGAGGAAGCGCGACGAGACGGAGCGGCCGTGACGGTAGACGGCGTCGAAGTCCCGCGAGCGGGACAGACGATTCGCGCGCTTCACGGGAGGCAGCTTACGCCGAGAGCCGCTTGCGCCCTCTCGAGCGGCGCCGCTTCAGGATCTGCCGCCCGGCGCGTGTCGACATGCGGGCGCGGAAACCGTGCTTCCGCTTCCGGCGTCGGACGTTGGGCTGGTAGGTGCGCTTCATGCGGTCGGAAAGGGGGTCGGAACAGAAAAATCCCCCCTCTGCGGGGGATGTCGAGCGGCCAGTATAGACAAAGGCCGTCCACCGACTTCTCCACAGGCCTGCGCCGCGGAGGAATGCGCGCAGAGGGAGTTTCCCCCACCGGTTTCCACACCTGTGGAGGGCGTCGCGCGTGTCGCGAAGTGCCTGCAAATACGCGTGTTTTGTCTCTTTTCGGCACGCTGCTATGCTCGCGCTCCGGAACATCGACGGAGGAGACGGCGGCGGGGTGGAGCAGCAGGTTGAGCTGACGGCGGAGTCGCTGTGGAACGAGGTGGCCGGTCGGCTCAGAGGCGCTCTCAACGACGCGACGTACAACACGTGGTTCGGCGAGGCGGCAGGCCTCGAGCTGAGCGACGATCTCTTCGTCCTCCGCGTCCCGAACGACTTCACGCGCGACTGGATCGAGGGCCATTTCCTCGGGCTCATCGGCGCCGCGGTCCGCGACGTCACCGGGGCCGAGCGGCCGATCGAGGTCCGTGTCGCCGAGCCGCCGGTCGACCTCGACGCCTCCGACGACGGCGCAGGCGGGGACGCGGAGCAGCCGGCGCCCGTCGAGCGCGCGATCACGGCCCGTCCCGAGAGCGGCGGCTTCAACGCGAAGTACACATTCGACTCGTTCGTGATCGGCTCGTCGAACCGCTTCGCGCACGCGGCCGCGCTCGCGGTCGCCGAGGCGCCGGCGCAGGCGTACAACCCGCTCTTCATCTACGGCGGCACCGGCCTCGGGAAGACGCACCTGCTCCAGGCGGTCGCGCAGTACGTGAGCGAGCACACCGGCGAGCTGAGCGTGCGCTACGTGACGAGCGAGACCTTCATGAACGACTTCATCAACTCGCTCCGCGACAAGCGCATCGAGGGCTTCAAGCAGCGCTACCGCACCTACGACGTGCTCCTCATCGACGACGTGCAGTTCTTCGAGCACAAGGAGCGGATCCAGGAGGAGTTCTTCCACACGTTCAACTCGCTCTACGAGGCCGGCTCGCAGATCGTGATGTCGAGCGACCGGCCGCCGCGCGACATCGCGACGCTCGAGGAGCGGCTGCGGAGCCGGTTCGAGTGGGGGCTGATCACGGACATCCAGCCGCCCGACCTCGAGACCCGCATCGCGATCCTCCGCAAGAAGGTGAAGACGGACGGGATCAACGTGCCCGACCCGCAGGTGCTGACGTTCATCGCGAGCCGCGTCTCGACGAACATCCGCGAGCTCGAGGGCGCACTCACGCGCGTCGTCGCGTTCTCGTCGCTCACCGGCCGGCCGATGTCGGTCGAGCTTGCGCAGAACGTGCTGAAGGACGTGTTCCCGCAGGGCGAGTCCGTCGAGGTGTCGATCAAGCGGATCCAGGAGCTCGTGTCCGAGCGGTTCTCGCTCTCGCTCGAGGAGCTGTGCGGCGACAAGCGCTCGCAGAACATCGTCTACCCGCGCCAGGTCGCGATGTACCTCTCGCGCGAGCTCACCGACTCGTCGCTGCCGAAGATCGGGAAGGAGTTCGGCGGCCGCGACCACACGACGGTGATCCACGCGACGTCGAAGATCGCGCGCCTGATTCGTGAGGACAGGTCTGTGTACAACCTCGTGCAGGAGCTGACCGCACGTGTGAAGCAGGTCCGCTAGCCCCGTGGCCCTGTCGAAACACGTCATCGTTCAACAGGCCCTCTCCCGCGCGAACATGGCTCAACGGTGCGGAATCACGCCGTCTTCCCCGCAGTCCACACTGCTACTACTCCTACAAGGATTTAAAGAATGATTGAAACTGACATCGTGGTGGGCACAGGGCTGAGGATCAGCTGCTCCAAGGACGAGCTCGTGCAGGGGCTCTCGGTCGTGTCGCGTGCCGTGTCGACGCGGACGTCGGTGCAGATCCTGTCGGGGATCCTGCTCGAGGCGCGCGCCGCCGAGCTGCAGCTCGCGGCGACGGACATGGAGCTCTCGCTGCGCGCGACGGTCTCGGCGCAGGTCGAGGGCGACGGCGCGATCGTTCTTCCGGGCCGGACGCTCGTCGACATCGCGCGGCTGCTCCCCTCCGACGAGGTCTCGATCGAGCACAAGCCGACGGAGTCCGTCGTCCACGTCGTGTCGGGGAGCGCGAGCTACACGCTGAACGCGTTCAACCCGGAGGACTTCCCGCGCCTGCCGGCGACCGACTCCGTTCCGACGTTCACCGTCGACCGCGAGGCGCTCCTCGAGACGATCTCGCGTGTCGGCCGCGCCGCGTCGAAGGACGAGTCGCGCCCCGTCCTCACCGGGATCCTCGTGCAGTTCACCGCGGACAAGCTCGTGATGGCGGCGACCGACTCGTACCGGCTCGCGGTGAAGGAGACGGCGCTCGCGCGCTCCGCGGCGGAGCTCGAGGCGATCGTCCCCGGCCGCGCGCTGACGGAGCTCGCGCGCCTCGCGACGGGCGACGGCGAGGTCGAGATCGGCGTGCACGAGAACCAGGTGCTCTTCGCGGTGGACGGCGTCTGGCTGACGACGCGCCGCATCGACGGCCAGTTCCCGAACTACCGCCAGCTGCTGCCGGAGGCGTTCGAGCACGAGCTGACGCTGCCGCGCGGCGAGCTGCTCGACGTCGTGCGCCGCGCCGCCGTGATGATCCAGCGCTCGACGCCGCTCCAGCTGCGCTTCGCGGAGGGTGAGCTCACGGTGATCGCGCGCACGCACGAGGTCGGCGAATCCACGGAGTCGATGCCGGTCGGGTTCACGGGCGACACGCTCGAGATCGGGTTCAACGCCGACTTCCTCCGCGACGGCCTCGAGTCGATGACCGGCGACGACGTGCGCTTCAAGCTGATCAGCCCGTTGCGGCCGGCGGTGCTCCAGGGCGAGTCGGACGACTTCACGTATCTCGTGATGCCGATCCGGCTTCCGGGCTGAGCCCGAGGCGCGCCTGATCGCCGAGCACGTCTCGCTCCGCGACTACCGGTCGTACGAGCGGCTCGACCTGGCGCTGCGCCCCGGTCTGGTGCTCGCCGTCGGCCCGAACGGCGTCGGCAAGACGAACCTCCTCGAGTCGCTCCACGTCGCGACGCAGGGCTTCTCGCCGCGCACGCGACAGGACGCGCAGCTGATCCGCTTCGGCCGGAGCGGCGCGCGAGTCGCCGTCCGCGGCCGCCGCGGGACCGTGCCGCTCGAGATCGAGGTCGTGCTCGAGCCGGGATCCGGGAAGCGCGCGACGCTGAACGGCGCGCCGCTCCGCGCGGCCGAGCAGCTTCGCTCGGAGGCGGCGACGCTCGTCTTCACTCCCGACCGGCTCGGGATCGTGAAGGGCGCGCCCGCCGCCCGGCGCGCGTACTTCGACCGCGTCCTCGGCCGGCTCACGCCGTCGCGTGCGCAGCTCTCCGCCGATTACGGCGCCGCGGTCGGCCAGCGGAATGCCGCGCTCCGCCGTGTCGCCGGCGGCTACTCGTCACGCGACGCGCTCGCGCCGTGGACGGAGCAGGTCGCGTCGCTCGGGGCTGCGCTCGTCGCGTCGCGGCTCGAGACGCTTGCGCTGCTCGGCCCGCCGTTCGCGGAGCGCGCGGGCGAGCTCGGCCTCGCGGACGCCGAGCTTCGCTACGAGGGCGAGCCGCCGACCGAGGCCGCGCTCGAGGAGCGGCTCGAACGCGACCTCGACCGCGGCACGACGTCGCTCGGGCCGCACCTCGACGACGTGGTCGTCCTCGCCGGCGGCCGCGAGCTGCGCGGCTTCGGGTCGCAGGGCGAGCAGCGGCTCGCCGTGCTCGCGCTCCTCCTCGCCGAGGCGGAGCTGATCGCCGAGCGCGCCGGCGTCCCGCCGCTCCTGCTCCTCGACGACGTCCTCTCGGAGCTCGATCCCGCGCGGCGGCGGATCCTCGCCGCGCGCGTCGCCGCCGCGGGCCAGGCGCTCGTCACGGCGACCGACGCGGCGATGCTGCCCGCGGAGCCGGACCAGCTGCTGACGGTCGAGCCCGGCGCCGTCCGGGAGGCCGCGTGATGGAGCCGCTCGGCGACGAGCTGCAGCGCGAGCTCGGCAGGCTCGGGCCGCAGGCGGGGATCGGCGACGCGGTCGCGGCGTGGCCCGACGCGGTCGGCGCCGAGATCGCGCGCAACGCGTGGCCCGCGCGCTTCCAGCGCGACGGCACGCTGATCGTCCACGCGCGCGACGCGGTGTGGGCGTTCGAGCTCACGCAGCGCGCGGCGGAGATCTCGTCGCGCATGCCGTCGAAGCCGCACCTGAAGTTCATCCCGGGACCGGTGCCCGAGCCGTCCGCGGAAGCGCCTGCACGTCCGCGACTGTCGCCTCCAGAGGCAACAGCGGAGCAGGCACGCGAGGCGTCCCGCTACGCTGCCGTGATCGACGACGACGAGCTCCGCGAGCTCGTCGCGAGAGCGGCCCGGGCGAGCCTCGCACGCACCCCGGACGACCGCTCCGTCTGATACACTTCGAACTGCCCGCAAATGCGGAATTTGCAGGGCTTTTTTCATGGCTGAAGCGTCCTACACCGCAAAAGACATCACCGTTCTGGAGGGCCTCGAGCCGGTCCGGCTCCGGCCCGGCATGTACATCGGCTCGACCGGCCTCCGGGGCCTCCACCACCTCGTCTACGAGGTCGTCGACAACTCGGTCGACGAGGCCCTTGCCGGCCGAAACGAGCGCATCGAGGTGACCCTCCATCCGGACAACTCGATCACGGTCCAGGACTGGGGATCGGGCATCCCCGTCGACGTGATGGCCGACCAGGGCATGTCCGCGCTGACGGTCGTGCTGACGAAGCTGCACGCCGGCGGCAAGTTCGGCGGCGAGGGCTACAAGGTCTCCGGCGGCCTGCACGGCGTCGGCGTCTCCGTCGTCAACGCGCTGTCGGAATGGCTCGTCGTCGAGGTGCGCCGCGACGGGAAGGTGGTTCGCCAGGAGTTCTCTCGCGGCGTCCCGCAGGGCGAGCTGGAGGTCGTCGGCGAGATGGAGGGCGACGAGACGGGGACGACGATCTCGTTCCTCCCCGACGCGGAGATCTTCGAAGAGCTCGACGTCGACGCGGCGACCGTGACGCAGCGGCTGCGCGAGACGGCGTTCCTCACGAAGGGCCTCCTGATCAAGATCGTCGACGAGCGCGCCGACGGCAAGACGGTCGAGTTCCACTACGAGGGCGGCATCCGCGACTTCGTCTCGCACATCAACGAGGCGAAGGACGCGATCCACAAGCACATCGTCTACTTCGAGGGCGAGACCGAGCAGGGCTCCGTCGAGGTGGCGATGCAGTGGAACAACAGCTACCAGGAATCCGTCTTCACGTTCGCCAACAACATCAACACGATCGAGGGCGGCTCGCACCTCTCCGGTTTCCGCAGCGCGCTCACGAGCACGCTGAACCGCAAGGCGCAGGACCTGAAGCTGCTGAAGAAGGAAGAGAAGCTCGACGGCGAGGACGTGCGCGAGGGGCTCGCGGCCGTCGTCTCCGTGAAGCTCCGCAACCCGCAGTTCGAGGGGCAGACGAAGACGAAGCTCGGCAACCCCGGCATCGAGGGTCTCGTCCAGACGACGGTGAACCAGAACTTCGCGCAGTTCCTCGAGGAGAACCCGCAGGATGCGCGCGCGATCATCAACAAGGCGATCGCCGCGATGCGCGCGCGGCTCGCGGCGCGGAAGGCGCGTGAGCTGACGCGGCGCAAGTCGGCGCTCGACTCGTCGTCGCTGCCGGGCAAGCTCGCGGACTGCTCGATCCGCGATCCCGAGGCGGCGGAGCTCTTCATCGTCGAGGGCGACTCCGCCGGCGGCTCGGCGAAGACGGGCCGCGACCGCACGTACCAGGCGATCCTGCCCCTGCGCGGGAAGATCATCAACAGCGAGAAGAACCGCATCAACAAGGTGCTCTCGAACAACGAGATCCAGGCGATGATCACCGCGATCGGAACCGGGATCGGCGACGAGTTCGACGTCACCGGGCTGCGCTACCACCGCATCATCGTCATGACCGACGCCGACGTCGACGGCTCGCACATCCGCACCCTCGTGCTCACGTTCCTGTACCGCCACATGAAGGAGCTGTTCGAGCGCGGGCACGTCTACATCGCGGTGCCGCCGCTCTACAAGGTCAAGCTCGGGAACCAGGAGTTCTACTTCGAGAAGGAGTCGCAGCTCGAGGACCTCCTCGTGCGCGAGCGCTTCGTCGACCTCGACGTCACCGATCGCGCCGGCACGAAGGTGAAGCTCTCCGAGGCGAAGTGGAAGCGGTTCACGGCCGCGCTCGCGGAGTTCGAGGGCTGGTCGGCGCGGCTCCGCGCGGACTACGGCCACCACGCCGCCGACCTCGTGATCGCGCACCGGCTGCTCGAGCTCGAGGCGATCACGCCGGCCGCCGTCGAGAAGGCGCTCGCGAAGCTGCCGTCGAACGGCTACACGCTGTCGGTGCTCGAACGCGACGACGACGGGCTCAGCGTCAAGGTCGTCGAGGAGGAGACCTCCGCCGCGCAGACGATCGCGCTCTCCGCCGATCTGCTCGCGTCGCCGATCTACGCGAACCTCCGCAAGGCGTATGCGAAGCTCGTCGAGGTCGTCGGGCCGCCGCCGTTCACGCTCGCACTCGGCAAGAAGACCGCGGAGGCGCACACGCTCTCCGAGCTGCGCACGGCCGCACTCGACCTCGCGAAGGAGACCGGCATCCAGCTCTCGCGCTTCAAGGGCCTCGGCGAGATGAACGCCGACCAGCTCTGGGAGACGACGATGGACCCGTCGAAGCGGCTGCTGATCCGCGTCGAGGTCGAGGACGCGCACGCCGCCGACCTGCTCTTCTCGATGCTCATGGGCGACCAGGTCGAGCCGCGCCGCGTGTTCATCGAGGAGAACGCAAAAGACGTGACCTTCCTCGATGTCTGAAGTCGAGACCGGCGGACTCGGAGGCGGCCGCATCGAGCCGCGCGAGCTCGAGCAGGAGATGCGCTCGAGCTTCCTCGACTACGCGATGTCGGTCATCGTCGCGCGCGCCTTGCCCGACGTGCGCGACGGGCTGAAGCCGGTGCACCGCCGCGTGCTCTACGGGATGCACGAGGCCGGGCTGCAGCCGAACCGCCCGTACCGCAAGGCGGCCACCACCGTCGGCGCGGTGATGGGCAACTACCACCCGCACGGCGACCAGGCGATCTACGACACCCTCGTCCGGATGGCGCAGCCGTTCTCGCTGCGCTACCCGCTCATCGACGGCCAGGGGAACTTCGGCTCGATCGACGACGACCCGCCCGCCGCGATGCGCTACACCGAGGCGCGGCTCTCGCGGATGGCGACGGAGATGCTGCGCGACATCGACGCGAACACGGTCGACTTCGGGCCGAACTACGACGAGTCGCGGCGCGAGCCGGCGGTGCTCCCGTCGCGCTTCCCGAATCTGCTCGTCAACGGCTCCGCCGGCATCGCGGTCGGGATGGCGACGAACATGCCGCCGCACCATCTCGGCGAGACGATCGACGCGATCGTCGCGATGATCGACGACCCGTCGATCGACGTCGAGGGCCTGATGAAGCACGTGAAGGGCCCGGACTTCCCGACCGGCGCGTACATCGTCGGCCGCTCGGGCATCCGCGACGCGTACCGCACCGGTCGCGGCCGCATCGTGATGCGCGCGCGCGCCCACATCGAGGAGCTGCGCGGCGGCAAGTCGGCGATCGTGATCAACGAGCTTCCGTACGGCGTGAAGAAGGGCGGCGACACCGGCGTGATCCGGAAGATCGCCGACCTCGTCCAGGACAAGGTGCTGACCGAGATCTCCGACCTCGCCGACCACTCCGACCGCACCGGCATGCGGATCCAGATCGAGCTGAAGCGCGACGCCGTACCGCAGGTCGCGCTGAACAAGCTCTTCAAGCACACGCCGCTCCAGTCGACGTTCGGCTACAACGCCGTCGCGCTCGTCGACGGCGTGCCGCGCACGCTGTCGCTGCTCGAGCTCGTCACGCACTACCTCGACTTCCAGCGCGAGGTCGTCACGCGCCGTTCGAAGGACGAGCTGCGCAAGGCGGAGGCGCGCGCGCACGTCCTCGAGGGCTACCTCAAGGCGCTCGACAACATCGACGCGATCGTCGCGCTGATCCGCGCCGCCGCCGACACCGACGAGGCGCGCACGCAGCTGATGCAGCGCTTCGAGCTGAGCGAGATCCAGGCGCAGGCGATCCTCGACCTCCGGCTCGCGCGGCTCACCGGGCTCGCGCGCAAGGAGATCGAGATGGAGTACAAGGATCTGCGCGAGCGGATCGCCGAGCTGCGCGAGATTCTCGGCGACCCGGCGAAGATCGACGCGCTCATCCGCGAGGAGCTGCTCGAGATCAAGCAGGACTACGGCCGGCGCGACGACCGCCGCACGGAGATCGTCGCCGCGGAGGAGGAGCTCGAGCTCGAGGACCTGATCGCGGAAGAGGACATGGTGATCGCGATCACGCAGTCCGGGTACATCAAGCGGCTGCCCGTCACCGCGTACCGCGAGCAGAAGCGCGGCGGCATCGGCGTGATGGGGATGGACCTGAAGGACGAGGACTACATCGAGCACCTCTTCGTCGCCTCGACGCACGACTACATCCTGTTCTTCACGAACGTCGGGAAGGTCTACCGGCTGAAGGTGCACGAGCTGCCGCTCGGGTCGCGCCAGTCGAAGGGCCGCGCGATCGTGAACCTCCTGCCGTTCCGCCAGGACGAGCAGGTGCGCGCCGTCGTGCAGACGCGCGACTTCGGCGAGGCGCGCTACCTCGTGTTCGGGACGAAGAACGGGATCGTGAAGAAGACGGAGCTCGCCGCGTACAACACGCCGCTGAAGGCGGACGGGATCATCGCGATCAAGATGCGCGAGGGCGACGAGCTCGTCGGCGTGCGGCACTCCTCCGGCGACGACGACATCCTGATGGTCTCACGACTCGGCCAGGCGATCCGCTTCCACGAGAACGGCGTGCGCGCGATGGGCCGCGACGCCTCCGGCGTCCAGGGCATGCGGATGCGCGGCGACGACGAGGTGATCGCGATCAACATCGCGCAGGACGACGCCGACCTCCTCGTCGTGACGGAGAACGGCTACGGCAAGCGCACCCGCGTCGCCGACTACCCGCGCAAGGGCCGCGGCGGCATGGGCGTGAAGACGGTGCAGCTCACCGACGCGAAGGGCAAGCTCGCCGGCTCGCGCGTCGTGCGCGACGGCTACCAGGTGATGCTGATCTCGACCGGCGGCACCGTGATCCGGATGCCGGTCGAGGACATCAAGCGCCTCGGCCGCGCGACGCAGGGCGTGATCGTGATGCGGCTCCGCGGCGACGAGCGCGTCTCGTCGCTCGCCCCGGTCGTCGAGTCCGACGACTCCGACGCCGCCGCGGCAGAGCCGGCCGCCGAGCCGGCCGAGCGGGCAGAGCCCGTCGCGGAGGCCGACGACGACGACGTCGTCGAGCCGACCGAAGACGAAGACGCCGACTGACCTTCCAAAACGGCGTCGACCGGTTTAGATTCCCCCGGTCGGCTTTTCCGAGGGGAAACGGGGACGCGTATGGTGGTCAGCAGGCAGGCGGATCTTCTGGAACCCGTGAACATCGCCGACCATCTCGACAAGATCGAGCTCTACCTCGGGCAGGTGTGCCAGATCGCGGGGATCTCGAAGATGCAGCTCGACTACTGGACGAACAAGGCGCAGATCCCGACGAAGGGCAAGAAGCAGCGGATCTACGACATCGACGCGCTCGAGACCGTGATGCTGATCAAGCAGGCGAAGGACAAGGGCCTGAACCTCGGCGCGGCGATCGAGGCCGCGCGGCGCTTCCAGGAGCGCCAGGCCGCCGGCGCGATCTAGTCCGGGGCCGCGCCGGTCCCGGTGACGAACGGCTTCAGCAGGTCGATCGGGACCGGGAAGAGGATCGTCGAGTTGTTCGCGGCGCCGATCTCGATCAGCGTCTGCAGATAGCGCAGCTGGAGCGCCACCGGGTGCTCCTCGATCACGACCGCGGCGTCCTTCAGACGCTCGGCCGCCTGGTACTCGCCCTCGGAGCTGATGATCTTCGCGCGCCGCTCGCGCTCGGCCTCGGCCTGGCGCGCCATCGCGCGCTGCATGCTCGCCGGGATCTCGACGTCCTTCACCTCGACGATCGAGATCTTGATCCCCCACGGCCCGGTCGCGCCGTCGATGATCTCCTGGAGGATCGCGTTGATCTTCTCGCGCTCGGAGAGCAGCTCGTCGAGGACGTGCTGGCCGAGCACCGCCCGGAGCGTCGTCTGCGCGATCTGCGAGGTCGCGACCATGAAGTTCTCGATCTGGACGATCGCGTCCTTCGGCTCGACGATCCGGAAGTACGCGACGGCGTTCACGCGCACGGGGACGTTGTCCTTGGTGATGACCTCCTGCGGCGGGATGTTCAGCGTGATCGTCCGCAGGTCGACGCGCACCATCCGGTCGACGATCGGGATCAGCAGGAAGAGCCCCGGCCCCTTCGGGTTCGGCAGCAGCCGGCCGAGCCGGAAGATGATCCCGCGCTCGTACTCACGTGCGACCTTCACCGCCGAGATGAGGAAGAGCACGACGAGGAAGAGGACGATCGCGAGGGCGATGAGGCTCGCTGTCATGGGACGACTCTACTCCTTCCCGCTGACCGTGAGCTCGAGGCCGTCGGCCGACTCGACGCGCACGTGCGAGCCGGGGACGAGCGTGCCGCCGTCGCTGCGGTGCGCGTGCCAGAGCTCGCCGTCGACCTTCACCTGGTTCGGTGTCAGGACGACGCCTTCGGCGCCGACGACCCGGGCCGTCGTCACGAGCGCCGGCCGTCGCTTCACCTGGACCGCCTTCGTGATCGCGAGCGCCCAGAACGCGCCGATCGCGATCGTGATCCCGAGGACGAGCGGAACGGACGTGTGGTACGGCGCGGGCGCGTTGTGGAACAGCATCAGCATCCCGACGCAGAGCGCAGTGAGGCCGGCGATCGTCAGCGCGCCGTGCGTCACGACGTGCGCGTCCACGACGAGCAGCCCGACGCCGAGCAGGATCAGCATCACCCCCGCCCACGAGATCGGGAGCACCGAGAAGCCGAAGAGCGCCGTCAACAGCGCGACCGCACCGAGCGCTCCCGGCAGGACGACGCCCGGGTGGAAGATCTCGAAGCCGATCCCCGCGAGCCCCGCGAGGAAGAGCAGGCTCAGGATGTTCGGGTCGATCAGCGTGTTCAGGAGCCGCGTGAAGAAGCCGGGCGACGCGTTGTCGACCTGCGCCCCGGCGAGGTTCAGGACATACGGCCGCTGCGCGTCCTTCGTGTGGTAGCCCTGGAGCTTGTCGAGGAGCGCGGGCAGCGTCGGCGCGATCATGTCGATCACGTTCAGCTTCAGCGCCTGCTCCGCGGTGAGGTTCGACGCGACCTTCACCGCCTTCGCCGGCCACTCGGTGTTGCGCTTGTGCGCCGCGGCGAGCGCGGTGAGCGACGCGGCCGCGTCGTTGATCACCTTCCGACGGAGGTCTGAGCCGAGGTTCGCGCCGCTCGAGTCGATCGGCGTCGACGAGCCGATGTTCGTCGTCGGCGCCATCGCGAGCACGTCGGCCGCCTGCGCGATCCAGACGCCGGCCGACGCGGCGCGCGCGCCGTTCGGCGAGACGTAGACGATCACCGGCAGCTTCGCGTTCAGCTCGGCGGTGTAGATCGTCTTCATCGAGGACGAGAGCCCGCCCGGCGTGTCGAGGACGATCACCGCCGCGTCGTAGCCGTCCTTCGCCGCCTTCGAGAGCTTGCTCGTGAGGTAGTCCTGCGTGACCGGGTTGACCTCGAGGTCGGGCCCGAATCTGATCGCGAGGACGCGCGGCTTCGACGAGGACGACGAGCCGGCGGATCCGCCGGCGGCGACGAGGAGCGCGCCGGCCGCGACGACCGCGGCCGCGAGCAAGACCCGCACGAATCTCCCGTTCACTGCCTACCGAAGTGTAGTGCGGGCGTTCCAGGCGTCGTAGCCGCGCTCCAGCTCGGCGAGGATCGCGGCGAGGAGCGGCGCGCGCCCGAGCTCGCGGCCGACCTCGACGCGAAGCGAGGTCGGCGGCTTCGCCGTCTCCGCCGGCAGCTCGTCCGAGGCCTGGTTCACGTTGACGCCGATCCCGAGGACGACGCGGCCCGGCCTCGCCTCCGCGAGCAGGCCCGCGAGCTTCCGTCCCTCCACGACCACGTCGTTCGGATGGCGCAGCGACGCGTCGATCCCGGTCTCGGCGCGGAGCGCCGCCGCGACCGCCTCGCCGGCGACGAGCGAGAGCTCGGGCCAGAGCGGCATCGGCACGCTCGGCCGCAGCAGCACCGAGCAGAGGATCGCGCGGCCCGCCGGCGCCTCCCACCGGCGGCCGAGCCGGCCGCGGCCCTCGGTCTGCTCGTCGGCCGCGACGGCCGCGCCCTCGGGGTCGCCGTCGCCGAGGAGCCGCTGCGTCGACGCGCAGCTCTCGACGAACCGGTACGGGCGGCCGAGGCGTCCGCGCAGCAGCGGCTCGACGAGCGCGGGGTCGAGGTCGGACACCGAACTAGACTAGAGCCGTGCAACCGCTCCGTGGATCCGCCCGTCCGATTCGCCAACCGCTCCGGCAGGACCGGGGCCTCGTCTACGAGAGGCTCAGCGACCCGATCTTGGTCACGCGCGCAAAGGACGGCGACCGGCAGGCGCTCGAGGCGCTCTGCGCCCGGCATGCGCCCAAGGTCGAGCGGCTCGCGCGGCACCTGCTCCGCGATCCCGAGGATGCGAGCGACGCCGCGCAGGAGGCACTCGCGAAGCTCTGCGTCCGGCTGCCGCAGTTCCGCGGCGAGTCGCAGTTCTCGACGTGGCTGCATCGACTGGTGGTCAATACGTGCCGCGACGCGGCCGAGCGGCGGCGGACGCGCACGCACGAGCCGCTCGCCGACGACCTCCGCGCCGGCCCCGAGGGCGACCCGGCCCGCGCCGCGCGGATGTCCGAGCTCCGCCGCGAGCTCTGCGACTCACTCGCCGGCATCTCGGCCGACCAGGCGCAGGTGATCGTCCTCAAGGACGCGCTCGGCTACTCGTTCGAGGAGATCGCCGAGGCGACCGACATGCCCGTCGGCACCGCGAAGTGCCACGCCCACCGCGGCAGGAACCGGATGCGCGAGCACCTCGGGGCGCGGGACGTGGCGTGAGCGTCCCGGCGGCCCCGTTCGGGCGGGACGTGATCGAGCAGCTGATTCCGCACCGCGCTCCCTTTCTGCTGGTGGACGAGATCCTCGAGCTCGAGCCGGGGAAGCGCGTCGTCGGGCGGCGCGAGATCCGCGCCGACGACTGGTGGTTCCCCGGCCACTTCCCGCAGCGGCCGGTGATGCCGGGCGTGCTCACGATCGAGGCGATCGCGCAGGCCGGCGCCGTCGCCGTGCTGGCCGACGAGGCGAATCGCGGCAAGATGCCGTTCTTCGCGGGGATCGACGACTGCCGCTTCAAGCGCATCGTCGAGCCCGGCGACATCCTCACGCTCGAGTGCGAGTTCGTCCGCGTCCGCGGCCCGATCGCGAAGGGCCGTGGCCGCGCGTCGGTCGGCGACGAGGTCGCGGCCGAGGCCATGCTCACCGTGTTCGTCGCGGACGAATGATCGGCGCGGCGCGCAAGGGGCACGAGGTCTCGATCACGGGCCTCGGGGTCTGCGTCCCGGACCGCGTCGTCACGAACGACGACCTCGCCCGGCACGTCGACACCTCCGACGAGTGGATCATGGAGCGGACCGGGATCCGCGAGCGGCGGATGGTGACGCGGGAGCAGGCGCTCTCCGACCTCGCGCTGCCGGCCGCCCGCGCCGCGCTCGCCGACGCCGGCGTCGAGGGCAAGGACATCGACCTGCTGATCGTGGCGACGGTGACGCCGGACATGGCGTTCCCGTCGACCGGCGCGATCCTCGGCGACGCGCTCGGCGCCGCCGACGCGGCGGCGTACGACCTCTCGGCCGGCTGCACGGGCTTCATGTACGGGATCGCCCAGGCCTACGGGATGGTCGCGGCGGGCCTCTCGAAGCGGGCGCTCGTGGTCGGCGGCGACGTCCTCTCGAAGATCCTCGACTGGAGCGACCGCTCGACCCTCGTTCTTTTCGGCGACGGGGCGGGGGCCGTCGTGATCGAGCCGGTGCCCCAGGAGGGCTTCCTCGGGTTCGAGCTCGGGGCCGACGGGGCGGGCGGGGCGAACCTCTGGCTGCCCGGCAGCGGGTCGAGGGTTTTCGACGATCCCGACAAATACGTCAAGATGAACGGGCGGGAGGTCTTCAAGTTCGCCACCCGCGTGCTGGTCCAGTCGGCGGAGGCGCTCCTCGAGCAGTGCGGGGTGTCGATCGACGACGTCGACGTCTACGTCCCCCACCAGGCCAATGTCCGGATCATCGACCACGCAACCAAGAAGCTCGGAGTCCCGTCTGAAAGGGTCGTGGTGAACGTGGACCGGTACGGCAACACCTCCTCGGGGTCGATCCCGCTGGCGCTCGCCGACGCGCGGGCCGACGGCAGGCTGCGGCCGGGGAGCCTGGTACTGATGACGGGGATGGGCGCGGGCCTCACGTGGGGCAGCGCGCTGATGCGGTGGACGAAGGAGGCGGCGTGACGAAGATCGCGTTCTGCTTCCCCGGCCAGGGCTCGATCGAGGCGGGGATGGGCGCGGACATCGCGGCCGCGGTGCCGGAGGCGATGGCGGTCTACGAGCGCGGCAGCATCGCGTCGGGCCTCGACCTCGCGCACCTCTGCTTCCACGGCGACGCGGACGAGCTCGTCGACACCGCGGTGCAGCAGCCGGCGCTCGTCGCGACGTCGCTCGCGGTGCTCGCGGCCGTGCGTGCGCGCGGGATCGAGCCGGACTTCGTCGTCGGCCACTCCGTCGGCGAGTTCGCGGCGCTCGCCGCCGCCGGCTCGATGTCGAACGAGGAGGCGATCGAGCTCGTGCGCGAGCGCGGGATCGCGATGGCCGAGGCGGCCGCGCGGCATCCCGGCTCGATGGCGGCGATCCTCGGGCTCGAGGACGAGGTCGTCGAGACGCTCTGCCGCAAGATCCTCGGCGTGTGGCCCGCGAACTACAACTGCCCCGGCCAGATCGTCGTCTCCGGCGAGCACGCCGCGGTCGACGAGTGCTGCGAGCGCGCGCAGGAGGAAGGCGCACGCCGCGCCGTGAAGCTCAAGGTGTCGGGCGCGTTCCACTCGCCGCTCGTCGCACGCGCCGCCGACCGGCTGCGTCCGGCGATCGACCGCGTCAACTTCAAGGAGCCCGTCGCGCCGTTCATGTCGACCGTCACCGCGCGGCTCGAGTCGGCGCACCGGATGGGACCGCTCCTCGTCGACCAGCTCACGGCGCCGGTGCGGTTCACGCAGGCCGCGACGGAGCTCGCGCGCGAGGGTGTCCGCACGTTCGTCGAGGTCGGCCCCGGCAACGTCCTGTCCGGGCTCGTGAAGCGGATCGACAAGAGCGTCAAGGCCGTGTCGGTGAACAATCTCGAGGCTCTCGACAAGCTCCACGAGGTTCTCGCCGAAGCGTGAGCTTCGCCTCGCTCGAAGGGAAGACGGCGCTCGTCACCGGCGCCTCGCGGGGCATCGGCGCCGCGATCGCGGAGGAGCTGGCCCGGGCCGGCGCGGCCGTCGTGATCGGCTACCGCGCCGGCCGCGACGAGGCCGAGGCGCTCGCCGCCGAGATCGGCGCGCGCGCCGTGCAGGCCGACGTCTCGTCCCCCGAGGATGCGGCGCGCCTCGTCGAGGAGGCGGGCGACCTCGACATCCTCGTCAACAACGCGGGGCTCACGCGCGACGGGCTGCTTGCGCGCATGCCGGACGACGACTGGCGCGCGGTGATCGAGACGAACCTCTCGTCGGTCTTCTACACCTGCCGCGCCGTCTGCCGGCCGATGATGAAGAAGCGCGCGGGCTCGATCGTCAACGTCTCCTCGATCGTCGGCGTCCACGGCAACTGGGGCCAGACGAACTACGCCGCGTCGAAGGCCGGGATCATCGGCTTCACGAAGTCCCTCGCCCGCGAGCTCGGCAGCCGGAACGTCCGCGCCAACGTCGTCGCGCCGGGGTACGTCACGACGCGGCTGACCGAGGTGCTCCCGGAGGAGGCGACGGCTGCGATGCTCCAGGCGACGCCGCTCGCCCGGCTCGGGGAGCCGAAGGACGTGGCCGGGGCGGTACGCTTCCTCTGCTCCGACGCGGCCTCGTTCATCACGGGCGATGTGCTCCTCGTCGACGGCGGGCTGGGAATGTGAGCAGCGGACACGGGTCACTGAACGGGCGCAGGCGCGTCGTCATCACCGGGCTGGGTGCGGTCACCCCGCTCGGGAACGACGTCGAGTCGACGTGGGAGAACCTGATCGCGGGCAAGTCCGGCGGCGGTCCGATCACCCAGTTCGACCACACCGACTACAACGTCCACATCGCGTGCGAGGTGAAGGACTTCGACGCGACCGAGTGGATCGACCGGAAGGCGGCGCGCCGGATGGACCGGTTCACGCATCTGATCCTCGCCGCCGCGCGCCAGGCGGAGGCCGACTCCGGAATCGACGTGTCGAAGGAGCCTGCACGCGTCGGCGCGGCGGTCGCGACCGGCATCGGGGGCCTCCGCTCGTTCGAGGAGTGCTACGACACGCTCGTCACGCGCGGTCCCGACCGCGTCAACCCGTTCTCGATCCCCGCGATCATCCCGAACCTCGGCGCCGGCTGGGTCTCGATCGAGCTCGGCACGCGCGGGCCGCTGCTCTCCGAGTGCACGGCGTGCGCCGCGTCGAACATGGCGATCGGCGACAGCACCGACGCGATCCGGCTCGGCCGCGCGGACGTGATGTTCGCCGGCGGGACGGAGGCGGCGGTGTGCGGCGTCGGGATCGCGGGCTTCGGCGCGATGCGCGCGCTCTCGCGGCGCAACGACGATCCCGAGCGCGCGTCGCGGCCGTTCGACGGCGAGCGTGACGGCTTCGTGATGGGCGAGGCCGGCGCGATCCTCGTGCTCGAGGAGCTCGAGCATGCGAAGGCGCGCGGCGCGAAGATCTATGCCGAGGTCGCCGGCTACGGGCTCTCGTCCGACGCGAAGCACATCACCGAGCCCGATCCGACCGGCCCGGTGCGCGCGTTCGAGATGGCGCTCGGCGAGGCGGGCGTCGCGACGAACGAGATCGACTACATCAACGCGCACGCGACGTCGACGCCGATGGGCGACTCGTCCGAGACGCAGATGATCAAGTACGCACTCGGCGAGGAGAACGCGTACGCGACGCCGGTCTCGGGGACGAAGGGCGCGACGGGCCACTGCCTCGGCGCCGCGGGCGCGATCGAGGCGCTCTTCACGACGCTCGCCGTCAAGAACGACAGGCTGCCGCCGACGATCAACTACGAGACGCCCGACCCGACGTGCGACCTCGACTACGTCCCGAACGAGGCCCGCGACGCGGTGGTGAACGTCGCCGTCTCGAACTCGTTCGGCTTCGGCGGGCACAACGCCTGCGTCGTCTTCCGCAAGTACGCGGACTAGCCTCCGCCGCGGCCGCTAGCCTCGGTCGCGTGCACGAGCTCGTCGAGGTGGTGCGCTCGCGGCGCGCCCGGAAGTGGACGCTCGCGGTCCCGTGGGGCGAGCCCGCGCGGCTGACCGTCCCCGCGTGGCTGCCCGAGGACGAGATCGAGCGCGTGCTCGAGTCGCATCACGAGTGGATCGCGCGCGAGCGCGCGAAGCAGGTGCCGCGGCTCCGGCTCGACCCGCGCGCGGTGTCGGAGCCCGAGGCGCGCCGCGCGGTGCGCGAGCTCGTCGCGATGATCGTCGAGGAGGAGGCGTCGCCGCTCGGCGTCGAGGTCGGCCGGATCCAGGTGCGCGACCAGAAGACGCGCTGGGGCTCCTGCTCGACGAGCGGCACGCTCTCGTTCAACTGGCGGCTCGTGCTCGCGCCGTACGAGGTGCTCGACTACGTCGTCGTGCACGAGCTCTGCCACCTCGTCGAGGCGAACCATTCACGTCGCTTCTGGCGGCTCGTCGAGCGACGGCGCCCCGACTACCGCCGGTGGAGCCGGTGGCTCGACGTCCACGGGCCGGAGCTACTTGCCTTCAGGCCCGCCGCCTGACTGTCTCTCGGGGACTTCCCGGTGTCCAGACGCGGCCCGCAGGACGGCCAGCGAGGTCCTCTGTTCATGCGGGGACTCGTCCACGTCGAGATGCTCGAGCGGCCGCTCGAGCGGGGAAAGACGGTCAGCTTCGTCCTGCCGGCAGGGGCGAAAGCCGGGAACGGCACCTTCTACATCCTCGACCTGCACGCACGGGTCAAGATCGCTCCTGACAGCCCACCCGGCCGCGTGTACCTGATCGCCGAAAGCGGCGGCTACGGGTCAGCTCAGATCGCGTTCACCGTCAACGGCAAAGGCGCCCCGGTCGAACGGGAGACGGTCGGGGGGATCAGCGGCATCGAACATCACCGGTCGTCCTCGTGGACGATCGACGTCCGCTTCTCCAACTATCTGCCGTACCGGAGCATCCATCCGGGCCGGAACACGGTCGCGATCTTCACCCACGCACTCGGCCCGACCCGGATCGCCTCCGCGACGATCTTCGCCGACAGCGCGATCGAGAGCGTCGTCGCCGGCCCCGGACGCCTCGTCGCCCGTGCTGTCGTCAATCATCCGCGCTCGTGCTTACGCTGCTGGCGATGATCGCGAACGTCGCGGTCGCGATTGTGCAGAGCTGGGGCGACTCGGCGTGCACGCCCGACTCCGGCTGCGGGCCGCCGAACTGGTGGTGGGCGATCTTCACGTCGATGTTCGCGTTCGACGGAGTGGCCGCGCTGATCGTGGCCTCATCCGGCGGGCTGAGCCGGCGGCGGCCGGATGCCGTGACGGACGTGTAATCAGGTCGCCTCGAGGGTCAGCGACGGAGATAGGCGTCGCTGCCGTCGAGCCAGTCGGCGCGCGGCGGCGCGAAGACGTCGACGTCGAGCGTGTCCTCGAGCGCCTCCGCCTTGTGCGGGAGGTTCGACGGGATGTGCAGCACCTCGCCGGCGTGGACGTCGACGACCTGCGATTCGTCGTCGCCGAGCCAGAAGCGCAGCGTCCCCTCGAGGATGTACGTCAGCTGCTCGTTGTCGTGCGCGTGCGTCGGGACGATGCCGCCCTTCGCGATGTAGACGTGCGCGATCATCAGCCGCTCGCCCGTCACGAGCCGGCGCCCGATGTGCGCGTTCAGCTCCTCGCGCGGCAGGTCGTCCCACCGGTAGTGCGTCGCGGCCACGGCGGGACACTAGTGGTTCGCGTAGGGTCCGGCCCGTGGATCGCTGGGCGACGTTCGACTGCTACGGGACGCTCATCGACTGGAACGGCGGCGTCGGGCGCGAGCTCGAGCGGCTCTGGGGCGCCGAGAACACCGCGCGGCTCTTGACCCGCTACCACGAGATCGAGCCCGAGGTTCAGCGCGAGCAGCCGACGCGGCCGTACCGCGAGGTGCTCGACGTGACGCTCGCGCGGATCGCCGACACCGAGGGGCTCGAGCTCGCGCAGGACGAGGGCGGCGCGCTCTCCCGCTCGCTCCCGTCGTGGGACGCGTTCCCCGAGGTGCCGGCGGCACTCGCCGACGCGCGCGGCCGCGGCTGGAAGCTCGCGATCCTCTCCAACACCGACCGCGACTTCATCGAGGCGTCGATGGAGACGATCGGCGT